>Ga0210018_1001950_pt1 | contig 10567 bp, 13 predicted proteins | sample CryGeyCG2014_010_2_FD_183967 | JGI IMG/M metagenome (GOLD analysis project Ga0210018, IMG submission 183967) | Groundwater microbial communities from aquifer - Crystal Geyser CG09_land_8/20/14_0.10 (SPAdes) (version 2) | ecosystem: Environmental > Aquatic > Deep subsurface > Groundwater | place... | reverse complement strand
ACTTTGCCGAAATGATTGTAAATTGGGAAAATTATCCGACCTCTAAATCTATCAACGTAACTTCCGCGTTCGGTTTTGTAATTCAAGCCGGCTCTTTCAACATCTTTAATGTCATAACCGAGATTGATTAAATAGCGGGTTAAACTGTCGAATTCTCGCGAAGACAATCCCAATTCAAATTCCTCAATTATTTCTTTTTTTAATCCGCGGCCTTTGAGGTAATTTAAAACTTCAGCAGATTTCTCCAATTCTTTTTTGAAAAAATCTTTGGCTGATTGATTAATGTCGTAAAGAATTCCGAATTGTTTATGCTCGGCCGGACTGATTTTTTTCAGTTCTATCCCGGCTTTCTCAGCCAGAATTTTCAAGGCCTCATAAAACTCTAAGTTTTCATATTTCATCAGAAACTTGAAGATATCGCCGCCTTCATTGCAGGCGCCAAAACAATGCCACATCTGTCTTTCCGGAGAAACCATAAAAGAAGGCGTTTTTTCCTTGTGAAAAGGGCAAAGCGCCTTAAAATTTTTGCCAGCCGGCAGAAGCGGAATGTAGGACCGGATAAAATCTACAATATCCAAGTGTTCTTTAATTTCCTGGATTGGCAAGGCCATTGTCTATTATTTTAATCGAAAAATAAAATAAGGCAAATTTATCCCCGAATTTGTCTGAAAAAATCCGGGGCGGATATTTTAAAACTTTCTTTAATTATCTCTTTAACTAAGGCAGCGTAAACATGATGGTTGCCAAAGCGATTGAGCTTGATAGACGCTGATTGACGCTGATTGCTACGCTGATTAACGCTGATTTCAAGTTTTTGACCGTCTGAAACTTTTCTAACATTTTTAACTTGAAAATCAGCTTCTTTTGAAAAACCATAACTAATTACTCTCTTATCAGAGGATTCAGCCAAATTTTTTACTCTTTCGTCATCAAAATTTAAAATTGCCAGACCATTCCACGGCAAGGCCTTAATTAATTTTTTGTATTCCAAAGCAATTTCATCCAAATTTTCAAAGTTCTCGGCATAAATCATCGTTATTGTAGTCAGAATTAAAGTTTGCGGTTTAACAATGCTTAACAAATAACTAATTCCTTCGGGCCGGTCAATGGCCATTTCCAAAACTAAAAATTCTTTTAAAACCGGCGGTTTGGAACGGAAAGCTCTTTTGGCCGCTTGCCAAAGGATATCAAGCCAGCGCCAAAAACGACCCTCGCCCCGTAACTCAACTGAGTTGAGTTTACGGGGCTCGCCGGAAGCAAGGTCTAAAATTGAAAGCGGCAACCCGATTTCGGCATTAAAATTTTTTTTATTTACCCGAACCGGAAAATTTTTCTCTTTTAGGGCATCTCTGACCGTCTCTTTTATCCAATGCCGGCCAGTAGTCCCGGCAATAACTATTATGTGGGGTTTTATCCGCCAGAGATAAACTTTGGCAAACCACTTAAGGAAAAATTGAATTATTTGTTTAAAGATAGTAGTCATTGGTAAAATAATTCTTTATCCTCTTCATCGCTTCATTTATGTCTTTTTCACTTCGGCCAAAAGACATTCTGATATGGCCTTCGCCAGACGGACCAAAAGCCAGCCCCGGCACCACTGCCACTTGGGCTTTATTCAATAAATCTATGGCAAAATTCCATGAGGTGGATTTAATTTTTGGAGGTTCGACCTCCCTAAATTGACGATTAATCTTATGAGGTCGAACCTCCTTATATTGAATAATTTTAGGAAAGACAAAATATGAACCCTGGGGTTTTTGATAAGAAAAAAGTTCAGGCAAATCATCAAGGTGCTGGCAAATTAAATCACGGCGCTCCTGATATTTTTGGCGGAATTCTTCTATTTCTTTGTCGGCAAAATCCAAGGCGGCCATGGCCGCGTATTGGGAAATCACCGGCGCGCAAGTCACCAATGAATCGTGGACCTTTACAATTTCCGAAACATTTTCCTCATCGCTGTGCAAAAATCCTATTCGCCAGCCAGTCATCGCATAGGCCTTGGATAAACTAAAAACCCTGATGACTATTTTTCTCAATTCCGGAATCTGCGCTAAGGAAAAAAATGCTGATCCGCGTTGATCCGCTTCTAAATTTGTTTCGGATCCGCGTTCATCCGCGTAGATGAAATCTTTGTAAACTTCGTCGCAAATAATAAAAATTTTTCTTTTCCAAGCCAATTCAGCGATTTTCAGCAAGTCTTCTTTGGGAAAAATCGTGCCGGTCGGGTTATTGGGATTGCAGATTATAATTGCCGCTGTCCGATTAGTAATTTTTTTAGCAAGATTTTTAAGATCAATCTGCCAACCTTTATCCTCGGTTAAATTGACAAAAACCGGCTGGCCGCCGGCTACTTTTATTGCTTCCGGATAAGAAGCATAACTAGGCGAAAACAAAATAACCTCATTTTTAATCTTACGAGACTTAGTCTCATAAGATTCAATTATTGCGATGAGAGCCGCAGTAATGGCCTCAATAGAGCCGGCCGTGGCAATAATTTCTTTTTCAAAGTCATAATACATATTCTCTTCGGCCAATTTCTGCTCAATTGTTTCCCGAAGTTCCGGCAAGCCGTAAGTCAACGAATATTTAGCCACCACTCCCCTATTTAGGGCTTTGACAGCGGCTTTTTTAATTATTTCCGGCGTGTCAAAAGAAGGAATGCCCTGAGCCAAAGAGACGACATCAGGAATTTTGGAAGCCAAAAGCTCCATCTGCTTAATGGCTGAAAGTTTAATATTTTTAGTCCGAACAAACATTTTAATAAATCGCCTTAGCCACGGTTTTTACAAGCCGTTTGTCAAATATTGAAGGGATGATATGTCTAGAATTCGGTTTTTTAATAAGACCAGCGATAGCATAAGCCGCCCTAATTTTCATTTTATCGGTAATTTGGCGGACTTGATGGTCTAAAGCGCCTCTGAAAACTCCCGGAAAAACCAAGGCATTGTTAATTTGATTGGGAAAATCGCTTCGGCCAGTGGCCACGACAGCAGCACCGGCTTTTTTGGCAATATCGGGCATAATTTCCGGAATGGGATTAGCCAAAGCAAAGATAATCGCTGATTTTGCCATTTTTTTAATGTGAGAAGCAAAAAGAAGGTGGGGTCGGGACAAACCAATAAAAACATCGGCCCCGGTTAATTTTTCCGGATTAGTGATTTTAGCTAATTCTTTTTTATAAGGCAGAAGGTCTCGGCGCTTTACAGAAATAATTCCCTTGCTATCAACCACTGTAATATTTTTTATGCCGGCTTTGAGCAGTAATTTTGCGGTCGCTGTTCCAGCTGGTCCAGCGCCGCTGATGACAATTTTAAGCCCCTGAAGTTTCTTTTTGACAACTTTTGCGGCATTAATCAGAGCAGCCAAAACAACAATGGCAGTGCCGTGCTGGTCATCGTGCATTATTGGAATATCAAGTTCTTTTTTTAGCCGCTCTTCAATTTCAAAACAGCGGGGCGCGGAAATATCTTCTAAATTAATGCCGCCAAAACCAGGTGCAATTATTTTTACGGTTTCAATAATTTTTTCCGGCTCCTGAGTATTCAAAACCAAAGGAATGGCGTCAATATCGGCAAATTCTTTAAAAATAACGCATTTACCTTCCATCACCGCCAGAGCCGCTTCTGGCCCGATATTTCCCAGTCCCAAAACAGCTGAACCATCAGAAATTACCGCGATAGCATTGCCTTTCCAGGTTAATTTTTGGGCCTGCTTTTTATCTTTGGCAATTATTGAGCTGACCGCGGCCACGCCCGGAGTATAAATAAGCGAAAGGTCTTTTAAATTTCGCAAAGGAATTTTACTGGCGGTTTCTAATTTGCCCTGATAACGTTGATGTAAATTAATAGCTTTTTTTTCTAAATTCATACTTTTTAATCATCTACGAGGCAAATTAGTTTGTCAAATCAGTATAAAAAAAAGCGCTCAGTACTGTTGGCATGGTACTGGCGCTTGGCTGGCAGTATTTGGGCCAGCGCTTAAATGGAGTAAGTAAAAGATTCCCTATCCGCTTCTTTTTTCTCTTTCAGGCATCGCTGGATATAGTCCACGACGTCTTTGATAGTAATGAGTTTTTCGGCATCCTCATCAGAAATTTCAAGACCGAATTTTTCCTCAAGAGCCATCACCATCTCAACAATGTCCAGCGAGTCAGCTCCTAAATCGTCCACGAATTTCGCCTCGGGAATTACCTGGTTTTCCCTCACTTCCAGTTGTTCAATAATAATTTCCTTTACTTTCTCAAAAATAGCCTGTCTTTCCATCTTACTCACCTCCTTTTATAAATGTGCTACTATGAAAATATCTCAATCGATTAGCCAATTATAGCATTTTTTACCAATTGGCGGTGTATTTTAATCAAAATCCGAACCTATTTTCAAGAAAATCCCGACGCTGATTTTTAGCCCAGTTGGCTTGCGGGCAAAAAATTTTTTACCCTCTAGAGTCGCAAAGCAACTCCTCCGAGACTCCTCTAAAAATTCCTACATTTTCGCCCGCTCGCTTTGAACTTGCGCAAATTTAATTTTAACTTTTTAAAAAATAGTTTCTTAAAAATAGATATAATTTCGGGCTTTTGTTTCTAATTTTATTTTTAAGTGAATCTTTCGATTGTTTATAAAACCTCATTATTCTATTAAGAAATTTATAAGGAATTTTGTTATTAGTAAATAAAGAGTCGAAAAATTTTTCCGCTAATTCCTTTACAAAGCCTGGGAGTACAAAAATCATTTTATAAATTTGTATAATAAATCTAAAATATAAAGAGAAAAAACAAGTTTGTTCTTCTGAAAAATTTTTATTTTTTAGAACAACCTCTCTGGAATAATCAACAGGCTCTTCTATAAAACCAGCATTTAAAGAAATATTATATGCTTCTGTTGCTGGATAAGGACAAAAAATTGCGGCTAGCGAACGAGTCGGCTTTATTAAAGCATTTAATTTAATTGTATCCAGGGCAGTTCGTGGAGTTTCATAAGGAAGACCAATCATATTATAAGCCAGGGTACTTATACCAATATTTTTACAAAGATTGAAACCATTTTTGATAACATCATCTGACATATTTCTTTTAAGAATCGAGAATCTTATTTCTTTATTTCCGCTTTCCACTCCTATATGCGCTCTAAAGCAACCAGCTTTTTTAAACAATTCAATTAATTCTTTATCTATGGTATCGGCGCGTAAATTACAACTAAATGGTAAATGTATCTCTTGTAAATATAAATTAAGAAATTTAATATTCCATTCTTTAGGCCAAGAAAGATTATTATCTAAAAAATTAATATAATTAATATTAATTTTCTCGTCTTTGCAGTGTTTAAGTAAAGTTTTAATATATTCAATCGAGTTTTCTGGACTTCTAGTCCTTGTGTATTTATTAGAATTTGGATACATTTTTCGGATTGCATGATTGGCACAATACGAGCAGTTATATGGGCATCCCCTTGAAACCATAATCATTGCGGTATTGATTTTAGAAGCGATTAAATTATGGAAATCAAACAAGGCGAAATCAGGAAATGGGAGGGTGTCTAAATTTTCAATCAGTGGCCTGACTCTGTTTTTAATAATTCCATTTTTTGTCTTTATCCATAGACTCTCAATGTATTCGTAATTTTCTCTCTTTTCTATTTTATTGCAGAGTTCAAGCATCGGGTATTCTCCCTCTCCTATGCAAATCATATCTACTTCTTTTATATTTATAACTTCTTCAGGAGATAGGGTAGAATGATAACTACCACAGATAATCGGAATAGAAAATTTGTTTTCTTTAATCCATTTTAGGTACTTAGGCAAAAGATGAAAATTATCGGTCGTGAAGGAAAATCCAATTAAATTTGGGTTTTCTTTTTCTATATTTTTCAAAAATTTTTCTTTTGGAATTTCTTTTGTTAAGTGGAGCAGAGAAACTCTGTGTCCATTTTTTTTTAATACGGCCGATATGGATGCGAGCCCTTCTGAATAAAATCCCCAACCCTCCAATGTAGCTTTTGGATCTGCTGGAAAATCAAAATAAATTAGTAAAACTTTCATATTCAAAATAATAACAAAAGGTTAAAAAATCGTCAAATTAAATTTACGCAAGTTCAAAGCGAGCAGGCGAAAAATTAGAGTGGGGATTTCTGCGGTATGTTTTGGTTAAAATCCGAACCTATTTTCAAGAAAATCCCGACGCCGATTTCTAAAAATCGCTCGGGCGGGGCGGGAATTCCTTTTCCCCAGACCCCTTTTCCTTCCCGCCCCGCCCTCGCTTGGGCTGGCGAATTTTTTTGGCGGGGATTACGTTTTTCTTTTCATCTTTGTATTGATGGTGGTTTTTTCGCCGGGGATACGAGCTTCTATCACTTTTCTTCCGTAAGATTCGCCGACTTGCTTAACAATAAGTTCCTCGCCGTCAATCATATTCTTCAAAGCCTCTTTCGCCTTGTTATAACCGCGCTCTCTCTTTTCCGGCGCATCGACTCCTTCTAAACGAAAAAAGCTATGACGAGTATCTTCAAAAGTGTCGCCATCAATAACTTTTTTTACTTTGACTCTTGCCATAGTTATTCAAAATTAATATCAATGGGTTCTGCATCCGGTATCCGATCGACACAGGAAGGCTTGAAGTGATTATAAAGCGCAACCTCGGCTCCGTCTCGGTCTACCTGCCGCGATATGGCGGCGGCCCGAAAATAGCAAATATAATTATTAAGGTATCTTTCGCAACATTTATTTGTTTCATTCCCGGGAAGATGTTTTGTCAGTCGGTCGTTCAAGTCTTCCGCTTGACCAACATAGGAAATATAGTATTTGTCTTCGCTTCGGTTATAATAAATAAGACGGTAAACGCCCGCAACCGCTTTTATTCTATTCACTCCTGATTGTGTGAGCGAAATTCGCTCGGTCCAATTTAATTTCATAATTTTTGTAGATTACTTGCTTGTGGATAACTCGACCTTGTTTAGGTTATCTTTAGGTATTATAATTTAAGTATGAATAAGAAGTCAAGTGTGTGGACAACTAAACCGTCGAAAAAGCAAGCCGAAGTTTTGGAATTCATTGCGAAATTCCAAAGAGAAAAAGGTTATTCCCCTTCTCTCGGCGAAATAGCCAGCCATTTTAAAATTTCTATACCGACTGTGCATCAGCACATTTCTTATCTGCGCAAAAAAAAATTGCTTATCACACATAAAGGGAAAAAACGTTCGATTCAGCCGTTCAATGATCAAAAAAGCGATTTAGTGGAAATACCGCTACTTGGACTTATTGCCGCAGGTGGTCCGATTGAAGCGATTAGAAATCCAGAGCCGATCGAAGTTCCCCGCAGTATGCTCTCAAAAGGCACAAATCATTACGCCTTGAAAGTATCTGGAACAAGCATGATTGAGGAAGGAATTTCTGATGGAGATATTGTGATAGTTCGGGAACAGCAGACAGTTGATGACGGCGAAAAAGCCGTTGCATATTTGCCGGATAAAGACGCGGTTACTCTTAAAAAGATTTATCGAGATAAAAACCGCATTAAACTTGTCCCTGCAAACAAGACAATGAAGCCGTTTTATGAGAAAAATGTTGAAGTGCAGGGAAAAGTTGTAGGAGTTATAAGAAAATATGGATAAAATTACCAAAAATCAAAGAAGCTGGAATATGTCCCGTATAAAAAGCAAAAACACTCAGCCGGAAAAAATTGTCAAAAAGTTTTTATCAAAACAAGAAATAAAATATAGGCTTCATGTAAAAAAACTGCCCGGAAAACCTGATATAGTATTAAACAAAGAAAGGAAAGTAATTTTTATAAACGGCTGTTTCTGGCATCAGCATAAAGGATGCAAAAGACAAGCAATGCCGAAAACAAATATAAAATACTGGAAGCCAAAACTCAAAAGGAATGCCAAAAAACAAAAACAGGACATAAAGCAACTAAAAAAAGAGGGGTGGAAAGTGTATGTTATCTGGGAATGCGAAGCAAAAAATGAAAACCGTTTAATCAAAAAACTGCGAAAAATTTTATGAGAAAAAAAATAACTTTTAAATTAGCAGAATTATTTTGCGGACCCGGCGGGCTTTCGCTTGGCTTAATATCTGCTTCTGCGGCTGACGACCAAGAAAAAACTTACATTATTAAACCTCTCTGGGCCAACGATATAGATAATAATTCGTGCAGAACCTATGCGCGTAATATTCATAATAGAGACGATGTAAATGTTGTTTGTGCACCCGTAGAAAAAATTAACTTTGAAAATGTGCCCGCTTTTGATGTTTTAGCCTTTGGGTTTCCATGCAATGATTTTAGCGTAGTAGGAGAACAGAAAGGGTTTAACGGCAAATATGGTCCGCTTTATACCTACGGCATTAAAGCAATAAATGTCCATAATCCAAAATGGTTTATCGCCGAAAATGTAAGCGGCCTTCAGAGCGCTAATAACGGAAAGGCTTTTGAAAAAATCCTTTGCGATTTAGAAAATGCGGGAAAAGGATATAGAGTAACTGCTCATCTTTATAAATTCGAGGAATACGGAGTGCCTCAAGCTCGGCATAGGATAGTAATGGTTGGCATTAGGAAAGATTTAGGACTGGAATTTAAGGTCCCGGCACCAACAACGGCAAATAAATATGTTTCGGCGAAAGAAGCGATTGAAAATCCGCCAATACCAAAAAACGCCCCCAATCACGAAATTACCACGCAGGCGAAAATAGTCGTTGAGAGATTAAAACATATTCCGCCCGGCGAAAATGTGTGGTATGAGGGCGTCCCGGAACATCTGCGGCTAAATGTAAAAAACGCAAAAATGAGCCAAATTTATAAAAGACTGCGTCCCGACAAACCTTCGTACACAATAACAGGAAGCGGGGGCGGGGGAACCCATGGTTATCATTGGAGCGAAAATCGGGCACTCACAAATAGAGAACGAGCGCGTCTGCAAACCTTCCCCGACGACTTTATTTTCGAGGGTTCAAAGGAAAGCGCAAGAAAACAAATTGGAATGGCGGTACCTCCAAGGGGTGCCAGAATAATTGCGGAATCAGTTCTGAAAACTTTTGCCGGCGTTTCTTATGAGTGGGTTCCGCCGAAAATAACTAACGGCAATGGCAATGGGCAAACGCCGCTATTTGAATTTTAGCTTATAATCTTTTTAATAATTCTTGCCAGTCCTCTCTGTTTTTGCGGAGACGGCCGGATTTTTTAACAAAACGAATTCCTGTAAATTCCTGTCCGGGAATACTTTTGACTTTTTCTAATTCGCCAGCATTGCACCAACCTGCAATTTCGCAAAACATATTTTCAAAAGAGGGCATCTCGTCTTTATATTTCGGATAGTGAGACTGGCTTTTTACAACCTCAATTATTCTTTCTTTTGTAATTCTCAAAAGATGGTCATCTGGAATATCAGGACGGCAGAAAATATAAACATCTGACTTTCTGCCCGGAATGGTTATTTCATTTTCCCCAAGAACAAGATATGCGCTTTTTGGTTTTGAGGATTTAATGCCGATTCCTATCTTAGGTTCTCTTTTTCTGCCGTTTTCTATAATTCCTATAATATCCTGCGGGACTATCTCCTCGTAAATACGGAAATCAAGTTCAATATTGACATTGAATTCTTTTTTGAAAAACTTTTTGACTGCTACTTCTGCAAATTGCCCTTTAATCCAATTTGTAATTTTTTGCCCAAATTCTCTTTGTCTAGCTGTTCCCCAATCGGATAGAACATAACCCCTGAAATGCTGTGCCAATGCAAAATCCAAACATAATGCATAATCATCAAAAGTTAATTCGATAGTTCGCCATTTATAGCTTTCCTGCCATTTTCTCAGCTCTCTTTGGTCAAATAAATATCTCCCGCGTCCATTTCGCCGTTCCAAACACTTAAACTCATCAGCGTTTTGAAAATAATTTTCAAAAGTTTTTTCTTCCAAGCCGAGAAACTGAACAGCTTCTTTTTTTGTAAGAATTTTATCCATAATTTACTTAATAAAAAAATCTACGCTTTTTTTGTAAATTTTAGCAAATTCTTTTAATTGAACAATATCAATCCGTCTCTGCCCGGCTTCAACCTTTGAAACATGAGATTGTGTCTTGCCGAGCAATTTAGCAACTTCTGCCTGTTCTAAACCGGCCTCTTTGCGGGCCTTTTTTAGTTGCTCAACAATATATTTATGGACTTTTGAGTAAATTGCTTTAGACATATCTATATTTGTATTTTATATTCCATTGTGTTATATTCCAAATTGTAATATAATAATAAAGGGAGTTCCTATGTCTTGTCCGCGCACGGGAGGGCTGGGGCAAGGGCAAGAAAAAAATAGAAATCCCCGCCAAAAAAATTCGCCAGCCCAAGCGAGGGCGGGGCGGGAAGGAAAAGGGGTCTGGGGAAAAGGAATTCCCGCCCCGCCCGAGCGATTTTTAGAAATCGGCGTCGGGATTTTCCTGAAAATAGGTTCGGATTTTGATTAAAATACACCGCCAATTTATACACGGCGAGTTTTCCGCCTCGCCCCGCCTGTGGCGGGGCTCGGCGTCTGCCAGGATTTTGAACGGATTTTTGCTTTTTGCCAAAATTGTGTATAATGGAAGTAAACTCAA
>Ga0210018_1001942_pt1 | contig 10593 bp, 10 predicted proteins | sample CryGeyCG2014_010_2_FD_183967 | JGI IMG/M metagenome (GOLD analysis project Ga0210018, IMG submission 183967) | Groundwater microbial communities from aquifer - Crystal Geyser CG09_land_8/20/14_0.10 (SPAdes) (version 2) | ecosystem: Environmental > Aquatic > Deep subsurface > Groundwater | place... | reverse complement strand
ATTGGTAAGACAAAAATAAAATTTTTGTAAATCGTGGCGTTATTCGCGAAATCAGTATTTAAATCATTATTTAGAAAAATTTTGTTTTTGTCTTCGGGCGCTTCGCGCCCCACGAACCGCCGTTTGCTAAATAGAGAGGTGGTGTGGGAGTGGAGGGAGGAGTGGAAAATTTTGGCTGATTTTAATGCTGAATTTAAAAACTTTTTTTTAATGCGCGAGCGAAGCGAGCGCATTTTATGCGCTCAAACTGCTCAATGTTTCACTTGGTCGGATTTATTAAACAAGGAACGAACCTTTTTTATAAAAAAGGTTAAAAATTAAAAAAGCAATTCTCCCACAAAAAAATTCAAAGGCAAGGCGGGCAAAAAGGGAAAGGGTCGGGGGAAGGGAAATTTTTGCCCGCCGTGCCTTTATCCCCGCCGGAACCTGTTCCGCACACCGATGTGGGAACGGGCTAATCCGCCTCTTTTTCAAGCCAAGATTATTTTTCGTATCCCGATTACGGGATGCGCCGCCGAATTTTTCTCGCGCTTGACCCACCCACCCGTTCGCGCGCGAGATAAAGAAACTCCCTTTTTATTTGCTTAAATTCAATGTTTTTGATATCATTATATTAAATAAGTTGATATACACTCACTATAAGTAGTATATTATAATAGTTTATCAAAGTCAAAATAATATGGCAAATACAGTCAGCGAAAACATCCGCAAATTGCGAATAAAAAAAGGAATATCCCAAGATCGTCTCTCAAAAGACGCTGATTTGGCGTTAAATACGGTTGTAAAAATAGAAACTGGGGAAAGCCCAAATCCTACCGTGGACACATTAGAAAAAATAGCCAAAGCCCTCGGCGTGCCGGTGGCTGAATTATTTAAATAAAAAATATGACTAAAGAACAAAAATTTTATAAAGCGATTCAAAATGTTTTCATCGGAGCTAAGATTGAGGGCGAAGGCGGATTTATTAATTTAATGCGGATTAAGGCCGGGTACTATTCGCAGATTGAAAAACTGCTTAAAGCGGATATAAATAAAGCCGTTGAAAAATATCCCGCCTTTAGAGAAGAACTTTTTGACAAGCTCCACTCCTTTTTTAGCCGTTATTTTACCGAAAGCGGATCTATTTATTTTAATTCAACGCCGTTCCATAACAATATTTACGAAAAGGTTTATACCGACGAAAAGGATGTCATTCTCTTTTGGAAAACGCAGATGCTTTATTATGTCAAAACTGACCGAATATTTAGGAGTATGCCGGTTGAGTTCGACAGTTTGAAATTCTATTTTGACGCCAGCCAGATTGAAAACAAAAAAGCCAACGAAAAACGCACCTTATGTTTTGAAATCAAACAGATTCGTGAAGATGAAACAGTTGTCTTTACTGTCAAATATTCCGAGCATGGGACGAAAACAAAAGCTGATGAAATTCTAAAGAATTTAAAAAAGAAGAATATTGCAATAACTGAAGAATTATTAGAGAAAGCTTTGCGTGTTTTTGAAAAACAAAGCGAGGTTGATTTTTTTATTAACAAAAATGCCAAAGCATTTTTACAAGAACAATTTAAACTTTGGAGTTATCAGTATTTTTGGGATGGAGCCAAAGAATGGTCTGGCGACAGAGTGAATCAATTGCAAATACTAAAAAATATTTCTTTTAAAATTATTGATTTTATTTCTCAATTTGAAGATGAATTGGTAAAAATTTGGAACAAGCCAAAGTTTGCGCGAAAAAGTAATTATGTGATTACTTTGGACAGAATAAAAAATAAAAGCCTGGTTGAGAAAATATTAAAGCATGGCGGGCTTAAAGAGCAAATTAAAGAATGGCAGGAGCTTGGGATAGTAGATAACAAATTTAAGGTTAAAGATATTTTCAAAGATAAAAAATACCAACATTTGCCGATAGACACAAAACATTTTAAGAATTTAGAGCTTCAGATATTGGCCCTGTTTAATGATTTAGATAATCAATTAGACGGCTGGCTAATAAAAAGTGAAAATTATCAGGCGTTAAATACAATTTTGCCTAAATTTAAGGAGAAAGCACAAGCAATTTATCTCGACCCGCCATTTAACACGGGAAACGATTTTATTTTCCTAGATAATTTTCAGGATTCTACATGGCTTTCCTTGATGAATGACCGATTAGAATCTTCTAAGGCACTTCTTGGTGAAAAAGGTAATTTATATTTACACTTAGACCATTTTGCTGAGCATTACTCTAAAATTTTACTCGATAAAGTTTTCGGACCCGAAAATTTTAAGGCAAAAATAACATGGAATACAGGCGATAATATATCAGGTTTTAAATCTCAAGCCCTAAATTGGATCAGGCAAGCAGATTTTATCCACTACTATACTAAGACGGATAAAAATATTTTTGTAAAAGCATTTGAGGCGCTCGATAAAAAAAATTCTATCGGATGGTTGGATTTCCTTGGAAAAGACTCTAAAGATATTTTTATTGAAAGATGGGAAAACGGTAAGTATATTAAACAAAGGGTAGAAAATAAATTTAAAGTTAAGGCCAAAGGAACTATTTGGAATGATATTTACTCTTTTCAATATAGCGAACCGCGAGAAACAGAGAGCCTGTCTTTTGTAAGTAATCAAAAGCCTGAGAATTTACTAAGAAGGATAATCCAGACTTCTTCTGATATTAGAAGTTTTGTATTTGATTTTTTCGCAGGAAGTGGCACAACCTGTGCGGTTGCACAAAAGCTCAATAGGAGGTGGGTTGGCGTTGAAATGGGAGATTATTTTAAAGAGATATATTTGGACACGACAGAGATTAAAAAAAATTTAGAAGAAGATGAGGAAGGCGAAGAAAAAATAGGTTTAAATAACCCTGCTATAGTACAGATAATTTCCGAAACTAAAAAAACGACTAAAGTAATTATTAAAAAAATTGGTCTTTTAGGAAGGATGAAAATAGTTTTGAATGGAGATAAAGAGTTTAAGGCAATCCATAGCCCATTTTTAAGACATCCTCATTTGAGTAAGGATGTTAATTGGAATGGCGGCGGATTTTTCAAGTATTATGAACTTGAGCAGTATGAGGACGCTCTAAAAAATTGTAAATATGGCGATAGCGATTTGTTTAATAAGACAAACGAAAAAGCATATCAGGATTATGTTTTTATGAAAGACGAAAAAATGCTTTCAGCTTTGGAAATTGACTATAAAAAAAATAAAGCTAATATAGATTTAAGCAAGTTGTATCCCGATATTGATATTGCGGAAACGCTATCGAATTTAACCGGAAAATGGATCAAAAGAATATCAGACGGCGAAGTGGAATTTACTGACGAGACCAAAATAAATACCAAGGATTTGGACTACAAAATAATTAAGCCATTAATTTGGTGGTAGAATAACTATGGTTAAATATTTGAAATCTAAACAGATAGGAAATAAGGGCGAGGCATTTTTTGAGAATTTAATTTCAGAATATGCAATTGCACATAAAATTGATAGCTCAAAAGATGTTGGATTAGATTTTTTGTGTGAATGGGTCTACGGAGAAACACCAACACAATTACTTTTTGGCGTACAGGTTAAAACACGAACAAATCAAAAAATTGAGTTAGTAAGAGAAAGAAGCAATCTTAATTTATTACGAGAATACAAAAGCAATTTTTCAATTAAACAAGCGACTTTAAACTATTGGAAAGGGTTTAATTTTCCAGTATTTCTATTTCTAATAAATAAAAAAGGTGAAGATATGAATTGCTTTTATAAAAGATACACCTCTATTTTGCACGGAAAACAAGAAGAAAATAGGGAATCTTTTTACGAGGTTAATGATAAAAATGATTTTTTAGCATTCGTGCACGAGAAAAATTTTTGTGGGGGCTTTTGTAGAGATTTGTTTTTTGATCATTTAAGATGCCAACATAGCAAAGGAATGCTTAGTGGAATAAATCCTCAAGATTTAGGTTTAAGTTATTGGAAGGCTGATGTCTTATATAAAGGAGTTTTTGACAATTATAAAAAACAAATAAGGGAAACATTTGATAAATATAATAAATTTAAGAAGTTTTTTAATTAAACCCTTAATTTGGTGGTAGAAAGGTCGAAAAATTAATAATTATTAAATTATAAATTATGAAGAAACGAATATTTATAAGCTTCGATTACACAAATGATAAAAATTATCGGTATTTATTGACCGCATTGGCTAAAAATCCGCGATCTGACATTGAATTTGACGATGTAACGCCGGAAGAAATTCAAAGTTACGATATCGGCCGAATTAAAGCTGTTTTGACGAAAAAAATAAAAGAGGCCACGCACACGCTAGTAATTATTGGGAAACATGCAAATAGTTATCATTCAGATAGAGAAGAAATTGGTGATCGTAACTGGCAATGGTGGGAAATTAACAAGAGTGATGAGGAAGGAAAAGGATTTATTGCCGTGAAGATAGACTCATCTAATGAATCTCCAGAACCTTTGTATGGAAAGAATGCAACTTGGGCAAATAGCTTTACAGTTGATTCAATTGTAAATGCAATTGATAAGGCTTAATTATGGCTATAGATGACAATACAAAACTTGAAGTTCTACACGATCATTATAAAGAAAGTTTTTCCCACATCCGTGAGCGAGAAAAACAACGTGATCGTTTGTTCGCAATTATAATTGCGTTTATTAGTATTTTATTCCTCGAAATACTCTATTCAGATAATTTTTCGAATATTCTAAGAAATATAAAATTAGAATTTGTTGAATTAAATATAAGCATAATGCCTATTTCCGTCTTTTTAAGTATTACATGGACTTGTTTGTTTTTTGTTGTATTAAAATATAACCAAACTTTAATACTTATAGAAAGACATTATGAGTACTTACATAAATTAGAGAAAAAAATCTCAGACGCTTTTGAGGATCAAAATATTTATTGTCGTGAAGGCAGGGCATATCTTGATAAATATCCTCCTTTTTCAAATTTAGTTTGGATTTTTTACAAGCTCTTACTTCCAGTCATATTAACACTTTTGCTTGGATTAATTATTTGTCTTGAAATATATAAAATTAAGGTGCCATTATATCATTTAATTTATGATTTACTTTTGGCAATGGGGGTAATCATGTCGGTTATATTTTATAGGTTTTCTCCTTCAGCAAGGGACATGTTGCGAATCAGAAATAAAGTAATGAAAAAATAGAATGTCCAAACTATACTTACAAAATATCATAGACGACATTGCTTTTGATAACTTGCCGGCGAAGTGGCAAGGATTTGATTTTGCGCGATTTTCAAAAGACAAAACTCTTTTTGATTTTCAAAAACATGGTTTGCAAAATGCCCTAAAAGCTCTTTGGTTTTTTTATAAAGAGAAAAAGGGAGATAAAAAGTTGTTTTTCGACCAGTATCGGGCGAATGGATTTGGCGCAAATTTTGATTACGATTTAACACGGGAAAGAAAATCAGCCGGCCATCTTTTGGAATTTGATAAAGATTATCCAACTACAAACGGGAAAATCGCTTTTGCGCATTTTATCAATCGGATGAGTTTTTGGATGGCGACTGGCTCGGGAAAAACCTTGCTTATTGTAAAATTGATTGATTTGCTCGGACAACTTATGCAAAGAAAAGAAATCTCAAAAAATGACATCCTATTTTTAGCTCACAGAGACGATCTTTTGGAACAGTTTAAAAATCACGTAAACGAATTTAACAGCTTTAATTTTGAAACAAAAATAAATCTAAAAAATTTAAGAGATTATGAAAGCGTCAAGCGGGAAAACGCTTTGCCATTTGCAAGGAATGAAATTACGGTTTTTTATTATCGCTCCGATCTAATTTCTGATGAGCATAAAGAAAAAATCGTCAATTTTAGAAATTACGATAATAACGGCAAGTGGTATATTCTTTTGGACGAAGCACATAAAGGTGACAGGGAAGACAGCAAAAGACAGGTACTTTATTCTATTCTCTCAAGAAATGGCTTTCTTTTTAACTTTTCCGCCACTTTTACCGACCCGCGAGATTACGCCACTTGCGCGTTTAACTTTAACCTTTCAAAATTTATTGATGAAGGATACGGGAAACATATTTATGTGTCCGGTTCGGAAGTAACGGCCTTTCGCGACAAAGGTGATTTTTCAAAAGTTGAAAAACAAAAAATTGTTTTGAAAACATTGATACTTCAAACCTACATCAATAAATATTTTAAAAAAGTAAGGAAAGAAGACAAAACGCTTTATCATCGCCCCTTGCTCTTAACACTTGTTAATTCAGTTGATACGAAAGAGGCTGATTTGAAATTATTTTTCTCGGAATTAGAGAAAATAGCTAAAAATGAAATTAGAAATGGGCTGCTTAAAAAAGCAAAAGAAGAACTTGCGAAAGAGTTTGAAAATAATCCACAGTATGAATTTGAAGATATGAATGTTGTTATTAATAAAAAAATTTTAGAAAAAATCGAATACGAGGACATTTTGAAGCAAGTTTTTAATTCTAAATCACCAGGTAATATAGAAGTATTAAAGATTCCGGGTAATAGGAATGAAATTATTTTTAAGTTGCAAACGTCGGAAAAGCCTTTTGGTTTGATAAAAATTGGAGACATTTCTGGCTGGCTGAAGGAAAAACTTGATGGTTATGAAATTATTGAAAGCTTTGAAAATGAAAGTATTTTTAAGAAGATTAATCGCGATGATTCGGAAATAAATATTTTAATGGGTTCTCGCGCCTTTTATGAGGGCTGGGACTCTAATCGCCCAAACATAATTTTATTTGTAAATATTGGCGTTGGCAGTGATGCGAAAAAGTTTGTTTTGCAATCGGTCGGGCGTGGCGTAAGAATAGAGCCGAAAAAAAATAAGCGGAAAAGAATTTTGAATTTATTTAACGCAAAAGAAATTCAAGAGAAAATATTTAACAAAGTAAGGCAAAATATTTTACCGCTTGAAAGTTTGTTCGTTTTTGGGACAAATGCAGAAAATTTAAAAGAGATCATTAGGGCGCTCAAAGAAGAAAAACAGGATAGAGATTTGGGCCAGGAATTTATGGTTAATAAAGAGGCAGAAAAACGGTTGTTGCTTATTCCTGTTTATAAAGAATCGGACAAGATATTTGCGGAAGAAAAAGAGCCACAGAAATACGGAATCAGCAAAGATGATTTTGATCTAGCAAAATCAATGTTTAATTACCTCGGCGAAAAAATAGCTTTGGCAAAATATGAATGTGAAGTAAAAGTTATCAAAAAAGCGGGTGAAAGTTTTGAAACTTCGGAGCAATATTTTGATTTTGTAGAAGAAAGATCAATTTTAGAGCCGGATTTGTTAATGGATAGGATATTGGACTATTTTAGCGTTAGAGATAGAGAATTTGATAAGTTTAAAAAACTTGAGAATGAAATCGTTCACTTTAAAAGAATTAAATTTAGTGATGGTGAAAAATTTGATCAGATAATTAACAAGATTAGAGAAGTAAAAGAATTGCCGGAAAAAGAGCAAAAGTTAAGAAAATCTTTTGACTCAAAACAACTATCTTTCGACGACATGTTAAAACAAGCCCAAGAGCTGAAAGACAGTCAAAATTTTGAGTATAAGGGAAAAAAATTAAAAATAAAATACATTCAAAATCATTATTATATTCCGCTGATTGTTTCAGAAAACGAGAAGGTGGATTATTTAAACCATATTATTGATGTTGAAAGTGAGGTTAAATTTATTGAGCAACTCGAAGATTATTTGCAAAAAAAAGATCATGTATTCAAGCAGTTTGATTGGTGGATGTTTTCAAAACTCGATCAAACATTAGACGAGGTCCATATTCCATATTATAACCCGAAAGAAAACATTATGGCTAGATTTAAGCCGGATTTTATTTTTTGGATGCAAAAAGGAAACGACTATGTAATTTTATTCGTAGATCCAAAAGGTACGGAACACGCAGACGGATACAGAAAAATAGACGGCTATTCAAAGGTATTTGAAACTAAAGAGCGAAAAGAATGTAAAAGTTATCCGTTCAACGGATTTAATATAAAAACAAAATTATTACTTAAGCCCAAAAGAGGTATTGCAGAGACATTGGAGAATTATAGAAAATATTGGTTTGATAATTTTGGTGATTTTGAGAAAAAAATAATTTAGGAGGTGTGCCAGCTTTACCGGCATACATTTCATTACCGATTAGTAATTAAAGAAATAAAAAGTTATGGAAAATAGTAATAACATAGCAATTATAAGTGGTTTATTTGCAATCTCGGGGATAATTGTAGGGTATTTTATTGGCGCTAAAAAATATGCATTTGAAAAATTATATGAGCAAAGATTGATGTGTATCAAGGATTTATATAAGCAAGTAGTTATTCTTGAGTTTATATTAAAAAAATATATTAATTTTATTGGTGCCGAAACAACGAAAGAATCAATTAATAAAAAAATAGAGTCATTAAACGAAGTGAAAAAAAGTTTTCAGAAATTTCAACATAAATTTTGGCAAGAGGAGATTATATTAGATGAGAGTACGGCCGATCAAATAAATATTTTTCTTAGCAAGTACATTGAAATAACTTCAAAATTGGTTGTTTCTAATATTAGCCAGCAACAGGGTGCTTATAAAGAACAATTTGATTATTGGGATGAAAGTTATAAATTAGCCTCTTCCGATTTAGTTAAAATAAAAGACGACCTAAAGGCAGAGTTTAAAAAAACATTAAAAATTAGGTCCTGGAGAAAAATATTAAATAAATCATTAGGATTATAAGGTAAAATATAGAATTTTAGGATCTGCGCTAGTTTTTATTATTATGAATTATTTTATTGTTTTCTTTATCATCGCAGTAACGGCAGCAGCTCTTTTTATTAAATGGAAATTACCGTATTGGATAGGGCGGGGAGGAGAAAAATTTGTTACTGAAAAATTGCTTCAGCTTGATTCAACTCATTATAAAATTTTAAACGATCTATTGTTACCTTCTAATGGTCGCCTGGATACAACCCAAATTGATCATGTCGTTGTCTCAAATTACGGTATTTTTTGTATTGAAACCAAGGCATATCAAGGGTGGATATTCGGAGAAGCCAGTCAAGAATACTGGACGCAGGTTATTTATCGGCATAAAGAAAGATTTTACAACCCTTTGCGGCAAAATTATGCTCATGTAAAAGCAGTTGAAGAACTAGTAAAACCTAAATACCCCGAAGCACGAGTTTTTTCATTAGTAGCTTTTCCCGATGCCGATAAATTGAAAATATCTGGGACTGACTCGGTAGGATATGCATTTGAAGTTGTAAGAAAAATCGAGAGTTTTACTAATGTTGTTTTTTCTAATATTCAAAGAGATGAAATTTTGGAAATATTAACCAATGCTAATGTTCTAGACAAAGAAGCGCATAAGTTACACAATCAGGGCGCAAGAGAGTTAAAAAGTTGAAAGGCTCCCGGCTATTAATAGTCGAATAAATTCATTTTATAAATATGGAAAATTACGAAATAGATAAGTTAAAGATTAAACGCGAAGCGCTTTTAGCTAAAAAGCGGTTGGTTGATGCTATTGATTTGCTTCGCGAAAAAGGCCCAAGAGGAAAAAATATTTTTAGAACAAGTTGCTATTATTTAACACGTGCTACAAAAATTCACGATTGGGATAATTTTAAAAATTTATTAGATTCATTTCAGGAAGAAGAAATCGCTAAATTTGATATAGACGAATATGCAACAATCCGATGGGGTGATGCGGCCATAAAAATTGAAATATTTAACACTTTTGAAAATTATGCGAAAAAAATTCGTGAGGAATATCATGTTATTAATGACTTATTGAATGGTGAAAATACAGTTTCTAAAAAGCCCGGCGAACTTTTTATAGCCGCGCGAAATATAAAGAATCAGGGATCAATCGAATCTAGGGGACAAAATGCTTCGACTGTGATTATTACAGAAAATTATGCCGGTTCTGGCAAAATCGTTAATTCTATAGCATCTCCGTCGAATAAAAAATTAGCTAAAGAAAAAGTAATAGTCAAAACGCCATCGTGGAAAAAGCCAGAAGTAATTATCCCTATAATTATCGCTTTAATTTCAATCCCTTGGTGGCCAACATTTTTCGGTTATTTTTTAAAGAATAATGTTAATATCCCAAATAAGGCGGGAGAAATTAATATATACGCGGTAGAAAATCCCATAGATCCTAATACAAAAAAACTCGATCGCTCCATTTTTGATTTAGCTAAAGAGACAGTAGCGACAGGTCTCACATCGCAGGAGCGTGTGAATTTAATTTCGAATATTTTTGGGTTAGTAACCAAGGAAGAAGTTGGAAAAATTGAGGATATTGGCGTTGACGGATTATCACTTCTCATTATAGGAAATAGTGCTGATGGTTACGGGGGTTCAGTAATAAGATGCGACTTCTCATTAAGCTGGAAGCAACGGATTTCTTTGCTAAAAAAAGATTCGGAAATAAAATTTATTGGCGTGGTGTCAAAATATGATCTTTCTAAACAAAAAATGTTTGAGTCCAGAATCTAACGCGATAAGAAGGTATGGCGAAGTTCTAACGATAGAGGATTTAATAATAGAGGACGTTGAAGGATTCGGTTTGTCAAAAGAAGTTATAGATAAAGCCAGAG
>Ga0210018_1001938_pt1 | contig 10599 bp, 11 predicted proteins | sample CryGeyCG2014_010_2_FD_183967 | JGI IMG/M metagenome (GOLD analysis project Ga0210018, IMG submission 183967) | Groundwater microbial communities from aquifer - Crystal Geyser CG09_land_8/20/14_0.10 (SPAdes) (version 2) | ecosystem: Environmental > Aquatic > Deep subsurface > Groundwater | place... | reverse complement strand
CGGGTTGACGGTGACGTGCCCGTAATCCGGGGGAACGACCACCTTGTCTCCCCTCCGCGCCTTGACTACGACGAAACGCGTCAAATCCTTTTTCTGGAGGAGGTAATGGGCTTCCCCGGCAAGCACTTCGTAAACCTCGGGGTAACTCCTGCCGCACGCCGCGGCGGGATGATAGTGGCCGACAGTCTTGTTGTATTCGTCGCCGAGGTGCCGCGGCGGGAGCACGGTCACGTCGTAACGCAGTTCTCTCCACTCGTCGCCTTCGCGCTTAACTCCGCGGTGCATGTAATACTGCGGAGTGAAATTGATTCCCTTAACCTCGTGCTGCACGAAGTCTCGCACCTGCTTAAGCCAGCGCACGTCCGGCTCCAACTCCCTTCCTAGCGCCGACAAAACCTCGCGTTCGCGGTTCCACTCCAGTTCCAGGCACGACTCAATCATTTTTTTCACCGAACAATTCAACCTTCAACCCGGCTTCCCCCATTATTTCAAACGCCTCCTTGTTTGGGTACGCGTCGCAGTAAACAATTCGCTTCACGCCCGCGTTGACGAGTATTTTCGCGCAAGTGATGCACGGACTCGACGTGGTGTAAAGCGTTGCATCCTTCGTGCTCACCCCGTGCAGCGCGCACTGGATGACCGCGTTCTGTTCGGCGTGCACGGCGCGGCACAACTCGTGGCGCTCGCCTGAGGGAACGCCCAACTCGTCGCGCAGGCACGACCCGATTTCAAGGCAGTCCTTCAGCCCTGCTGGCGCGCCGTTGTAACCAGTTGAAAGCAGGTGCTTGTCCAGGACCAGCACGGCGCCAACTTGCCTGCGCAGGCACGTGGAACGCTTGGCGGCAACGCGCGCGAATTCCATGAAGTATTCGTCGAAACCAGGCCTTTTTTTCATCTCAATCCCCCGTACATTTTTTCGTATGCCTTTGCAGTGCGGTCCCACGTGAAATTTGAGAGCACGCGCTTCCTTCCCTCGCGGCCTAAGCGGCGGCTGAGCTTGGAGTTGTTCAGCACGCGGTTTATTGCCTCGCGAAGTTTCTTGGGGTTCGCCTTGGGTACGACGATTCCTGCGTCCCCGATTACTTCGGGTATGCCTCCCGCGTCGGTTCCCACGACGGGTTTGCCGCACGACATCGCCTCGGTCAAAACCATTCCGAACGGCTCCCACGCGGACGGCAAAACGAACACGGAGCACGCCGAGTAGAGGCGCGCCAGTTGTTCGTCAGTGAGCCGCTGCGAGACGAAGGCGGCGTTCACGCCCGTTTTTTTCGCCTGCTTTGCCAACTCATCCTTGAGCGGCCCCCTGCCGAAGACCACGAGCTGGGCGTCAACGCCTTTCATGGCTTCAACCAGATATTTCACGCCTTTCTGGGGGACGAGGCGGCAGTTCGTCAACACGAATCCTTTTTCCAGCCCCAACTCCCCTTCAATTCCTTCGGGCTTGACGCGCGGGTTGAAGAGCTTGACGTCGGTCCCGTTGTAAATCACGGAGCACTTGCCCCACCACTTTTTTGGCACCGTTGACTCAATGGTGGCGCGGCTCACCCCGGCAATGCAATCCGCTTCCTTCATGACGCCTTTTCCGATGAAGTCGTCGTAAAACTGCCCCAACGCATCGGTTTTCTCGTCCACGCCAATTGTGCGCGCGTTGTGCAGGGTGAGACCCAGCTTTTTTTCCAGGACGCTTTTAATCATCCACGTTTCAGCGGCCCCATAACAAAAACGGTTGTGGATGTGCACCAAATCGGCTTTGGCGGCTTCCCGCTTCAAGTCAACCATGCCGAGCGGCGTAATCGGAATGGGTGGGGGCAGCGGCTTGGGCAACTGCTTCAAAATCCACGCTTGGCTGCGCACCACGCGCACACCGTCAATTGTTTCCTTCTCCTTCGTGTTCGGGAGGCGCGCCGTCAAAACCGTGACGTCGTGTTTTTTTGCGAGCCGCCTGCAAACTTCAACCAAATGCTTTTCGGTTCCGCCGAGGTAAGGCGAGTAAAACGGGTTGAGCATCAGCAAACGCATCTTTTTTCCCTCAACAACGCGTAAAGAAACGCGCCCAAACAAATGCTTCCAATTACCAGCGCGGCCACGGACGCGTAATCCATTGTTGGCTCAATTGGCGTTGCTGCAACGGCGTCCAACGCGTAGTTGCTTGCCTCCTCACCCAAAACCTTTTCCGCTACTTGCGGGGAGGGAGTTGAACCGAGGAATAATTGGCTCGCGTAAGCGAATGCAAGCAACGAGATTCCAAGGAGTATCCACAAGTTTTTCTGGGGCTGCGGGTTCAACAACGCCGCGCCCTTATCGGTCAACGAATAATAAACCCATTTGCTCCTCCTTTCCTCGTTCACGAGGCCCGCACAACGCATCTTCTTGAGGTGCTTGCCCGCGGCTTGAACGCTTATGCCCAGGGATTTGGATAATTCGCTGGCAGTTGCGCGCCTCCCCCCAAGCTTCTTCAACAACTCCACTCGCGTCCCGTTCGCAAGCGCCTTGAACGACTCCCTGTCCAGTAAAATGTTCATACGATTTTCACTGTTTCCTTTTCCGGCTTCCTCTTTGTTGGTTCGGGTTTCTCAGCTGGCTCGCCAACCGGAACCAGCGCCTCGGGCGTCAAATTGCTTGGAATGCCGAGCGCGGCGCGCACCTTCTTTGCGTTGAACGCGCCCACCCAGACCGCGCCCAACCCGAGTTCCACGGCTTGAAGCAACGCGTTCTCCACTGAAGCGGAGACGTCCATCACGCCGTAATCCGCGTTAGACGAGCACGCCACGATGACCAAGCCCATGTCGGGCTTGAACTGGCGGCCGGTTGCCGCACACAACTCCGCAATCTTTTTTTCGCTGGTGACAAAGTAAAAAAAGCGGCTCTCCTCGTTGTGCGCGCTCGGCGCCCAGCGCACCGCCTCCTTCAACGCCTCCAACTCTTTGTTGGTGAGCGGCCGCTTCACCCACTTCCGCACGCTCCGCCTGTTCAGGATAGCGTCCCGAACGTTCACTTGAATCCCCGCGCCCCAATAATCCTTTCGTGGAGGCGGCTCCTGCTGTAAAACGCTATTAACAAGCCCGCCACTATGGCAACCCCGGCGTACAGCCACTCGTTTTTGCACTCGCACAAGTCGTATGCCAAATACTCGGTGAGCGCGCCGAGCAACACCAGCCACAGCAGGCGCGATTCAATGGCGTACTCCGAGAACAAGCCGTGGTTCTTAATGGCTTTCACGGGGTAGTTCCACATGAAGCTCGCCGCCGCCAGCAGCAACAAGGCCGGGTAAACCACTTTGGTCCACGCCGGTGCAAGCGACTCCGCGGCGAACGCCAAAACGAACAAGCCCGCGACATGCAACGCGAAAAACGTGTTCTCCTCTTCCTTCAACCAGTCCAGTATGCCCCGCATCCGTCTTCACCCCACCGAAAACCATTTACGCAGAACGATTTAAAACGCGTTTCCCCTGAATGATTCGGATGATGACCCCGTTACAACTGACTTCGTGATGACTGACGGACGGACTGACGCGAATTAACATCATAGACCAACAGAAACGGCTAGGCAATTGACGAGATTTCGAACGAAAAACACCGTTGATTGCCTAACCTACGTTATTTCCTAGGAAAAACATAGGAAAAAACGCGGTTCTGGAGCTAGTTTTCGTCATACATTTTCATGCTAGTGGTGATAGACCGACGCACGGAAAACAGATGTACGTCTTCTCTTACTTTAAGCCAAATCACTTAAACTTTAAAGAAAAGATATTTAAGGTTATTTAAAGTAATTCCTCGTGCGATTATATGCCTGACACCCAACATGACCAAGCCAAGAAAGACGTTGAGAGGCTGATTTTAAAGTTCAAGCAGTTTCAGGAAGCCGGGCAAACAAAACGGCTTGGCGAAGAGGAAACCAAGAAGACGTTTATTACGCCGCTCTTCCGCGCTTTAGGCTGGGACATGGAGAACGATTACAGCCTTGACGAAGTGATTAACGAAGAAAAGGTTTCCAAAGGACGCGTCGATTACTCATTCAGGATTAACGGGATTCCCAAGTTCTTTTTGGAAGCAAAAGCGTTGAATAAGGGCTTGGACGAGGCGAAAGACGCCAGTCAAGCCATTAACTACGCGTGGCACAAGGGCACTAGCTGGGCGGTTTTAACCGACTTTCAAACGCTCGTAATCTACAACGCCGAAGTCAAGGACAACAACCTCTCAAACGCTCGCTTCAAAACGCTTACTTTCGACCAGTTCGCAGAGCACTTCAGCGAACTATGGTTACTGTCAAAACTTGCGTTTCAGGAAAGTCTGCTCGACACGGCAGCCTTAAATTGGGGCAAGAAACTGCGTAAAACGAAAGTCGGCGACCAACTGCTTTCCGAACTAATGCAGCATCGCGCCCTGCTTTCAAAAAACATCGTGAAGAACAACGCCGGAAAGAACTTGTCCGAAGAGGAAGTCGACGAGGCAGTCCAACGGATTATCGATCGTTTGATTTTCATCAGGACTGCGGAAGACCGGAACATAGAACCGCCCACGCTTTTGCCTAAAGTTCGTGAATTCGAAGAGAAAAAGAGCGGCAAGCTGACTTCCGCGCTTAACGAGATTTACCTGCATTTCGACAAGACGTACAACAGCAAACTGTTTACGTTCAATGCCGGCGACTTGGCGCAAAGGCACTTGTGCGAAACCATCGACATAGACAACGAAGTATTAGCTCAAGTAATCAAGGGTCTTTACGACAGCAAGGACGGCTTGACGCATTACGATTTTTCAGCCATCGACGCCGACGTGCTGGGCAACATTTACGAGCAGTATTTGAGCCACATTCTCAAGAAAACAGATAAACGCGCGAAGGTTGAGAGCAAGGAAGCGCACCGCAAGGAGCAAGGCATTTACTACACGCCGACGTACATCGTCGATTACATCGTGCGCAATACGCTTGGCGAAATGCTGAAAAACAAGAAGCCGGACGAGGTCGATAAAATTAAAGTCCTCGACATGGCGTGCGGTTCCGGCTCGTTCTTGCTGAAAGCGTTCGACGTTTTGGACGATTACTACAAGAAGAAGGACAAGAATTACGCGCAAGCCAAGCTAGACCCGGAGAGTGAAGCGGCTAAAATAACGCGCAAGACCAAGATTTTAAAGAACAACCTTTACGGCGTTGACCTCGACCCCAAAGCCGTTGAAATCGCGCAACTCAACCTTCTCTTGAAAGCCGCTGAAACCAAGCACCGTCTTCCGGATTTGCGCGAAAACATCAAGTGCGGCAACTCGCTAATAGATGACCCAACAGTTGCTGGAGACCGTGCTTTCAACTGGAGCAAAGAATTTGAGGGGATAATGAAAGATGGCGGATTTGACGTAGTTGTCGGGAATCCGCCGTATGTACGCATACAAACTATGGCTGAGAAGGACGTCAAATATTTTAGTTTAAACTATTCGTCCACAACAAGAAATTACGATATCTATTGTTTGTTTGTTGAACAGGCGCTTAAACTATTGAAGCCGGGGGGAGTACTCGGATACATATTACCATCTAAATTTTTCACCGCAGAATACGGTGAAGGTTTGCGCAAAGTGATAAGCTCTAAGAAAGCCCTCAATAAACTAGTAGATTTCAAAGAATTCCAAGTCTTTTCTGGAGCCACCACATACACCTGTCTGCTTTTTCTAAAGAATGAAGAAAACAGATCGTTTGAATACGCCGAATTCAATAAAGCAAATACAAACAACGGAAAGACGTTAATCGAATCCGACTTACGAAAATCCTCGTTGAACCAACCAAAAGACGCTGAACCCTGGATTTTAGTAGCAGGCGATCAACTATCCATCGTCGAAAAGCTCAAGCGATTCCCGAAACTAGGCGATATTTCAAAATCAATTTTTGTTGGCGTTCAAACAAGTGCTGATAAAGTAATGATACTCTCCGGTTCAAACCACGACGCACTTTTTAGTAAATCATTAAACAGGTCCGAAAAACTTGAGCTGGACTTACTTCGGCCACTCCTAAGTGGTACAGACGTTAAACGGTACAAGCCACTAAAAACACGGCAGTTTGTAATCTTTCCGTACTGGGTTCAGGATAGTAAAGCGAATCTTGCACCATTCGATGAAGTAGAAAAAAAATGCCCCAACCTAGCAAGATACCTACGTGAAAATAAGAAGGCTTTAGAAAATCGTGAAAACGGAAAGATGAAAGGACTGAACTGGTATGCGTACGTTTATCCAAAGAATTTAACAAAACAGAGTTTTCCGAAGATTTGCATCCCAAGACTAGCCCATCGAATAAACGCCGTTTATGATGATGGCAATTTTTGTTTGGATAATGTGGATGTTAGTGGCGTTATGCTATCTAAAGATGACTACGAGTTCGTTACCGCTATTCTCAATAGTAAATTGCTTACCTTTTATCTAACAAAAATAAGCACGCCATTTAGAGGAGGGTTCTACTCTTGTAACAAGCAGTATTTAGAGCAACTCCCAATCGTTGATGCGAGCAGTGCCAACAAGACTAAGTTGGTTGAGCTAGCAAGAAAAATGGCGAAAGTAAGCGCGCAACTCGGGGCGCTGGAGGATAAACCGACAGACGCCCGTCCAGGATTAGAAAAAGAGTTTTTTGAACTGGATCAAAATCTCGATGCTCTTGTTTACGACTTGTACGGTTTGACTGCGGAAGAAAGGCGGATTGTTGAGGAGGCGGTCAAATGACGTTTTCTTACGCTGAGTTGCAGCGCATTGCTTCCGGCGGGGAAAGCCCGACGGTTGAGCTTAAAGCCAGCGTGCAGAAGAAATTGGGCGAGAGCATTTCCGCGTTCGCCAACAGCTTCGGCGGGCTTATTGTGATTGGAGTAGGGTCGAAAGGCGAACTCGTCGGCGTGAAGAACGCGGACGAAGAATCCAGGCGAGTGAGGCAGGCGCTTGAAGATTGCACCAACTGCGGCGTAGAACAAGAGTTTATCAAAAACGAAGGAAAGACGTTTATAGTGCTTAAGGTGGGAGAGATAGCGCACTCACAATCGCTCTGCCATTGTAAAAAGCGTTGTTTCATCAGGCAAGGCACTACGAACGTCGAGCTTTACGGCGAAGAACTCGTTGCGTACCTCAGGACGCGAGGCATTCTCAATTTCGAGGAACAAAAAACTCAAGCCCTGTTGGACGACCTTGACTTCAGCAAACTTGCCGCTTATTTCAAGAAACGCGGGATAGACTTCAATTCCCGAAACGCGGAAGAGTTGAAGACGAGGCTGACTGGCTTGAAGATTGCGAGCTTCAACGGTTCTTTCTACTTGAAGAACGTGGCGTTAATGTTTTTCGCGAAAGAGCAAGCAAAGCATTTCAACAACCTTGAAGCGCGCGTAGTGGTTTACCGCGGCAAGGAAAAGGAAGTGGATAGAATCACGTTCGACCAAAGGTTAAACAGCACCATTCCGGAACTCATCGACTTGACGTATGCGCTAATCCTCGATAAGATTGGAAAGACGCAGAAAATCGCTGGAACCACGCGCGAAGAGGTGCCGGATTACCCAGAAGCGGCTTTGCGCGAAGCAATCACCAACGCCATAGGCCATAGGGATTACTACGACCCGATGCCCATACGCGCCGAAATTTATGAAGACCGGCTAGTAATCACCAATCCGGGTGGATTGCTGCCTGGGCAAACGCAACAGAATTTCTTCAAAAATCCAAAGCACCGGAATCCGTTGTGCTACCGGTTGTTGCAAGACCTCGGGCTAGGTGAAGGCTTGGGCACGGGCGTACCTAAAATCGTTAAGCTATGCCGTCAAGCTCACCTGCCTGACCCCGACTTCAACAACCTTGGCGATGCGTTCCAACTAGTCTTATACGGCCCTTTAAGCGGCAAACCACGGCATCCCGTCGAGTCAGAGAACCCTCGCCAGCAACAAGCCCTGGTATTCGCTAAAGCTCACGGCAAGATAAAAACCAAAGACTTGATCAAGCTAACCGGCGTGTCGTCTCCAACCGCCATTGCGGACTTAAACGAACTGGTAAAACAAGGCAAACTGCGCAAGGTAGGCAAGTTCAGGGGCGCCTACTACGAACGGGAAAACTTTAAATAACTTTAAGTTGCATAATTTAATGTAATTTAAAGTAAATTAGGTGGTCTGATGGGCGCGGGAGAACTTATCGGCGATTTCATCGGTTACTTAGCGATATCAGCCATTTTGTTCTTTTTATTTTTTGGCGGAGCCATAGTTTTCGGAAAAAACGTTCCTGCGGAACAATTGCTCATAGCAGCGGGACTGTTCGGTTTGATATTTTACGGATTGTTTAGGGGCGTCGTCCTCAACAAATCATAGCAAGAATAGGCCGTGCATTTTGTCGCTAACTTACATTAAATTTACCTCAAGCCCTCAACGACTTTATGTTTTAATGTTTATTTTTCCTAGGAAATGCGCTCTGTGTGTCCCTACAAAATCATGCGCGGCTCAGGCAGACTAGTTCAGCCCTAGCGGACGAACTCAAATTCCTTTTTACTTGCAGAGGAACCTGCTCATCGGCCGGATTGCCGCGATGACCGCCAAACCAAGGTACCAGTACCAGTCCAGCGACGCGATTGCCGGCCAGAACTTCACGAGTAACAGCGTGAAGAAGAACACCGCGAGCTTCGTGAACCCGATGTCCCAAACGTCCATTTTCTTGGCTTTCTTGTTCGCCCATTCAGTGAAGCACATTTGCTTTCCGCCTCCCTAAACGCGTTATTCCGAGCGCGTATTTAAAACCCGCGCGTTAGGCGGGCTGACTCAAACTTTTCTTTTTGGAAAAAGAAACACGGCGAATCGCGAAGGTCCCAGTAAACCTCGAAGGTTTACGGGCACAGCAAATCTTTGATTTGTAGTGTCACGTGCCGCAAACGCGGAAGCGTTTGCTGGGATTTCAATGAAAAGAAAAAGCGTTTACGGTCTAAAACCGCTTATTTTCCTGGAGATGACCAGTTATGGTTTCATGGGAGATGCTTTGGACGGAGTTCTGCGTATTCGTTTACTTGTCGGGCTTCGTGCCGTTGTTGGAGTTTCTCGGAGTCATTCGGCTGCGAGCCGCTCCGCCTTGTAGAACCCGAGGGCGGGCGCGCTCTGCTTGTCTAATTCAGTTTTCAGCCGCAGCATCCAAACGATTTCCTTGCCGGGGGTAACCTCGATTATCCTGTCCGAGCCGATTATGAGCACGTTGCCGTTCGGCAGCTTGTTCGCGTCGCGCAGCGGGCCCGCCTCCCTGTCCAGCACGTCAAAGCGCCACACGATTTCGCCTTCCAGCGTCAGTTCCAGCGCTCCCTGATGTGCGCCGTGATTGGCGAGCAGGATGTTGCCGTTTTCAAGTAATACTGGGTCGTGCTGGTGGTCGAACTCCGCGTTCGTTATTGTGCGCACGAGCGTTCCGTCCGGCGCGATTTCAGCGGTAAGGTTGAAGTTGCGCAGGCTCACGAGCGTGTCGCCGTTGTCCATGCGCAGGACTGCATTTGCGTGAGTCCAGCCCTCGGTGGAAACCGCGGCATAAGGCGGCTTGTCGAACGCGCTTGACGCCTGCCAGCTCCAGACCGTGTTTCCGTTCGCGTCAATTTCGCGAGCCTGAACGTCGCTTTTCGCGTCGTTGTTCCCGAAGTCAATTAGGGTATTGCCGTTGGGCAGGCGGTCGGCGTCGTGGGAAACCTTGGGGTTTTCGTATTTCCACTCCACCGCGCCGTTGCGGTTGATTTCGTAAACTCCCTTGCGCGCGAGCACGAACAGGACGTTGCCGTTGGAAAGCGGCTCGACGTCGAATCCGGGATTGGTGTAAGGCGCGAACTCGGGCGGAAGCGCGTACTCCCACAGGATTTCTCCAAGCATGTTTACCTCCACTATGCGCGGCTTGCCCGCGACGTGGTTGTCGGGGAACAGCGTAGTACCGTACTGCGCCTTGCTTTCATCGTAAACCGGAACCTCGAAGTCGGCGTCGGCGCGTCCGCGCGGCATGTTTACCGCAGGCGATGCCTCGGGAGTCGGCGAAGGAGGAATAATTGTCGCGGTTGGCGCGGAAACAGTCGGCTCTGCTGTTGGAAACGCCGTTGTTGTCGGTACGGGGGTCGGGCTCGGCGCCTGCTGCTGGATGCAGCCGGCAATTGACAACGCAAGAAACACGAGCAAAATTGCAACAATGCATTTCATGCAGTAAATCGCCTCGAAGAACAGACGCAATCGCGTTATAAAAACAATCGCCTAAACCTACGGCGACGGCTCCGGCGCGGGGTTGCGACTCGTAAACTAGACGCGTTCACGCGAGTTCCGAGAGCTTGCGCTTGGCTTCCTCGAAATCTTCGTGCAGGCGGCGGTCGCGCTTCAACGGGTCCATGCGCACCTTCGCTTCGAGTTCCGCGAGTTTCGCCTTCAAACCCGACTTCCGGCGCTCCAAATCTTTTTTGCTTAATGCCATGGTAGTTATTCCCTCCCATTCAACGAGAGGGAGCGGGTGATTTTAAGCGCGCGCTTCCCGTTCACGTGATGCCGAGGATGGGTTGGAGGACGAGGACGACGCTCATCACGCTGACCGCGGCCGCGACAAGCCACACGAACGCGTTGTAGTAGGGGCCGTTCACGTGCCTGCCCATCAACGCCTTCTTGTT
>Ga0210018_1001935_pt1 | contig 10609 bp, 8 predicted proteins | sample CryGeyCG2014_010_2_FD_183967 | JGI IMG/M metagenome (GOLD analysis project Ga0210018, IMG submission 183967) | Groundwater microbial communities from aquifer - Crystal Geyser CG09_land_8/20/14_0.10 (SPAdes) (version 2) | ecosystem: Environmental > Aquatic > Deep subsurface > Groundwater | place... | reverse complement strand
GCAATATTATCTGGAACTTGAGGGTTTTCTATATCCAACAGAATAAACTCGGCTCTATTAGATAAACCAGCCTCCTTCATTACCTGTTTTGCTCTTTCAATCATGTGGGGGGTAAAATCTATTCCAATCACCTTCCCAGTTGGTCCCACCTTATGACCTGCTAAAACAAGATCGATACCACCACCTGAACCAAAATCAGCCACCTTCTCACCCGGCTGAATATTAGCAAAACCAGTAGGATTTCCACAACCTCGAGAAAGGTTAATCGCTAACTTAGGAATTAGGGCAAGATCTTCTTGACTGTAGAGTCCGTGTTCTAAAGCAAAGCTTTCAGTGGCTCCTCCGGCTAAAGGACAACAACCCTCAGCTGAACCACGTTCTTTGGCAAATTCGTCATATCGCCTCTTAACTTCTTGTTTTATTTCTTCTTCACTAAGTTCTTTAGCGGGAATGAAGGCTTTTTGAGGAGACCTTTTTTCTGGTTCTCCTCCACAACATGGTTTTTTCGTTTCGTTCATATTTAATGTTTAGTTTAATAATGAAAATGAAAAAATTTTCTTTTACAAAATGTAGTTTTTCGAGCCGATATTTTTTGCAGGTTCTTTGACAGTTTTTAGATTGCGGCGAAGCCGCTCAAATTTTGGGGGGCTTGTCGCCGCCGCCGCAGGCGGCGAGGAAAGCCCCCCGCAAAATTCTGAAAATGCGGCGGAGCCGTGCCGATGACAATTTCAAGTTTTTCTATGAGTTAATCATAACTCATTACAGTAAATTTTTCAAGAAAAATGAGCTTGAAAAATTTACTGCTTTGGCGACAAATTCTTTTATGAGATTTAGAAATTCAAAAATTAAAAAGAAAAGAGCCCCAGGTAGAATTGGATTCTACAAGGGGCTCGGATGTGAGCAGTTGTTGTCCGGCTCACTTCGGACTGACGGAGAGAAACGCGGGGTTGAGCACGCTACCGCTCTCGTTGGCCTTCTCGCCCTCGTGACCGATCTGGGTCTTGAGGTTGTGCCAGCGACGGAGTTGCTCGCCGTGAATCCACACCTGCGAGAGGATGGACACGGCGGCCCCGTACATGAAGCCAGTGATGCCCTCGTTGTCTGCCAGCGAGGAATCCTCGTCTGCGCACGCTTCGAGAGTGTCGCCGTTGGCCATCCGGCCTTCCATGAGACGCGCCCACCGTTCGGCGAAGCTGATGACTCCGCAGCCGTAGCCGTCCGTGTTGGCCGCGACCGACTTCTTCCAGCCCTCTTCGTCTCGGAGCGTCATCTTCTCGGGAGCGACCGCGAGAGCACCCTTGAGCATCAAGTCTTGGCGTTGCTGGGCCTCCTTGGCTTCGCGTTGCCGCTTCTTGTACTCCGGGGACTTCACGTACTCCTCGTGACGGCGCTTCGATTCGGTCTGGTAGTACTGCACGATTGCGTCGGGGTTGTCGCTGGGCTTGGCCGTGAGTACGATGTCGTTAAACTTCGCTGTCACGGGTCCCTTCGTCTTCTTCGCCAGAGCGACCATTCGCTTGGCAGTCTCGCTGACGTTCTCGCCAGCCATCGGTTCGTAGGTCTTCATGCTTGTTCCTCCTTTTCAAGGTTCAGATTTCCACAATTCCCTCGTGGTAGGGGTTATTTACTGCGATTTTCAATAACGCTTTATCTTAGCATAATTACTTGCTTATGTCAAGCTCGCGGTCAGAAATCATTAAACTAACAAAAAACAGAAATTCTCCAAAATTTCTGCAACAAATGATTTGAAAAAATTTTCTTTTACAAAATGTGGTTCGAGACGATATTTTTATCAGGTTCTTTGGCAGTTTTTAAAATCGCGGCGAAGCCGCTCAATCCTTCAACTCCGTTCAGGACAGGATTTTGGGGGGTTGGCCGTCGCCGCCGCAGGTGGCGAAATGCGCTGTGCCCCGTAGTAAGCTTTGCTTTACTACTGGGGTTCGGACTATTTTAAGAATAGAGCACCAGTAAGGAAAAGTCAAATTTCGCTGGCTCGCCTCGCTTTGCGAGGCAAAAACTGCCAAAGAACCGGGGCGAATGAAATTCGCCGAAATGTTGTCATTGATTGAAAAAGGCAAAGCTGACGGAATAATTTCGTGGCACCCGGACAGATTGGCTAGAAATAGCGTTGACGGCGGTAAAATAATTCACTTTGTTGATCGCGGCTTGATTAAGTCCCTCAAATTTCCTACTTTTTGGTTTGAGCCAACTCCACAAGGTCTATTTATGCTCAATATCGCTTTCGGTCAATCAAAATATTTTGTAGACAGTTTGCGAGAAAATGTAAAAAGAGGCTTGCGACAGAAAATACGAAACGGCGTATGGCCCGGCTGGGCGCCAGTGGGTTATTTGAATAATCCAAAAACAAGAATAATTGATGTTGACAAAAACAAAGCGCCAAAAGTTAAAAAGCTTTTTGAGATTTACGCCACTGGCGAATATACTTTAAAATCTCTCGCAAATTGGTGCAAAGAAAAAAATCTGCGTGGAAACCTAAATAAAGAAATCGCCGTTAGTAATATCCAAAAAATTCTACAAAATATTTTCTACATCGGCCTAATGAAATATCGCGGGGAAATTTTTGAGGGACAGCACGAGCCGTTGATCTCAAAGAAACTTTTTGATAAATGCCAGGAGGTTATGGCGAAGCGTGGGAAAGTTCAGGAAGTCAGAAAACACAATTTTGCTTTTCTTGGTTTGTTAAAATGTGCCTCTTGCGGAGCGAGTATCACTGCCGAAATTCAAAAAGGATACAACTATTATCGTTGCACCAAAAAGAAAGGTATCTGCCGAGAAAAACACTATTTAAGAGAGGAACAATTAACCGAGCAAATCAAATCTTTCCTTCAAAAAGTTTCTTTGTCGAGCCAAGACACGAAAAAAGTTTTGGCGGCGTTGGATAACGAACAAAAACAAGCAAAACAGCAAACCCAATCAAAAGTAGAAAGTTTGAAAGAGCAGTTAAAACAAGTGGAAGCAAAATTAGCAAAACTGCTCGATGTGTTTTTGACTGATGCTTTATCCACAGAAGAATACGCCGCCAAAAAACAAGAATTGTTATCGCAAAAAGTAGAGATTCAAGAAGAAATCACTGACTTTGAGCAAAAAGGGTTGTCTTGGCTCGAACCGGCTCGCGAGTTTGTTTTATCGCTTAATCAAGCCGCAAAATTAGTGAAAACCGAAAACAAAAAAGAAATGGCAACATTTCTTAAAAATATCGGCTCGAACCACATTTTACAAAACCGCCAATTGATTTTTTCGTCCAAAATTCCCTACAATTTGGTCGCCGAGCGAAGCGAGGCGAACCGAAACCGCTTGCAAATTCCTTACTGGTGCCCGGGGCGAGAATCGAACTCGCATGGTATTGCTACCGAGGGATTTTAAGTCCCTTGTGTCTGCCTGTTCCACCACCCGGGCATAAATAAATTAAAAATTTAAATATAAAAATGTAAAATTTAGGTATTCGCCTTCGGCGAATTAATTTTAATATTTTGCTTTGTCATTTTGATTTTTGAATTTTTAATTTTGAATTAAATATGAGGCCAGGATGGGAGTTGCACCCACGCATAACAGTTTTGCAGACTGTCGCCTTGCTACTTGGCTACCTGGCCTTACTGCTTGCCTGCCCGCCGTAGTTTTAACGAAGGCGGGGCTTACCTGGCTGTGATTCTCTTTAAACATTAACAAATCCGCCCTCGCTTATCAACTTTTTCACCTTTTCAATAATATCTTCCGGCCTACCTTTTGTTTTAAATCCGGCAGACAGCTTATGCCCTCCTCCGCCAAGCGCTTTGGCAAGACGCGAAACATCTACTCCCTGATTGGGCAAAGCCCGAAAACTGCCGTCAAGCTTTTCAGGCGCGACTTCGCTTAAAACTAAAGAAAATTTTGTTCCCGGCACCATGCAAAGCAGAGAAGCAAGTCCTGCTAAATCATTTAAGCTGGCATTGAATTTTTGCATATCTTCGAAATTTATAAAACAAAAAATAAAACCAAGCTCCTGTTCTTGTTTTATATTCGCCAATGCTCTGCTCCAGATTTTTGATTTGATATCAATTTTTTGCTGATTGATTAATCTGACAATTTTTCGCAAAGGGGCGCCCCGCAACAAAAGCTCGCCGACTATTTTTAATGTTTTTGCAGTTGTATTTGGATGGCGGAAACTCCAAGTATCGGTAAAAATTCCGGTTAGAAGACAGGTGGCAATCTCTTTGTCTATTTTAAGTTCGTTCTCCGTCAGAAATTGATAAATAATTTCGCAGGTGGAAGAGAAATTCGTATCCACCACTTTTATTTCCCCGGCCTGGTTTATCAAAGGATGGTGGTCAAAAGTGATAATCGGAATATCCAGTGTCACTCCTTCCAGACGTTTTAGGTCTCCGTAATCAACGCCAAATAGCAAATCGTATACCGGCTCAACGCTTTTTTTAATATGTTCTACTCCGGGCAGAAATTTTAAGTTTTCAGGAATGTCGGAAGCGCAAAAAATATCGGCTTTTTTCCCCAATTTTTCAAAAGAAAACTTAAGCGCCAGCATTGAACCAAGCGCGTCGCCATCCGGCTCATCATGGCTGGCCAGCAAAATTTTTTCCGAAGCATCAATCGCTTTTTTTGCCGCTAAAAATTGGGTGTTCATACCAGGTAGTGAAAATTTAACTGGTTATTTAGATAGATATTTTTAAATCAAATTAGCCATACCAAGCAGAAAAAATTTATTTTTTATTCGCTACGCGAATTGTCAAATTTCTACTACCTGGCATAAATTAAAGAATTGTAACATGCGAATTACCCAAAGTCTATGAGAATAATCCACCGCGACAATAAAAACCCCGCCTTGGTAGGGTTTCTGAAAGATTCTTTTTTAAAAATTACTTCTCCATTAATTCTTCCAGCTCCTGCGCCTCTGCTTCTGTTTTGTCTAAGACAAACCTGATTTTTGGCACCGGCCGCATTTCCAGTTTTTTATTCAGCAATTGCTGGAGGTTAAAAATATGACGATTTAATCTTTCCAAAACGCCCTCCCCTTTTTCCGTGGGATAAACGCTCAAAAAAACGTTTGAGTGCAGAACGTCATCCGAAGTCTGAACTTTCATGATTGTCACCAAAACACCAGGGCCGAAATCCTCTTCTTCCAGAATTATTCTGCCCAAAACTTGCCTTATAAGTTCGTCAAGTCTTTCAATTCTGTGAGACATATTCCATACGAATGTACGAATATTTACGAATATACGAATCCTTCGATAAACTCAGGATAAATTCGTAAATTCGTACTGATTCGTAAATTCGTAAGGTTATAACTCTCTTCGCTTTTTCTCCTCTCTGAAAAAAACCAGTGTGTCTCCTTTCTCAACTATCGGCTCGCCCTCAAAAAGCATTCCGCATTCTTTGTCTTTTTGGCAAGAATCCACGTCTATTTTATTTGCCTGAAGCTGCGCAATTTTCCCCCTGCCTAATTTTTCTTCCCCTCTCTGAACTTCCGCAAAACTTCCTCTTTCTGCTTTTCCCCTAGTCACTCTTCCGCCTACAATCTGGCGCGAACCGTCACGCTTGAAAATAGCCAGTATTTTTAATTGACCAATTTCTTGACGCACCACTTCTGGCTCAAGCATTAAAGCCATCTGTTCCCTAACTACTTTGACCAATTCATAAATAACATCAAAACTAAAAATTCTGACGCCCAGCCTTTGGGCAACATTTAAAGCAATTCGGCTCGGGGAAATTCTGAAGCCAAAAATCTTTGCTTTTGCAGAATCGGCTAGTTTAACATCAGCTTCGCCAATTTCTCCCACTTCTGCCAAAACAACTCTCAACACTACTTCTTGCTGAGAAATTGTTTCCAGAGTCTGACGTAATGCTTCAAGAGAGCCAAAAACATCGGCTTTCAAAATCAAATTAAAAACTTTTTGCTCTGGGCTGATATTAAGAATTTGAGCCGGTTCTCTTTTCTTCCTCTCAATTTCGCCTTTTTGGCTTGCTCTTGCTTTCGCAGCTTCCGGGTTTTCCATTACCTGCCACTCTTCGCCAAGCAACGGGACTTCCAAAAAACCCGTGGCTCTTACCGGAGTTGAGGGTTCAGCTTTTTCAATCGTTCGGCCCATAAAATCTTCCATGGTTTTTATCGAACCAAAAGTTGATTCTGTTGCAACTGCGTCTTTTGAAGAAAGGATACCCTGGCGTACCAACAAAGTTGCCGTCGGCCCTCTTTTTGAATCTAAAAAAGACTCAATTAAGACTCCCGAAGCCGGAACAGAAAAATCTGCTTTCAGCTCTTCCATCTCGCTTAGGAGCAAAATCATTTCCAGCAGCTCATCAATGCCCGCGCCTGTTTTTGCCGAAGTCAAAATCATCGGCACTTTGCCGCCGAGCGACTCGGCCAGCACTCCATTGTCTGCCAATTGTTTCTTAATTTTTTCCACAATAATTCCCGGCTTATCGGCTTTGTTAAGCGCCACCACAAAAGGCAAATTCAAATGCGTCACAAGATTAATCACCTCTTTTGTTTGCGGCTTAATCCCTTCGTCTGCTGCCACAACCAAAACAGCCAAATCCGCAACATTTGCTCCGCGGGAGCGCATGGCTGAAAATGCTTCATGCCCAGGGGTATCAATAAATGTTACTTTTCTTTGCCCTTCCGCAGTCCCGCCTTGACGGGACGAAGGAGGGTTACCGACCTCAACCTGATAAGCTCCGACATGTTGCGTAATACCTCCTGATTCTTTCTCGACCACTTTTGTTTTCCTAATATAATCCAAAATTGAAGTCTTGCCGTGATCCACATGCCCCAAAACGACCACCACAGGAGGTCGAGATTGCAAGTTGGATTGTTGATTATTTGCCTTAGCCATATGTGACTGATTTAATTTACCATGGCGAACTCTCAAATGTCTAATTTCTAATATCTAATTTCTAATAAAAATCTAAATTGATTAAATGTTCAAAATGGCGGCTTCGCCGCCATGGATTGGAAATTGGAAATTGGAAATTATTTCTGCTTCTTTATCTTCCAGTTCTTCTCCGCCGTTTCTATTGCTTCCTTTTCTTCGTTGGATAAAGGATATTTTGACTGGCCATTCGCCAGCGGTTTAACATACAGTCTTGTGCCTTCTCTTGTAAAAAGTCCAGAAATCGTCATCCCGTTGTCATCGGGGTCAAGCAAAGCGATTGAAAAACTTTGGTCGCTACCTGTCTCGCGAAAAGGGTTGAATCTGACCACGCCAACTTTTTGAACGCTTCGCAAAGCCATTTTTTCCAAATATTCCGCAAATTTATTAAGCTCTTTTAATCCCCGCTCTGTTTTGCGCAACCGTTTTATCTGTTCAAAAATCACACCCTCCAAATCCTGGGCTTTTCCGCCGTCAAAAAGCAATTTTAATTTCTTTTTTAATTGCCAAATCTGCCATTGCAGATATATAATCCAGGTTATAAAAAACGCTGCCACAAAAATCAAAACAGTTAAAAAAGTATTGTCTATGGCAAAATTAATAATTGACGCGAACATAAAATTTTTTAGCAGCTGAAAATTTAATCAAAGATATTTTATCTTGATGAACGCAGTCGATAAAAAGCTTTTGAACCTTTTGAAACGATGAAAATGCTGATAATTGTCAGATACAAAGAGATGACTTCCTGAGAAATATGATATTTTCCCCCCAGCCATCCGTTTAAAATTAACATCAAAATTATCAAGCCCGTCCAGAGCGCAACCGCAATTTCTCCCGGATGCCTCCCCTGATAGGAAAGAAACCAGCGCTGAAATTCTTTTGATGTCACATAAACGCTCAAAAGCGAAATGTAAAGAAGCGTCAAGGGCGATAAAAGAAAACTATACTTCCCAAAAGAAAAAAAGTCAACAATGATAACGACGGAAATAACAATCATCCATATGTTTACCAGCTATCGCCAAATTTTCTCGGGTCGAGAATGTTTGGGCATAAGTTTTAAAAGAGATATTGACTAGGATAGATGTTTTCTGATAAAAATTCTTCCTAATCCTGATTTTAAATATTTTTCAAATTCAAATACTTTGTATTTATCTTTGATTGCAAAATAAAAATCTAATTTCACGGGAAGTCGATTTGCTGTTGCCGACACATGACTTTTTTGATGTCTATCTAGTCTATCTTTTAAGTCATCAGTATAACCAACATAATAACCGTCTTTGCACTTTCTTTAATGAATAAACAAATACATAATTTGTGTAGCGAAAGTCGCCTTCGCGAACCCACTGACGGACTGCCTCACGCCGTAGGTCTGCTTCGGCGGACCGAAGGCGGTGTATATTAAAAATAGCTCGAACTGAATTCTGTCCTCGCCCGCCTGCGGCGGGCTCGGGTCGGGAGGGCGAGAAATCCGCGCGGCTCCGCCACGAATATTAACAATTTCAAGTTTTTCTTTGGCGGCAACCAAAATTATTGTTCCGCTTTTTGACAAAATCCGGGTCTAACTTCATTACTAAGACCTACACTAAAATCGAAGTTTTTAGTCTGTGAATTCCATTGATATACCTCAACGTTGCAGTTAGTTAGACTACCGAACGGAGTTCCGCTAACAGCTCTACTCCAATGACCAGCATATATAGCGTTTTTGTCTAGAAGCATTACCACGCTTTCGCCATTCATAACAGAAGCGCCAGCGAGAAACATAAGAGAAGAGATTTTTCCGTCCTTCTGCTTAAATTGTGCCACTACCGGTTTGTCATTCTCTATTCTCATTAAGGTCAAACAAGAAGTATATGCTCCTCCACTTCCTAAACCCACCAGTGCTTCAGGAACGCTATCCCCAGTAATATCGTTTTTTTGAAAAATGCTTAGTGAACTAGATTCTTCAACGCGCATGCCTAAGAATGTTGGGCCGACAACTGTTCGAATAGTTGGAATTAAACTCTCCCAATTGACAGATTTCGGTGTCGGCTCTGGTGAGGTTATCGGCGGAGTTTGCTGTGTTGGTGTATTTGTGGGCGGTGTTTGATTTGTGGTAGCAGGTGATGTTGGTTTTTTGATCAATGTTAAATATCCCACTACCCCCGCGAGAATAACAACCAAAACGATTAGAATTATATTAACGTATCCTTTTTGATTCATACTAAAATAATTTTTAATTAAAACTTTTTTTCGACCTTGATAATGAAAAAATTTCTTTTGCCCTTACAAAATATGGTTCGAGCCGATTTGTTTTCAGGTTCTTTGGCGGTCCGGAATGTTCGTGGCGGAGCCGCACGGATTTTTTGCCCTCCCGACCCGAGCCCGCCGCAGGCGGGCGAGGACAGAATTCAGTTCGAGCTATTTTTAATATACACCGCCAGTTGGAAATTCGCAAGCCAGAGGAAGCCGCCTCGCTTCGCTCGGCGGCTAATTTGTATTCATTTTTGGGCGAAAAGGAAAAGGATTTATCAATAAGGGCAAAAGAAATTTTTTATCAATTTTAATCATACAAAAATATGAGATATATACTTTACGCGAGGAAATCTACTGAAAGTGAGGAACGACAAGTTCTCTCGGTTGAATCGCAACTCGCCGAGTTGCGAGAATTTGCCGCCAAAGAAAAACTTGAAATTGTTGCTTCGCTTTGCGAGGCCCAAACTGCCAAAGAACCTGGGCGAATAAAATTCGCGGAAATGTTGTCATTTCTAAATGAAAACCGAGCAGACGGAATTTTGAGTTGGCATCCGGATCGTCTCGCCCGAAATTCTGTGGACGGCGGACAAATTGTCTATCTGTTGGACACGGGAAAGATAAAAGATTTGAAGTTCCCAACATTCTGGTTTGAGAATACACCGCAAGGAAAATTCATGCTGAACATTGCTTTTGGGCAAAGCAAATATTATGTAGATAATCTTTCCGAGAATATCAAGCGTGGACATAGAGCAAAACTTAGGAAAGGAATTTGGCCTAGCTTTGCTCCACTTGGTTATGTGAATAATCACAAAACACGAGATATTAATATTGATTTAGAAAAAGCTCCGCTAATCCGCAAAGGTTTTGAGCTTTACTCAACTGGAAAATATACCCTCAAACAAATTGCTAAAGTTCTCAAAGATTTAGGATTGCGGAGCTACAAAAGCAATGTTCTGGCAGTTTCCTGTGTCCAGCGAATTTTGAGAAGCAGTTTTTACTACGGACTGTTTGAATTCAAGGACGAAACGTATCAGGGTTCGCACGAGCCATTAATCTCAAAGAAACTTTTTGATAAATGTCAGGAAGTAATGAAAGACCGCGGACATATTAAAACGCGAAAAGCAGAAAGGTTATTTCCATTTCGCGGATTACTCATCTGTGGAGAGTGCGGTTGTATGATTACCGCCGAAGTACAAAAAGGACACAATTACTATCGTTGTACCAAAAAACGCGAAATGTGTTCACAAAAATATATCCGCGAAGAATTGCTAACGGAGCAAATATCAAACTTCCTTCAAAAAGTTTCTTTGCCGAGCCAAGACACCGAAAAAGTTTTGCGCGAATTGGACAAAGACGAGCAGAAAGCAAAAGAAGGTAGTAAGGTATTTGTGGAAAATCTAAAATCCGAGTTAGCCGAAGTTGAAACAAAATTGGACAAATTGCTTTCTGCCTATCTGGATGAAGTAATCACGTCAGAAGAATATGCCGCGCAAAAA
>Ga0210018_1001932_pt1 | contig 10614 bp, 9 predicted proteins | sample CryGeyCG2014_010_2_FD_183967 | JGI IMG/M metagenome (GOLD analysis project Ga0210018, IMG submission 183967) | Groundwater microbial communities from aquifer - Crystal Geyser CG09_land_8/20/14_0.10 (SPAdes) (version 2) | ecosystem: Environmental > Aquatic > Deep subsurface > Groundwater | place... | reverse complement strand
TATTAAAGAATTAGCCAATCCCTTGGCTTTTTTAATTTTTAAGTTCTTAAAAGAAAATCCCGAGATAGAATTTTTCAAAAATCCTCTCGATTTTGTTATTTTACCTATTCCTCTTCACTCACGACGACTTCGCTGGCGAGGTTTTAATCAGGCCGAAGAAATAGGAAAAGAACTTGTCCCTCTTTTGAAAATACCAATGAAAACTAATATTCTTTTCCGGAGGCGTTATACTGAACCCCAGGTAGAATTAGGTATAAAAGAGAGAAAAGAAAATGTAAAAGAAGCATTTAAGGTTTCGAGTTTGGAAAAAATTAAAAACAAAAAAATCATCCTTTTGGATGATGTAGCGACGACGCTCTCAACTTTAGAAGAGGCGGCAAAAGTTCTAAAGAAATCAGGGGTTAAAAGAGTTTGGGCTTTGACGGTAGCTAAAGGTTAAAAGATTATTTTTCCAACTGACGGTGTGTATTTGAAAAAATCCGAACTGATTTCATTAACGGGCTCGACGGGCGGAAAGGCAAAGACCAAATCCCTTGTTAGTGTTAGCGAGTAATCATCCTACGGAAAAGCGGCATAGCAATTGCTAAAGTAATCAGGCCAAAGGAGAACAAAATTATCAATTCTGTCCTAATATCAGTAAGGCCGGCGCCTAAAATCATCACCTTGCGCAGGGCCTCAATTGCATAGGTCAAGGGAACCAGATGGGAAATTTGCTGCATTATTTTTGGCATCTGTTGAATCGGAAAGAAGACGCCGGACAAAAAGAGCATAGGGAACTGAAACATAAATAAAATCTGGGTAGCTGTTTCCTGTTCGGCCGCAGACGCCGAAACTAAAATTCCCAGTCCGACAAAAGAAAAAATACCTAAAATGAGTAAAAGAAAAACTAACAACAAACTGCCGTAAATTTTTACTCCAAAAAGCAATATCGCTAAAATCAAAACAATGACTCCTTGCGCCAATCCCCGAATGGACTGCGAAGTCGCCTTTCCTAAAATAATAGCCAGTCGGCTAATGGGCGAGATTAATATGCCGTCCAAAGTGCCTTGTTCTTTCTCGCGGGAAACCGACCCCGCCAAACCCGTCATAACAGCCGTCATCACCACCATTGCCATAATGCCGGGAGCAACAAATTCAAAATAATTCGTCTCTCCCTCAATTAATCCTCGCAATTTGGTTGTAATGGGTTTAAGGAAAGCAAGAGCCGTTTTTTCTGCCGCTTCGCCTGATGGTACTACTTTCTCTTTTTGAAGCAGATAACCGACCTTTTGGGTTCCGATTTGCTGACTGAAAGTATTGACCACCTGCTCTAAAACTTGAGTGGTGATTGCCGATATTTGGGGATTGGCTTGATCCTCGATAATTATAATTTGGGCCTGTTCATTGGCGGCTAGTTTGGCCGAAAAATCTTCCGGCACGATTAATCCTCCACTGATTTCCTGCTTTTTTATTCCTTCTTTAACCTCATCTTCCGATTGATATGTTTTAACATTAAAAGCAGGCTGGCTGTCTTTCATTGAAAGATTCTTTAGGGCTTTTATTAATTGCTCGCTGATTTGATCATTATCAAGTCTGGCAATGCCAATAGGCACATCCTTTAAAGTCGTCTGACTGGGGAAAATAAAGCCAGTCAAGACCATCATAAATATGGGCATTATCACAAATGTTACCAACCGTATTCTGTCGCGGCTAAATTCAATTAGGTCTTTTTTGGCAATCTGCCAAATATGCGAAATTATTTCTTTCATATTACCTTACTCGATTAGTAGGCCTTCCGTGCCACATCCTTGAAGTCGACGTAATGCGGCTTGAGGCTATATCCCGAACCGTATTGCCGGTTAAGGTCAGGAATACATCCTCAAAAGTTGGATTGGATATATTTTTTACCATTTTTTTTAAATTTTCCGTAGTATCTAGAGTAATAATCTTACCGCAATCAATAATAGCTACTCTATCGGAGAGAGTCTCTGCTTCATGCATATCGTGTGTCGTCAGAATTACGGTAGCCCCTGTTTCATTCACTTCAGCGATGAAATCGCGAATAAGACGGGAGGTTTGAGGGTCCAATCCCAAGGTTGGCTCATCCAAAAACAAAATATCCGGCTCAGTCAACAAAGCCCTTACGACATTAATTCTCTGCTTCATTCCTGTAGAATAGGTTCCAACTTGATGATTGCGCCATTCCTCCATACCCAATCTTCTCAGCCACCTATCGGATCTTTCCTTAATCACCGCTGGCTTTAAATTATTCAGCCGGCCGAAAAACTGCAAATTTTCATCGGCTGTCAGACGGTCATAGAGGATAATTTTTTCGGCAACAAGCCCGATGTACCGCCGTACCTGATCTTGCTGCGCTTCTAAATCGTAACCGGCTATCCTTGCCCTTCCTGAAGTAGGGCGCAAAAGAGTTGTCAGCATCCTGATGGTGGTAGATTTGCCGGCACCGTTGGGCCCTAAAAAACCAAAAATCTCTCCTTTTTTTACCTTAAAGGAGACATTATCAACAGCTGTGAAATGGCCAAATTTTTTGGTTAAATTTTCAACTTCGATGATGTCTTCCATTTTTTATGCTTTCTTTAATTTTTCTATCTGATAATATTTCCGATTTTTAAAATCTGAGCGGCGAAAGACTTAAAACTTGTCATTCTTCCAGTACGAAGCGACCATTTCCCGCCTACGTTTTAAACTTCGATGAAAGGGCAAGTTTTCCTAACAAAATTTCTCCTAAATCCTAATAGTTTTAAAAGAAAAAAGCAACGACGCTCCCAAAATAGTCATTAACGCTGCGTAGCCAAAACCAAAAAGTGGCGAGACAGCAGCCCAAAGGAAACCCGTAATTGAGCTTGAGGCAAAATCTCCAATGCCATTAACAGTTGCCAAGGCTCCGTAACCAGTCCCCCTTAAATCTTCCGGTAAAAGATCAGCAGCTACTGTTCGCTCAAGAGCATCAGTGATGGCAATGGCAATGCCAGCTAAAAGAAAGAATAATCCCAAATAAACGAAGTTAGCGGTATTTAAGATAAAACCTAAGGAAACGATGCCGGTTAGAAGATATCCAAAAGAAAGCAACAACTTCTTGCCGAATTTGTCAGCCAAAGCGCCGATGGGGAAGGAAAAAGTAGCATAGAAAATGTTATGGAGGGTATAGAAAAGTACCGCCAGACTTCCGGCCACAACTACCCCTCTAACAGGCGTTAGAAGCTGGGTTACTCTTAAAATAAGCAAAGAGTCAGCAAAATTTCCCAGACCAAAAATTCCCACCGCTACTAAAAAGAGACGAAATTTAGAGGGAAGCAATTTAATACTTCCTATCAGGCGCCTTTGATTATTATTCGCTCTACGTTTCTCTTTAACAAAAAAGGCAATCGTTAGAAATGCCAAAATGCTGGGAATTAGAGCGACAAGAAAAATTGAGCGCAAAGATATAGATTTCATTAAAAAGAAAGCTAAGGCCGGCCCGACAATTGCTCCTAAAGTATCCATTCCTCTATGAAAACCAAAGACCCTTCCATAATAGACTGGTTCGGTTGAGTCAACTAAAAGAGCGTCTCTGGCTGGTTCTCTGGCGCCTCTTCCAGCCCAAGCCGTAATCCTGCTTATTAAGATATGAATCCAGGACGAAGCCAAAGTAAATGAACCAACTCCTATTGCCGTCAAAAAATATCCGATAACGGCAAAAGGTTTTCTTTTACCGATAAAGTCGCTATACCAGCCCGAAAGCAACTTCATAAAGCTTATTGAAGCGTCAGCTACTCCCTCAATTAGCCCCAATAAAGCGGCAGATCCCCCCACAAAAACCAAAAAAACAGGCAGGATGGCGGTTGCCATTTCGTGCCCAAAATCCGAAAAAAAGCTTGTCAGTCCCATGGCTATGATATTCTTATTAAGCCAGTTTCTTTTGTTCATTTAATTTGTGAAGTAAGGATAAAAATCCAATTTGCGCCTAAAATCGGCTGGCGAGCCCCGATGTAATATCGGGGCGAGCCAGCAACCTCTTTTACCAACTGGCGGTGTGTATTTGAAAAAATCCGAACTGAATTTGCGAACGATTGGCTCGGCGGGCGGAAGGGCAAAGACCAAACCCCCCTTCCGCCCGCCTCGCCTTGAAGCGGAAGCGAAAAGGACGATTTCAAGTTTTTCTAGCCAGCCTCGCTGGCTTGCTCTGCTCTGTCGAGCTTGACGGCAAATTCTTTTTAACGTTTAAGTGTATGCGATGTTTTTGCGTAATAAAATGGAGCAAAAATTTGGGTGAAGAAATTTCTTACTCCTTATAAATATTATTAATGAAAAATTTCTGAACCGCATACACTTTGTTATACAATGTTGAGTTTATTTTTTTGACTATTAAGATATTCTTGGAATTCTTTGACAGAGGTAAATAATGTTTGATTATCGTCACTTGTATCATATCTTTCACACGAATCTTGAGAATGATCTTTACATAACTGTGGTCGTTCTTCGTATATAGAACATTCTCCTTTGTTATTTAAGGCTGTACACTTCATTGGAATATCAACCTTCCATTCGCCAGCATTAGTAATATAAACGTGGACATTATGAAGTAAATACCATTTAATTCTATCGACTTCTTTGTAAGTTTTTGGTGGATTAATAATTATTGTAATATATTCACAGCACGTCGTACATCCATTGCAGAGTTTCTTTTTTTCTTCAGGTGTTTTAGTTGATTTCATAATTGATTTAATGTTTAAAAAATAAACTTAATTTCGTATAACTCGTTTATATGCGAATTGTTTTCGTAAAATGATTACCAATCCAACTGGCGGAAGGGGTGGGATTCGCCCCGAACAAGGCGGTGGGGGTGAGATTCGAACTCACGGTAGAGTTTCCTCTACACTTGCTCTCCAAGCAAGCACTTTAAACCACTCAGTCACCCCACCGCTTTATACGGGGTAAAAACTCACTTACCGACTTGCCCCACATAATCACAGAGATTTGTGCGGGGTTAAACCCCCTGCCCCGTATTCAGCTCTGCTGCAATTTGGGGACTCTCGCGCCCTTCCTTCACCCCGTTAGAAGCCCTCTGTCCCTTGGGGAAGAAATAAATCTTACCCTCGTCTCTGGAAAGGAGGGGAATTCAAAGCTCAACTTAACTAACAGGGTTTACAAAACCTCTATTTTTAAGGTATTATTATATATAAAAACTAAATTTTCAAGAAATTCTTATGTTCCAACTTCAAAGATATCCCAAAAACCCAATTTTAACTCCAGTAAAAAAGAATTATTGGGAATCCAAAATGGTTTTTAACTGCGCTGCTGCTTTTAAAGATAATAAAGTCCATTTGATTTATCGAGCCCGGGGCGAAGACAAAATTGATTCTGTTCTAATTTCTCGTCTTGGTTATGCTATTTTAAAAAAGGATGGAGTAACGATAGAGAAAAGATATCCTTATCCAGTTTTTAAACCCCGGGAATGGTATGAACCTGCCGGTTGCGAGGATCCAAGAATTACCGAAATTAACGGGAGATATTATATGCTATATACAGCTTATCTTGGTAGAAGAGCAGCACCATATTTTGAAGAAGAGAGTACTAATATTGCCATGGCTTTTACTACCGATTTTTTAAATTGGGAAAGACAGGGGCTCTTACTCCCCTCAGTCCTCGAGCCCGAAAAAAATGGGATCCTCTTCCCAAAGAAAATTAAAGGATATTATGTACTCTATTATCGAATTGATCCTGATATTTATATTGCTTACTCAAAAAGTTTAGAAAATCCAAAGTGGATTGGTCATAAACTAATCGCTTCGCCAAGGAAAAACTCTTGGGATGCCTGGAAAATTGGAGCTGGTCCGCCACCGATTGAGACAAAAGATGGCTGGCTTTTTATCTATCATGGGGTAGACCGAGAGGGTCCTCCCAGACGTCAAATTAAAAAAGATTATGGAACTATAGACCTTGAGCGACACTATAGACTAGGGGTAATGCTAATTGATAAAGAAAATCCTGAGAAAATTCTTTACAGGTCCAATGGCTGGATTTTGGAGCCAAAAGAAGGATATGAAAAGGAAGGCCTTATTCCAAATGTAGTTTTTTCTTGTGGAGCAGTAGTAATAAAAGATACTCTCTTTGTTTATTATGGTGGCGCTGACACAGTCATCGGCGTGGCAACTTGTAACCTATTAGAGTTGCTTAAGGCAATTGAGGAAAAAAATGTTTAGACAAATGATTAGTGCAAAAAAATATTATAACAACCCCGTAATCTTTCCGATAATTAATCAGAAAGGTTTAAGGGAAACGGCTACATATAACCCAGCTTCTATCCTAAAAGATAGAAAAGTTTTTTTGTTATATAGAAGCGAAGAGGGATATGGTAATAATGCCATATCAAGAATCAATCTTGCTTCAAGTCGAGATGGATTCAATTTTAAGTGCTATAGCAGAAATCCTATTATTGATATAGAAAGTGAGGAGGAAAAAATGGGCTGTGAAGATCCTCGAATTATAAAAATAGAAAATAAATATTTTTTAACTTACACCGCTTATTCTGGCAAAGACAAAAGTGGCGATTATAAAATAAAACTTTGCGGAGCAGTATCAAAAGATCTTATTAATTGGCGAAAAATAGGTTCTTTAATACCGAAAGACAAATCAGGAGCGATAGTCCAGAATTACAAATTTGAAGGAAAATATGTAATGTATTTTGGCGGAAAGATAATCAGAGTTGCTTTCTCGAAAGATTTAAAGAGATGGAGAGTTTTCCCCAGACCAGTAATATCTGCAAGGAGAGGAAATTTCTTTGATAATCATTTAGTAGAGGGGGGAGCTCCTCCGATAGTAACAAAGGGAGGGATCTTAGTTTTTTATAATGGTAAAAATGATAAGGGCAAATTCTCGACAGGGTTAGCAATTTTTGACAAAAATAATCCTATTCGCCTTTTAAAACGATACAAAAAGCCAATTTTAGAACCGACAGAGTACTGGGAGAAATTTGGGAAAATAAATAATGTAGTATTTGCTACTGGCCTTGTTTATTTCAAAAATAAGTGGCTTTTATATTATGGGGGGGCTGATAAATCCATTGGTGTGGCTATAATGAATCCATAAAATCTATGAAAATTATCCAAATCAATCATATGTTTTTAGATGGTGGTGGCCGAGAAGAGCATATTTATCAATTAAGCAAGAGGTTAGCAGAGAAAGGACATCAGGTAACTATCGTCACTTCAGATTATACCCCAACGGGAAGTGAGGCTATAGGCGATAAAGCCCGGAGAATAAAGGGAATTTTCTTAAAAACCCTTAAGGGCTATCCGGTCAATATACCACCAGGCAGAATTCAGATTCCTGACTTAATGGATTACCTTTTAGATTTAAATAATTATGATTTAATCCATGCCCATGGAATGGGAGAGCAGGCAGCTCTTGAGGCTTTTTATGTATCCAAGATTAAAAACATCCCTTTTGTCTTTACTCCTCACTTTCATCCTTATTGGGCCTATGAAAAATTGAATGCCCAAAAAATCTGGAAAGTGCTCCAAGAGACCCAAACTCGAATGATTATTGAAAATGCTAATGCCACTATTGTTTTTTCAAAATTGGGAGAAGAAGAGTTGATTCACTATACTGGAGCGAAAAACACCAAAAATATCTATATTATCCCTAACGGAATTGATGAAAATCTTCCCAGGATTACATCGAGAGATATTGAACGAGTATTTTTAAAATATGAAATTCCTAAAGCGGAAAACTATATAATTTTCTTAGGCGACGTAACTAATCCTCGGAAGGGAGCTTTTCAGGCGGTCCAAGCCTTCCGGCAAGTGAGATTAGAATTGCCCGATACTCATTTAATTATCGTTGGGCCCTGGGGAAGTAGGCTTAAAACTACTGCTAGTATGAGTCGTTTAGTCCAATTATTAAATAAGTTAGCTAAGGCTGGTAGAGTAACTATTACCGATTGGGTTAATGATTTTGATAAGGTGGTTCTTATTTCCGGTTCTGATTTACTAATTTCTCCCACTATTTATGATTCTTTTGGAATTGCTTTAGCAGAGGCTCTTTATTGTAAAATTCCAGTAGTGGCCACAAAAGTAGGAGGAATTCCTTATGTAGTCAGGCAGAATATAGATGGGTTTTTAGTTGACAGAGCGGATAATATCAAGGGCTTTGCTAATGCCTGTATTAAATTGTTAAAGAATAAAAAAATAGCAAAAAAAATGGGAGAGCGTGGCCATAAAAGAGTAAAAAGAATGTTCTTATGGAAAACTATGACTAGCAAAGTTGAGAAGCTCTATAAAAGACTATTGTCTAAAAAAGAATAAAAAAATAATAATGGTGAGACCATATAATAAACAATACGTAATTGGAGTGGACGGGGGCGGAAGCAAAACGGAAGCGATTCTTGGAAACCTTAAGGGCGAAATATTAGCCCGAGCCACAAGTGGACCATCTAACCTTAATAAAATAGGATTAGAAAGAGCTTGTAATGAAATCTGCTCCGTTCTTTTAAAAGTAAGTAGGGGTTATAAAAATAAGATTGTCTCTACATACATTGCCTTAGCAGGAAGTCTCCAGAGAAATCCGTCTATTAAAGAAAGGGTTAAAAACGCATTAAGATCTGATCCAAAAGTTTCTTTTATTTTTAGAGGGAAGATTGTAATAGAGAGCGATGAAAAAGCCGCCCTTAAGGCGGGAACTGATAAAAAAGAGGGAATAGTTTTAATTTCTGGAGCTGGTTCAATTTGTTATGGGCGGAAAGAAAAAAGAGAAGAACAAAACCTCGGTTGGGACTATCTTTTGGGCGACGAAGGAAGTGGCTTTTGGATAGGTCAACAAGCTCTTAGGGCAGTTTGTAAGGCTTTTGACAATAGAGGTCCCAAAACCTTACTTTCTAATCTAGTTTTTAAAAAATTAAAAATAAAAGACGAACAAGGCTTAATAAGAAAAATTTATACTCCGCGAGCAGTAGAAACTATTGCCTCTTTATCGTCCATCGTTAATATTGCTGCAAAAAAAAATGACAAAACCTCTAAGATAATTCTTACTGAAGCCGGTAAAGAATTAGGATTAGCTATGCGACAAATTATCGAAAGACTAAATTTGGAGCGAGAAAAATTTCCCATAGTTCTAGTTGGAGGTACTTTTAATTCGACTATTCTTTTGACTACGATAAAATCTCAAATTAAAAAAATTGCTCCAAAAGCAGAATTTATCCGACCAAAAAAGAGACCGGTAATAGGATCTTTTCGCTTAGCTTTAGAGAATGTAAAGTAAACCAAAAAATATGCCTAATTTAATTGACCAAGGCTACAAGAAAGCTATTGAGGTACTGAAACAAAATTCTACTAATTTTGGTTTTAAGGCTTCTGCCCGTCATTATAATTCTGTTTGGGCCAGAGATGGTATTATTTCTTTATTAGGAGCTCTTCTTATTGAAGATAAGAAAATTCTTGAAACTTCTCGATTAACTTTGGAGACTCTCTTAAAATATCAAACTCCTTTAGGTCAAATTCCTCGTACATTCTTATTAGATAAAAAAATTGCTAATTATTACGCTCTCGATGCTAATTCTTGGTGGGTTATTGGAGTAGAAAGGTATTTTTCGAGAACAAGAGATAAAAGATTCTTAGTCAGGTTTTGGCCTTTTGTGAAAAAAGCTGTTTTATGGATAAATTATCAAGTCAGAGACGAAAGTGGTTTAGTCGATGCACCGATATCTTCTGACTGGATGGATTCTTCTATTACTCGGCACGGTAAACTATTGTATACTAATTGTCTTTATCTAAAAGCTATAGATTGTTTTAATGAACTTGCTGAAATTATAGGAGAAAAAAAATTAAACCTCTCCCCTTTCAACAAAGAAGGTAAAGATTATATAAAAGAATTAAAAAAGAAAATTAATTTAGTATTTTGGCCGGGAGAAAAAAGTAGGAAAATACTCTCTACTTGGCATCATACTGAATTTTTCGAGAACGCTATTCAATCAAAAAGAGAATACTATATTGACTATATATCGTTTGGACATTATGATGATAGATGTGATGTCCTGGCTAATATTTTATCAATTTTATTTGATGTTACCGACCGAAGGAAGCAACAAAAGATATTAAATTATTTTAAAAGAGAAGGAATTTCCGATCCTTATCCAGTAAAGGTCTTAAATCCACCTATTTTCTATCAAGACCCAACCTGGAACCCAAAACTTGACTTATATTTAAAAGAGCCTCATCAAAATTTACCTTTTTGTTATCATAACGGAGGAATCTGGCCCTATGTCGGTGGTTTTTATATTCTAGCTTTAACAAAGGCGGGGTTTCGAAAAAAAGCAAAGGAGGAATTGGAGAAATTAGCACAGGCCTGTAAATTAGGGAAAGAATCTCAATGGGAGTTTAACGAGTGGCTACACGGGAAAAATGGTAAACCAAGAGGGGCTACTTTTCAGGCCTGGAGCGCGGCAAGTTATATAATTGCCTACAAAGCAGTCATTGAAGGAATTTTAATATTTAAATTTTAATTATAAATTATAAAAATGAAAGATTTAAAAATTCTTTATCTCTCTTCTTTCCCACCCAGGAAGTGTGGCATAGCTACTTTTTGTGAAAATTTTATTAACGCAGTCCATAATAGAGATTCTTATATAGACCAAAAAGT
>Ga0210018_1001930_pt1 | contig 10616 bp, 7 predicted proteins | sample CryGeyCG2014_010_2_FD_183967 | JGI IMG/M metagenome (GOLD analysis project Ga0210018, IMG submission 183967) | Groundwater microbial communities from aquifer - Crystal Geyser CG09_land_8/20/14_0.10 (SPAdes) (version 2) | ecosystem: Environmental > Aquatic > Deep subsurface > Groundwater | place... | reverse complement strand
AGCGTCAAAATAGGGAAGTGAGCCTTGAGTTACGGCTGACCAGTTTTTGCCTGTGCCGCCATAAGTGGTGCTCACGGCCGTTGCCTGCCAGGTGCCGGCGGAAACGAGGCCGGCCGAGGTGACCTTAAAAGCATTATTGACATCAAGCATGGCTGAAGGAACGGTCACGCCGATGCCGAGATTGCCGGATGAGGAAAGAACCAGCCTGGTGGTGCCCGAATTGGAAGCGGTTAAAAGATCACCGCTGCCGGTATTGTTAATGATCATGGCGGGCGAGCTGGCGGAAGTATCGCGGACATCAAAAGTAGCTTGCGGCGTGATCGTATTGACCCCAACCCCGGTGCCGTTATCATAAAGCAAGCTGGTAGTTAAATTATAAGTACTGCTCCATTTGGAAAGATAATTAATTGCCCCCGATCCACCTAAAGCCGAGGCTGTTCCCGTGCAGTTGCCGGCCGCGGTACAAATAGCATTGCCATTCCAAGCCAATGCTCCGGTTAAATTATAAAGTTTATCGGTCGTTATTCCGGGAGCAGATACTTGAGCAAAATGAACCCGGCCGTTGACATCCAATATTTCTGATGGGCCGGTCGTGCCAATGCCTATGTTGCCGGTATTAATCCAGGAGTTTTCCGCGGCAGTGCCGGCAAAATGGATTAAGGCCGAAGCAGTAGCGGTACTACCCAGATTGATACTGTCTGTTATGTTTGCTGGCGCCATTGACCCGTTAGTCCTTTGCCAATATCCGATGATTCCGGTTCCCCCGGAAGTTGCCCAAGAAAGAGTTCCCGATCCGTTAGTCATTAATACTCCGTTGGCAGTTTGGGACGAGGGCCAGATGTAGTAGAGATTGTTAAAGGTGGTATTGCCTTTAACTAAAAGATCCCCTTGAAGAGTTGCGTTACTGCCAACTCCCAAAGTACCGGAAACGGTGGCATTATTATTGACGGTTAAGGCCGTGCCGGCGGCGGAAAGCGTTATTGCGTTGGAAGTGGTTGCTCCGCGTCCGGTGACGGTTTGTAAAGTCGAGGTATTGTTAATGGTGACAATATTGGAACCGGCCAAACCAATGTCATTGCCGGCCGAAAGAAGATTATTAATATCGGTCCAGGCAGGATTAGCGCTTGCCCCGTTGGTAATTAGAAGCTGATCCGGAGGAGAGAGTGCTAAGAGTGCCGGTTGCGCTGAAATACGGAACATTTCCCCAAGCAACCGCTGACCAATCTTTCCCGGTACCGCCGTATTGAGTCCCAATGGCTGTTCCGTGCCAAGTACCGCCGGAGATTGTTCCGCTTGCGGCCGTTAGGCCATTAATTGTTCCGGAGGTTGCGATGTTGCCCGTCAGGCCATAAACCTGAAATTTAGCCGAAGCCGTGGCGATTCCTCCAACCAAAAGATCATCGGTAATATTAACCGGGGCGAGGGCGCCGTTGGCTCTTTGCCAGTAGCCGGAAACTCCGGATCCGGGAGTAATAATATTTTTAGCATAAATATTGTTCCAATATAAACTTGGCGAGCCCAAATCATAATTGCTGTCAACCGTGGGAATTAAACTATTGCCAACATGTCCCGCAAAGGTTAAATTGCCGGCCGAGCTGATAAAATTGCCCGCATTAAAAAATTCAATGTTGCCGGTGTTGGCATCACCAAGCCTTAGAGATTGCATCGCGGTGCTCGCAATGACAGGAGAACCATAAAGAGTTAAGGCGCCGGAAATCGAGGCGGTATTTTGGATCGTGGTCGGGCCGGTAAAAGTATTGGCCGAAGCGCCGGTTTGAGTATAAGCGCCATCATTAGCAATGCCCGTGATGCCGGTTAACGCCCCGGCGGCGCTAATTCCCCAATCATTACTGCTTAAAGCTAAAGTTCCGGCCGAAGAAATACTTTGTCCGCCGGAGAGGCTGATGCCGCCGCTGTCATTGATGGTTAAGGTTCCGCTTTGGATGGTCAGCCCGCCGGTCGTGACCTCAATCCCGCCCGAGGTGACAGTGAGAGCATTGGCCAAAGTCAAAGAGCCGTCAGTGCCAAAATCCGTGCCTGAATTACCAATATTAATAATTGGCAGGTTATTAATATTCAAGCCGGTTGAGCTGAAATTAGCCACGGTGGTATTATTTGGGGCAATGACAATATTACCGGTGGTTGATCCGCCCAAAGTCAGGGTTTGCATGTTGGTTGTTTGTATCGAGGCGGCGGCATTGAGCGTCAGATTGCCGGAAATTGAGGCGGTTCCCTGAACATCTAAAGTTGACAGGGGATTAGTCGTCCCGATACCGACGTTGCCAGCAAAATAGGATCTGTCACTAGCACCGGCTTGATAGAAAGCCCATTTGTTGTTTATATTGCCCCCACCAGTTGGAGATTGGGCATCAATATACACGCCATAAAGATTATTTATGGTACCTGCATTTGAGAAAGGAACGACGGCGCGCAAATTATAGGCATTGGTTATGGTGCCACCGGCATTGGCATTGATAATATCGCCATATACCCCCACGGCATTAGTAATGGTGCCCGTAGAATCATTTCTTGCTGCACCTACTAAGCCATAGCCCTCTGTTATAGTGCCAGTACCAATGTTTCGCGATTGACCAACTGCCCCATAACTATCAGTAATGGTTCCGCTAGAATAATTTTCAGAGCGATTCCAACCACCGACTACAAAATCCAAAGTGCCAGTCCCGCTATTTCTGGCAATATTAAACGAGCCATGAAGCCAGCCGGTGGAATTATTGTTGGTGGAATAGTTCACATAGTTAAGATTTCCATAGTAGTTGGCTGATGTTGCGCTAGCGGGGCTAGCAGTAAGAGTGATATTTAGTCCTTTAGCATCACCAGTAGTTACCGTAGTCGTCTGGCTAATATCCAAAGGATAGCTTGGATTTGTTGTCCCAATTCCCACATTACCCGTATTTATCCAGGAATTTCCTCCCGAAGTGCCGGTGAGCTTGATTAAGGCAGAACTTGTACTAGTTGCGCCGGTTAAGATATCGTCTGTTATATTAGTCGGGCTGATGGCTCCGCCAACAACTCTTTGCCAATAGCCGAAGGTGCCGGTTAAGGAGGGGTTGGGATAAAGATTGTCAACATAAATAGCATTCCAATAAAGGGAGGAAGAACCGAGATCATAAGTTGAAGTGAGGCTTGGCGTAATATTGCCGGCAACCTGGAGTTTAGAACCAGGGTTAGTGGTGCCAATGCCTACATTGTCAGTGCTGGTGGTCAATCTAATGGTTGTTCCATCATCAGTCCATCCCCCAAGAGTGGTGTCTGCCGTAATGGTAATTTTGTCATCAGTGGCATTGGTAGTGACAGCAATGCCCGTGCCATTAACAAAGGTTAGAATATCAGTATTGGAATCGGCGGCAACGCTTGTTTGGCCGGAAACAGCAATGGTTTTAAAAATATTTTGAGCAGAACCAACGTCAGAGTTGGTAATCGTGGTACCGGAGACGGAGATACCGGTGCCTGCAGAAAGAGTGACGGCCCCGGTGGTTCCGCCAACCGAAAGCACGCCGGTATTGGTAATCGCGGGGGTTTGGCCGGTCGTGACAGAAATACCCGAGCCGGCCGCGATTGAATAAATAACATTGGGAGCGGTTATTTTGCCGGCCGTGACGGTGCCGGAAGCAGTTAGGGAATCAAAAGTGGCGGAAGTTCCTACAATTGGCTGGGCAAAGTTGGCCGGCACATTAACATTTAAAACAAAATCGGAAAGATTGGTTTGAGCGGCTAAAACGAGGTCTTTTGTCTGATTGTCATTAGTCAATAATGCAGCAGTTTTATGAGAAAGAATTTGGCTTTCGCTTGCCAGTTTTTTAAGAGTAGGGAAGTCAGTTAAATCCGCGAGAGAGACATGGGAAACAAGCAAAGCTAGTATCAAGACAGAAACCAAGCCCATTGTCATTCCGGACTTGATCCTGTCATTCCGGCCACCGAGCCGGAATCTATATAGATTCCCGATCTGGTCGGGAATGACAGTAGAGGTTTGCAAGGAAGTTCCTTGCGAGGCTAATTTTGGCCCGGTATATTCGACAGGCTGGTAACTGTCATTCCGAGCTTGCGAGGAATCTAGCCCCGCCTGAGGCGGGGTGAACTCCGCGTATGCGCTCCTTTTAGTCGCTAGATCCTTCGCTTCGTTCAGGATGACATTTGGTGCTTGGTATTTAGATTTGGAAAGTTTGAGGGATTCTAAATCTTCCAGAGTGTATCTTCTTTGATTGCCGATCGTTCTTTGGGGTCTTAAATAACCGGAGGTTTCCCAGCGGCGCAGGGTTTTAGTAGAAACACCGAGTTTGGTAGCCGCTTGGTGAATAGTGAGTAGGTTGTTGGGCAGAGTAGGCATATTAGTTAATTCAAAAGTTAAAAGTCAAAAGTCAAAAATACAAGTCAAAAGTAAAAATTTTAGTTCTCATTTTGAATTCAAACTTGAAATGTCTAACTTTGTCCAACTTTAGGATGACATATTTGTCTAAGTCCTGTCAAGGCCCATTTGAACTTGGTATTGACAGAAGTAATTATTATGGATAAGCTAGATATATAAATACGAAATCCGAAACAAACAAATTAATTCAAAAGTTAAAAGTCAAAGGTCAAAATTACAGGTAAAAAGTCAAAAGTTTCAGAAATTTTGAATTTTGAATTGAACTTTTACATTTTGCCTTTTGAGTTTTGACTTATATAGTTTCTGCCTATGTCTAGATTACTTATATTACTATTTGTAACAAGCTTGTTATTCCGTACTATCTTTGGAACTGTTTTCGCCCAGGATGATTCTATTTCCGCCGGCATTGCCGTTTCGATTCCCATTATTGACTCAAACGTTCAGGATGGTGATATTATTTCTTCCACCCCCGCCGGTTATATTTTGTGCAAAACCGCTTATGACCCGACCATTTACGGAGTAATGGTGGCCCAGCCGGCAATCTCTTTGCAGAAAAGTATTGCCGAACCCGGTTTTTATCCGGTCACCACCGTTGGTAAGGTTTATGTGAGAGTGACAAATGGAAATGGCAATATCAAAGCGGGGGATTACGTCACCAGTTCAGCCACTCCCGGAGTGGGTCAAAAAGCAATCACTGACGGTTTTGTGATCGGGACAGCGTTAGAAGAATATACCAGCGGTTCGGTTGGAAAGATTTTGGTTTCTCTTAAGCCAAGTTACACCGTGGCGGTGGTTGGTGGCCCTCGGGGGATTAATTTATTTTCCAATTTTAAGTCCGCCGCTTCTTCTCCCTTTTTAACGCCCTTAACTTCAATGCGCTATCTTTTGGCGGTGATGGTGACGGTCATCGCCTTTTTCTTAGGTTTCCGCACTTACGGAAAAATTGCCGGCAGCGGTTTGGAAGCTTTGGGACGAAATCCTTTAGCCGCCCGGGCCATCAGTGTGAGTATTATTTTCAATATTGCCCTGGCAGGAGTCATTGTCATTGCCGGTCTTGCATTAGCATACTTTATTCTGGTACTGTAATAATAAGCATAATTCAAAAGTTAAAAGTCAAAGGTCAAAATTACAGGTAAAAAGTCAAAAGTTTCAGAAATTTTGAATTTTAAATTGAACTTTTGCATTTTGCATTTTGATTTTTGAATTAAGTAGTATGGATAGTTTTATCATTTTATATATTATGGTAGGCCTGGTCTTCCTTCTGGGGGGGGAGATGTTTGTGGCTTTATGGGCGATTTTCCGGCTGACCAAGAAAATGACGGAAATGAAAAAGCAGGAAATTCACCTGAAAGAGAATTTGGCCGAAAAAGAGAACAAAATCCTTCGACAAGCTCAAGATAAAGCCGGAAATATTATTGAAGATGCGATTGTGACTGCCAGTAAAATGGAAAAAGGGGCCAAAATTAATCAGGAAGAGCTGGAAAAAATTCTTCGGGAAAAACTGGAAGAAGTGGCCGACCGAGTAATGCAAAGTTACCAAACCCAGTTGGAAAAAGCCAAAGAAAAAGATATCGAAATGTTTAATAGAGTATCAAAAGGTATCGAAGATGATCTGAATCGCCATACCGAAAACCTAAAAAATATTCTTGCTAAACAAACAGTTGAGTCCCAGGAAATTGTTACTCAAAAACTGGATAGCGCTTACGAGACGATGCTGGCCGAAGTGGAAGAATATCGGAGTGAACGATTAGCCAAAGTGGATGAACAGATTTACCAAATCCTGCAAAATGTCACGGAAAAAGTTCTGGGAAAAACTTTGTCATTGGATAAACACCAGGATTTAATTATCCAAGCGCTGGAAAAAGCAAAGAAAGAGAACATCTTTAAGTAATTTTGTCATTCCCGCGAAAGCGGGAAACTATACAAATAATTAGTTTGTTATATAGATCCCCGATCAGGTCGGGGATGACAATTTAACCTATGTTAAATGATTTTATCAAAACCACAGAAGATAGAGATACTATTTTGAATAGTATTGATATCTTATCGGATAGTTTGTATAAGACAAATTTTGATATTCGGAAAAATTTAACTCCGTCTGCTTATCAATTTATTCAATCACAAGCTAAAGGTCGGATTACCCAGTCTTTTTTAATTTCTCTAAAACAAAACCTGCAAGACCTGCCGGTTTTATCATTGACTCTAGCTTTTCCGCCGGACGAAAAGATGATTGAAAAGCTTTCCGGCTGGGTAAAAACCAATGTTACGGATGAAACATTGCTGGATTTTGAAATTAATCCGGAAATTTTAGGTGGCGCTCTAATATCTTTTAACGGCAAATATCTGGACGAAAGTTTAAGCAAGAAAATGGAAGAAATATTTAGCAATCAGAAGGAAGAACTGCTAAAAACACTAAACTGATTAATGTCAAAAGGACATGTCATTGCGAGGAGCCGCAACGACGCGGCAATCTATATAAACAAAGCAAAGAATATCAGTTGATCAGATTATCAGGAAAAGAGATTAGAGAGCAGGAAACAGTTATAACTACTGATATTCTGTTCTCGGGTTTACTTAACCTGATTACCTGATTTACTGTTTTACTATAATATATGGATTCTTTCAAACATTATTTAGACAAAACCGGCGAAATTGGTGTTGTGGATACGGTGACCGAATGCACGGCGACAGTTTCCGGTTTACCCGGGGTGATGCCTTCGGAGCTGGTGTTTTTTGAAAACGGTCAGTCCGGGGAGGTCCTTTCTCTTCACCAAAATTCGGTTGAAGTCTTGCTTTTTAGTCAAGAGCCGTTGTTGATTGGGACAAAAGCGGCGCGTACCGGTGAAGAATTAACGATTCCGGTTGGGGGAGAATTATTGGGTTGCGTGATTGATGCTTTAGGCCGGCCCATTTCTTGTCTTAAACCCCCAAAAACGCCGAAAACCAGAAGAACTCTCACCAGCGATTCTCTGGGAATTGAAACCCGGGCCAGCGTTCGAAAACCGCTGGAAACCGGGGTGGCTTTAGTGGATATGCTTGTGCCTTTGGGCCGCGGCCAAAGAGAATTGATTATCGGCGACCGAAAAACCGGCAAAACCAGTTTTTTGCTTCAAACTCTTTACAATCAGGCCAAAAACGGGACGATTTGCATTTACGGGGCGATCGGCCGGAAACAGGCGGAAATTAAAACCGTTCAAAATTATTTTATTAAACTTGGAGTGATGGATAAAATGATTATTATTGCCGCCGGTGCCGAAGATCCGGCCGGTTTGATTTATCTGACGCCGTATTCCGCCTGCGCCATTGCCGAATATTTTCGCGATCAGGGAATTGACACGGTGATAGTTTTGGACGATATGACGACTCACGCCAAATTTTATCGGGAAATTTGTCTTTTGGCCAAAAGATTTCCCGGGCGCGATTCTTATCCGGTCGATATTTTTTACGCGCATGCGCGCATGTTGGAAAAGGGCGGCAATTTTAAACTTGACGTACCAGGCGGTGTATCATCAGAATCATCAATTACCATTTTGCCGGTAATTCAAACGGCCGGCGGCGATCTATCCGGCTATATTCAAACCAACATGATGTCGATGACCGACGGCCATATATATTTTGACTCGGATTTATTTGCTTCTGGCAAGCGGCCGGCGGTCAATCCGTTTTTATCCGTGACCCGGGTTGGAAGGCAGGCGCAAAGTTCTTTGAAGCGGGAAATTAACCGCGAAATTCTGGCTTTTTTAACCAATTACGAAAAACTTCAAAGTTTTGTTCATTTTGGCGCGGAATTGACCGAAGATGTCCGGCTTTCTTTGGCTAAAGGTGAAAGAATTTACTCGTTTTTTGAACAAAATGAGGCCGAATCCGTCCCCTCAAATCTGGCGGTTTATGTATTGAGCTTGATTTGGCTGGATTATTTTCAGATAGAGAACACCGATCAATTGCGGCAGGAGTATCAAAAAATCTTTGAAAGATATACTAAAGAACCGGTTTACCGGAAAAAAATTGACAGCCTGGTGGACGAAAGCCAGAAATTTAGCGAACTTTTAGACAAAATTAAAAATACAAAATAAACACTGTCATTCTGACGAAAGTCAGAATCTATACAAACGAGGTCATTCTGAACCGTCATTCCTGCGAAAGCAGGAATCTATACAAATAGATTCCGGATTAGATCCGGAATGACAAATGAATAATATGAAACCTTATTATACTTATATTTTAGCTAGTCAAAAGAAAGGGACAATGTACATAGGAGTAACTTGCGATTTAATAAAAAGGGTGTTTGAGCATAAAAATGATTTAGTCCGCAAAGGATTTACGAGTCGATACCAAATCCATTCATTGGTTTATTTTGAACAAACACCAGATATTGATCAGGCAATTTTGAGAGAAAAACAGTTAAAAAATTGGAAAAGGGAATGGAAGATTGCTTTAATTGAAAAAACAAACCCTGGATGGAAGGATTTATATCCAGGAATCATTTAGTCATCCTGAACCGTCATTCCTGCGAAAGCAGGAATCTATACAAATAGATTCCGGATTAGATCCGGAATGACAAGAAACGAACTTTTGATTTTTGAATTAACCAATGATAGACGCTCAAGACCAAATTGAATATTTAAAATCATTTTCTTATCTCATTTCCGCTTATGAGGAAATTGCCGCCAATCGGATGCAAAAAATCCGGGAAAGAGTAGTTTACAGCCGCGATTATGCCGGCGGACTGAATAATATTTTTCAGCAATTGAAATATTCGTATAAAACTAAGGCAGAAAAATATAAAAAAGCAGCTTTGGCGAATCGAAACGGTAAAACGGCCTGCGTTTTTATTTCGGCCAACAGCGGTTTATATGGGGATCTGATTCACCGGATTTTTCATCTTTTTTTGGAAGATTGGCAGCGGGAGCACGGCGACGCGGTGGTGATCGGTCTCTGGGGAAAGGGTTTGTTTGAAAACAACACGAACCATGAGCCCTTTACTTATTTTGATTTTCCGGATTCCAGCGTTGACCGCGATCAGCTGAATAAAATTTGCGATTTTTTAAAGCCGTATCAACGGGTTTTGGTTTATCACGGTTTGTTTCGGAACATTATTAGACAGGATGTGGCTTGGTCAAATATTAGCGGCGACCAGCTTGGGCCTCAAGTTTTACTGGCCGAAGCGACTAGAATTATTTATGAACCGTCTTTAGAAATTTTGCTGGATTTTTTTGAAAAGGAAATATTTATGACTTTATTTTCCCAAACGGTTTATGAATCCCAACTGGCCAAATTTTCAGCGCGGATGACCGCTTTGGATACGGCGACCCAAAACATAGAAAAAGCAGCAAAAATTGCAACGAACAACGCGCTGGCGGAAAAACACCGTCTGATAAATAAAAAACAGCAGGCAACCATGACGGGAAGACTAATTTAAGAAAGTCAAAATTCAAAATGCAAAATGCAAAAGTTCAATTCAAAATTAAAAATTTAGGACTAGACTTTTGACTTTTAACTTTTGAATTAATCTATGGCAGACGGAATTATAAAAAGTATTAGGGATCAAATCGTGGAAGTCGAATTTTTGGGTGAAAAACCCCTGACGAATGAAGTGGTGGAAGCCCAAATCAAGCCGTTGGTGCGGATGATTGTTTACCGTTCATATACACCGACGATTTTTTACTGTTTGGCGATCGGCGGCACGAATCGGCTGTCGCGTGGAATTAAGGTTACCAATACTCACAAACCGCTGTCAATTCCGGTCGGTGATAAGGTTTTAGGCCGGGTCATGGATGTTCTCGGTGAACCAAAAGACGGATTGGGTCCGATTGATTCTAAGGATTTGGGGTTGATTTACCGGCCGGCGCCGGAATTTTCCCAAATTTCCACCAAAAGAGAAATTCTGGAATTGGGGATTAAGGTGATTGATATGTTTTCGCCGGTAGTTAAAGGCGGCAAGGTGGGAATTTTTGGCGGGGCAGGGGTCGGGAAAACAATTTTATTAACGGAAATTTTACACAATGTGGTAATGATGGCTAAACAGGATCATAATGTTTCGGTTTTTGCCGGCGTCGGGGAAAGAACCCGGGAAGGCCAAGAATTATACGAGACGTTAAAAAACAGCAAGGCTCTGCCGCACGTTTCGCTTGTTTTTGGACAGATGGGTGAGAACCCGGCCATTAGATTTTTAACCGCCTACGGGGCTTTGGCGGTCGCAGAAAATTTTCGGTCCCGGAAAAAAGACGTTCTA
>Ga0210018_1001928_pt1 | contig 10619 bp, 10 predicted proteins | sample CryGeyCG2014_010_2_FD_183967 | JGI IMG/M metagenome (GOLD analysis project Ga0210018, IMG submission 183967) | Groundwater microbial communities from aquifer - Crystal Geyser CG09_land_8/20/14_0.10 (SPAdes) (version 2) | ecosystem: Environmental > Aquatic > Deep subsurface > Groundwater | place... | reverse complement strand
CTACTTCTGCCAGAACAATGAGATCGCTTATAATGCGATTGGGCCTTGCGGTATTCACGACTTTGTGTTTAATGCCGGAGGAAAGAACGGCGAAGGGGTTTATATAGGAACTGCGCCAGAGCAACTGACAGATGGCAAGAACCCAACCGCTGATCCTGACCAATCCAACAATAACTGGGTTCACCACAACACATTTAACACCCAGGGTAATGAGTGTGTGGATATTAAAGAAGCTTCAAGCGGCAATGTTATTGAGTACAACAAATGTACTGGCCAGAAAGACCTGAACTCTGGAGGTATGGACTCGCGGGGAAACGGAAATATTTTCCGCAATAACGAAATATATGGAAACATAGGAGCCGGGGTGCGGCTCGGTGGCGATACTTCAAACGACGGGATAAATAATGATGTTTACTTGAACAATATTCACGATAACCAAAATGGAGGAATAAAGTTTCAAAGGACACCACAAGGTAAAATATGCGGCAACACTATGTTTAACAACACTGGTGGGGACTCAGTGGGCAGTTATGGTTCGCAGTTTAATCCAACGGTACCCTGCTCTGGCGTTGACACAACCCCACCTACCGTTTCGATTACCTCTCCTGTTGTTTCAGGAACCTCTGTAAAGATATCTACTACAGCGAGTGACGATATGGCTGTTGGTCGAGTTGAATTCTCCATAGACTCTTCCTTGAAACTGGTTGACTCTGACCCTCCCTATGAATATATATGGGATTCTACCTCAGTACCGAATGGTATACATAGCATTTCTGCAAAGGCGGTAGATACATCCAGCAATAGCAGTACGGCAAGTATTTCGGTAATGGTAAGTAATGCAGTTACCCCAACTCCCACACCAACTCCATCACCATCGCCAAGTCCTACTCCTACACCAACACCTACACCTTCACCATCGCCTGGAACAACGTTTGAAGCTGAATCTGGCGTGGTGAGTGGTGGCATACAAGTGCTTTCCGACTCAACCGCCTCTGGCGGGAAATATATTAAGGCTTCCTCTAGCGGATCGGTAACATATACGATAAGTATTCCATCAAAGGGAGACTATATGATCGCTGGCTGGATTGAGGCTGCGAACGGCTCTTCAGATTCGTTCTATGTGAAAATAGATTCGGGAAGTCGAAAAACGTGGGACCTCTTAGACCCTACAAGTACATGGATGTACGATGCCGATGGTAATCCAACTTTCTCACTTTCAGCGGGCACTCATACCTTAACGTTAAGTTATCGTGAAGCCGGCGCAAAAGTAGATAGACTCGTGTTCGTAAAACAGTGATGAGATTGTAACTGTTGATTGCAGTATCCGCATTACCAGCGTGGTTTGGTGTGAGAAGTTTTGTCTGCCGCCGTTTGGCACTGTTCATATTTTAAACACACTTTTTTAAATTTAAAATTTTCCCGGTTTACCCCTCTGAAATGAGACAGTCAAATATACCCTTAAAGAATGTCCTCATTTGTTTCGCTTCGACAAGCTCAGGGCAAAGGAAATTTAATCAAATAAAAATAATTAATATAATGTTTCAGTCAAAAAATATTTTAAGTGGTTTTCTGGGCGGGGCCGTTGGCGGAATGGCAGTTGATTTAATTTTTATTACCTTTATAGGGCCCTCGGCTTTATTTACCCTTATTGGCATAACGGAAAGATTTAATGTTTTTATCGCTCATGCGGTTTTATGCGGAATTTTAGGGGTGTTGTTTGTGATTATTGTAAAGCGGTTTATCCGTTTCAATATTTGGCTGGCCGGCGTATTGTGGGGATTAATTTGTTTGGCTTTGATAGGTGGAGTTCCGTCCCTTATCGCCAGCTCTATTATACCCGTCACAACGACTGCAACGATTTTTGCTTTTGTAGTTTGGATTCTTTACGGTCTTATTTTAGCGGCGGCAATAAAATTTTCAGGCAGAAAAAAACAATGAGAAATAAAATATTTTTAGCTGGAGCAAAACATCTTAATACTTCATGCTTCTGGCGGCAGACAGGATAAACAAATCGCCGAATTGATAGAAATTATCAGTTTAAAAGAACAAAATAAAAATATCTCGTATATTGCGTTTTTAGATGGCAGTTATTCTAATGTTCTTTTAAGTGATGAGGATGGGGGTGATAAATTGACGACTCAAAGAAAAGAGATTAAAAAGTATTTATTCCACAACCCCCAAAATTTTTGGGTGAATACCGCCAACAAAAAAACCGAAAAACTCGGCCCTTTTGTTTAAAAATTTAAAGTTTAAAATTATTCTCTATCCTCTTGCCACTGCCACTCCCCAAACTTCTTTTGCCCCAGCTTTTTTTAAAACTTTGGCGCATTCTTCCATTGTGGCGCCGGTGGTATAAACATCATCTACTAAAAGAATTTTTTTATTTTTGATTAAATCCCCATTATTACAAATAAAAACTTCTTTCATATTTTCTTCTCTTTCTTTTCCAGAAAGCTGTACCTGAGGTAAAGTTTCTTTTGTTTTCAGTAAGACATTAGAAACTAAAGGAATTTTGAAAAAAAGAGACAGATGCTTGGCGATTTCTTCTGCCTGATTAAATCCTCGCCATTTTAACCTCTTTTTATCTAAAGGAACAGGGATTAAAATAAAATCAGATAGATTAGGATGATTTTCAAGGCATTGAAAATGACTTATTATTAAAGAAGATAAGGGCATTGCTAATTCTTTTATAAAAGGTTCGTATTTAAATTTTTGGATTAAGTTTTTTATTAAGAGATTTTGGTAAGGGAGAGCAAAATAAAGACCGGAGAGTTTTCTGGAACGACATTTAGAGCATTTTCCCAATTTAAAGAGTTTTTTTGGCTCTTGGCAGAGACAATATTGATATTCTGAAATTTCTAAAAGAGCTTGACAGTCTTGACAAAGGTAGTTTCCTTCACGTTGACAATTCAGACAAAATCGGGGGAAAAAGGTATCCAGTAAAAATGTTTTAGTTTCTTCTAACAAGTTTTTCCACATAGCTTTTTCTTTTTTAAATTGTATAATAAAGAAAGCCCTATTAGAAGGGCGAGATGATTGTTTGACAAGCAATTTTTTGAAAAGAGAGCAATAGATGATAACTTTCTAACGGGGTAAAGATTATTGACAGGAGAATTTATGATTTTAACTTCCTTCAAAATAATACCAAAAAGTTTTTTGGGAATTGATATTGGTACTTCTTCAGTTAAAATTACTGAATTATCAAAATGGGGGGAAAGAATAAAATTAGAGAATTATGGCGAGATGTCGGCTTTAACTTTATATGAAAAGCCGTTTCGAACTTTTGGAAAAAGCACCCTTACTCTTTCCAGCCAGGATATTGCCAAAGCCATTTTAGCCATTATAACCGAGGCAAAAATAAAAGAAAAAAAATCTTTTTTTTCTATTCCTGATTTTTCTACTTTTTTTACTACTTTTGATTTACCTTCAATGACCAAAGAAGAAATACCAATGGCAGTTAAGTATCAAGCTCGTCAATATGTACCCCTGTCCCTCTCCACCGTAACCTTAGATTGGCAAATAATTGAAGGAAAAGCTAATAATAAAGAAAAAAAGCCTCTTAAAGTTTTAACAGTTGCTGTTCCAAATGAAATTATCAATCAATATCAAGAAATTGCTTCTTTATCTAATCTTCAACTCCAGGCTTTAGAAGCTGAAGTGTTTGGTTTAGCCAGGGTTTTAACCGGCGAAGATAAGAGAGTAATTTCTATTGTTGATATTGGAGCGCAGAGTACAACCTGCAGTATTGTTGAGAAAAAAAATTTAAAAATGTCTCACAGTTTTGATATTGCTGGAAATGAACTAACTCACACTCTTGCTAAGTCTTTAAACATCGATTATAAAGAAGCTGAGGGCCTAAAAAGAAAATATGGCTTAGTAGGATCAGCGAAGGAAAATAAGGTAACTCAAGTTTTAAATTCCCTGATTGATATGATTTTAATTGAGATAGAAAAAATATTTAACAATTTTTATCAAACTGAAAGAAAAAAAGTCCAAAAATTAATTTTAGCTGGCGGAACGGCTCTTCTACCAGGTTTAAAAGAATATTTTTTCGAAAAATTGAAAATAGAAACAGAAGTTGCCAATCCTTTTTCTGAGATTTTCTGCCCGCCAATTCTTAATAAAAATTTGAAAGAAATGGGTCCTGGCTACGCTATTTCGGTCGGAGCAGCCCTCCGCGGTTTCGAATAAAATAGTTTAAAATATGGTTGAAATTATACCAAAACCAGTATCAAAACCTTCTTCTTGGTTTAATAGTTTATTTTATTTTTCCGTAGTCTTATTATTTATTGCTATCTTAAGCATTTTCCTTTTAAATCAATTTCAAAAGAAAGCTGTTTTGACTTTAAAAAACTTAGAGGTGCTTCTTACTCAAATAAAAACTCAAGAAAGAATTAATTTAGAAAAAGAATTAATTGGCTATCAGAAAAAAATTGAAGATTTTTCTTTCTTACTTCAGGGTCATAGCTTTGACTCAAAACTGTTTGGTTTTTTAGAAAATATTACTCACCCAAAAGTTTATTTTTCTAGTTTAAACTTTAATTCTGATGAAAAAAAAGTAATCCTTAATGGTGAGACAGAATCATTTCAAACGCTCGGCCAGCAACTCCTGATTTTTAAAGCTGAACCACTTGTTAAAGAGGTAAATTTATCAAAAATTTCAATCGGAAGAGAAGGAAAGATCGATTTTGCTTTTAGTTTTTCTTTTTCTCCCGAGATTTTTAAAGCCCGTTAGAAATTAAAAGTTTCTAGCGGGGTGATAAGTAATAATTAAGAATTTCTAACGGGGTAAATAATGAATAGTCGAGTTATTTTAATCGCCATATTTCTCATTCTCTCACTGGTCTTAGGAGCGCTTTTTTCTTTCCCAAAATACCAGGATTTTAAAGTTAAACAAGTTGAAATTAAAGAAAAGGAAATTGACCTTCAACAATTAGAAGAATATTATTCTAATCTTGAAAAAACATCTAAAGAATTAGAAATCTACAAGGAAGTTCTTTCTAAATTAGATTCCGCCATGCCAAGGGAGTTATCTTTACCTTCTGTGTATAATTTCTTCCAAAAAACCAGTTCCCAGTCAGGATTAGTTTTAAAAGATATAAGTCCTGTCTTTAGTTCTCCGATTAAGGAAGGATCAGATATAAAAAAACACTCCTTGAGTATTTCTCTTTCTGGCTCTTACTCTTCTCTTAAAAACTTCCTCGCTGTTTTAGAAAATTCAGCAAGATTTTTTGAAACAGAGTCAATTTCCTTTTCTTCTCCGTCGGGAAAATCTACTCTTCCTACAAAAGAAGAGACTTTTACTTTTAATTTAAAAATAAAAGTTTATTCATATTAACAAGACAATATGGCAATAACTTTTATCCAACAAAAAAGAAAACAACAATATCTAATTTTATGTGCAACAATAGTAATCTTGGTAACCTTGATTGTTATTTGGCGGGGATTTTTAGCTGAACCAAAACCAAAGCCAATTGCGGAAGTAAGAGTTTTTATCACAAAGGAATTAAAAATAAATTTTGAAGTTTTAAATAGTCAGATTTTAAAAGAACTTCAGCCGTTTGAAGAAATTACTCCTCTCGAAGGGGCCGCTGGTCGAGAAAATCCTTTTATCCCATACTCTGAATAGAGATTATATGCCTACTTTAGTTAAACAATTAGTTAAGAAAGGAATAATAGACAAGGAAAAAGCTAGTTCTTTAGAGTTTGAAATTTCTAACTCAGGAAAGAAAGAAGAAGAATTTCTTTTAGAAAAGGGAATAGCTTCTGAGAGCTTTATATTTGGTTTAAAGTCGGAGAATTTGAAAATACCTCTTAAAACTGATATTTTACCAGAAGAGGTTCCCTTAAAAGTTTTAGAGTTGATTCCTGAAGAATCAGCCAGATATTATCAGATGATACCCTTAGCTAAAACTAATAATACTTTAGAAGTAGGAATGGTTTATCCAGAAGATTTAAAAACTCAAGAGGCCTTAAAATTTTTAGCCCGTCAAGGAAAATTTACCCCATGGGTTTTTTTAATTCTTCCTACCACCCTTAATTCTCTTTTAAAACAATATCGAACTCTAAAAAAAGAAGTAACAAAGGCTTTAGAGGAATTAGAGACAGAAATTGAGACAGAAAAAATCGAAGTCGGAGCCCTAAAACCAGCTGAACTGGAAAGGTTAGTTGAAGAAGCTCCCATTACCAAGGTGGTGGCAGTAATTTTGAGGCATACTGTTGAGGGGAAAGCCTCGGATATTCACATTGAACCGACAACAGAAAAATTAAGAGTTCGTTTCCGATTGGACGGAGTTTTGTATTCCAGCTTACTTTTGCCAAAAAAAATTCATCCGGCAGTGGTAGCCAGAATTAAAATCCTTTCTAATTTAAAACTTGATGAAACAAGAATTCCTCAGGATGGTCGATTTTCCGCTAAGATTGATGAAAAAGATATTGATTTCCGAGTTTCTACTTTTCCAACTGCCAAAGGAGAAAAAGTGGCAATTAGAGTCTTAGATCCTACTGAAGGTTTAAAAGGACTTGAGGAGTTAGGTCTCTGGGGAAGAAACTTTAAAGTATTAACTCGAGCAATTAAAAAACCTTATGGGACGATTTTAGCTACCGGCCCTACTGGCTCGGGCAAAACCACCACTCTTTATGCTGTTTTAAATCTCTTAAATAAAGAAGGAGTAAATATTTGTACCTTGGAGGATCCAATTGAATATTTTATAGAGGGAGTTAATCAGTCTCAGGTAAGACCAGAAATCGGTTATAGTTTCGCCACGGGGCTTAGGCAAATAGTGAGACAGGACCCGGATATAATTATGGTCGGAGAAATTAGAGACGAAGAAACCGCTTCTTTGGCTACTCATGCTGCCCTTACTGGCCACATAGTTTTATCTACTCTCCACACTTCTAATGCTTTAGGGGCAATTCCCCGATTAATTGATTTGGGAGTAAAACCATATTTAATTCCACCAAGTTTAAGTATGTGTCTGGCCCAGAGATTGCAGAGATTGGTTAGAAAGCTTTGCCCCGAATGCAAAAAGAAAGTTAAACCGAATCCAGAAGTTAAAGATATGATTTTAAAAGAAATAGAATCTTTGCCTCCTCAAATTAAATCTGATTTATCCATTACCAAAAAAACTTTAGAGATTTTTGAGCCAAAAGGATGCAAAAAATGTCGTTTCGAGGGTTATTCTGGAAGAATAGCAGTTTTTGAAGTTTTGGAAATGACCGATGAACTTGCCGAAATAATTTTAAGAGAACCTTCAGAAGCTAAGATTTTTGAAGAGGCAAAAAGACAAGGAATGATTACCATGAAACAAGATGGAATAATTAAAGTTTTAGATGGGATTACTAGTATTGAAGAGGTATTAAGAGTAGCCGAGGAAAAATAGTATGAACCCCGTTAGAAGTCTTGGCCAGAAAAAAATTAAAATAATTTTTTTCTGCTCTGTAATAACGGGGAATAATAAATAAACAAAGGTCTGTCTGAAATTAATTATCAACTATATAAAGACAGACTTCTAACGGGGTGAAGAATATTTTGTTGGTTGAAGACGATTCTTTCTTTGTTGACATTTATACTACTAAACTAAAAGAAGCTAATTTTTCAGTTGAAGTGGCTGGTAACGGGGAGGAAGCTTTAAGAAAAATAAAGGAAAAGGTACCCGATTTAGTTTTGCTAGATATTGTTCTCCCTTATATTGATGGTTGGGAGATATTAGAAAAAATTAAAAATGAAAAATTAAAAACCGAGCTTCCATCTATGAAAACGAGGGGGAAGAAGAGAACGAAGTTCTCTTCGCCTATGAAAAATGAGAGTTTAGAAAATTTAAAAATTGTAGTTTTGTCTAATCTTGGTCAAAAAGAAGAGATTGAAAAAGGATTAGAGCTCGGAGCAACCAAATATTTAATTAAGGCGCAATATACACCATCGCAAGTGGTCGAAGAGATAAAATCTCTTTTCTAACTTCGTCCCGCTACGGGCGGGACTCAGTGGTCGAAGAAATTAAAGCAGTTCTAAAGTAGAGCGTCAAAGAGTTAAGGTAACGAAGCCCGTATTGTGAGGCGGTTTGGCAAAAACGCTTAACCTAACCTCTAAACCATACCGGCATCGTAACCCTAACCGCTAAACGCAACCCATTAATTTATGGCCAATTATATTGAACAACTAAGAGAATTATTATCTATTGCCATCCAACAACGAGCCTCTGATTTGCATATTTCGGTCGGCCACTTTCCAATTTTGAGAGTAAATGGTCGGCTTACTCCCTTGGTTAAAAAGGAAAAACTATCAAGCGAAGATTCTCAGGAATTAGCTTTTGAATTAATGACTGAAGAGCAACGTCAGAGATTTTTCCAACGAAAAGAAATTGATTTTTCTTATAATTTTGAAGGAGTAGCTCGTTTTAGGGTAAATATTTTTTTCCAGAGAGGGAATATGTCTTCAGCTCTTCGTCTCATCCCGCTCAAAATCCCAACCATTAAAGAATTAAATCTTCCTCCGGCCTTAGAAGAGTTTACTCGGCCCAGCCAAGGATTTATTCTGCTTACCGGTCCCTCGGGCCACGGAAAGTCAACAACCCTGGCTGCCTTAATTGACAAAATCAACCATAATAGAACCGACCACGTAATAACCATTGAGGATCCAATTGAATATGTTTTTGAGGATGATAGGTGTATCATTGACCAAAGAGAGGTTTATCAAGATACAATGTCTTTTGCCGAGGCCTTAAGATCAACTTTCCGTCAAGACCCGGATGTGATTATGGTTGGTGAAATGAGAGACCCTGAGACTATTGCTATCGCTATTACCGCTGCTGAAACTGGTCACCTGGTTTTTGCTACCTTGCATACCAATTCAGCCAGCCAGACCATCCATCGAATTGTCGATTCTTTTTCTCCGGTTCAACAAAATCAGGTTAGGGCTCAGTTATCAGGTTCTCTTTTAGGAGTGATTTCCCAGAGATTAATCCCCAGAATAAAAGGAGGACTCATTCCGGCTTGTGAAATAATGATTTCTAATTCAGCCGTAGCTAATTTAATTCGAGAAAACAAAATTCATGAGTTACCATTAGTTATTGAAACCTCAGCCGAGCTCGGAATGATTAGTTTAAATAGATCCTTGGCTAATTTGGTTAAAGCCAAAGAAATCACTTTAGAAAATGCCTTGAATTATTCTTTAGACCCTTCTGAGTTATTAAAATTAGTCAGATAATGAGCCCCGTTAGAAGTCTTTGGCAAAAAATTTTTTATTAAAAAATTTTTTGCGTTGGACTAACGGGGTATAACCAAATATAAAAGTCTACTGGAAATGAGTCATTTATTCTATAACAGTAGACTTCTAACGGGGTGAGATTTAATTATCAAGCCAGAACTAAAACGGGCGAAATTCAATCAGGCGTGGTTGAAGCTTCTTCAAAAGAGGCGGCTTTAACTCTTTTACAAAAATACGGATTCTATGTTACTCTTTTAGAAGAAATTGAATTGGTGCCGTTTTGGACGAAAAAAATAAAAATTTTTGAGAGAATTTCCAAACAAGAAATAGCAATTTTTTTTCGGCAATTGGCTATTATGTTTAAATCAAAAGTTCCTCTTGTTGAATCTCTCTATGTCTTAACCAAACAAACTAAAAATCCAAGTTTTAGAGAAAAAATTTTAAAGATAGCTGAAGAAATTGAAGGGGGGACGCCGTTTTCTCAGGCCCTGGCTCTCTATCCAAAGTTTTTTAGTTCTTTTTATACTAATATGGTAAAATCCGGCGAGATTTCGGGAAAACTCTCCGAGACCTTAGAATACCTGGCCGATCATATTGAAAGAGAGTATTATTTCCAAACAAAGCTTAAGGGATCAATGATTTATCCCATTTTTGTTTTATTTGTCTTTTCAATAGTAGTAACAGCAATGGTGGTTTTTATTATTCCCCAGATGACTAAAGTTTTAACTGAATCCGGCCAAGAACTCCCTTTTTTAACTAAAGCAATAATGGGAGCTTCTCAATTTCTTAAGAAATGGGGCGTTTTACTAATTTTAGCCATTTCTGGTTTGGTAATTTTTATTTACCGTTATTCAAAAACCGAAGGAGGAAAAAAGTTTCTTGATCGTTTCTGGCTAAAATTACCTGTATTAGGAAATCTTCTTAAAAAAATCTGTCTCACTCGCTTCGCTGAAAATCTCTCAACTCTGATCGCAGCTGGCTTACCGATTACTCAAGCCTTAGAAATTACAGGAGAAATTATTGGAAATGATGTTTACAAAACAATTATTTTCCAAACCAGAGACGGAATTAGAAAGGGAGAGCAGATATCTTCGAACTTAGAGAAATATCCCGAATTCATTCCGCCTTTATTTCTTCAAATGACCTTGACTGGAGAAAAAACCGGCAACCTCGATGAGTCCTTAATAAATGTAGTTAATTTTTATCAAAAAGAGGTAGAGCAAAATTTGAATAGTTTAATTAATCTTCTTGAACCAGTTTTAATTATTTTTTTAGGGGGATTGGTTGGTTTAATTGTCGCTTCAATTTTACTGCCTATTTATCAAATGGGAACTTTAGGTGGATAGGGTTTTCCACAGGTTTACTTTGACAAAGATATGATATAATAAACGAAACCCCCACTAAAATTTTGGTG
>Ga0210018_1001925_pt1 | contig 10624 bp, 8 predicted proteins | sample CryGeyCG2014_010_2_FD_183967 | JGI IMG/M metagenome (GOLD analysis project Ga0210018, IMG submission 183967) | Groundwater microbial communities from aquifer - Crystal Geyser CG09_land_8/20/14_0.10 (SPAdes) (version 2) | ecosystem: Environmental > Aquatic > Deep subsurface > Groundwater | place... | reverse complement strand
TGGGATAAATCCCACACATAAAAATTATGTGGTGGGATAAATCCCACACATAAAAATTATGTGGTGGGATAAATCCCACACATAAAAATTATGTGGTGGGATAAATCCCACACATAAAAATTATGTGGTGGGATAAAGTTATCCAACTTCTTGAATTCTGAATTTCAAGAAGATTTAATTAAGGGCGTATGGTGGATGCCTTGACATCAAACAGCGATGAAGGACGTGGCGTGGCTGCGATAAGCTTCGGGGAGGCGCTTAGCAACCTTTGATCCGAAGATTTCCGAATGGGGAAACCCATGAGCGCAAACCGCTCATACTTCGCGTTTTGCTTCAAGTTTCAAATTCCAAAATCCAAATTCCAAATAAATTTCAAATCCTAAATTCAAAATTCCAAATATGTTTTGGTTATTAGAATTTTGGTTATTGGATATTATTTGTGATTTGATGTTTGAGATTTGGGATTTTGAGCAGAATGCGAAGAGCGTACCCGCTGAAGTGAAACATCTCATTAAGCGGAGGAACAGAGAATAATAATTTATTCCCTTAGTAGCGGCGAGTGAAAAGGGAAGAGCCTAAACTTATAAAAAAAATTCGTAAGAAAATTTTTATAAGGGTTGCAAGACAGAGACACTCTTTTGATTTATTTCACATATAACCATTTTATGTGTGAAATAAGTTAAAAGGTGGGAGAGTTACAAATTCTCCGACGTAAAAATCGGAGCTCCGATCTCGTAAGAGCGTCGGAGCTTTGGCTAGTTGAATCGACTGGAAAGTTGAACCAAAGCAGGTGATAGTCCTTTAAACGAAAGCCGAAGAACTCTTTAGTTTTTGCTCCGACGTAAAAGTCGGAGTCCCGACCTCGCAAGAGCGTCGGGAATCTTAAGTACCTCGAGGACAGGATGCTTCGAGGGAATCATCCGGCACTATCCGGAAAGGCTAAATATGTTTGATGATCGATAGTGAACTAGTACCGTGAGGGAAAGGTGAAAAGCAGGCCGGCGAGGCCGATGAAATAGTATCTGAAACCATATGTCTACAAGGAACGGAAGCTCGCACAGTGCTTCGCACTGGAATTTTCAATTATCAATTCTCAATTTTCATTAAATTTTCAATGATTCAATTTTCATTGGAAATTGGAAATTAAAAATTGGAAATTGGAGCTTCCAATGCGAAGCATTGGGAGCGACCGTGTGCCTATTGAAGAATGAGCCAACGAGTTTATTTTACTCCTTTGTCTAAGCTTTACGGAGCGGAGGCACAGGGAAACCGAGTCTTAATAGGGCTACTATTAAGGGGTGGAATAAGACCCGAAGCCAGGCGAGCTTGCCCTGATCAGGATGAAGCGGAGGTAAAACTCTGTGGAGGTCCGAACCGGTTGGTTGTGCAAAACCTTCGGATGAATTAGGGTAAGAAGTGAAAAGCTAATCGAGCTTGGTAATAGCTGGTTCTCTCCGAAATAGCTTTAGGGCTAGCGTTGGGCAAAAATATATCTGGGGTAGAGCTACTGGTTGAGAAGTAATGGGGGAAACCTCGGCTTCTTAGTCAAACTCCGAATACGGATATAAATCCCCCACATAATTTATGTGGGGGATGAATCGGCCCGGCAGTTAGAATGTGGGGGCTAAGCTCCATGTTCAAAAGGGAAACAGCCCAAATCGTCGTCTAAGGTCCCTAAATATCCCCGACGTAAAGTCGGGGCTCCGACACCGCAAGGTCGTCGGAGTTGCTAAGTGTTAAAGGTAGTGATTCGCCATAGACAGATAGGAGGTTGGCTTAGAAGTAGCCATCCTTTAAAGAGTGTGTAACAACTCACTATTCGACGGCGAATTGCGCCGAAAATTTACCGGGGCTAAGCAAGTTACCGAAGACACGGATCGTTCGCGCTTCACTTTTGTTCAGCGCTCACGGTATCGATACGAATATACGAATTTACTAATGATACGAATAAAAATCGTATTCGTATAATTCGTATGCATTCGTAATATTAGCATCGATACAGCGAGAGCCGAGCGAGAGCGAGGCGCGAGCGGTGGTAGGAGAGCATTTCAAACGCGCTGAAGCCGGACTCGCGAGAGCCGGTGGAGTGTTTGGAAGAGAGAATGTTGGCATGAGTAACCACAATCCCAATGAGAATTTGGGACTCCGAAAATCCAAGGGTTCCTCCGTAACGGAAATCGACGGAGGGTTAGGCGATCCTAAGGCGATGGCGAAAGCCGCGGCTGATGGGAAGCTGGTTAATATTCCAGCCCCTCTGTATAGTTCGATGGGGTAACGAAGAAAATAAGATTGAGCGTCTTAATGGTTTGACGTTGTTTGTTTCCAGAATTGTTCGACAGGAAAATCCGTTGAACTGCTTTTAATGGCGAAATTCGGAAACCGAAAAAATTCAGCTTAGGTTGGAAATTCAATCGAAGAGTCTTCCGAGAAAAACCTCTAAGAATGGCTATATAGAGATCGTACCGTAAACCGACACAGGTGGGTGAGGCGAGAAGCCTAAGGAGAACGAGTGAGTCTTCGTTAAGGAACTCGGCAAAAAAGCGGCCGTAAGTTCGCAATAAGGCCTCCGAGCACTCAACTTTGACAAAGTTAAATTATGACTAGTTGAATTTTTTAAAATACACTAATCACCGTCAAAGTTGAGTGCTCGGCGCAGCGAAAGTATCTCTAGCGACTGTTTAACAAAAACACAGCTCCCTGCGAACTCGCAAGAGGATGTATAGGGGGTGATGCCTGACCGATGCGAGAAGGTTAACGTTGCCGGTTAGTGCTTCGCACTGGGATTTTCAATTATCAATTTACAATTTTCAATAAATTTTCAATGAGTCAATTTTCATTGGAAATTGAAAATTAAAAATTGAAAATTGGAGCTCCCAATGCGGAGCATTGGCTGAGCGACCGAAGCCCTCGTCAATGTCAGCGATAACTATAATCGTTCTAAGGTGAATTGATTGCTTTAGTAAAATTCGGCTATATGCTGGAATATCTGGTGCATCCGAAACTACTATGGTATAATACGACCATAGAAATATGATTAAAAATATACCAAGTAAAAAAGTTATCGGTGCAGACAATCAGCAGGAAAGATTAAAAATGGCTGGTTGGATTTCAGGTTTTACGGATGGTGAAGGATGTTTCACAATATCTGTAATAAAAAATTCAACTACTCGATTTGGCAAGCAGATTTTTCCGGAATTTGTAATTACGCAAGGTGAAAAAAGTTTAGATGTGCTTTATAAAATAAAAAATTATTTTAATTGTGGTAGTATCATATTAAATAAACGATATGATAATCATAATGAACATCTTTATCGTTATTGCGTTAGGTCAATTTCAGAATTACAAAATAAAATTATTCCATTTTTTGAAGAATATGCGCTTCAAACTTATAAACGAAATGATTTCAAAATATTTAAAAGAATCATTAAGCTTATGATTAAAAAGCAGCATTTAACAAATGAAGGATGGAAAAAAATTTTAAAACTTGCAAGTAAAACAAATCGAAAGAAAAAACGTTTTTAAAATCCTCAGAGACTATATGCCGAACTTCAATTTTTTATTGGAGAAGATATAGTCCGAACTCTATGGCGACATGGAGAGATAAACAGAAATGTTCTATCCGATTCTAGATTCTAATTTCTAAATTCTAGATTCTGTAACACAATTGAGCGCAATTCCTTTTCGGGTAAGTTCCGAAGCGCACGAATGGTATAACGACTGGAGAACTGTCTCAACGAAGAGCTCGGTGAAAATGCGATTCCCGTGAAGACGCGGGATACCTGCAACGGGACGAAAAGACCCCGGGAGCTTTACTGCAGCTTGATATTGTTTTTAAGATTTTGATGCGTAGCGTAGTGGGTAGCCTTTGAAACCTTGATCTCGGTCAGGGTGGAGGCGTCAATGAAACACCTATCTTTAAAATTTTAAAGACTAACCTTGGCGGCAAAAACGACAGGGAACAGTGTCTGGCGGGCAGTTTAAATGGGGCGTTTTCCTCCAAAAAAGTAACGGAGGAGTTTATTAAGGTCGGCTAGGAGCGGATGGAAATCGCTCTCGTCGTGTAAACGCACAAGCCGGCTTAACTGCAAGGCCTACAAGCCGCGCAGACGCGAAAGCGGAAGTTAGTGACCCGACAATTCTTTATAGAAAGGTTGGAGACACCGGATAAAAGCTACCCCGGGGATAACAGGCTAGTGTTGCCCGAGAGTCCTTATCGACGGCAACGCTCGGCACCTCGATGTCGGCTCATCACAGCGCGGGGGTGAAGAAGCTCCCAAGCGTTTGGCTGTTCGCCAATTAAAGTGATACGTGAGCTGGGTTCAAACCGTCAAAAAAGAACCCTTTACGACAATCGAACACGGCGGCTTCCAATAGTAATATTGGAATGCATAAATCCCACACATAAAATATTATGTGGTGGGATAAATCGACTCATATCGGTGAATTCCTAATATTGATTTTTAACCTGTCAGATGTTAGGATAATATCGAGGGAAGTTATGTATTCAGTATATATTAACCCCGTAGAGACTTCTCCGACGTATGTTGGAGAGATAAAATCTTTAAAGATTTTATAAAACGTCGATCTTCTTTATAAAAATAAAGAAGGTGGTATAGTCCAAACAATTAGTAATAATTGAAAACATGCGTGAGACAGGTTGGTCTCTATCTGTTGCAGGCGTTGATGTTTGAGGGAAGTTGCGATTAGTACGAGAGGACCATCGTGAACAAACCTCTGGTCTACCGGCTTTGCCACCAGGTGAAGCGCCGGGTAGCTATGTTTGGCAGGGATAAGCGCTGAAAGCATCTAAGCGCGAAGCCTTCCCCAAGATTAGACATCAATCCCACACATAATTTTATGTGGGGGATCAAGACTCGTGGAAGACTACCACGTTGATAGGCTTTAGGTGTAAGCACAGTAATGTGTTCAGCCAAGAAGTACTAATAAGTCGGATTTTCTTCTAAAAAATTCAGGATTCAAAAAGTTGGACAACAAACGCGCCAAGATTTTTACCCCGCACCTTTGAAAGATTGTGTTTTTTACAAACGCTGTTAATAAAAGGAAGTCTGTTTTCACAAATTGTATATTTTGTGAATGAGTTTATTCTGTAAAGAAAAACAAACTGGCGTTTGCCATCTTTCAAAGGTGACGGGGTTTATTTGCTGGTGTTTTACTTATACATGAACCCCCCACATAACAAGTTATGTGGGGGGTGAACCACTCCTTTAACTTGTTATGTGGGGGGTGAACCACTCCTTTAACAAGTTATGTGGGGGGTGAACCACTCCTTTAACAAGTTATGTGGGGGGTGAACCATTCCTTCCTCCCGCACTGAAATTTTCTATACTGATTTCCGGGTGATTTAACTTGTTGTGATCTACTCGTTCCCATTCCGAACACGACAGTAAAAGTAACAAGTCCTGATGATACTTAGGGTTTCGACTCTTGGGAAAGTAGGGTTTGCCCGGATATCAATGCAGAAAATTTAGTGCGGGATAGGTTATTACCAGCATATAATAAACCCTGTCACCCTTGAAAGATTGTGTTTTTTACAAACGCTGTTAATAAAAGGAAGTCTGTTTTCACAAATTGTATATTTTGTGAATGAGTTTATTCTGTAAAGAAAAACAAACTGGCGTTTGCCATCTTTCAAGGGTGCGGGGTAAAAGTTTTGGCGTTTTTTGTTTTTGCGAATTTTTCGATTATTTGTTATTCTATTTATATGGGCAAGCGTTTGATTAAACAAATTATTTACGGTGTCGGTTATTTAACCGTTCTTTTTTTGATTTTATTGGTAATTTATTTTATTTGGCTGAAAGCGGCGCCGACTTGTTTTGATAATAAAAAAAATCAAAATGAAGCTGGCGTTGATTGCGGCGGGCCATGCGCAGCTTGCGAAATAAAAACTTTGTCGCCACTTCAATCAACTTGGAAGAATTATTTTTCTATTAACAATAAGGCGGTTTTATCGGCGCAAATCAGAAATTCCAATTCAACTTACGGCGCTAATCGTTTTTCTTACGTTTTTGATATTTATAATAAAACAGGCGCGAAGATAAAAACCATTTCCGGCAATTCTTTAATTTACGCGTCGGAAATAAAATATATTTTTGAATCGACTGAAATAAATTATTCGGATATCGGCGAAATTAAAATTTCATTTTCTGATGTTCAATGGCTAGTTGATAATAAATTTTTAAAACCCAAAACGCAAATTAGGGAGAAATTGGTTAAAATCGGAGATAGCGGAAAAGGAGTGGAAGTGAGCGGATATATTGTTAATGGCAATCCTTATCCTTTAAGAAAAGTAAGATTTGTCGGATTTTTAGCGACTTCAAATAATATTAAAATAAGCGTTTCCAAAACAGAATTGGACAATTTGAAGGCTTTTGAAGAAAGATATTTTAAAATAATTTTTCCGAAAGATATCGGTTTGATTTCTTTGAGCGCGTCTTCGGAATTGAGTTTTATTTTAGCCGACCCGAACAGAACGGAAATATATATTGAAGCGTTGCGTTAATTATGGATAAATTTAATAAACCCCCACACCAAACGAAGTTATGGTGTGGGGGTAAACCCTATAATCCCCAGGAGGTGGAAGAAAAAATTTACAAGCTTTGGGAAGAAAGCGGTTTTTTTAATCCGGATAATTTACCGAAAACAGATAAGGGACCATTTGTTATTTGTCTTCCACCACCCAACGTAACCGGCAGTTTGCATTTGGGGCATGCGTTAAACGCCACTATTCAAGATATTTTAATTCGCAAGAAAAGAATGGAGGGTTATAAGGCGCTTTGGATTCCGGGCACTGACCATGCCGGCATTGCCACTCAAAACGTTGTTGAAAAAATGTTAAAAAAAGAAGGAATTAGTCGTCATCAGCTTGGGAAAGAAAAATTTCTTGAGAAAGTTTGGGAATGGAAAGAAAAATACGGCGGAATTATTTTGGGACAGCTTAAAAAAATCGGCGCTTCTTGCGACTGGTCAAGAACCGCTTTCACAATGGACGAAAATTACAGCAAGGCGGTTAAAGAAGCGTTTAAGCATTATTACGATAAGGGGTGGATTTACCAAGGAGAAAGGATTGTTAATTGGTGTTCAAGATGCGGAACCAGTTTATCAGATTTGGAATTGGAATATGTGGAAGAAAAAGGAAAGCTTTATTATATAAAATATCCAATAAAAAAATTATCAAATTTTATTGTTGTTGCCACTACTCGACCGGAAACTATGCTGGGAGATTCTGCAGTTGCTGTTAATCCTAAAGACGAAAGATATAAAGAATTAATTGGACAGAATGTTCTATTGCCGATACAAAATAGAGAAATTCCGATTGTCGCGGATGATTTAGTGGAAAAAGAATTTGGCACCGGAGCGGTAAAAGTCACTCCGGCTCATGATTTTAACGATGCCCAAATAGGGGAGAGAAATAATTTGCCGATTTATAAAATAATTGATGAAAGGGGTAAAATGACTAATTTAGCTGGTTCTATTTGTGAAGGATTAAAAGTTTTGGAATGCCGTGACAAAGTGATTGAAAAATTAAAAGAATTAAATTTATTGGAGAAGGAAGATGATTATACTCATAGCGTTGCCAAATGTTACCGTTGTAATGGCACAGTTGAACCGTTGCCGTCTCTTCAATGGTTTGTGAAAATGAACGAGTTGGCTAAGCTCGCCATTAAGGCGGTGGAAAGTGGCGAAATAAAATTTCATCCGGAAAAATGGGGAAAAGTTTATTTGGATTGGCTTAAAAATATAAAAGATTGGTGTATATCTCGGCAGATTTGGTGGGGGCATAAAATTCCATTAGAGGGCGTGGAAGATGTCTTGGATACTTGGTTTTCTTCGGCGTTGTGGCCGTTTGCGACTCTTGGTTGGCCTGTTTCCAATAATTTAAAAGAATTTTATCCAACGCAAGTTTTATCAACGGCTAGAGATATTATCAATCTTTGGGTGGCGAGAATGGTATTTTCCGGAATAGAATTTATGGGTAAAGTTCCGTTTAGCGATGTTATAATCCACGCCACTATTTTAACGAAAGAAGGGAAAAGAATGTCTAAATCGTTGGGCACTGGCGTTGATCCAATAGGTTTAATTGAAAAATACGGAGCAGATGCGACTCGTTTCGGCTTGATTTGGCAGTCAATGGGCGGTCAGGATATTCATTGGGCGGAAGAACACGTAATGGCGGGTAAAAAATTTTGCAATAAATTATGGAATATCAGCCGGTTTGTATTAAAACAAACCGAAAACTTCAATTTCCAATTTCCAATTTCCAATAAATTTTCAAATTTAAATTTATCAAAAGAAGATGAAGAAATTTTAGAAAAATTGGAACAAGTGAAAAAAACTATAAATAAAAATATTGACGAATATAATTTTGGTCAAGCATTGCATACACTTTATGATTTTATCTGGCACGATTTTGCCGACGTATATATTGAGTATTCTAAAGATAAAAACTCGGCAGAAACGCTTTATACTTTGTATTTTATACTTCATACTATTTTAAAACTCCTCCATCCCTTTATGCCGTTTATAACTGAAGAAATTTGGTCGCATTTGCCGATAGAAAATAAACCCCGACGTAAAGTCGGGGCTCCGACCGAAGCGTCGGAGATGTTAATTATAGAAAAATGGTGATTTTTGCGATTTTACTCGGCGTTCTGCCGTCATTAATTTGGCTAATTTTCTTTTTAAAAGAAGACCTCCATCCGGAGCCAAAAGGCATATTGGCGCGAATTTTTATTTACGGTTCTTTTACCGCTTTGATGGCGGTCGTTTTCCAATATTTTTTTCAGGATATTTTAAATTTTTTTAAAATAGGCGAATATGCTTTTATTTCTTTTTTTATTTTTGCCGCTGTTGAAGAAATTTTAAAATTTACGATTGTTTATATAACCGTTAATAAGAAAGATTTTTTTGACGAACCGGTTGATGCGATGATTTATATGATAACCGCGGCTTTGGGATTTGCGGCTTTGGAAAATATATTTATCGCTTCCAATGGTTTGATATTCGGTGATTTTAAAAACGGAGAACTTTTTAGCATTTTGACAATTCGGTTTGTCGGCGCTACCTTATTCCACGCTTTGGGTTCGGGTATTGTCGGTTATTATTGGGCAAAAGGAAAATGGAAAAAGGAAAATGGAAAATGGTCCGCCAGCTGGCGGATGGAAATTATCAAAGGTCTTGTGATAGCGACTTTCTTGCATGCTGTTTTTAATTATTCTATAATTATATTTAAAGACGCGAACATCTTGATTTATCCGCTGATTTTTTTAATAATTATCGCGTTGGTCGTTTTTAAAGATTTTGAGAGGATAAAAATATAAAATGAATCCCCACACCATAACGAGTTCTAAATTATGTTCTATGTGTATATACTAAAAAGCAGAAAAAATAGTAAATTATATTTTGGATATACAAATAATTTAATTAAAAGATTAAAAGAACATAATTTAGGGTTGGTTAGGTCAACTAAGTCTAGAATTCCATTATATTGCGTTTATTATGAGGCTTATGCCTCAAAAGAAGATGCTGTAAAACGGGAACATAATTTAAAACTGCGAGCGAAGGCTTTAAGACAGTTAAAAATTAGAATTAACCTTAGTCTTAAGTCATAAACTCGTTTGGTGTGGGGATGAACGAGAAAGATTTTTTTTCAAAATTAGCCGGTGTTGGACCGGATGGTAAATTTTCCGATTTTTCAAATGGTCGGCGAAGTTCTGATTCAAACGGAAACGGAACAAGGAAAAATTTTTATAAACAAGAAAACGACGATAATAAAAATAAAACAAATTCAAAAATGGACAACAAAGATTTAAAAATAAATAATAACAATAAAGAAGAAGAATTAGATAATAGCGTTGAAGAAGAAGGACAATTGGCAGTTGACGTTTATTCTACGGAAACAAGTTTTGTTATAGAGTCGGCGATTGCCGGCGTGAAAGGGGAGGATATAGACGTTTCCATTACTATTGATTCGGTTGCGATTAGGGGCAAGCGTTCAAAAGAAGACAAAGAAGTTGATAAAGAATATCTTTATCAAGAATGTTTTTGGGGAAGATTCAGCCGCACTGTTATTTTACCTCATGAAATTGATGCCGATAGGGCGGTTGCTTCTTTTAAGAATGGAATTTTAAAGATAATTCTTCCTAAAATTATTCGCGATAAGCCTAAAAAATTAAGAGTGAGATTTGATTAAAACAACATCTTCTATTCAGACTAAGAAAATAGCGAACTTATTGGCGCGGGAAATTTTAAATCAAAAAAATCCTTTTTTTAAAAAACAGGCGTTAATTTTGCTTTTAAGTGGTGATTTAGGCGCAGGCAAAACGACTTTTATTCAGGGATTTTTACGCGGGTTGAGAGTTCGTAAAAAAATTACCAGCCCGACATTTGTTTTATTTAAAAGATTTAAGATTAAAGATTTAAGATTTAAGAATATTTACCACATTGATTGTTATCGCATACACGAGCCGAAAGATATTCAGGGCATTGGCATTAAAGAAATTTTAAATAATCCTCAAAATATCGTTTTAATAGAATGGCCGGAAAGAATTAAGCGGATATTACCTAAAAACGCTATAATGATAAAATTAAAATACGGTAAAAAAGA
>Ga0210018_1001923_pt1 | contig 10630 bp, 12 predicted proteins | sample CryGeyCG2014_010_2_FD_183967 | JGI IMG/M metagenome (GOLD analysis project Ga0210018, IMG submission 183967) | Groundwater microbial communities from aquifer - Crystal Geyser CG09_land_8/20/14_0.10 (SPAdes) (version 2) | ecosystem: Environmental > Aquatic > Deep subsurface > Groundwater | place... | reverse complement strand
TTTCTTCGTTTTTTTTCGACTCTATTTAAATTTTAACCATTTTTTCGAAAAATAGCAAAAAATAAAAAGAGCAGAAACTAAAACGAATCTGCTTTTTCTTTGTAAGATTTTATCTTTATTCTCCTATAATTTGAACTTGAATTTTTCTTGGTCTGGCTTTGTCTAATTCAACAAGCATAATTCTTTGCCATTGGCCAAGCTGAATTTTGCCCTCAATTAAATTTAAAGTAATGTTTTCGGACCAATTCGCCATCCGTATAACCAACCCTATGTCTTTCTTGAAAACTTTCATGTATCCTACATCATAATCTTTTTGGTACCAGTCCATAGCTCTTTCCCTCCTTCCGATTTTAGATTTAAGCTTCTGCTTTCTTTTTACTAAAAAAATTCATTTATACTAAACTTCTTATTAGTCCTCTTGGAGGTTTAATGGAAAGAATTCTCTTGTTTATTTTCTTTTGTAGATAGAAAATAAATTTTTTAACATCCATTTTTTCAATCTCGAAGTTACCGAAACATTCTATGGCTATTCGTAAAGCTTCTCTATGAAAAGAATCTAATTCATTGGGATGCCAAATATTTTTTAATTTTTTCCCCTCCGTTAATAAATAAATTTGGTTTTCCAGTAGAAAACATATTATTTCGTTAATTATTTCATTATGTGGTATCTTGATTCTCGAGAGAAAAATATGAGATAGTTCATGAACAATAAGGGCCGAAGAAAAATTTTTACTCCTTCTCGGTTGTCCATATAGTACTAATTGTTTCTTGGTCTCAACTGCTCCTAGAAAGAATCTGTTAGGAAAAATACTAACAGTTGTTCCTCTCCGTAGGTTAATTTCATGAAATACTCCTAACACTTTTTCTATGAAAAAAATATTATTATTCCAATTCTTCTTTACAGAAATTAAATTTTTCTGTGCCTCGTTTATTGTTTGAGAAGAAAAGTTTTCTCTAAATAATTCCGCAAAAAAATGAATTCTTTTTGATTCAACTTTAAAATTAACCCTCATAAATATCAAAACTATCACCTTCAGAGATAAGTGATTATTGATTATTGAAATTATCCCAGCCTAAAAAATTTAGTAATCTCAGTCACCGCAACCGCTGAACTGCCATGATTCTTCTTCGTAGTATTCTTTTACATCTTCGCTTTTCCCCTCTTTATTCTTATTCTCTTTATTCTTATTCTCTTTACCCTTAATATCTATTTTCTTTTTCCTAGATATTTTTTCTCTTGTTTTCATATAATTATGGTAAATTAATTTTTAATTCTCGACCTTGTATAATAGGAAGTTTATAACATCTGGATTAAATTTGCAAACTATAACTTATCATTTAAAAATGTGCTCGTCATTTAGCCTTTTCAAAATATGGCACATTATAGGATACTTTTTGTCAACATCGTCTTTTCTTGTCCAAAGAGGATAAAAACCTAAAGGACTATAAACCTTTCTGTTCGCCTTATAGCCCAATAAAATATCTTGCCTGATAAGTTGAAAATCTTTTATCTTTTTATTTAATCGGTCGATAAAATCTTTTTTGAATTCTCCAATATGAACGAAATAATTTAATTTTCTTTTTTTGAAATTCCCGGTATTGATTTCCTCAAAATTTAAGAGTATTGATTCCAAGTTCTTATAAGCATTGATAATATTCTTTTTATCGTTATTATCTCCTATCTCTATTCCCACCGCATCCTTAGCAATAGATATTAGACTATTTTTGTAGTTAAGAATAAGTACATTGGAAATGTTTGAAAGCATTATTATTTTTTCTATTAAAGGAGTAAGGTTAACAACTATCCAATAAGGTGGAGTTTTAAAATTGGTGGAATGTATGTCTATCACTAATTCATATTTCATCATTTCTTTATGTAGTTTTCTTGCCAACGAACTTTCTTTTGATTTATTCATTAAAAGGCAGCTTGGCAGATTAAACAGTCTGTTTAAGTTCATGCTTTTCTTACTCTTTTCTTCTTTTGTAATCGTAATAGTAATCAATGTAAAATTCAGATCTGCAGAATTTTTTTTTAGTAAATTAAAAATTTTTAACCCGGCATCCTCATTGGAATGAACACAAGAAATAATAGCACATTTATGAGGATTGTTCCCAAATTTTTCTTTTTTTAACAACTGCATGTTTATTATGTTTTTATCCAGCATTGAGGATCTCTTGTCTTGAAATCTTTCTGTGTTGCATATGCAACGGCCGGACAACCCCGACATACATTCTTTAGCGAGCAATTCATACAAGCCTCTATTAGCTTGTTTTCTAATATTTTTTTGATAAGCTCGCTATTTTCATAAATCCACACTAAATCATTTTCTAATAAATTTCCTATTTTTCTTTCTATCTTCCTGCAAAGCAATAAATTCCCATTAGGCAGAAGAGTCAAATGTCGATAACCCATACCACATCCGTAAGCTTTGTTCTTTAAGTTAATTTTTAGCTTATTATTTTCAAAAAATAGAAGTTTCCATAAGTGATCTTTCTTTCCTATTTGCAATTTCTTATTGTATTTTCTTATTTCTTTTTCCGTTTTCAATGTTTTCAACAATAAATCTTTGAACTTTGTCGAAGGGGTAAAAAACCCTGTCTGAGCTGTTCCCCGACCAATTGAAACAAATCTTGTAAAATCGACTCTAGTAAGAGGGGTTCGTGATAATTTTTTAATTAAGAAAGGTACATCTTCTATGTTTTTGTTTGAAACAGTGATATTTACGACTGTTTTTATACCTTGTCCCTCAAGTAATTTTATGGCTTCAAAAGTTTTTTTAAAAGAATCCTTTCCCCTCAAATGATCGTGGATTTTTTTCATTCCATCTATGCTCAACTGATAAAAATAAATATTGTGTTTTCTTAATTTTTGAAGGATTTTTTCATTTAAAAAATGATAGTTCCCCATTATTGCGAAATTAATATTAGCTTCTTTTATTATTTTTAGAAAAGACCAAAAACTCTTATGGAGCAAAGGATCACCTCCTGTAAAATATATTCTCCCGCTTAGATTATAATACTTCAAAAAGTTTTGGTAATTTTTTAAAGCTTTCTTGAAGTCTTTTAAACTCATTTCCTCTCTTCTCTGAGAATCTTTAATATAACAGTATCTACAATCCATTTCGCATCTATTTGTTATATGCCACTGAAGAGTAAATTCTCTAAAAGGTTTATATGGATGCATAAAATCAATTTTTATTTTTCAATAAATCTAAAACATAAAGGGTCTCTCTCAAAAAATTTATGGAATAACCCAAAAGAACGAGCTCGGCACCCCCCACACAAATCTTTATATTTACAAACCCCACAAATTTTTATTTTATCTCTATCTCTCAACTTTTTCAAAACTTTGCTGTTTTGCCATACCCCATTAAAAGAATCTCGCCATATGTTTCCTGCTATAAGCGATGGGAAAAAGGGACAAGGAAGAACATCTCCTCTTTCGTTTACCGTACAAGTTAGAATACTAGCTGGACAGCCACAACATAAAATTTTGGGAATTTCCCTTGACTCTAAATATCCCCTTCCTAATTGAAGGGCAAACATTGTTTCGGCTATTAAATTCATCTTGTTTTTATACTTTTTTCTTTGCTCTTTCCATATTTTTATGTACTTCTTTGTTTTTATAAGGGTGTTTCTTAAAAAACGAGTTCTGTTTTTTATCTGGAAGTTCCCTTGGGGAATAATTGTATTAGTCTTATGAACTTGTGCTCCAAGAATATAAGCTAAATCTATGGTCGTCTTATAATCTTTTGGGAACTGGTTTATCAGGGTAGTAACAATACCATATTTCATACCAGCCTTTTTTAAGTAATTTATATTTTTCACAGTTTTAATAAAGGCGCTCTTATAACCCCTTACTTTGTCATGAACCGCTGAATTACAAGAGTCTAAAGATATTTGAACATAACTTAACTTTGTTCTTGAAATTTGTTTTACTAATTTCTCTGTAATCAAAGTTCCATTTGTTGACATTGTGCAATTCATTCCTGTGCTAGTAATATACCGTACCATCTTCGCTATTTTTTTCACTAATAATGGTTCACCTCCTGAAATATTTATACTAAAAACATTCAATTTTCGCAAATCATCTATCAATTTCTTAAATATTTCAAAATTAATATCTTGAGTATTCTTTGAGATTCTGTGACAATGAATGCACCTTAAATTGCATCTGTTTGTGACCTGAACCGTGACATATAATGGTGCTGAGATAAAATTTAGAGAATGATAAAGTAAATTATCTGACGGTTTTTGATGAGTAGGTTTTATAATTTTGTTTTTTATCAAGAAACTTATAAATTTTTCGTTATTTCTCACTTTCTCAATTATTCCCTCCTGAAAAACACTTTTAGAATTTTTCCTGTTTCCTATTAAAAGACGCTTAGTTTTTGGCTCCAATATCAATAAAAACCCTTTCTCTTTCCGCCAAATTATATTGTTTCTAATCTTATAAAACATTTGTCATAAATTAAACTATCGAGCAAAGAGGATCACTTCCGTTTAGCTTACCTGTCTTAATAAATACTGAAGCTCTACAACCTCCTCGGCAAAACTTTAGAAATCTACATTTTGAACATTTCCCTTCTAATTTAGTGATATTTCTTATTCTCTTCATAACAGAAGAGTTTTTCCATATTTCTAATAAACTTTTTTCTCTTATATTCCCACAGTTAAGTTCTTGTGAAAACATATAAGAACAAGGGTATACATTTCCATATGAATCTATCCCACAAGTGCTTCTCCCGGCTGAACAGCCATAATGGTTTTCTGGCATCCAAGAAATATTTTTTCTATCAGGGGTCACTAAATTGTGGTTAAATTGAATAAATATTTCTCTTTCTTTCTCTTTTCTTTCTGAAAGATATTTGAAAAGGCTTCTAAGTATCTCTTTTTTTAGCTGAAGGTACCGAATATTTTGGGCTCGTCCTATATCCATCATAGGTATAATCCTAAAGAATTTAGCACCAATATTCTTTGAGAGTTCTATTAAATCACCGACTTCTCTATAGTTTAGATTATTCATGACCATAGATATAGAGACAGTAAAATTCTCTTTTATAAGATTGCTTATGTTTTTTAATACTAATTTAAAGTTTCCTCCTTTCCGAATTTTTGAATAAGTTTTCTCGCAGGCCCCATCAAGACTAACTTGTATAAATTTCAATCCTGCCTTTTTTAATCTTTTGATTTTTTCTTTGTCTATTAAAGATCCATTTGTAGAAATTTCACAAGTTAATCCCCTTTCTGTCGAATATTTTATAACTCTAAGAAGATGAGGATATAAAAGGGGTTCTCCTCCTCCCATACTTAAGAATTCTGCCCCCTTTTCTCCCATTTCATTTATCAACTTGATTATAAATTTAAAAGGCAAATTCGTATTTTCTCCTGACGATCTTGGGAAAGAATAACAATGGATACATTCAAAATTACATCTGTTCGTACACTCCCAATAAATGGTCCTGGGAAAGGATAAGCAATCTTTCGTAATGAATTTATTATTCACTATCCTTACATTTTTAGGATTTCTCTTTGTTTTTTCTATAATCCTTTTTTTACTCAAAGATTGTAAAAAAGAAATTATTTTTTTGCGTTCAATATGAGATAAATATTTCGATTCCAAAACAGTATCATTTTTCTGAATAGCTTCTAGTAGATCAAAGTAATGGTTTGGCACTTTATACCTAAAACCATTCGACAACATTATCAACGTTCCAAAATGTTCTTTTCTAATAAGGATATTGTCTTTAAAATACCACCCTTTTAAATAACTCTTAACTGATGCATCCATGGTCAACGTAGAAACAACCAAAAAATTATTTAAATTCTTCTATAAATTGACTTCAAAATTGACTTAAAAACCTTAGGTCTCCTGAATAAAATAATCTAATATTGTCTATGCTGTATTTCATCATCGCTAACCTATCAACCCCCATACCAAATGCAAAACCCTGCCATTCTTTTGGTTTATAGCCAACCGCTCTAAAAACATTTGGATGGACCATGCCACCGGGAATAACCTCTAGCCATCCTGTGTTTTTACAAACAGCGCAACCCTTCCCTTTACAATTCTGACAATTGATGTCTAACTCGAAGCTTGGTTCGGTAAAAGGAAAATAACTAGGCCTCAATCTCGTTTTCACAGATTTGTTAAAGAACTTTTTCAAAAAGGCTTCTATGATTGCTTTAAAATTAGCAATAGAAATATTTTTATCAACCATTAATCCCTCACACTGATAAAATTGTATCTCGTGTGAAGTATCTGTTGCTTCATTCCTAAAAACTCTCCCCGGGGCAATAATCCGAAAAGGAGGGTTGTGCTTTTCCATATACCGAATTTGAACTGCAGAAGTTTGAGTTCTCATTAAAAAGTTCCCTTTATTTCTTTTTTTCTCCTCTTGCTTCAGCCATAAAGTATCCTGCATATCTCTTGCTGAATGATTCCTTGGCATGTTTAGGGCATCAAAATTATACCATTCTGTTTCAACCTCGGGACCTTCGACCACTGAAAAACCTATGGACTGAAAAATTTCTATAATTTCTCTTTGGACTATGCTCAATGGATGCAAATGACCTGTTTTTACTTCTTTTCCCGGGCGAGTAATATCAATTTTTTCCTTTTGAAGCTTTAATCCTTCCACATTTCTTTTTATCTCTCTATGCTTTTTCTTTATAGTTTTTTCTATCTCTGCCTTTGTTAAATTCGTCTTTTTCCCCAATACTTTTTTTTTCTTTTCCGGAAGTTGTTTTAAGCACTTGAAAATCTCATTAATTTTTCCTTTTTTACCTAAATACTTTCGGGAAATCTGCTTTATTGTTTCTAAGTCCGAAGCTAAGTTAATTTCTTCTTGCGCCTGTTTTTTTATTTTATTTAAATCAATCATAAAAACTTATCTTTTATCTTTTCTACCTTACCATATTTGTTGATTGTATTCAATAATTTAATCCCATAAAATCCTAAAACGTTCAATCTAAAAATCGTTTCGTCAAAGAGGAAACGACTTAGTGAAATAAAATAACTTTTGCTTTCTTTATTCTCCCACTTTAACCCATTTTTGTAGCTCTGGAGGTAGTTTTACTTTCTGAACTGCTTCAATTTCTTTTTTTACCCTCTCTGGCGTTAATTCTTTTAAAATTTTTTCAATTATCATAGGTTTTCTTCGTTTTTCCCGACTCTATTTAAATTTTAACCATTTTTTTGAAAAATAGCAAAAAATAAAAAGAGCAGAAACTAAAACGAATCTGCTTTTTCTTTGTAAGATTTTATCTTTATTCTCCTCTAACTTGAATTTGAACTTTTGTCATACTTTTTAAAATAATTTAAACACTTTCTATAAATTGTCTTACGGCAATTTTTAACCAAGGAGTATATTCTTTTGGCTTTTTAATTAAATCTTTTTTTAAAGTCTTAAGGTTAATCCATTTCCATTCGGCAACTTCTTTTGGATTTGGGTTTACTTTTCTATTATATTTACCGATTAATAGGGCGCATATTTCATTTTCTGAACCAATATTTTTGTATCTCGCTTGATACCTGAATTTACCTAAAAGTTTTAATTTAGAGCTAAAACCAAGTTCTTCTTTCAATCTCTTCTCTCCCGCTGTAATATAATCTTCAGTCTGAAGTGGATGGCCAGAGCAAGAACTCTCCCAGGTCAACGGCCAAAGAAGTTTATTCTTGCTTCTTTTTTGAATTAACAATTTATCTTTAGAATTAAAAATAAAAATGGTAAAAGCTCGATGTAAAATCTCCTTACTGAGATGACATTTTAATTTATCTTCCAGACGAATTTCTTCATCATTTTTATCAACAATAACTAATTGCACCATAAATAAAAGTAAATTTATTTTTTTCTTTCTACCACAAAATCGGCAATATCGCTCAAAATTTTATTCCATTTGTTTTTTGGTAAAAATTTTAAGTTTTCTTTGGCTTTTTGAATATATTTTTCTCCGAGTTTAAAAGCTTTTTCCCGAGCTCCGGTCGCTTTAATTATCCTTATCACCCTTTTGATGTCTTTGTCTTTTATTTCTTTTTTCTTCAAGGTAGCCAAAACTTCTTTCTTTTCTAAATGAGAAAGTTCTTTCAAAGCGTGAAAAATAACAATGTTGCCCAATTTTCTCTCTTTGATATCATTGCCAATTTTTTTGCCAAATTCTTTTTCTTCTCCGAAAATATCTAAAATATCATCGCTTATTTGAAAAGCAATTCCTAAATTAAACCCGTAATTTTTTAAAGCTTCCAATTCCTCTTTTTTAGCTGAAGCTGCTATGCCGCCCACTTCACAACAGGTTTGAATTAAGGCAGCTGTTTTTCTGCTGACCATTTTGAGATAATCCTGCAGGGTTATTTTTTTGTAGCGATTTTTAACTATGTATTTTTCATCTTCTCTGCCTGATTGCTCAAATAGAATATCTAAAATCTCTCCGTCAACAACTGCTTTCATTGCTTTAGCAAATAAATCCGAGATTAAAAAAGGTTTTTTTGAAAGTAAAGCCCCCTGAAAATAAGCCGCTGAATAATCAAAACTTAAACATTGAGCAATTGATTTCCCAAATTTGAACCAGGTAGTTGGTTTTCCTCTTCTTAAATTACTGTTATCAATTATGTCATCAATAATTAAACTGGCATTGTGGCAAATTTCCAAACCGGCAGCCGGATATAAAACATCATCTATTTTTCCTCCGCAGAGAAAACAGCTTATTACGGCTAAAACCGGCCTGAATCTTTTGCCTCCTATGCCAATTTGATAATTGACTAATCTTTGAGTTTTCTTGTCAACATAAAGACTTAAAATTTCTTTAATTTTTGGGTCAACAGCTCGAGAAACCTTTTTGAAAATAATATCCAGTTCTTTTTTATTATTTACTTTCATATTCCCCTTAGTTATCTTAACATATTTTATCTCTTTTGTTAAATATCTTAACAAATTTTTCAACTTTTTGATAGTTTCTAAACTTAAAATAAAATAGCAGCAACTTTTTGATAGTTTTTAAAGTTCTCTCCAAAAAAGTCAAATAAAAAATACGGAGAGCGGGTCTCCGTAATTTAGTCGAAATTTGCTTGATTTTTAGGGCAAAATTCAAATTAATATTTGTAAACCAATCCCCGACTTAAAATAAAAACAATTACTCTGAAATCTATGAAAGTATTATTTTCACTCTTTTAACATACCACTTATCATTTTTCTAATACCATACTTTTTGCAATTCTCCGGATATAATCCTTTTCTTTTTTATCGCCCTTAATAAGAGCTGGGTCTTTTGTGATGTCATTTAATACTTCCTTCGTAACCTTACCTAATAGCTCTTCTTCTCGATATTGTATCCGATCTAAAGGATGGGTTGCATCTGTTGTCTCTACCCTCATAAAATATTCATAAAAAGAAACTTCTCCCTCACTCTTGCAGTATTTTTTCATTAACCTTAAATCATTCTCGGGATATACCTCCTTGATAATAGCGTATTCTATAAAAGAGGGTATTAAGTCCGTAATAATTAGGTGCATTTTAGTGAGTATTTTCTGAAACTTAATTGATTTATTCATGTGAGAGGGAAAAATCGAAATATATCCTACATACCCATTCCCTCTTTTTAGAAGTCGCACGCCGGCATCTGTGAATAAGGTAAGTGGTTTAATTGTGGGGGTCGGGTCAGTTAAGAAAACGTCAAATTTATTTACATATTTTTTGGGCAATTGTTTTGTAAAATCTTGAATTACTGCTTTCAACTTAAGGTGATATCTCTTTGAAATCATTTTTATAAAATTTATTAATCTCTTATCGATATCGAAAACAGTCACTTCTTTTGCTCCCTTGATTAAAGAAATAGTAATGCTTGTTAAATCATCATCTCCAAGAACCGCGACTCTCTTTTTATAAAAATCTCCTCTCCAAATCATATATGCTACCCTATTCAAAGTAGTATCTAGGGTTACAGGCCTTTGGTCAAAAAGAAAAGTAGGTGTAGGTTTTTGCTGGTACACTTTCTCCATAACTTCTTTTATTTTTCGGAATCTATTACCTATCACTACAATTTTTCCACCACAGGTCTTGCATAATACATTTCTTGGCGAGATAGACACTTTTTTACCCTCAGAAAGATAAAATAATTTACTTTTGCTATCGAATTTAATCAATCCTATGTTGACTAATTCATCAATCAATCTTAATACCCTCCGATCATTACCTTTGGTAAATCTTATAATTTCCCAAAAGGTAGCAGAGTTAACTTGGTTAAGAAATTTGATAATCTCTTGAGCCACCGACTGATAAAATGCTAACCCAGAGCTGTTATCAATTATCTTTTTAAAATTAATATCTGAAATTGTGGCCATTGTTTAGTCAATAGGAAATTAGCTTAATCTTAAAATCTTTTATCTTAAATAAAGATTTTATATATTCGCTTAATATAGTAGGTTGTACCGGATTAAAACATGTTAGGAAATCTATGTGGAGATAATTACTTGCAGGCCACGTATGTACTATTAAATGAGAAGATCTCAATACAAAAATAAGGGTAGTTCCATATGGAGTAAAATTATATGAAGTGGAATACACAACTTTTTCCTTTAGTTTTTCTATAAATTTTTTAATGTAATTACTGACAGAAGTATCTTTTATTAATAAAT
>Ga0210018_1001921_pt1 | contig 10633 bp, 12 predicted proteins | sample CryGeyCG2014_010_2_FD_183967 | JGI IMG/M metagenome (GOLD analysis project Ga0210018, IMG submission 183967) | Groundwater microbial communities from aquifer - Crystal Geyser CG09_land_8/20/14_0.10 (SPAdes) (version 2) | ecosystem: Environmental > Aquatic > Deep subsurface > Groundwater | place... | reverse complement strand
CGGCTGGATGCAGAATATTATCAGCCGAAGTATTTGGAATTGATAAAACTTTTAGAAAAACAAAAAACGCAAAAATTAGAAAATCTTTTAACTGATATTAGATATGGTATTTATACTGAGCCAGATTATTTAGAAGAAGGAGTGGATTTTTTGCGGGGTTCGAATTTATGCGCATACGGCATAGATGGCGATATTTTAAAAGTAAATAAACTTGCGATACCTAATGAAAAATACTTGCTTAAAGAAGGGGATTTATTAATAGCCCGAAGCGGGAGCGTGGGACAGATTAGCATTATCGCGCCTGAATTTAAAAACGCTACTTTTGGGTCTTACACCATCCGCTTTAGGGTTCAAAATATCAACCCCTATTTTTTGTATGTATTTTTAAAAACAAAATACGGCAGATTACAAGTAAAAAGATTAAGCACCCAAGTTTCTCAACCAAATATCAATGTGCCGAATTTAAAATTAATAAAAATTCTCAAAGTTGATCCCAAAGCACAGGATAAAATAGAAGTTTTAGTCAAGCAAAGTTATCAGGAAAATAGAAAATCTAAACAATTATACCAACAAGCCGAACAAGTGCTTTTAGAGAAAGTTGGATTTAATAAAATCAATCTTAAAGATGATTTGTGTTATAGGAGCACATTAAAACAAGTCCAAGAGTCGCATCGTTTTGACGCCGAGCATTTTCAGCCGAAGTATCAAAGATTAATAGCGCAACTAAAAAAAACGGGCAAGATAAAACCCTTGAGTGATATTACTACATCAATCCACAGAGGCAGGCAAGCTGTTTATGATTCAAATGGAAAAGTATTGGCTTTTACAGAAAAACATCTGGGCAAGCAATTACTTAACGCAGATGATGCTGAAAGGACTAGTCAAAATTTTTATGTCAATAATCCGCTTGCGCAAATTCCAAAAGAAGATATTTTAATGTATTCTATTGGGGCGTATATAGGACGAGCCAATATCTATTTAGAGAATCAGAAATCCGTTGCAAGTAGTAATATAACTATAATTAAACCTGATAAAGAGAGGTGTAATCCAATTTATCTGAGCGTATTTCTCAATTCTGTTTTGGGATGTCTTCAAGCAGAACAATGGAAGGCAAGTGTGGGGCAACAAGCTTTATATCCTTCAGATATTGGAAAATTTATCATCTATCTTTCTCCGAAGCCTTTTCAACAAAAAATCGCTGATTTGGTGCAAAAATCGTATCAAGCACAAAAGAGAGCTAAAGAATTGTTAAAACAAGCAAAAAGAAAAGTTGAAGAGCTAATTGAGGAATAGAAATATATATGGTTAAAGTTAAAAAATCTTTAGTAAAAACTAATAAAATTGGGTCTTTAGTTTATTCAAAAAGAACAATAAAAAAGAGCTGTGGAGATGATTTTACTCATAATGTTCGAGTAATAAAGAGATTAAGATCCAAAAAGAAATAGCATGGTTTACACATTAAATCACTTATGACAAATAACAAGCAAATAATATTCTTACACGGCTGGGGATTAGATAAAAACAGCTTTGATGATTTAGCAGGGCAACTGCCAAATTATAATAAAATTATCATAGACTTGCCCGGCTTTGGCCCAACAGAATTACCCAAAAGACCATGGGGAACTTTAGATTACGCAAATTATGTTAAAAACACTTTTATTAAAGAGAAAAGTGTTTTGCTAGGCTATTCTTTTGGCGGTAAAACAGCAATAAAAATAGCTGCTAATTATCCGGAATTAGTCAGCAAAATTATTTTAATCTCAAGCGCTGGTTTGCGCAAAAAAATTAGTTTAAAAAGACTGATTAGAAGATTTTTTAAAAAATCTTCCCAGGACTATAAAAACGCTGGCGCATTAAAGCCGATTTTGTCAAGAATTGTTCGCGAAGATTTAACCCAAGATTTAAAAAAAATCAAATGCCCTGTTTTGCTTTTATGGGGTGAAAGCGATAACCAAACACCCCTTTGGATGGCCAAAAAAATGACCAAATTAATAAAAAATAGCCAGCTTATTGTTTTGCCCAGCATTGACCATTATAGTATTTTAAGTTTAGGTTCTCACCAAATTGTTTATCAAATTAAAAAATTTTTGAGATCATGAAGCAAAGAATATTTATTGCTATTAATCTGCCTTTAGAAATTAAACAAGAGCTTTGGCAAATCCAGAAAAAGATAGCCAAATTACCAATAAAATTGGTGCCAGTAGAAAATCTTCATATAACTCTTGTCTTTTTAGGCAATCTCTGGCCCGAAGAAATTGAAAACTTAAAGCAGATTATTCAAAGAGCGGGGGAGAGGCACAAAAAATTTGATATTAATTTAATTAAAGTTTGTTCAGAAAAAAATCGCTTGATTTGGGTTGAAGGCGAATCTTGTGATTTGCAAAAAATGCAAAAAGAATTAATCCAAAAATTGGGACTAAAAGAAGAAAGGGGTTTTAAGCCGCATATCACGCTTGCTAGAGGTCAGGGCAAGATAGAGCAGGAGATTAATTTAAAATTTAAAGTTCAAAGCATTGATATTATGAAATCAGAATTAAGACGAAGCGGGGCTATTTATACGAAATTGTGGGAATATAAATTAAAATAAATCTCGAGCAGATTGTCTCTGCTCGAGAGTGTTTTAGCTCTTAGCCGCCAGTCATTTCCATGATCATTCCGCACAGCTCGCCTCGATCATCATCATCCAAAGAGCTTCGTTTAGCAGATATTTCTCCGCCCAAATACGAGCACTTCTCCTTTCTCACAAACCTTGCTGCCACTTGAGTTATGTGCGAACAAATTTCAGAAATAGCTTCTTCTGATAATCGAGTAGGAACAGCAAGATAAGTTTGAAAATACATTGGCCGCAAATCTAGCTTCCTTAGCTCTTTTGCGGCTTCTGCTAATAAGCTTTGGAAAACCAGCGGCACTTCAGTGCAGGAACAAAAAGATTCCTTGCGAATCGTTGTTTCAGACACTTGAATCACCCCCCTAAATTGTGTTATTATTAATATAATTAAATTAACCAAAAATGTCAAGCATAGTTATAATTAAAACCAGAATAACGTCATCGTCTTGATTTGCTGCTAAAAAGTCTGCTTGATTTTAGAGTGGGGAAGTGGTAGAATAAAAATTGAATTAAAGAATTCAGCATGAATAATAACAAAGAAATATTTAATAAAATTGAGGAGCAGTATAATTTAATTAAAGCATATCATAATAAATATTTAAAAAAGTATGGGGTTGTTTTGCCTAAGCTTTACGATAAAGATAAAAAAATTACAAAAAACGCCTTAGTGCTTATTTTTTTGTCACTTGGGTATCCCAATACAAGGCGAGTGTCAAAAACCGAATTAACAAAGTTCGTAAGAAAATTTTATCCTAGTGTTAATGATGTTCAACAAGCCAGGCATTTGGGTGCTCAAGATGGCTGGTACATCGCCGCAGGTGGCAGGGATAACATAGTAGTGAATTTAAAAAAAGGCGAATATCAGCTTTATACTTTAGAAGAGCCCTATCCGCATTTTAAAAAGAGTCATAGGGTAGACGACAGTACTGACATGGAGAAGATAAAAGTTTATTATTCTTATAGGTGCGCGACTTGCGGATCAAGAGGTACGTTGGAGAATTTATCGCATTCTTTATAAAGAATTTAAAGGTAAAAACCCTTATGATGCAGAATAAAAGATTTTTAAATCAAATTATTTTAGGGGATGCTTTAGGAATTTTAACTAACATTAAAGATGATTCAATTGATGTTGTTTTAACCGATCCGCCGTATTTTTTAGACAAACTAGATAATAATTGGGACCACAATCGCGTGAACAACAAAAAAAATCAACAAACAGTAAAATCTTTGCCATCAGGAATGAAATTCGATAAAAAGCAAGGTAGAGAATTTTATAATTGGTATCTCAGAATATCGAACGAAATATTTAGAATTTTAAAGCCTGGTGGTTTTTTCTTTTCTTTCTCAAGCCCGAGATTATATCATAGAATGGCTAGCGCAATTGATGATACGGGCTTGGAGATTAGAGACTGTTTTCTTTGGCTGTACACACAAAATCAGCCAAAAGCAATGAGCCTAAATCATTTTATTGATAAGCTAGATATTGATAATATTAAAAAAGCAAAACTAAAGAAAAAATTTGATGGTTGGAAAACACCTCAAATAAAATCTTGTTTTGAACCGATAGTTATGGCACAAAAACCAACAGACGGAACATTTTTGGACAATATGATTAAAAATCATATTGGGCTTTTAAACATAAAAGCGACAGTGGGTAATAATATGTTTCCATCTAATGTATTATCAATAGATAATATTAACGAAACTATTGATAAATTTTTTCTTGTAAAAAAACCAGATAAAAAAGAAAAAGGATATTTTAATGGGCATAAAACAGTAAAGCCTGTAGAAATATGCGAGCAAATACTCAAATTAAGCGCGTTTTACAAAAATGCAGTGGTGCTGGATCCATTTATTGGTAGTGGCACCACAGCTGTAGCGGCAAAAAATTTAGGATTAAATTATATTGGTATTGATATCAATCCGGAATACGTTGACATAGCCTTAAGAAGATTAGGTAAGATTAAAAATATTCCAAAAAAGACAGGAGCAAAAACTAAAGAATCAAGCATTGCAACGCAAGAAAACTTGTTTAGAAATTATGCTTATTAAACCAAAAACAAATACGGATCTACAAAAATTAGAAAAAACAAAAACTCGATATGCGCCTGCTCCTACAGGACCACTTCATCTCGGCGGTGCCCGAACAGCGCTTTTTAATTATTTATTTGCCCGGCAGAATAGGGGAGTGTTTGTTTTGCGCATTGAAGACACAGATAAGACCCGCTCTAAAGCCAAATACGAGAAAGACATCAAAAACAGCTTAAAATGGCTCGGTTTAGAATGGGACGAAGAATATAAACAAAGCGAGCGCACAAAAATTTATAAAAAATATTTAGAGCAATTATTAGAGCAGGGGAGTGGGTATGAAAAAAATAATGTTATTTTTTTCAAAAATTTCAAATTTCAAATTCCAAATTCCAAATTAAAATTCAGAGATCTCATCAGAGGCGAGATTGAGTTTGATTTAAATTTGATTGAAGATTTTGTTATTGCCAAAAGTACGACAGAACCGCTTTATAATTTTGCCTGTGTCATTGACGATTGTGAAATAGGGATCAGCCATGTTATTAGGGGAGAAGACCATATTTCAAATACGCCAAAACAGATTTTAATTTATCAAGCCTTAAATTTGCAAATTCCGCAATTTGCCCATCTGCCTTTGATTTTGGGACCAGACAGAAGCAAACTTTCAAAACGCCATGGCGCAACAGCGATTTCTGATTATCAAAAAGATTATCTAGCCCAAGCAATGATAAATTATATGGCTTTTTTAGGTTGGAATCCGGGCACAGAAAAAGAAATATTTTCAAAAGAAGAAATAATCAAGGCATTTTCTTTGAAGCGGGTTCAGAGAGCCGGCGCTGTCTTTGATATTAATCGGCTTAATTGGGTCAATGCTAAATATATAAGGCAATCTTCTCTTTTAGAATTATCAAAGCTGGTTGGTTTGCCAGAGAAGGTGATTATTCTAGAACAAGAAAGAGTTAAGCGTTTAAGCGAATTTAAAAGATTCACTGAATTTATTTATAAACTGCCGGTTTATGCCCCAGCACTTCTATTATTTAAAGACATGACTAAAAAACAAGCGGGGGACTGCTTAGGAAAGGCAATAAGAGGCGAGAGGCTGGAACATGGGGAATTATGGCCTCCTCGCGTCGCTTTAAGTGGTCAAAAAGGCAGTCCTAGTTTTTACGAAATAGCTGAAGTTTTAGGAGAAAAAGAAACTTTGAAAAGACTAAAAATCGCTCAAAAGAAACTACTTTCCATAAAGTAATCCACACCAATGTCGTATAAGGTATATTGTGCGACGTAGCTGTACTCTTCCTGTGGACAAACACCTCCCCTCTTCTCCTCCCCCGAGTCCACTCTTGGCTTATTTCTGCGGAATACAAGAAGAGGGCTTATAACCCTTTTCTTGAGCTTCTTTTTCTGATTTAAACCAAATTTCGTTCTCTTTTTTGATTCTTTTCGCCCATTGGCAATCGGGGAGGTGGTATTTATCAGAGTTTCTGCTCCCGACAAAAATCCCCTCTTGTTCTCGTCCTAAATTCTCTAATAAAGTCTCCCCTGCTCCCGCTTTAAAAAGATCAGAGTCAAGAATTTCAATCGGCTCTGGTTTAGCGCCAATATTATAAGATAACCTGCCTAGACCAAAAGCAATTACAGTAATTAGAACAACGCCAGCACATAAAACGATTTTGTCTTGATTTTGTTTAAAAAAAGATTTAAGATTTATGCAGTAAAGCTTCATACCTGTATTTTAACACGAGACTTGATTTTTTTACTAAATACTTTATAATTATAAGTAAAGCTTGTAATTACAAAATACTCGCCCGCAACGCTTCGCGTAGCGTTGCGGGCGCGGCTAAATACTAAATTTATGGCTCATCGTAAATCCGGCGGATCAACACAATTAGGACGAGATTCAGCTTCCAAACGCTTGGGCGTGAAGCTTTTTGCTGGACAAAAAGTAAAGCCCGGTTCAATCATTATCAGGCAACGCGGCACCAAATTTAAGCCAGGCAAAAATGTCAAACGAGGCGCTGATGACACTTTATATGCCACAAAAATAGGTATCGTTAAATTTTTAACCAAAAGAATTAAGCGCTTTGACGCTGGTTTGCCTGCCGGTAGGCACGGCCAGAGACGTGTAAAAATAGTTGAGGTCGTATCCCCTGCCCCAAGTCTATAGTTACTTTATATTCACCCGGCTGTTTGATTGGTTCTTCTAAAAAAACCTGTTTTTTATCTAATTTAAGTTTTTCAGCAATATCTTTGGCAGTTATGGCGCCGAATGCTTTGCCTTTCTCCCCTATTTTAAGCTCTATATCTAATTTTATTTTTTCTAATTTTTGAGCTTGTCTTTTAATTTTTGCCTGTTGCTTTTCTAATTCCTGCACAGCTAAACCAGTTGCTAAAACAGCCAAGCCTCTCGGAATCAAATAGTTCCTGGCATAGCCGTCTTTAACGTTCTTGATTTCGCTGGTTTTTTTAATGATTATTTTCATATTTTTTAAATATATCAGCTTTTTCAGCTTTTGCCAAGAGTAAAAAGTCAATATTCTCTCTTGATTGGAAATTTGCGGCAAAGTTTTTTAACCTCTCCCCTAACCTGCTTGATTTCTCGATTTTTAATAACCCGGGCAATAAAGCCGGCAATTTGGCGCATTTGTGGCCCAGCTATCCCTCTGCTGGTTATTCCAGGCGTTCCCAAACGCAAGCCAGACGGGTTAAACAGCGGATTAGGGTCATAAGGCACAGCATTATAATTTGTTATAATACCGGCCTTTTCAAGGTTAATTGCAACTTGCTTGCCGGAAATTTTAAAATTTCTTAAATCTATCAAAATTAAATGTGTGTCTGTGCCGTCAGAACACAAATTAAAACCGTGTTTTTTTAAACTTTGAGCGAGAATTTCAGCATTTTTAACTATTTGCCGACAATATTTTTTGAAACTCGCTTTGCTTGCTTCTTTGAGAGCAACAGCAATGCCGGCAATATTGTTCATGTGCGGACCACCCTGCAATCCGGGAAAAACAGCCCGGTCTATTTTTTTAGGCAGATCAGGGTCTTTTGCCAGGCCTTTTTTAGTAACCATAATTAAAGCGCCTCTTGGCCCGCGCAAAGTTTTATGCGTTGTTGTTGTAATAATATCAGCATAATGCGCTGGATTCGGATAAACTCCGGCAATAACAAGTCCGGCAACATGGGCAATGTCAGCCATTAAATAAGCATTTATAGAGTTTGCAATTTTTGCGAATTTTGCAAAATCTAATTTTCTTGGATAAGCAGTAATGCCAGCAATAATTATTTTTGGTTTTTCTTTTCTTGCGATTTCTGAAAGTTTTTCATAATCAATAAAACCCGCTTGATTAACATAATAAAAACAAGTTTCGTAAAACTTGCCGGAAAAATTGATATTTAAACCATGAGAAATATGTCCGCCCTGATCCAACTTAAGACCCATTATTTTATCTCCGGGATTTAAAAGCCCAAAATAAACCGCCGAATTTGCCGGACCACCGGAAAGCGCTTGAACATTAACGCATTGAACTCGAAAAAGTTTTTTAGCGCGTTCTTGGCAAAGAGTCTCAATTTTATCAAAATTTTCCTGGCCCTGATAATAACGTTTGCCCGGGTATCCTTCACAGTATTTATCCTGCAGGCAAGAGCCGACAGCCTGGCGCACCGCCCAAGAAGAGTGATTTTCCGACGGAATCATCATCAAGGTTTCTCTTTGTCTTTTTTCTTCAGCTTTTAAAATTTTATAAACTTGAGAATCGGTTTGTTTTAACATAAGTATTTTTTAGTCTCCCCTGCTAAATATAAAGATCCGGTTATCAAAATAAGATTTTCTTGTTTTTGAGCGTTTTCTAAGGCTTTCTTAAAATTTGGCTGGCAAATAATATTCTTAGCTTTAACTTGATTAAATAAATCATGGGCTTTAAGTTTGAATTTATCAGCTAAATCAGTCTGTTCGCTGAATTCAGTAATAATTATTTTTGAGCTGATTTTTGCTAATAATTTGAGCATTTTTTTAGCGGCTTTGCCTTTTTTAACAGCAAAAATAGTGACAAACTTTTGATCTGGATAAATTATTTTTAACGAATTAACCAGCGCTTTAATTTTATCCGGATTGTGAGCTCCGTCTAAAATAATATTATTTTTAATTATTTCTAATCTGCCAGGAAAAAATACTTTAGCCAAAGTATTTTTAATTATATTCTTAGTAACTCCTAGTTTCAAGCAGGCGGCAATGGCTATGCCTGCGTTTTCAACCTGAAAAATGCCGGGCATAGTTAGTTTAATATCTTTAATTATCTTTTCTGAATTGTAAAAATCAAATCTCGAGTAATTGCTTTTGATTAAATGGTTTTTTGTTTGAAAATCATGCTTTTTGGGTAAAATTACATAATCGCAGCTTGATTTTATAATCGCCATTTTATTTTCCAGAATCTCTTTTTTTGTTTTGCCAAGCAAATTTTGATGATCCAAGCCAATATTGGTAATTATAGCGATTTCAGATTTTAAGATATTAGTTGGATCTGTTCTAGCGCCGCAGGCAACTTCAATAACCCCAAAATCAATTTTATTTTTTGCAAAATACGCAAAAGCTATTGCTGCCAGGGTTTCAAAGTAGCTTAATCTAATTTTTTGGCTTTTAATTAAATCTGCAAAATCTTTTTGACTGATTGGTTGATTATTAATCTGAATTCTTTCTCTGATGTCTTGCAAATGAGGCGAAATAAACAAGCCGACCTTATAACCGGCTTGTTTTAAAATAGCAGAAATAAGATAAGCGGTTGAGCTTTTGCCCGAAGTACCGGTTATGTGAATTGATTTAAAGCTATCCTGCGGATTATTAAGCTTCTTCAAAACTTGGCTAATACGAAAAATACCTCTGCCTCCTTCAATCGGAATCAGAGAATATAGATAATTCTTGACTTCTTGAATGTTTTTTAGCATCTGCTTTTTAGTTCAGCTCCGGTAATGCTTTTGTAGAAACCACAGCTTAATTTATTCTCCCAGCATATTTTCTGTGTTTGGCAGGTTGGCCCAATATACTGAAAAATATTTGGCGCAGCTTTTTTAACTTCGTTAAGCATTAATTGAGCTAATTTTCTGATTTCCCATTGCGCTCTATGACAAAGCCGTTTTTCAAAAAAATTAAAAAGAGAACGCACATTCATTGTAACAACAATTTTGCTTTCAGCGGCATTAGTCAAAATAAATCTTGCATCTTCTCTCTGAATACCCAAATTAATTAAATTGTCATAAGCTTTTTTGCTTAATTGAATATTTGCTTTGAATATTTTTAATGCCCGCACATTGTTCTTGATTGCCGGCGGGATAATATATTTAAAATTCTTGCCAGCTTGAACATATCTCTGCGATTGTTGCGAATAAGAAGCAATGCGGTGTCGGACAAGCTGATGAGTGCAGGCGCGGGAAATGCCTTCTATCGCAAAAGTAAAACCAGCATGCTCCAGAGTAGAAGTATGGCCAGAGGTAATAACTTGCTTAAGCAGTCTTTTTTTTAAAGAATTTGTGATATTTTTATGAATTTCCGAAGCGCCGATTTCTGAATAACATTGCCGAATTGCGGCAACGCAGGTTTCTTCCGGGTTTTTGGTATAAGACAATAATTTCACTTTAATCATTCTATTTTATTTATGATTTCGTTAATCTGCTTATATAATTGCTTAAGACTACCATTGTTGTCAATAATAAAATCCGCTTGCTTGGTAATCTTTCTAATTTTTTGCTCTGCTTCCTGCTTGCTTTCTTTTCGAAATTCCTGCCAGGTTTTATTTTTATCGCCAATGTTTTCATTCCTTTTAATCAAACGTTCATAACGAAGCCGCATTTTGGTATTTATAGCAATAAGATAAAAATTAGATAATTCTTTGAGATAAAGCGTATCAGACGGCCGACGAATGCCCTCGGTAATAATAAATTTAGATTTTGCATTTTGCACATCATGCAAAATTGTTTTAGACATAATGTCTTCACCAAAATTCT
>Ga0210018_1001920_pt1 | contig 10637 bp, 9 predicted proteins | sample CryGeyCG2014_010_2_FD_183967 | JGI IMG/M metagenome (GOLD analysis project Ga0210018, IMG submission 183967) | Groundwater microbial communities from aquifer - Crystal Geyser CG09_land_8/20/14_0.10 (SPAdes) (version 2) | ecosystem: Environmental > Aquatic > Deep subsurface > Groundwater | place... | reverse complement strand
GGATTTTGGGCAGAGTCGATGACGTAATTAAGGTGGCCGGACATAGGATTTCAACCGGGGAATTAGAGGCGGCGATAAATTTGCATCCAGAAATTACTGAATCGGCGGTAATTGGGATTCCAGATGAAATTAAAGGGGAAGTACCAATGGCTTTTGCTGTGCCCTCCGTAGCTTTAGCGAAGGAGGGTGAAGAAAATTTAAAAAAAGAGATTATTGAACAAATCAGAAAACAAATTGGACCGATTGCTTTACCAAAGGAAGTTTTTATAGTTGAAGATTTGCCAAAAACTCGCTCGGGTAAAATAATGAGGAGGATTTTAAAGAAAATATGGACCCAAGAGGAATTAGGAGATTTATCAACTCTTGCTAATCCAGAAAGTGTTGAAAGAATAAAAGAGGTTATCAAATAATATTTATCAAGACCACCTTAGCTCAACCCCCACACCAAATTTTGGTGTGGGGGCAAGTCCCGAAATCGTTGAGAAAATAAAATATGAAATTAGTCGATGAACATTCATTCATCTTCACCCTTCGCTCCGCTCGGGTAAAAGAAGATAAAAATGGTGCTGGGTTTATAACTCTTTTACTTGATGTTTTGCTGGTGGTTGGGTTGATTTTGTTTTTAATAATTGAACTTTTGAAAAATAAAGAAATCTTAATCTCCTTCATTCAGGCCTTAAAAGGAGGATTTTAAAATTTATGGAAGAAAAAAAGCAAAAATATATTCTTTGGTTTAAAGAAATTTCTAAAGAAGATGTTCCCTTAGTAGGAGGGAAAAATGCCTCTTTAGGAGAAATGTATAATCGCTTCGCTAAAATCAAAAATCAAAAATCAAAAATCAAAATTAATGTGCCTGATGGTTTTGCTTTAACGACTAAGGTCTATTGGCATTTTCTGGAAGAAAACAAAATTGACCAAAAATTAAAGGGAATTTTCGAAAACTTTGACCCAAAAAGTATAAAAAGTCTTCAGGAAACAGGAAAAAAATCTCGAAATCTTTTTTTGAAAGCAAAATTTCCACCAGATCTTAAAAGAGAAATAATTGAAGCTTATCACCAACTATTAGAAAAATATAATCAAAAAAACTTGGAAGTGGCTGTGAGATCATCGGGCGTGGCAGAGGACCAACCCACCACCTCTTTTGCTGGACAGTTTGAAAGTTATTTAAATACTCAAGGAGAAAAAAATTTATTGGAAGCAATAAAAAAATGTCTTGCTTCTTCCTTTAATGACCGCGCTATTTGCTATAGAGAAGAAAAAAAGCTTCCCCAATTAAAATTTGCTCTTTCGGTAGGGGTTCAAAAGATGGTCAGGTCTGATTTGGCTTCTTCGGGTATAATATTTACCTTAGATACCGAAACCGGTTTTAAAAATGTTATCTTGATTAACTCAATCTGGGGAGTAGGAGAAATGATTGTTAAAGGAAAGATTATTCCAGATTCATTTTATGTTTTCAAACCGACATTAAAACAAGGTTTTAAATCAATAATTATAAAAAATTTGGGGAGAAAAGATAGAAAATATACCTACAAAGCTGGCGGAGGTCTAAGAGAAGTTATGGTTCCCAAAAAAGATCAACTAAAATTTTCTCTAACAGACGAAGAAGTTTTGACTTTGGCTCAATGGGCGATAATTATTGAGAATCATTACAAATATCCCCAAGATATTGAATTGGCTAAAGATGGCAAAACTGGTGAGCTTTTTATTGTTCAATCTCGACCAGAAACGGTTCACGCCCCGAAAATCGGAAAAGTTTACGAAGAATATCAAATAAAAACTAAAAAGGCACCGATTTTAACTGGGATTGCCATTGGAAACAAAATTGGCCAGGGGAAAGTTCATATCATTGAAAATGTTTCAAAAATAAATGAATTTAAAAAAGGAGAAGTACTGGTGACGAGAATGACAGACCCGGATTGGGTTAGTATTTTTCCCGTAGCTTCAGCAATCGTAACAGATGAGGGGGGAAAGACATGTTTTAGTGAGGATACTAAAGTTTTAACTAATAAGGGGTTTCTCTCAATAAAAGAAATTGTTGAAAAGTATAAAATACAAAAAATAAAAGTTCTCTCATTAAATCGAAAATCTTTAAAATTAGAATGGGAAAAAGTGATAAATGGTTTTCAGAGAAAAGCACCTTTAATTCAGATAGAAATTTCTCAAACAGGTCGGATGAAAAATAATGTTTTAAAAGTTACCCCAGATCATAAATTTTTAATTTTTAATAATCGAGAATTAATCTCTGAAGAAATACAAAATATTATCCGAGATGAAAAAAGAATTCTTAGTGTATCAAAAATTTCCGCTCTCCCTTCTTTAAATTTCTCTTCTAAATCAGCTTACTTATTAGGAGCTATAAGCACCGACGGCCACATATGTCTTGATAAAAGGCATGCCCAGATATTTTTTATTCAGAAACCAACTGAAGCTAAAAAGGCCTTCATCGGAAAAGTTAAAAAATATTTCTTTGATGAATACAAGTATAAATTACATCTTTCCGAAAAACCAGCTACAGAAGGGATGATAAGAGGAAAGAAAATAAAAGGTGGAAGATCTATAGCTTTAAAATGTTATATAAAAGAAATTGCTAAAGATCTCTTGAGAAACCAAAAAAATATTTCAAATATCTTACTTGTAGCGAGTGATGAATTTGTATTCAATTTCTTGGCCGGTGTAATTGATGGCGATGGTACTTATAATAAAAGAGAGAATAAAATAAATATTTTTTGCTCTAAAGATGAATTACTTAAGGCTATAAGTATAGCCTGTTTAAGATTAGGAATAAATTTTCAAGTAAGTCCAAATCGAACTATTCACAATATTCAGATTGTTGATAAAGTTGAAGAGATATTTAGATACACTGCACGAGTTAAAGGTGAATATAAACGAGAAAGATTTGGAACAAGATTTTTTGCGGCAAAACAATTATTAGAAGATATAATAGAAAAAGTCAATTATAAAGGAAGAATTAGACCTTACATTAAAAATAATTTACTTATCGATGCTGAAAAAATTAGAAATTATATAATTCCCTTGATTAAAGGAGAGCCGAGCAATCATAGTTTAAGTAAAATTATCAATTCCCCATTGAAGATGTTAAGAGTTGATTTTAAAAATTCTTTAGGGATTAAGGATGTTTATAATATTGAAATAGAGAATAACCAAAATTATGTAGTTTTTACTAATCGATACACTCCGATTGTGGTTGAAAATTGCCATGCCGCGATCGTCAGCCGCGAATTAGGCGTTCCCTGCATTATTGGCACCCAAACCGCAACTAAAATTTTAAAAACTAGCCAGGAAATTACAGCAGATTGCACTCAAGGCTCGGAGGGAAGAATATTTTTAGGGAAAATTCCTTACGAAATTAAAAGATACGATTTAAAGGAAATTCCAAAATTGAAAACAAAAATAATGCTCAATATCGGCGCGCCGGATATTGCTTTCAAAACCTCATTTTTGCCGAATGACGGCGTCGGGTTGGCCAGAATTGAGTTTATTTTGGCTGAGAAAATCAGAATTCATCCGCTAGCCCTTTATCATTTTAAAAACTTAAAAACCGAAAAACTGAAAAACCAAATTGAAAAAATTACAATCGGTTATAAAGATAAAAAAGAATATTTTGTTGATAAATTGACTGAAGGGATTTCCCAAATTGCCGCCGCTTTTTATCCGAAACCGGTGATTGTTAGATTTTCTGATTTAAAAACGAGCGAATATCGAGCTTTAATTGGTGGAGAATTATTTGAACCCGAAGAATCAAATCCGATGATGGGATGGCGGGGGGCCTCAAGATATTATGACCCAAAATTTCAACCGGCATTTGAAATGGAATGTCAAGTCCTCAAAAAAGCCAGGGAAATTTTTGGATTGAAAAATATTTGGCTAATGGTTCCCTTCTGCCGGACTCCGGAAGAAGGGAAAAAAGTTCTGGATTTAATGAAAAAAAATGGATTAGAAAAGGGAAAAGATGGCTTGAAAGTGATTGTGATGTGTGAAATTCCTTCCAATGTCATCTTGGCTGATAAATTTTTGGAAATTTTCGATGGATTTTCAATTGGTTCCAACGATTTAACTCAACTAGTTTTAGGATTAGATAGGGATTCAGCTCAGGTTGCTAAAGTCGGCGACGAGAGAAATGAGGCGGTAAAAGAAATGATTAAAAAGGTGATAAAGCTCTGTCGAGAAAAGAAAAAATACTGCGGGATTTGCGGCGAAGCACCTTCAAATTTTCCGGAATTTGCCGAATTTTTGATGGAAGAGGGAATCGAATCTATGTCCTTGAGTCCCGGTGCCGTAATTAAAACAATTTTGAATTTAGCAAAAACGAAAAAATAAGGTATAATTAATAAATAATGAGCAGTGAGCAGTGAGCAATGAGCAATTTTAATATTGTTCTTTGTCCGCTGTTCTCTGTTTATTGATATTATGGCAAAAATTACTTTGTCAATTATTAAAGCGGATGTTGGTAGTATTGGCGGGCATATCAAACCCAGTCAAAGACTTTTAGAAACAGTCGAGAATTATGTCAAAGAAAAGGGCAGGGGAGTGGTAATTGATTTTTATATTGGATACACTGGTGATGATATTGCGATTTTGACTACACATAAAAAGGGAGTTGGAAATTCAAAAATTCATAAACTCTGTTTTGATGCATTCTTAGCCGGAACAAAGGTTGCCGAAGCTCAAGGATTATATGGAGCGGGTCAAGATTTATTGAAGACGGCATTTTCCGGAAATGTCAAAGGAATGGGGCCTCAAGTTGCCGAAATGGAAATTGAGGAAAGGCCGGCTGAACCCTTTTTGATGTTTGCGGTCGATAAAACCGAACCCGGAGCTTTTAATCTTCCTCTTTATTTGGCTTTTACTGACCCGATGTATTGTGCCGGCTTAATTTTATCGCCGAGAGTAAAACAGGGCTACAAATTTGTAATTATGGATGTAAACTACACCAAAGCTGACAGAATTATTGAATTGGTTAGCCCCGAGGAAAATTATGACATCGCCGCTTTGTTGAGAGATACCGGAAGATTCATTGTCGAATCAATTTTTTCTCGAGCTTCAAAAGAACAAGTGGTTTCGGCCTCTACTACCAGATTACACAACATTGCCGGAAAATATGTCGGCAAAGATGACCCGGTGATGTTGGTCAGAACCCAAAAGGATTTTCCGGCCACCGGAGAAATTCTTTCTCCTTATACCATCGGTCATTTTGTTGCCGGTTTTATGAGAGGAAGCCATAACGGTCCTTTGATGCCGGTTAAGAAAAATTCTCCAATTTCCTATTTTGATGGACCGCCAATTGTTTCCTGTCTGGCTTTTTCAGTGAAAAATGGAAAACTAACCGAGCCAGTCGATTGTTTTGATCAACCTTATTGGGATTATGTCAGAATGAAAGTTTCCCAGAAAGCAGAAGAAATAAGAAAGCAGGGATTTGTGGGACCAGCGATGCTTCCAATGTCGGAATTAGAATATACCGGAGTAATGGAAACATTAAATAAATTAGAGAAGAAATTTGTCATCAAGAGAAAATAAATGTTAAGTATTTCTGCTAAAATTCGAAAAGAACTAGGTAAGAAAGTGAAATCTTTGCGCGAGAAGGGTGTTTTGCCGGCTGTTTTGTATGGGCATAAAATTAAGAATTTAAATTTAGAGTTGGATTTAAAAGAATTTGAAAAAATTTACAAAGAGGCAGGGGAGAGTTCACTAATAAAATTAGAAGTTAAAAATCAAAAGTCAAAAACCGAGCTTCCGAAGGAAGCGAAGGTGAAGAAGAGGACGGAGTCCTCTTTGACTGTTGATGAATTTCTCGTTTTAATTCATGACATTCAATTTGACCATTTGACTCAAAAACTTATTCATATTGATTTTTATCAACCCGAGTTGAAAGAAGAAGTTGAAGTGACCGTTCCCTTAATTTTTGAAGGCGAAGCGCCGGCGGTAAAAGATTTAGGAGGAACTTTAGTTAAAAATATTTCCGAAGTAGAAGTAAAAGCCTTACCGCAAAATCTTCCCCACGAGATTAAAGTAGATATTGGAAATCTAAAAACTTTTGAAGACAATATTTTGATTAAAGATTTAATTGTCTTAAAGGAAGTAAAAATCCTAAAAGGGCCAGAAGAGATTGTGGCGAAAGTCACCCAGCCAGAGAAAGTTGAAGAAGAATTAGAAAAACCAGTTGAAGAAAAGGTTGAAGAAGTAGAAAAAGTGGAAAAGAAGCCAAAAGAAGAAGAAATAAAAGAAGAAATCGAAAAATGAGAGCTAAGATTTCAAAGATAATTTTAGCCTTGGTTTTAATTTCGGCTTTTTCTTGCCCCGTAGGATTCCGAAAGAATTCCTTCGGGGTATTGCCGAATTTTTTGATTTTAGCTCAAGAAGAAGGAAATTTAGACCCTATTGAAGAACGACAACAGTTAGAAGAGGAATTAAAAAAGTTAGAGTCAGAACTTTTGAAAATTGAAGAAGATATTACCAAAACCGAAAAAGAGAAAAAGACCCGCCAAAAGCAAATTCATATTTTAAAGCAAAAAATTGCCAAATTAAATCTCCAAATTCAGCAAAGTAATGTAATGATTCGTGATATTGGTTTTCAAATTGATGATACAGAAAAATCAATAAATCAAACTTCTTTAAAAATCGAAGATTCTCGACAAAAACTGGCTGACATTTTACAAGCCATTTACCAAGAAGACCAGAAATCCCTAATTGAAATATTAATCTCCGAAAGAACACTTTCTGGTTTTTTTGACAATTTAATAGCTTTGGAAACTTTAAATCTAAAAAGCCGAGAACTTTTAGAAAACATTAAAAACCTTAAATCCTCCTTAGAGGTTCAGACGCAATCGTTAGATGAAGAAAAAACAGATTTAGAAAGAGTTGTTAAAATTCAAACGCTTCAAAAAGAAGAATCAGAAAGTACCAAAAAAGAGAAGGATTATTTAAAAAATAAAACCGAAGCCCAGTATCAACAATATCTTAAAGAAAAACAAGAACTTGAGAAAAGGGCGGCTGAGATAATGGCAAGAATCACTCAGTTAACGATGCCGGGAACGGAAGTGCCAAAATCTAAAGAAGAGTTATATGAATTAGCAAGTTGGGCAGGAAATCTTACGAAAGTGCGGCCGGCTTTAATTTTGGGATTGATAGAAGTAGAATCAGCTCTCGGGACTAATGTAGGTCAGTGCAACTGTGCCGGTCAACCCTATTGTAGGCATCCCGATATTGGTTATAAACAAGTAATGGGTTCAAGCCAATGGGATGCTTTTCTTAAAATTACAAAGGAATTAGGTTTAAATTCCACCACCACACCGGTTTCTTGCTATGTTGAGGGTGGAATGGTTCAAATGGGCGGAGCAATGGGTCCGGCTCAATTTATGCCCAATACCTGGTTAAACCTGGGATATAAAGCAAGAGTTGAGAGTATAACCGGGGTGGTGCCGGCCAATCCTTGGCGGGCGAGAGATGCTTTTTTGGCAGCCGGCTTATATTTAGCTGACAATGGCGCTGACACTCAAATAAGAACAAATGAAATGGGAGCAGCGACAGCTTATCTTTGCGGTACAACGATTATGACTTCTCGCTGTCGGCGGGCAGGTGGAGTCTGGTACACAAATACGGTAATGGATAAAGCCAAAGGTTGGCAGGAATGGATAAACGAGGGAACATTTTAAGAGGCTGGCAAGGATTTTTGTAAAGTCTTGATAACCGGGTCTAATTCTCCATTTAAGATTTTTTCTAAATTATGCCAGCTTTTTTTAATTCGGTGGTCGGTAAGCCTGTCTTGAGGAAAATTATAGGTTCTGATTTTTTCCGCTCTTTTTGCCTGACCAATTTGTTCTCTTCTTTCCTTTGATAATTTTTCCAATTCCTTCGTTTCTTTTTTTTCTAAAAGTTTTGCCGCCAAAATTGAAACGGCCGACTCTTTATTTTGCTGTAAACTCCTTTCGGTTTGGCAGGTGACGACAATTCCGGTTGGCAAATGGGTAGCCCTGACCGCCGTCATTCTTTTATTAACATATTGTCCGCCAGGACCTGAAGATTTGTAAAAATCAAATTTTAAATCCCCCGGCCCAATTTTTATTTCTTCTCTTTTTGGTTTTCTTAAAACTGCTACTGAAATAGTGGAGGTATGAATTCTTCCCGATTTTTCCGTTTGGGGAATCCTTTGAACCCGATGGACTCCGGCCTCATTTTTCATTTTTGAAAAGGTATTTTCACCTTCTAATTCAAAAATAATTTCTTTGAAGCCTCCGAGGTTACTTTCTCTTGAATGAAAAATCCTTTGTTTCCAGCTCTGACTTTCTCCATATTTTGAATACATTCTAAACAAATCTCTGACAAAGAGACCCGCTTCATCACCGCCAACCCCGGCCCTAATTTCCATAATGACCGATTCCATAAAAGTATATTATTTAGCGAGGATTAATTTATTAATCCGAAGCTGAGTTCGAAGAAGCAAGCTTCTTCTCTCGCCCTCATTAACATTCGGGCAGCTGAATCTTTAGATTCATTGACTTTTCTTTTTTTCTAATCTTTTTCTGAATTTTTCTACTCGCCCCATCGTATCCAGTATTTTTTCTTTGCCAGTATAAAATGGGTGGCATTTTGAACAAATCTCAATTTCCAGGGATTCCTTAGTTGAACCAACAGTAAAAGTAGCGCCACAAGCGCATTTTACATTAGCATTAGGAAAATATTTTGGGTGAATATCTTTCTTCATAAAAATCGATACCAATATACGAATTGATACTAATTATACTAATAAATTATTCGTATCATTAGTAGGCATTAGTATATTAGCATCGCGGTATTGAAAAATCAAGAAGGATATTGTAAAATCCTATTATATGGGAAAAATAGAAAAAGACGAATTTAATATTGATACTGAAGAAATGGCCAAGGCCGGGCTTCATTTTGGTCACCAGACTTCTAAAGCTAATCCTAAAATGAAAACCTATTTATATGGAGTGAGAAATACAATCCATATTATTGATTTGGAAAAAACAAAAGAAAAATTGGTTCAATCTCTTCTTTTCATAAAAAATTTAATTTCGGAAAATAAAATCCTTTTGCTGGTGGGAACAAAAATTCAGGTGAAAGAGCTGGTAAAAGATTTTGCGCTTGCCTGTGCTTTGCCTTATATTAATGAAAGATGGTTGGGAGGGACTTTTACTAATTTTGGGATAATCAAAAAAAGAATTGATTATTTTAAAGATTTGGAAAAGAAGAAGGCCGAAGGCGAGTTAGAAAAATATACAAAAAAAGAAAGAGCTAAAATTGATAAGATTTTGAAGGATTCAGAAAAAAAATTTGGCGGTATTAAAGATTTGGAAAAATTACCGGATGCTATTTTTGTTTTGGATATGAAAAAAGATGCCCTGGCAGTAAAAGAAGCGAGGATGAAGGGGATAAAGGTAATTGGGATTGCCAATACTAATATTGACCCAACCCTGGCTGATTATCCAATTCCAGCTAATGATAATGCCATTTCTTCGGTAAAATACATTTTAGATAAGGCGAAAGAAGTTATTTTAAGCGCAAAACTTAAAGCGAAAAGCGAAAAACCACAACCTAAAACTTAAAATATTTTGAATTTTACACTGTTGTTTTACGTTTTGCATTTTACACTCTACACTTATTTATGATTACTGTTGATCAAATTAAAAGACTTCGGGAAGAAACCGGGGTTTCAATTTCTGAATGTAAAAAAGCTTTACAAGAAGCCAAAGGTGATGTGAAGAAAGCAAAAGAGATTTTAAAAAAATTGGGTCGCGGATTTGCTAAGATAAAGAAAAAAATGGAAGTGAAGGCGGGGATAATCGAAAGTTACATCCACTCCGGGAAAAAAATTGGAGCAATGGTTGAACTACATTGTGAATCGGATTTCGTTGCCCATTCAGAAGATTTTCAAAAATTGGCTCACGAATTATGTTTACAAATAGCGGCAATTGACCCGGAAAATATACCACTTTTGGAACAGCTCTGGATAAGAGACGAAACAAAGAGGATTCGAGATTTAATTGATGAATACATTGCTAAATTCGGGGAGAATATCGTTCTCAAAAGATTTACCAGATATGAATTATAATCTATCAACGAATTTACGTATCACTGCGAATTTACATTGCCATCAACGAATTTACGAATCAGTACGAATTTACGAATAAGATACATTAAACAAATTCGTATGCCGAGCCTAAGCGAGGCGGAAGAAGAGATTTATCTCTTCGCCCATTCGTAAAGGATTCGTACATTCGCTGATTATTTCGTAAAAGATTCAGACATTCGTTGATTAATATGATAGAGTTAATTGCAACAATAATTTTAATTTTTAGTTTTTTCGGAATGGGAGTAATTTTATTTCGGAAAATTCCGGTTTTGTTAACTTTGCCTGAGATTTTACCTCAAAAAGAAAGTTTAATTTCGAAATTAAAAGAAAGATTAAAAAAACTAAATCCTTTCCGAAATTTTTCCTCGGAAATATTTTTACAAAAAATACTTTCCAAAATTAGAATTTTATCTTTGAAGACTGATAATAAAACATTTGTTTGGCTTCAAAAATTAAGAGAAAAAACTCAAAAAAAGAAATTAGAGAAAAAAGATAACTATTGGGAAGAAATCAAAAAAGAAATAAAAAA
>Ga0210018_1001917_pt1 | contig 10644 bp, 10 predicted proteins | sample CryGeyCG2014_010_2_FD_183967 | JGI IMG/M metagenome (GOLD analysis project Ga0210018, IMG submission 183967) | Groundwater microbial communities from aquifer - Crystal Geyser CG09_land_8/20/14_0.10 (SPAdes) (version 2) | ecosystem: Environmental > Aquatic > Deep subsurface > Groundwater | place... | reverse complement strand
ATTACGAGAAAAACAATCATCACAAGAAAGTTGCTTGGCTTTTGCGAAAAGACAGAGAGCCCGTTAAACACCAAGGAGTTTATCTTATCGTCGGCGATTCAAGCGAATGGTAAAATACGGAAGCCCCGAGACTACGTTCTACTCGGGGCTTTTTCATTTTAGCTCTACTACTAAAGCATTTTGAGGAATTTGGTCTTTTTGATTTGGCAAAACATAGTGAAGATTTTTGGCGTTTTGCTTTTCTGGAGTGAAGGTGTCGGTTAGAAACATTACAGTTTGGGCTGGCATTGGCATGCCCCTGACGTCAACACCACTGGCATAAACAATGACATATTTGGGTAATTTCTCACAGCCATCGCCACAGGTTGCTTTAAGTTCGCGGCCGATTCTTACCAAATTTTGGTTAAAAGCATCAGCTACATTAGGATTTTTAGCCCAAAGGATAAAATAAGTAGTATAAGCCTCAATAATTAATAGAGCCAATAGCCAATAGCCAATAGCCAATAGAAAACTCCGTTTTTGGACATTCGTGAAGATTCGTAAATTCGTAAGTTTATCATAAAGCCATACCGCGCTAAAACCAGCTAAAATAAATACCGGCGGAGCCATCAAAATAGCACGTAAGGCATGAGGAAGACCTTCATTAGAAATAATTACTGGCAAAGATGTGATTATTAACCAAATAAATAAAATCCAAAATTCAAAACTTTTAACATTTGAGCTTTGGATTTGATTTGATATTTGAGCTTTGACATTATCTTTTCTAAAGACTGAGCATAGACCGAGCATTATTCCAATTGCGAAGAGTATTCCAACTGGCCAAAATAACTCTGGCTTCCCAGCGTAATTGTGCCGCCAATTAAAGTCGCCGACAAAGTTGAACATTCCCAAGGTTTTCAAGATACTTGCTCCCAGATCTTTTATTGGTGTTAATGAGTTAAAAATGGAAATCTGAGTGGTTCGGCCAAAAAAATCAGAAGGATTTTTTAGAAAATAAATCCCGAGCGGCAAAACGACGATAATAGTAAATAGCAAAAAGTAGAAAGTAGAGAGTAAAAACAGCCTTTGCCATTTTTCTTTTACTGAACGGACAAAAAAATAAATTAAAATAATTAAAATTAATAATGGCGTCACGCGATAAGCAATATAAGAATAAAATCCAAAACCATAGAAAATACCAGCTAAAATACTAAACAGAACAATTTTTCCAACGGGCTTATTAATAGGCCTATTGCCCGCGGACATTCGAAAAGTTAGCAACAAAAAATATAATACCCAAACCAAAAAGAACGGTGCCATTATGGCCCGAAAGCCGATCCGGGAAAAATTGATGTGCCAAAAGCTCGTAGCCAAAAAAAATGATGAAAGTAAAGCTATTTTTTGGCTACGAGAAATTCTAAATTCTAAATTCGAAATTCTAAAATTTTTTGAGTTTTGAGAATTTGGATTTTGAGTTTGTTTAGAGTTTAGAGTTTCGGGCTTAGAGTTTTTTTCTCTAAATAATTCTTTCGTTAAAAAATATACTCCTAAAACAGTTAAAATACCGAAAATAGCACTTGGCAATCTTAATACCCACGGCTCAGTAACTTTAAAAAGCCATAAAAATATTGCTTGGATATTTATAAAAAGCCCTTCTCGACCATTGTTTTCTGGATAAAAAACCTTGAAATGATGGGTGCTTAGAGCCTCTAGGGCATTGTTGCCATTCATTGCTTCATCAGGATAAAGTCCTGGGGGAACGTTTTTCAGATTGTAAAGCCGCAGAAAAGAAGCTATAATTAAAATTAGCAGGAAGTAGAATTTAGGGTTTCTAAACATATTTATATTTTATCATGATTTCTAACGGGATGGAAAAAATTGTTAATCTCTGTAAAGTTAGGGGATTTATTAATTTATCTTCAGAACCTTACGGCGGTTTTTCAAGTTGTTATGATTACGGGCCATTAGGAGTAGAATTGAAAAATAATATTAAAAGAGCTTGGTGGAAGGAGATGACCCGTCATCAAGAAAATATTGTGGGTTTGGATGCCGCGATTTTGATGTCGCCAAAAGTCTGGCAAGCATCAGGTCATTTGAGCGCTGGATTTAGCGATGAGTTAGTGGAATGCAAAAAATGTCACAAACGATTTCGTTTTAACAACCTAAAACCTATAATTTGTCCTGATTGCGGCGGCGAATTAACGACTCCGAAAAAATTTAATTTAATGATGAAGACATTTGTCGGACCAGTTGAAGATAAAGCAGCTGTTACTTATTTGCGAGCCGAGACTTGTCAAGGAATTTATATGAATTTTAATTGGGTGGAAAATTCAATGCGATTAAAAATTCCTTTTGGCATTGCTCAAATCGGAAAAGCTTTTAGAAATGAGATTACTCCTAAAAGTTTTACTTATCGGACCAGAGAATTTGAGCAAATGGAAATGCAGTTTTTTATTCATCCCGATGAAGCTGATAAATGGTTTGAATATTGGAAAAAGGAACGGATGAAATGGTATTTAAATTTAGGAATTAAAAAAGAAAATCTGCGCTTTCACGAACATACCAAAAAAGAGTTAGCTCACTATGCAAAGAAGGGGATAGATATTGAATATAACTTTCCATTTGCCTCGCCTACCGCCTGCCTGTCCGGTAGGCAGGGCAGGCAGGGCTGGCAGGAAATTGAGGGGATTCACAATCGAGGTGATTGGGACCTAACGAATCATTCAAAATATAGCGGCCAAGATTTGTCTTACTTTGACGAAGAAAGCAAAGACAGTTACATTCCTCATATTATTGAAACCTCAGCTGGCGCTGACAGAAGTTTATTGGCGTTTTTAGTAGATGCTTATTCAGAAGTTAAGGGCGGAAGAACTGAAACAACAAAAAGCACTAAAGAAATAGAGATTGTTTTAAAATTAGACAAAAAATTGAGCCCAATCAAAGCGGCAGTTTTGCCTTTAGTTAAAAATAAAGAAGGAGTGATTAAAAAAGCGCAAGAAGTTTTTGAGTTGTTGAGAAATAATTTCTTAACTCAATATGACGAGGCTGGTTCAATTGGCAGGCGTTATCGCCGTCAGGACGAAATCGGAACGCCATATTGCGTCACTATTGATTTTCAAACCTTAGAAGATAATACTGTAACGGTTCGGGACAGAGACACGATGGAACAGAAAAGAATCTCTATAGATAAATTAGAAAATATTTTAACTTTTTAATTTTGCCGAGGTAGCTCAGTGGCAGAGCAACTGTTTCGTAAACAGTAGGTCGTGGGTTCAAGTCCCACCCTCGGCTCATCGGTATTTCTAACAGGGGAAACAAGTCGCGAGCCTGCCCCGTAACTCAATTAATTGAGTTACGGGGTTCAATCTCGCCTCCGGCTCAGGCAAACAGCCGGGAGGTAAAATAAATTAAATATTATGATTACCAAAGTAATAATTCCAGCGGCTGGTTTTGGAACGAGATTTTTACCTCAAACTAAAGCCATGCCAAAAGAAATGTTACCGGTCGTTGATAAACCAGTTATTCAATATGTGGTTGAAGAAGCAGTAGCTTCAGGAATTCGTGACGTTGTTATTGTCACCGGTGCGCAAAAAAGGGCGATTGAGGACCATTTTGACAAATCTCCTGATTTAGAAAGATATTTGAAAGAGAGGGGGCAAGATAAAGAGTTGGAAGAGATAGAGAGGATTGCTCAACTGGCTAATTTCATTTATCTTCGTCAAAAAGGAAATTTATATGGCAACGCTATCCCGGTTTTAACTGCTGAGCCGGCTGTTGGCAACGAAGATTTTGCTGTTTTGTGGGGAGATGAATTTATCTGGGCCGAACCACCCCGCTTAGCTCAGATGATAGAGGTTTATAGAAAGTATCAGGGAGCGGTTATTTCAGCTGTTCGGATTGAAACAGAAGATAATCTTTCTCGTTACGGGATTGCCGATTTAGAACCGGTTAAAGACCCCATTAGAGATAAAATTTCTAACGGGGTTTCCAAAATTAAAAAGATTGTTGAAAAACCGCTGCCTAGCGAAGCTCCTTCAAATTTAGCCACTCACGGAGCTTATATTCTACCGCCAGCAATTTTTGAAATTATTAAGAATTTGAAACCTGGCCGGAGCGGAGAAATCTGGTTAGTGGATGCGATTAACGAACTAATCAAAAGCGGTTATCCTGTTTATGCCTGCGAAATTAAAAATGCTAAATATTACGATACTGGTAATAAATTGGAATATTTAAAGACCGTCGTTGAATTTGCTTTACGTCATCCTGATTTTAATGATGAATTTAGAAATTATCTTAAAGACCTTAAACTATGAACGAACGTTTATTACAACAACTTAAAGAGCTTAAAGAGCAAAGCCGGCGCTTAGCCGGCTGGCTTTGACATCGAAAATAAGCAAAATCGCCGTCGGGCGCTAGAGGATGAAGTGGGAAACCCGGACATTTGGAAAAACAGGGATGTTGCTAACGATAAAATTAAAGAATTAGGTGAATTAAAAGAATTAATAAAGAAATTCGAAGTTATTAAAAATACTTTAGAAATAATTGAGATAAAATTAAATTCTGGAGAACGCCTTGATGAACCACCTAAAGAACTTAATCAGGTAAAAAAAGAAATTAGTCAACTCGAAATTGAACAACTCTTCAAAGGTAAATACGATAAGCAATCTGCCTTTTTATCTATTTTCCCGGGGGCTGGCGGAGAAGATGCCGAAGATTGGGCGAAGATGCTTGAGAAAATGTATTTTAATTACGCCAAGAAACGAAATTGGTCAATCAAACCGATTGACAATAATCCAGTTATTTTTGAGATAAAAGGGGATTACGCTTATGGTTATCTTAAAAAAGAAACTGGCGTTCATCGTTTAGTCCGAATTTCTCCTTTTTCGCCAGAGAAGAAACGCCACACTTCTTTTGCTTTAGTGGAAGTTTTGCCCGACTTGCCGGAAATAGACGAAAAAGAATTTAGAATTCCCGAAGAGGATTTGAGAGTGGAATTTTTCCGTTCTTCTGGCCCTGGCGGTCAAAATGTCAACAAAGTAGAAACGGCGGTGCGGGTTATTCATCAACCAACAGGAATTTCAGTAGCCTCACAGGTTGAACGCTCTCAAACCCAGAACCGCCAACGAGCTTTAAAAATATTGAAAGCCAAACTAATTAAATTAATGGAGGAAAAACAAGAAGAGGAATTATCAAGGCTAAGGACCAAAGTCAAACCAGAGTGGGGGAATCAAATCCGCTCATATGTCCTAAATCCTTATAAATTAGTAAAAGACCATCGAACAGCCGAAGAGACATCTAGAGTTGAGGCTGTACTTGAAGGAGACCTTGATATATTCATAGAGAATGAGTTAAAATAGCAAAGTATTCGCATTATATTTTCATGATTGCTTTTCAAGATGTTACAAAAACTTATATTGGCAATGGCAACAGAATCATTGCTTTAGATGACGTTACCTTTAGAATTAATCCCAAAGAATTTGTTTCTTTGGTCGGACGCTCAGGAGCTGGAAAATCAACAATTGTTAAGCTTTTAATTGGCGAAGAAAAACCGGACAAAGGAAGAATTATTTTTGGTTCTTACGATGTCAATAAACTAGAACCTAAAGAATTACCAGAATTGCGTCGGCATATTGGAGTAGTTTTTCAAGATTTTAAATTACTACCAAACAAAACTGCTTATGAAAATGTTACCTTCGCCCTAGAAGTAGCTGGCCGGCCAGATAAAGAAATTAAAGAATTTACTCCCAAAATACTGGAATTGGTCGGATTAAAAGAAAGAATGGAAAATTTTCCAAAAGAACTTTCTGGTGGCGAGTTGCAGCGAGTCGCTATTGCCAGAGCTTTAATTCATAATCCCGATGTTTTGGTGGCTGATGAACCAACTGGAAATCTAGACCCAATCACCAGCCAGGAACTTATTCGTTTACTTTTAACAATTAACGAAATGGGCACCACTGTGATACTGGCTACCCATAACAAAGATATTATTAACAATTTAGAACGGCGAGTGATTTTATTGGAAAATGGCAAAGTTATTCGCGACGAAGAAAAAGGAAGATACATATTAATATGATTCATGATTCAAGATTCATGATTTAAGAAGCATGCTAACTAATCTATCGAGAATTATAAAATTTGGCTTGCAGAGGTTTTGGCGCAACGGTTGGCTCTCAACCGTCACCATCGCTATTATGTTTTTGGCGCTGATTGTTTTTGGGGGAATTAATCTTTTTAATGTCTTAGCTAAAACCGCTCTTTTCTCTATTCAAGAGAGAATTGATATTAGCGTTTTTTTTAAAAAAACTACCTCAGAAGATGAAATTTTAAAAATTCAATCCGTTGTTAAGACTTTGCCTGAAGCAAAAAGCATTGAATATATCACGGCTGATAAAGCTTTGGAAATTTTTAAAGAGCGCTACAAAGATGATGAAACAATCGCTCAAGCCATTGAGCAGTCTGGAGAGAATCCACTTTTAGCATCAATAAATATTAAAGCCTACGACCCAAAACAGTATCAAGTAATCGCCTCGTTTTTAGAGGGCGAAGAATTTAAAAATGCCATTGAAAGAGTGTCTTATGATGAAAGGAATGCAAAGATGATTGACCGCTTGGTAAAAATTATTGATACCACAAAACTTTTTGGATTAAGCCTAACTGCCTTTTTAACATTAGTAGCAGTACTGATAACTTTTACTGCCATTGGCTTGGCTATTTATTCTTCCAGAGACGAAATCGCTATTATAAAACTTGTTGGCGGCACTAATTTTTTCACCACCGGTCCTTATATTATTGAAGGAATTACTTATGGTTTAATTGCCGCAATTTTATCAACGATTATTATTTGGCCACTTGTTTATTTTGCCAGTCCTTATGTTAAAAATTTTATTCCAGAAATGAACCTGCGGCAATATTTTGCTTCGCACTTTTTTATTATTTTGTTCCAGCAGATTTTATTCGGCATTGTAGTCGGCGTTACTTCCAGCATCATCGCCGTCAGAAGATACTTAAAGGTCTAAACTCCATTAATTAAGAGGTATATGAAATCTTTTTCTCAAAGGATAATTTCAGTGGTTGCTAAAATTCCTAAAGGAAAATTCAGGAAAGTTCAACCTTGATTGATTTGACTCAAAAAAAGCCAAAGGTCATAAGAAAAGGAGCGGATTACAAATATGCCAGATTTATTTGATAAAAAATTTGAAGAGAACTTAAAAAAAGATGCTCCTTTAGCTGATAGAATAAGACCTCAGGATTTTAATGAATTTTTTGGCCAAGATGAATTGGTAGGGGAGAATAGCCCTTTAAGAAAAGCCATTGAAAGTGATAATTTAAGTTCTTTAATTCTTTGGGGCTCGCCAGGGTCAGGGAAAACTACTTTAGCAAAAATAATTGCTAAAAAGACAAAAGCTTATTTTGTTAGATTTTCAGCAGTGGCAACTGGAATTAATGAGGTTAAGAAAGAGATTGGGAAAGCAAAAGAGAGATTAAAATTCAAGGATCAAAGAACTATTCTTTTTATTGATGAAATTCATCGTTTTAACAAAGCTCAGCAAGACGCCTTTTTGCCTTATGTTGAAGATGGCACAATAATTCTAATAGGAGCGACTACTGAAAATCCTTCTTTTGAAGTAATTTCTCCTCTTTTGTCTCGTTCAGCAGTTTATGTTTTGAAACCGCTTTCTGACTCAGCTCTTAGAAAAATTTTTCTTAGAGCATTAAAAGACAAAGAAAAAGGTTTAGGAAAATTGGAGCTGGAAATTACTGACGAGGCCTTAAATAAACTTATAAATTTTTCTGATGGCGATGCCAGAATAGGATTAAATGCTTTGGAATTTGTAGTCAATTATTTAAAAACCGAAGGTAAAAAAGTAATAGAAGAAAAAGAAACTTCCCAGATTTTAAAAGAACATGCTTTAAGATATGATAAAAAAGGCGAAGAACATTATAATTTGATTTCTGCTTTTATTAAAAGTATGAGAGATTCTGACCCTAATGGAGCTTTATATTGGTTGGCAAGAATGGTGGAGTCAGGAGAAGACCCTCGGTTTATTGCCAGAAGAATGGTGATTTTTGCTTCTGAAGATATTGGTAATGCTGATTCAAACGCTTTGAGAGTTGCTGTTTCTGTGGCTCAAGCAGTGGAATATGTTGGTATGCCTGAAGCCCAAATTAATTTAGCCCAAGGAACTACTTATTTAGCTACCGCTCCAAAAAGCAATGTTTCCTATATTGCTTTGCTAAAAGCCAAAGAAGATGCTAAAAAAGGTTCTTTTGGCGTGCCTTTACATTTAAGAAATGCGGTTACTTCTTTAATGAAAAAACTTGGCTATGGCAAGGATTATAAATATGCTCACGATATTCCTGATAAAAAACCTTTTCAAACCCATTTTCCAAAAGAAATAGGCGAGAAAAAATACTATCAAAAAGATGGAGAAAAATAAAATGAGAAAAATGTTAGAAATTGGTGTTTTAGGTTCAACCAGAGGAAGCGATTTGCCTGCGATTGTTAAGGGCATAGAAAAAGGGGAGCTAAAAAATCTTGCAAGAATTGCGGTGGTAATTTCTGATAAAAAAGATTCTGGAATTTTGGAAAAAGCAAGACATTACAAATTACAGAACTGCTATCTTGACCCGAAAGGAATGAAAAGAACTTCTTATGATAAGAAAATAGCTGAAATGTTAGATGAATATAATGTTCGATTGGTGATTTTAATTGGCTATATGAGATTGTTTAGCGAATGGTTTGTAAGAAGATATAAAAATAGGATAATGAACATTCACCCATCTTTGTTGCCTTCTTTTCCTGGCATAGATAGAAATGTTCACAAAGCCGTATTAGATTATGGATGTAAAGTCTCTGGTTGCACCTTGTTTTTTGTAGATGAAGGCAAAGATACTGGTCCAATCATAATGCAAAAAGCTGTCCCTGTTTATGAAAATGATGATGTTGATACTTTAAAGACAAGAGTCCAAAAAGCCGAACAAGAAATTTATCCTCAAGCAATAAGATTATTTGCTCTCGGGAAACTAAAAATAAAAAGAAGAAAAATTTTAAGCTAAGATTCCACGCCATAATTTTATTTTTTAATTAATTCCTTGTCCCGTAGTGAAACGCAGGTTCTACTACTGGGGTTTCCTCGCCCCGTTAGAAATTTTTGATTTCTTTTCGGGGTCAACTTGCCCTGAATTTATTGAAGGATTAATTTTTTGCCCTGAGTCGTGTCGAAGGATTCGACTGTTTAATTCTTCTTCAGCGATAAGTTTTCTATATGCACAATATTCGCATTTTTCTCCGGACGCAGGAATTTTATCTGAATCAAGACATTTTTTAATATCAAGAATAGCAGATTCTATCCAAGAATCATTTCCCTTATAGGGAATAATTGAGGTCTTAAATTCTAATTTCCCGTCAAATTCCGGACGGTTCCTGCCGGCGTTGGCAAATAGAAAATAACCTGTCTTGGAAACCTTAAATCCCATTTGCCTGAAAATCCACTGGTAAATTTCCATCTGTTTCTTATATCCTTGTTTGTATTCATCCTCTAAAGAAATTACTTGACTGGTGCTTGTGGCTTTATAATCAACAATATAAAGCTCTTTGGTTTTTTTATTAATCCAAATATCGTCAATAATCCCGCAGATTTTTAAATTAGTTTTTTTATGCAATACGCAAGCCCCAATGTGTTTATAATTATCATCTCTCCAAGTCGGTAAATCGGGGTGGTCAAACGGAACAGCGTTAATCTTATACTTGTCCATTAATTTGTGTGAACCCCCTTTTTTCCGTAAAAGGTCAAATTCGTTCTTAAGCAGCTTATCAACAGCGCTGTTCAACGACCAACCCGGCATTCCCGGCCTAGGCACTCCCAGTCTTCTATCTAAATAAAAACACCTTGGACACTCCAAGAAAAGATCAATTTTTGAACGGCTTATATTAAACGGCACACCAAGGTCAGAGTTATAAAGATTATTTTTTCTTTTTTGAATCATTTTTTATAATAATTTTCAATAATTTTTATTTCCTCCGGGGTGCCTGCCCGCCTCTGGAGGGAGGCCGTAGAGTTTAACCGCCGCCGCCGAATTTTTTACCCCGTAGGGTCGCGAAGCGACTCCTTCGGGGCGTGCCCCGCAAAGCGGGACGCGCCGCCTATTGAACTTTTTTAAGTTCTTGCCACGAATATTGTTTTACTTTTCCGGTTTTATCCACAGAAAAAATGTATAGTAAAAGTTTTTTGGCGACTTGCCAAGGAATACGGCGAACCGCAATTTTGGCACTTGATTCCGGCAAACCTAAACCATAATAATAACGTGTTGAGCCTCCGGCTTTCATTCTAGTTATAATCTGGCCCAAAGAATAAACAAAGGCGACTTCTTGTCCTTGCCTGATTTTTGATTCGCCCTTCGTTTCAATCAAAAAATAGCGGGAAAATTTATTATTCCTTACTTTTATATCGACACCCTTGTCTCGTAATTCACCAACTTCCAAATTTCTACCCCAACCATTCCGAAAAAGCCATTTGATAATGGATTGCTTTACAAATTTTTCTGAAAGCGGTTTTTGCATAGTTTATCCTTCAATTAAACTTTCAATACTCTGTCTTGCTTGCTCTAAAAGTTGTTTTGCTTTTGAGCGGGCTTCGTGGGATTTTTGGACTAAATCGGCAATTT
>Ga0210018_1001915_pt1 | contig 10645 bp, 9 predicted proteins | sample CryGeyCG2014_010_2_FD_183967 | JGI IMG/M metagenome (GOLD analysis project Ga0210018, IMG submission 183967) | Groundwater microbial communities from aquifer - Crystal Geyser CG09_land_8/20/14_0.10 (SPAdes) (version 2) | ecosystem: Environmental > Aquatic > Deep subsurface > Groundwater | place... | reverse complement strand
TAGATGACCTTCAATAAGCTTTCCATCATCATCCCGGTTTATTGTGAGCGGGACGCTCACGCAAGCTATGCTTAATAATGAAGAAAAAACCATTGATAATATTTTGGCTCGGGTTGAGGCGGTTGACGATATTTGTGAATAATGTACTATGGAAGTAAGAATAATTCTTACTTCAGTGTCATATTATTATATGGATAGCTTGCTCGCTAAATTGTATCAATCTTCCAAAACCGTCCTGACGACGAAAGACTTGGCCTTGATTTGGGAAGAAACAAATTCGGCCAACCTTAAATCCAAGATCGGTTACTATATCAAGCGGGGGGCGCTGGTTCGGCTGACCCGCGGTGTTTTTGCCAAGGACAAGATCTATAATCAGAAGGAGTTGGCTACAAGCATTTATACGCCCTCTTATATCAGCTTTGAAACGGCTTTGCGGGAGTATGGCATGATTTTCCAGCACTATGACAGAATTTTTGTCGCCGGCCCGCGGTCATCGACAAAGAAAATAGACGGACGCGCGATTGTTTTTAGAAAACTTAAAGATGAAGTCTTGCACGGCCCGGCTGGGATAAAGAACGAAAATAATTATAGCATTGCCACGCCGGAGCGGGCGTTTTTGGACATGATTTATCTGTTTCCGAATTATTATTTCGATAACCTGAAACCCATTGATTGGGAGAAGTGTTTTGAATTGGCGAAAATTTATGACAACCAGCAGCTAATTAAAAGGCTTAAAAAATATCAAAAAAATGCTAAATAAAGAAAAACACCAGTTGATTATGGGGCGGATTTTGAAAGATATTTATGCCGACGTCTCTATTTCTTCATTGGTCGGCTTTAAGGGTGGCACCTGCGCTTACTTTTTCTACGGCCTGCCGCGCTTTTCTGTGGACCTGGATTTTGACTTGCTGACTATTGATAAAGAGGAGCGGAATCTGGTGTTTGAGAGAGCGGGGAAAATACTGGAGAAATATGGCACGATCAAGGACAGCCATATCAAGCGGAACACAATTCTTTTCTGGCTTTCCTACGGCGATACAGACCACAATGTCAAAATCGAAATTAATACTAGAATGATTTTGCCGAACATCAAAGAACATTTTGAGGTTAAAGAATATCTCGGTATTTCCATGCTGGTCGCCCAAAAGGATTATCTGTTTGCCGGCAAGCTGGCCGCGCTGACGCTAAGGAGTGAAATGGCCGCGCGCGATATTTATGATATTTGGTATTTCGCTAAAAACAGCTGGGACGTCGACGCCGAAATCGTGAAGACGCTGACGGGTAAAACCATCAAGGAATATCTAACTGACTGTGTTCAGGTTATCGAAAAAAATAAGGACAACAGGATTCTTCAGGGGTTGGGTGAGCTTTTGAATGAGAAAGAAAAAATCTGGGCCAAAAATAATTTGCGGAAAGAAACGATATTTTTGCTTAAGAACTACCAATTTGCGTTAAAATAATTTGTTAGTCTGCATGAAGTTCAATAAGCTTTCCATCATCATTCCGGTCTATAACGAGGAAAAAACTGTTAATGACATTCTGGCTCGGGTTGAGGCGGTTGATTTAGGAAATCTACAAAAGGAAATTATTATGGTTGATGATTTCTCAACCGATAAGACACGGGAGATTTTGAAGAAATATGAGCCGAAATACAAGATTATTTATCACGATAAGAATAAGGGCAAGGGAGCGGCTTTGCGCGCTGGCTTTAAAGAGGCGACTGGTGATATTATTTTGATCCAGGACGCGGATTTGGAATATGATCCTCGGGATTACCCGACCTTGATCGGCTCTATTCTTAGCGGGGCTGCCGATGTGGTTTACGGCTCGCGGATAATGACCAACCAGCCGCATCGGGTTTTGTTTTTTTGGCATTCTCTGGGCAATAAATGTTTGACCCTGTTCTCGAATATTTTGACCAATCTGACCTTAACCGACATGGAAACCTGCTATAAGGTTTTTACCAAAGATGTTCTGGATACGATTTTGCCCGAATTGAAATCAAGCCGCTTCGGCATTGAGCCGGAATTAACGGCCCAATTCGCCAAGAATAAATTTAGGATCTACGAGGTCGGAATTTCATACTCCGGCCGTACTTACCAGGAGGGAAAGAAAATCAGCTGGAAAGACGGCCTAGCGGCCATTTGGCATATCATTAGATTTAATTTGCTTAAGTAAAAATCAATACTTGTCCTACCGATAAATGTTTAACGGTGTTAATCCAAAAATTTCCACTAAATATTTTACCTATCTGCTTGTTTTTGTGGCAGTCAACGCGCTATTGGTTTGTTTGTTGTTTTCACATTTTGGCGCAAGATTTGGTTCGGATTCGGAAGAATACTTGACGACGGCTAAATATTTCTCCGGCCAGGGAGCTCTTGGTGGCAGTGACATGATTAAGCTTTTCGGGCGCCTGCTTAAGCCCGCTTTTCCTCTTTTGGTTGGACTTCTTTCACCACTTTTTGGCTTCAAGCTGCCGTTCATTCTTATCAACGTTGTTTTTTATCTCTCGATAGGATTTGTTGTTTTTAAAATCGTTAAGCTTTTGTTCAATGATGAAAATCAGGCCTTGGTAGCGGCGATGCTTTTTTTAACCGCCTATCCTATGTTGGAATACGGTATAAATTATTATACTGATCTAGCGGGGTGGTTCTTTTTCGTTCTCTCCGTCTATTTAACTCTTCTTTTTGGGCAGAAACCATCGTATAACGAGCGGGACGCTCGATATATCGGGTGGCGCACCACCCGTTATAAGCTCGTTGTCTGGAATGGCATTATCTCGGTCATCGGATTTTTGACGAAAGAAAGTGGGGGAGTAGGAACCCTTTTTTTTGTTCTTTTCCTGTTCTTTGTCTACAAAGACAGCTTTATCAATAAGCTAAAATATCTTCTAACTATCGCCGTTGTTTTCTGGTTGCCGGTTATTTCATGGCAGGTATTTGTTTATTTTAAATACGCCTATTCCTACTACGATTGGTATATGCTTTGTCGGCGGGGTGATGAAGCTTTCGTGCGGGATTATTTTAAAATCATTCCAAAGAGCCTGGTCGCCACTTTTTTCTTAGGCTGGTCGTTTGTTCTGTTGGGTTTAGTGAGGGTTAGGAAGGCGGCGCCAGAGGTAAAAAAAGTGGCTCTGGCTCTTATCTTGCCATCGTTCTCTTTTTTGATTTGGTTCGGCGCGTCGTCAAGGATTTTCTATATCATTGGCTTGCTTTTGTCTATTCTGGCCGGCTGGGGGTTTGTTTATTTGATTAATAACTATCGGAGGACGTATGCGTATTCTTTATTGGCTATGGCTATTGCTGGTAACTATTTTTGGTTTATTTTTGACGACAGATTGAGAGTTTTGGTCAACGCCGTTTTAAATATTCACTATTAAGCCCATGTTCGATAATTCAACTTCTAATAAAGAGCCGCTTCTCGAACCATTATTGTATAAGCTAAGGGTTAGAAAGGTGGTCGGTAATATTCCACGAGGCGGGAAAGTTTGCGATATTTGCTGTGACGCAAACGGCCGATTTCTTTTTGGGATCAAAGACATTATCGGAGAGGGCGTTGGCATTGATAAGGATGTCAAGGCTTTGTCTGACGGAAATATCTCGTTGCGTCGCGTAGAGCTTGAGAAAACCATTGAACTGAAGTCGGAATCTTTTGACTGCATTACCTTATTGGCGGCAATTGAACACCTTTCTTATCAGCAGGAAATTATAAGAGAGTGTTTTAGGATCCTAAAACCAGGGGGGGATATTGCTGATCACCACTCCCTCGCCGGCAGCCAAAAAAGTTCTGGAGTTCCTTGCTTTCAAATTGGGCATTGTTTCGTCGAAAGGAGTGAGGGAGCATAAGCGCTACTACGACAAAAAATCATTGAGAGAATTGTGCATTCGGGCGGGATTCGACGATAATAAGATTGTGGTTGAGGGTTTCGAACTCGGCTATAATATTTTCTTGCGCGCCGTTAAAAAATGAATCTCCCTCGAGCTGACGCTCGGACGATCTTCTTGCTTCATCTCGCGGCGCTTGGCGTCCACCGTAGTGCTGCGGGGATAAGTCTCCTTTAGCGGGAGAGGTATCAAGGCTTGAGGCAATAAATAATTAAAAGAGGCTATGAGTTTTAATTCGCGAAATTTTGTAAAACGTTACAAGTGGTGGATCGTGATTTGGTCCGCCTTTTTATTGGAAAGAATTGTTATTTTTGCTACCTTCTGGCAGGCAAGTTTGGATAAGGGCGGGTGGCAGAATTTTTACGGCCAAACCCAGTCGGCCGCGGCAGTTTTTTTGATGAAGTTTCATGAAATCTGCGATTGGCATCCGCCGCTTTATTATTTTTTAACCTCCGTTCTTTTGTTCTTTTTCAAAAGCCAGTGGGCGATATATTTTGTCCAGATAATTTTGGCGGCGGTTACGGTTTTCCTCGCCTACAAAATCGCGCGCTTGTTTTTTTCGGAAAGAATCGCTCTGGTTTCGGCTTTCTTGCTGGCCATCGAACCTTTTTGGGCCTGGCATAATATTCTTTTGTGGAGCGAAAATTTGTCGATTCCTCTTACGCTGGTCAGCCTTTATTACTTTCTGAAATTCGTGAAAAGCGGCGGGCTTAAAAACATTTATCTGGCGGCTATTTTTACCGGATTGGACGTTTTGACCCGTCCCAACACGCTATTGTTGCTGACCTTTTTGTTTTTTTGGCTGATTGTTGTTTTTCTTTTTAGAAATCGGCTCGGCATAGAAAAATTATTTTGGTTTAACGCCAGACAAATTTTAATTAGTTTTTTGATTTTCCTTTCAGCATTTTTCGTCGTTCTTGCGCCATGGATGATTCGTAACAAAATTGTTTATAACCGTTTTACTCTGGCCAACATCCTGTCAACCAATATTTACTTTTATAATCTGCCCCCGTTTATCGCCATGCAGAAGAATATTTCTTATGGCGATGCCTATTGTCAGATCCAAAATACCGCGGCGAATAATTTGGGCGAAAATGTCGATGACCAGGGAGATTGCCGGAAGTTTACCAAAGAAGAGTTTGGCCAGCAGTTGGATTTTTACCAGTCATATTCAAGGCAATATATTCTGGCCAATTTTTTCCCTTATCTGAAAATGCATTTGATAAAATCACTGGCCTTTCCGGTTCAGCCGGGGTATTTTGAAATGTGGTCCGGATATACCGGAGAATTTTCCAAGCCGGATGTAACCGGCTTGATTACCAAAGGAGATTGGCGCGGTATCGGCGAATTTTTAGGCGCGGTCAGCCCCAAGCTGATTGTCTATCTTCTGGGCATAATTCTATGGGTTTTTGCTTCGCTGGCGCTTCTGGCCGCCTGTATTTACTCTTATTTCCAAGCGAAGCGAGAAAACAAGGTTCTGCGAGTGGAGCGAGCAGGTTCTTATTTTAAGGATAAGGATAAGTTTTTGTTTTTTTGGCTTTCACTAGGTATCGTTGTTTATAACATGCTGTTTCTATCGCCAGTTGTTATCGCCAGATACCGATTACCGTTTTACATTTTCTTTTTTGTGCCGCTGGTGTATGTGATAAATTTGATTTATCATTTGATAAGAGGCGAGGATTAACGTTATCATGCTGACTAAATTTAAAAAAAATATCAGAAAGATTCCCGTTGTTTCCGGTCTGGCCAAGTTGGTTTATGATTGGCGGCAAGAAAAAAGGCTTCGCAAAAAAGTCGCTGGTTTTTTGGCTGCCGGCTCTCTGCCGTACGCAAGCATTGCGCCGCCGCAATACACTGTTGGCTACGAGCCGACTATCAGGTGTAATCTAAGGTGTAAAATGTGCTATCAGGGGCAGACCCGGGCTTTGCGGAGAAGCGAGTTGGGCACTGACGAGGTTATGGAGATTTTTGAAAAATTAAAGAGAAAAACCGCCACGATTAAATTAGTGGGCGGCGAGCCGATGGTCAGGGATGATATTCTGAAACTGCTTAATTTTTGGTATAAAAATAATACTCGGACCATTCTGCAAACAAACTGTACTCTGATTAACGCCAATAATATAAAAACCATAAAACAGCTGACCAATATTACGGATGTTTTAACTTCGCTTGACGGGCCGCCGGAGCTTCATGATGTTATCCGGGGGGTGCCGGGAGCTTTTGATAAGCTGAAGCAAGCCATCGAACTTCTTAAGAAGAGTAGGCCCGATATTCCCATTACCGTTTTTGCCACTATCTTGCCTTGGGATAATTTAGACGATCTTTTGCGATTAATTGATGTCGTTAAGGGATTGGGTCTGGGGACGCTGAATCTCATTTTTGAACAGGTTTATTCGGCGGAAGAAGTTAGGGCGGCTAAAAACGTTTTTACTAATATTTTCGGCTGGTCGGAGGACAACTATCGGCTCAATACTCAAGTCAAGGAAAGTTTTTTCCCCGTCGGCTTTAGCGCCGCGAAGTTTAAAAATAAATTGAAGGAAGCGAGATTTTACGGATTGAAAAAGGGCTGTTTTGTCAACTTTGTTCCGTTTAATTATTATCGTCAGCCCGCTAAATATCTCAATGGTGGTCCGGGTCGGCCATTTTGTTTGAAGCTACTTGCGCCGGAGTTAAGGGTAAATCAGACCGGAGATGTCATTTGGTGTGATGTGATCGAGAAATCATTTGGCAACCTACTGGAAAAAACGCCAGATCAAATCTGGTTGTCGGATGAGTACCAAAAATTTCGCAATTATCTCTACAAGAATTCTTTGCCTATTTGCCGTCGTTGCTGCAAGGCAATGTATGTCTAAACAAAAAATCTAAAAAACCAAACACGGGAGAACGGTTCTCCTCGGGGAGAACCGTTCTCCAAAAATCAAAAAAACGACATTAGAAATTAGGTAATTAGGTGAATTACCACCCTTCGGGTGGTCGCCCGTAGGGTGAGAAATTTACACTCCTTTCCGGCTCAGGATAATTTTAATCGTTTTAAGGAGAATCGACAGGTCAAGCAGGAATGACCTGTTTTTTAAGTAGTAGAAATCATATTGGAGCTTCTGGAGGGTGTCGGCATAGGAAGCGCCATATTCGTAGTTAATCTGCGCCCAGCCGGTTAAGCCGGGTTTAACCAGATGCCTAACCTGATAGAAGGGTACCTCTTTTTGCATGGTGGTGCCGAAAACGAACTCCGGCCGTTCTGGCCGCGGACCGACAAATGCCATCTCTCCCCGCAAGACATTTAAAAGCTGGGGAAGTTCGTCGAGTCGCGTTTTTCGCAGGGCATTACCCACGCGCGTTATGCGCGGATCAAGCTTATTTTTCGCGGCCCATTGAGCGCCGTTTTTTTCTGCCCCCTGAATCATGGAGCGGAATTTTATTATTTCAAAGATGCGGTTGTCTTGGCCGACCCGCTTCTGCCGGTAAAAGATCGGACCCAGACTATTCAGTTTGATTGCTATGGCAATAAGAGGAAAGAGAATTATGGCAATAATTCCCAAAAGTAGCGCAAAAATTATATCAAAGCCGCGCTTCGCCGCGTCATAAATGCTTTTTTGGCTGCTCATTAGATTCTCTAAAAACCAAACCTCTTCGATAACCGAAACCGGTATTTTGTCCATCAGGATCTCGTAGAATTTAGGCAAGTCGAAAAGGTTGACCTTTAGGGGTAGGCAGTGATAGAGATTTTTTATCAGTACGCCGTCTTGTCTGGGATCGGCTATTGTTACGATGGTTTGAATTTTTTCCTTGACGACGGTTTCTACCAGGTCAGAAACTAACCTTGTTTCCTTTTCGGTTATCATTTTTTTGATACGGTAGCCGAGTTGCGGGTTGTCCTTGATGTAGCGAATAATTTGGTCGGCTTCTTTGTCGTAACCGATGATCAAAACATTGTTAAGCAGACCGGGTGATTTGATGAGCCGATTAAAAGCCTGTCGCCACAGATAAATCAGGATGGTGACGATGGCGAGATCCATGGCCAAGTTGGTTTTTGGCGAAATTCCAAAAGAGGGGAATAAATAGAAAAAGAGGACGGCGATGGCGGCGTTGATGATGATAGCCTTTAGGAGGGCGGAATAAAAAAGCAGAGTATTTTTCGCCGAATCGAGTTCGTATAGTCCGGTAATATGAAAGACGACAAGCCAAATAGCGTATATAATACTAAAAGGCAGGAGATGTTGTTGCCAGTCACCCATGGTGTGACTTGGCCAATATCTCAGATAAAGGGTGATGATTAGGCTGAGATAGAGAATAATTACATCGCCAAAAAATAGTATTGCCTTTTTAAATTGAATTGAGGTATCATTCATATATTAGCTCGTTTGTTGTGTATTGTTGCGCATCTATAATCTTTGGCGCAGTCACTTATTGTTATTGTAATAAAATAACGCTGAAAAATCAACGCAATGAGAAATAATCGTCTAAATGGGCTTATCCCCGGAGGGATAAATGGGCTTATCCCCGGAGGGATAAATGGGCTTATCCCCGGAGGGATAAACGGAAAACATCGAGCGTTGGTCCTCATCTTGGCCTGGGGACTGTTTTTAGTTATCGGCTTTGGCCGGCCCGCTTTGGCCGATTCTCTGGGCGATGCGAAAAGCTTTTCCGTTGATCCCACCTATGATTCCAGCGGCCGCGTGAGTGTTTCCGCTACCTTGCGTTCCGTGGGCGCCAACGCCTATTTTTATGTGGAAAATGCCTGGTGGAGCCGCCTTACGTTCGCTCAGCAAAATTCTTTGGCGGTTGCTTTGAGCGGTTTGAGTGTGGAGTTTGATAATGTAATTTATCCGCGAATGATCGCTGTCTATGGTTCGGAATGGAAGCCGGGTATCGACAACGATAACCGGATGACTATTTTAGTCACAGAAATAGTCGAAGACGCCGGCGGCTATTTCAAGCTGGATGACGAGTACTTTAAATCGCAGAGAGCCAATTCTAACGAGCGCGAGATGCTTTATCTGAACGGTCTTTATGTTGGGAGCGCGCTTGGTAAAACATTTTTGGCTCACGAATTTCAGCATCTAATTACTTTTTATCAGAAAACGGTGCGTTACGGACTCGAGGAAGATATCTGGCTTAACGAAGCGCGTTCTGAGTATGCTTCTACCTTGCTTGGTTATGATAGACAGTACGAACTTAGCAATCTGAAAATGAGGGTCGATAAATTTTTATCCAGCCCGTCCGATCCATTGGGCGAATGGCAAGATCGGAGCAGTGATTATGGGGTAGCCAATCTTTTTATGCAATATTTGGTTGACCATTACGGAACAAGAATTATTACCCTAATGATGCAAAACAGCTTAGTTGGCATTAGCAGTATTAATGCCGCGCTTCGAGTGATGGGACAAACTGGCACTTTTACCGCTATTTTTAACAATTGGGCTTTGGCTAACTATTTAAATAATTGTTCGGTTGGCTCGGCGAAAAGTTATTGTTATTCCAATTCTGGCTTGGGATATGGAAATCTCCATGTTTTTCCCACCGCGAATTATGTTTTGGGCGATGGTTCACTGGAATTAGCTTCTTGGATAAAAGATTGGTCGCCTCGATGGTACAAAATAAGCAGTGGCGATAGCCGGTCGAAGACTCTCAAAATTGACTTTGAGGGCTATGGAGCGAGTAGTAATTTTGAGATTTCTTATATTCTTCGGGAGGGCGCGGAGGACAGGGCGTATACTATGAATCTTAACGGGGATCAGAGGGGGACTCTTCTTGTTCCGGAATTCGGTTCGCGGATTCAATCAGCTCTTCTCGTACCGGTTAATACTAAAGAGAGAAACAGCTTTTCTAATAGTGATCCCAACACACCCTTTTCTTTTAAGATCTCGGCTTCAGCCAACTTTCCTTCTCTTTTGCCGGACGGTTCTTTGGTGAAGTCCGATAATGATCAGAAAGTTTATCAAATTGATAACGCGTCAAAGAGGTGGATCGCTAGCGCTGATATTTTTCTCGCGCGGGGATTGAGGTGGTCAGATATAAAGATGTTGTCGGCTTCGGATCTAGCCGTTTATCCGGAAGGCAGAATTGTTGGTTGGCCGGATGGAACTTTAGTTAAGTCGTCGGACAGCCAAACTGTTTACGTGGTTTCTTCGGAAAAAAAGAGGCCATTTTCTTCGGCGGCAATCTTTGTCGGCCTAAGGTATCAATGGGGAGGCATTAAAACAATTTCCCAAAGCGACCTCGTTCAATATGAGCTGGGCGTACCAGTCGACAGTTTGTCTTACCCCGAAGGCGCCTTGATAAAATTTTCCGACAGTCCGAATATCTACTTGGTTGAAAGTGGCGCGAGAAGGTTAATTCCTTCTCTTGATGTTTTTTCGCGGCACGGCTTTAGCTTTGATTCGGTTTTGACGGCGGACCCAGGCTTTAGAACAAAATATCCGGAAGGGGGAGTAGTTTTATAAAATCCGGAACAATGTATTTCGACAGATAGCGCGGAACGCTAGCTGTTTTGTAATTAAAGTCTGTGCCGGATTGACATAATTTAGTGGATATGATAAAAAGCGGAAAGTACTTAAAAAAGAAAAAATGGAGGTGTGGCCGGGAAAAATTTCCGGGCGAGAGACCTTAAAAAGCAATAAAAGAATAAATAACCGACCTTGAATTACGAAATAGTCAAAATCTTCAAAATGGTGTAAAATGGCCATACATAGAAGAATTAACAATTTTACACCATTATGAAAACCGCAATTCAGTTATACGACAATCTAAAGCAGGTTGTA
>Ga0210018_1001910_pt1 | contig 10654 bp, 7 predicted proteins | sample CryGeyCG2014_010_2_FD_183967 | JGI IMG/M metagenome (GOLD analysis project Ga0210018, IMG submission 183967) | Groundwater microbial communities from aquifer - Crystal Geyser CG09_land_8/20/14_0.10 (SPAdes) (version 2) | ecosystem: Environmental > Aquatic > Deep subsurface > Groundwater | place... | reverse complement strand
GAGCCAAAATTCCCCGGGGAGTAATCTTAATCGGAGCGCCAGGAACCGGAAAAACGATGCTGGCAAAAGCTGTTTCAAATGAAGCAAATGTTCCTTTCTTCTCAATCTCCGGCTCAGAATTCATAGAATTATTCGTTGGAGTCGGTTCCGCAAGGATTCGGAGTTTATTTGACCAGGCAAGAAAAGTAGGCCGGGCGATCATCTTCATCGATGAAATCGATAGTATTGGAAAAATCAGGGGGGTAGGAGTAACCGGCGGTCACGAAGAAAGAGAACAAACTTTGAATCAGCTTTTAGCTGAAATGGATGGAATTGGAACTGAAGAAAATCTTGTTGTTATCGCGGCCAGTGTGACTGGTAATACGCGAGTTTTAATAAAAAGAGGTAATGAATATAAACTCTTACCAATTTCTGAAGTTATTGATTCTTATTATCAAGAAGGTGAAGAAGGGATCGAGAAATTCGTCAATGATTTAGAAGTTTTGGGTTTTGAAAGAAAAGAAATAAAAGGTCCAGGGCCAAAAAATAATATTTATTTTGGTAATAGTGCTTTTAAAAAAGTAAAGAGTGTTTTCCGCCACAAAGTCGATGAAATTTATGAGGTAGAATATTTGGGAGGAAAAATAAAAACTACCGGAAGTCATTCCCTATTTGTGAGAACCCAAGAGGGATTAAAAGTAAAAAGAGTCTTAGAATTAAAACCTGGTGATATTTTAGTTGGCCTCCCTTTTAAAGTTAATAGAACTAGTAAAAAATTTAGGGAAATTAGATATCATAAATTCAACGAAAATTTTGAATTAGAGCTTTTGGTTTGGCAACCAACCTTCGAGAAATTTGAACCAATTTATCTTGGCTATCAATATGCTTTAGTTCATGCTGGTGAATTTTCTCAGAGCCAATTGGCTAGGCAATTAGGAGTTTCCCAAACTACGATTGGAAGATGGCAAAGAGAACTATCTGGACCAAGGTCACTTTCTCGAGACTATTACCAACACAAAGATATTTTGCCAGAAAAAGTTAAAGTTACTCCCAAACTTTGTAGGCTTCTTGGATATTATGTAGCCGAAGGTTATGCTGGAAAAGGGGTCGATTTCTGCTTAAATCGAAAAGAAAAGGAAAAAATTGATGATATTAAGACTCTAATGAAAGAAATTTTCAACCTTGAACCAAGCGAAATGAAATTTATAACTCCTGGGGCAGTAAATATTCTCTATCATTCTACGCCGGTGGGTAAATTTTTTGCCTTTCATTGTGGCAAAGGAGCAGAAAATAAACATTTACCAAATTTCCTTTTTGAAGCGCCTTTTGAATATTTTAGAGAATTTTTTAAGGGCTATTTAGGTGGAGATGGGTATGTTGAGGAAAACGGCCGAGGTGGAGTAACTTCAATTAGTAAACAATTAATCTTAGAATTAAATTGGTTATTTAGAATGCATGGTTTCAAAAGTTATATTGATTCCTTTATAGCAAAAGAGGGACGTCGGATTGCCAACGGTAAACCTCTCCCTGAAACCAAGGCTTATCGATTAGGATTTGGGAAGACCCAAAATTTACTGAATCCTTATTCAGGGAAAGCTAGTATTAAAAGACCAATTGTAAAATCAATTAAAAAGTTTTCTTACAATGGTTATGTTTACGATTTCTGTGGTTGTGAAAACGAAGCTTTTTTTGGTGGAGAAAGTCCAATCTTACTTCATAATACAAATCAACCTGAATATCTTGATCCTGCCCTATTGCGGCCGGGCAGGTTTGACCGAAGAATTGTTTTAGATTTGCCAGATATTAATGAAAGGGAGGCAATTTTGAAAATTCATTGTCGAGGAAAACCCCTGGCTTTAAATGTTAATTTGAGAGAGGTGGCTGAAAGAACGCCGGGATTTTCCGGGGCTGATTTGGCCAATGTCATCAATGAAGCAGCCATTTTAGCTGCCAGGAGAAACAAGAGCCAAATTTTTCAAGAAGAAATCTTAGAGTCAATCGAAAAGGTTTTATTAGGTCCGGAAAGAAAATCGCATATTTTGTCGAAAAAAGAAAAGGAAATTGCTGCCTATCATGAAGCAGGTCATGCTTTAATGGCAAGTTTTCTACCCGAAGCTGAGGAGGTAAGAAAGGTTTCCATTGTCGCTCGGGGATTAGCTGCCGGTTATACCTTGAAAATGCCATCTGAAGAAAGAAAAATTAAGACTAAATCCCAGTTTTTGTCTGAACTCTCAACTTTATTCGGTGGTTATGTGGCAGAAAAAATAAAATTTGGGGAGATTAGTACCGGTGCCAGTGATGATTTGAAAAAGGCCTCAGAATTGGCCCGAAAATTGGTCAAAGAATACGGAATGTCAGCTTTAGGTCCCATTTCTTTTGGTGAAAGAGAGGAGATGATTTTTTTGGGTAGGGAAACTGAACAAAGAAATTATTCTGAAAAAATTGCCGTCCAAATTGATAAAGAGGTTGAAAAATTTATCAAAAATGCTAATGATCAGGCAGAAGAAATTTTGAATCAAAAGAGAAAATTACTGGAAAAGGTAGCCCAAACCTTAATTGAAAAGGAAACAATCGAGAAAGAAGAGTTCGAAAGTTTAATCAAACCCAGTAGTAGAGATTCCTCACTTCTGGCTAAAGGCAAAAAAGAGATTAAAAAAATTCCTAAACTCGCTTCTTTAAAAGTTAGAAAAATAAGATAATTTGCGCCTGTAGCCCCCGCTAAATATTCAGCGGGCAAGCAGTGGTCAGAGTAAGGGCACGTAGCTCAATGGCGGAGCATTTCTCTTATAAAGAAAAGGATGTTGGTTCAAGTCCAACCGTGCCCACCAAACAGGAAATGTCAAATTTTTCGCACGGGAAAATTCTTTAGGCTCGCCCCGCCAGCTGGCGGGACTCGCCAAAATGAAGCTAAAAAATCATAAGGCGGTTGCCAGTTCCAGGCAACTTTTTTGTTGGAAATAGTATGGTTCGTTCCGACTTTTTCCACAATTTGCCTTATTTCTTCAAAAGATTTTCCAGAAACAATTTTTTGAATTGAAAATGAGGTTTTTACGAAATTTTTAGTTGGTTCAATCCAACTTTGAAATTTTTTCTTTTCCATCAATTTTTTTTCTTCTTTCAAACTGATTTTTCGTTGGATTAGTTCTTCTTTTTTCTTTTTGTAATCTTCCTCATCAATTAAACCATCAAGATAACCTTCCAATAATTTGTCTAATTTGTCTTGGATTTCTATCAATTTTTGATTTATTTTTTGAACAAAATTTTCACTGATTTGAAATTCTTTTTTTTCTCCTCTTTCTAAATATTCCAACATTTCTTTCCCCCAATTTTCTGGCAAAACAATTTCTTTTAATTTCTGGCAAATTTGATTTATTAATTCCTTTTCTTGAATGTATTTTTCTTGGCAAGGACCAAATTTTCTCGTACATCGATAATATCTATACAATCCACCATTTCCTCTTGCGAATTGAGCAGTAATTGCCGCGCCACAAGAACATCGGAACAATCCGCAAAATTGGAAATTATGTCTCTGTCTCTTTTTTCTCGGTTTTCCCCTTCGTTTTAAGACTTCTTGGACTTCATCAAAAATTTTCTTTGAAATTATTGATTGGTATTTACCTTCATACACTTCACCTTTCCATTTCATTATTCCAATATATAACTGATTTGTTAAAAATTGTTGAATTGAAGAATTACTTTTTGGTTTTCCGTTTTTGCTGGTTATCCCATATTGAGCTAATTTTTGAGAAATTGCTTCTAAAGAATATTTACCAGTTGAAAATTTCCTAAAAATCTTTTGAACGATTTTTACGGTTTTTGGGTCGGGGACAATATTTCTTAATCGGTGGTCATAGACGTAGCCGAGGGGTTTTTGGCCCGGCCATTCGCCTTGTCTTAATTTTTGACGATTTCCTCTTTTGACATTTTCAGAGAGATTATCAATGTAATATTTAGCATTGGATAAAGCAATTGATAAAAAGAATTTGCCGGCAGGCGTATTTTCAAAAGAAAAAGTTGGAAATTTTAAGCCAGCTAATTTCCCGGTATCCAAAAGATAGATAATTCTACCGCCATCTATACTATTTCGAGACAATCTATCTGGATGCCAGGCTAAAATTCCAACTGGGATTTTTGAAGTTTCAATTTTTGAAATCATCTCATTGAAAATTTCTCGGCCGGGGACTTTGGCAGTTTTCTTCTCAACAAAAATTTCGGAAATTTCTAAGTTTTCTCTTTCGGCAAATTCTTTCAATTCAGTTATTTGAGCTTCAATACTTAAAACCTGATAACCTTCTTCGTCAGTAGATTTCCTAATATACAAAAACCAATTTTTAGGTTGTTTATTTATCGTTTCCATATTTTATGATTTTTTAGCTTCATTTTTGGCGAGTCCCGCCCGCTGGCGGGGCGAGCCTAAAGAATTTTCCCGTGCGAAAAATTTGACATTTCCTGTTTGGTGGGCAATAATTGATAATAGTCGAACCTATTTTACTAAAACTTACTGACGCGATTTCGCCCCACCCACGCCGTAGACGAATTTGGGGAAATTTCGCAGGAATTTCCCTGTTAATTGCTGCTATGTCTGGGTGAGCGAAGCGAAAGGATGCAACGAAGTGAGGAGCAGAGAATTCCGCCGCCTCGCCAATTGAAAAGAAATGTTTTTAAAGAAATAAAATTAACTATTTATGACAACAATAGATGAACACAAAAAAAGAGTCCAAGCGCTCATAAAGATAATTCAGGTGGTCGCATTTATAGTGGCCGCTATCATAGTGGTAGTCGTGGTTTTTACTTCGCTTCCTGAAAAGAAAACTTCCGAGGAGGAGCAGCAAACCATGCCGCCCTCGGAGAAAATTATTTTCACACCGCCTGCTAAACTTCGAGACGCAACAGAGGGCGCTTCATATTCACATAGCTTTTGTGAACCAGATTCTGCAAGATCCGGCGCGACATGCGGAGGGCTTGCGGGAGCGACAACAGACCCTTATGGGGGAAATCCGCCCTATTCATTTTCGCATCAATTTGGAGTTGGCTTCATACCTCCGGGGCTGGCGCTTGAACTTAACGGACTACTGAGAGGCACGCCAACGCTTCCGGGAAAGTACACATTCGGCATATGCGTTACCGACCTTTATAAGGAGGTTTGCAAAACCACATCTCTGACTGTCAAGTCTAAATCGGAGCAGGCAGAAGAGGTTTCTCCACCAGAAGAGGTTACTCCGTCGGTTAAGATAGAAAGTGCAACTGCTAGGGTGATAAGCGTGGACAGAGACCCTTATGGGACCCACGAAATATGGTCATGTGATTGTACCGTTGAAATGTCCGGAACTGCGACTTTACCTGTTGAAACTCTCACTACAGGCACAATTTCACTGGAGTTTTATAAGTGCCACACTTCCAGTGAAGACCTCCAAAACTGTAGCGGTGGCGTGACCCTTGTGGTCGATGCATCCAACCCTGCATCCTGCCCTAATTGGGATATTATTGATGGTTATGCGTGTATACGTCGTCCTGATCAACCGGCGACAGGAGAATGGAGCGTAACATTTGAAGATACGTTTGTTCCTGGAAGAGGAAACTCATATTTTGTTGATGTGTTTAATGTGTATCTGGTCGGACCTAATAGCGTAATGGACTGGGTCACTCTAACGTGTTGTCCATAATAATTTCAACTCGGGGGCGGAACTCTGCGCTCCTCACTTCGTTGCGGTGCTCGAGAGCTTGCAGCCTTTTACTTCGCTCATCCAGACATAGCAGCAATTAACAGGGAAATTCCTGCGAAATTTCCCCAAATTCGTCTACGGCGTGGGTGGGGCGAAATCGCGTCAGTAAGTTTTAGTAAAATAGGTTCGACTATTATCAATTATTGCCCACTAAAAGGGCGCGTAGCTCAGTGGTTAGAGCGCCTCACTGACATTGAGGAGGTTCAGAGGTTCAAGTCCTCTCGCGCCCACAACGTAATAAATTTGCTTTGCAAATTTAAACGTTGTAGGAAATAAAATTTAAAAAAATTTGTACGCTCCGCATTAAAATGGAATTTTTTAAAATTCTTTATGAGGATGGTGATTTATTAGCAATTGATAAACCAGCCGGAATTACAGTTTTTCCCGAAAAACCGACGGCTGAAAAAACTTTAATAGATTTTTTAATCAAGAAACTCCCAAATTTAAAAAATGTTGGAAAGCCGCCCCGCTATGGTATAATCCACCGACTGGACAAAGATACCTCGGGAATACTTTTGATAGCCAAAAATGACAAGGCCTTAGAATTTTTCCAAAAACAATTCAAAAAAAGGAAAGTAATTAAAAAATATCTGGCTTTAGTGGTTGGGAATTTTAAAACCAAAAAAGGGAAAATTGAAACCCTAATCGGCAGATCGCCAAAAGATCGAAGGAAACAAAAAGTTTATTTGCCAGGGGAGCCAAAAGCCAAAGGGAAAAAATTGAGAGAAGCAATCACTGAATTTTCAGTTTTAACCCGCCTTCGCCCCACCTTCACTGAAGTTTCGGCGGGCAAGCAAGGCTCGGGCTCGCAAGAAAGATATTATACTTTAGTCGAAGCTAGACCAAAAACCGGGAGAAAGCATCAGTTGAGAGTTCATTTTAGCAACTTGGGGCATCCCATCGCTGGAGATAGAATTTACGGATTTAAAAATCAACCAAGTCCCAAGAATTTAAGTCGCTTATTTTTACATTCTCATTATTTAAAAATAAAATCACCAAAAGGAGGGGAGATTGAAATAAAGTCGGCCCTCCCAAAAGATTTAAAAAGGGCTTTAGAAGAATTAAGTTATGGAAACAAAAACTGAAAAATTTATCGGTCCTTTTTTGAAAAAAGATTTACCCGATATTCGACCAGGCGATACGGTTAGGGTTTATCAGAAAATTCCGGTTCCGGCTAAAGCGGCTAAGAAAGAGAAAAGTGAGAATCAGCCGGCCGATAAAGAAGAAAAAGTTCAAATCTTTGAGGGTTTGGTTTTGGCGAGAAAACATGGTAAAGGGATTTCAGCTACCATTACGGTAAGAAAAGAGATTTCCGGAATTGGAGTAGAAAAAATTTTCCCTCTCCATTTGCCAACCATCGAAAAAATCGAAATTTTAAAAAGGGGAAAAGTGAGAAGAGCAAAACTTTATTATTTAAGAAAAGCCAAGGGTAAAAAAGCAAAATTAAAAGAGGAGGAATTTACTGAAGTAGTGGCTAAGGAAAAATTAGAAGAGATAAAAACAGAAGATACCGAAAAGGAGAAATAATCTAAGCGCGGGTGCTGTAATTGGTAGCCAGGCTAGCTTGAGGTGCTAGTGCCGTAATAAGCGTGGAGGTTCGAGTCCTCTCCCGCGCACATTTCAGCAAAAGTCAACGATTTATGGGCCGCCTCGCTTCGCTCGGCGGCCAAATTGAACGGAAATTTCCACCAAAAACTTAATTTTCGGTTTTGTAAAATGTGGTTCGAGCCGATATTTTTCAGAAATGTTGTCATTTCTGATTTATTTTGGGACAAAAGTAGTTTTTGAGCTTGATTTAGCTTCAAAACAAAGTCTCTGGCCGGTTCGAGCCAAGACAATCCTTTTTGTTCAAAATCCTTAATTCTTTCTTGCAATTCTAACTTGTGAGTTAGGATTTTTTGTTTTCGGCTGGTATATTCTTCTGTAGAAATAACTTCATTCAAATAGACATCTAAAAGTTTTTCAAGTTTTGCCTCAATTTCTGTTAATTCTTTTTTAAGATTTTGAACAATGATTTTTGTTTGCTCTTTGGCTTTTACCTCGTCTTTTTCTAATTCCATTAAAACTTTTTCCGTATCTTGGCTCGACAAAGAAACTTTTTGAAGAAAAGATTTGATTTGTTCAACAAGATTTTCTTCCCTTGAATAATGCTTTTCGGTGCAATTCCCTTTTTTCTTTGTACAGCGATAATAAATATGTCCTTTTTGCGTTTCGGCAGTGATGGAAGCGCCGCAAGAGCTGCATTTCATTAAGCCAAGAAAAACAAAATTATGTTTCTTGATTTTCTGCGGTTTTCCTCGCTGTTTTAAAATTTCTTGAACCTTATCAAAAAGTTTCTTTGAGATTAGGGGTATATGTTTTCCTTCAAAAATTTCTCCTTTATATTTCATCAAACCAAGATAGAAAACATTTTGAAGGATTTTCTGAATGTTGCTGGTTGAAATTTCTTTGCCGAGATTTCCTTTGATATTCTTTTCTTTACACCAATTGGCGAGAGAGTTTAAATTGTGCCCACCGGTGGCGTAAAGTTCAAAAAGTTTTCTAATTTTCGGCGCTTTCTCCAAATCAACATCAATCATTCTCGTTTTTGGATTATTTAAATAGCCAATTGGCGCCCAAACCGGCCAAACGCCGTTTCTGATTTTCTGCCTCATTCCTCTTTTTACATTTTCCGAAAGATTATCAACGTAGTATTTACTCTGGCCAAAAGCGATGCTTAACATAAACAAACCCTGTGGAGTTGGTTCAAACCAAAAAGTGGGAAACTTCAAAGATTTAATAACTCCTTTATCAATCAGATGAATAATTTTGCCACCATCAACAGAATTACGAGCCAATCTATCCGGATGCCAACTCAAAATTCCATCTGCTTTACCCTTTTCTATCAATAACAACATTTCGGCGAACTTCGTTCGCCCAGGTTCTTTGGCAGTTTTTGCCTCGCACAGCGAGGCGACGATTTCAAGTTTTTCTTTGGCGGCAAATTCCCGCAACTCGCAGAGTTGCGATTCAATAGAAAGAACTTGATGGTCTTTATCTTCTGTAGATTTTCGGGTGTAAATTATGTATTTCATAGTTTTGATTTAAAATTTTCTTTTACCAGTTCCGCGAAGCGAAACACAAAACCAAAAATTAAGTTTTTGGTGGAAATTTCCGTTCAATTTGGCCGCCGAGCGAAGCGAGGCGGCCCATAAATCGTTGACTTTTGCTGAAATGTGCTCTATATTGAAAATAGTTCGAACGAATTTCGCCGCCACAGGCGGCGAAAAAGAGCCAGCCTGATTTTGCCTGCCCCGTAGGGAAACGAAGTTTCTCCTTCTGGGGCGGCTCGCCCGCAAGCGGGCTCGCCGCGTTCCTTTATTAAAAACTGCCAAAGAACCTGTAAAAAATATCGGCTCGAACCACATTTGGTAAAAGAAAATTTTTATAATTTTTTTAAAAATTAATCAATTCAAAGGTCTAAATAAAATAATATTAAACATAGAAATATGAATCTTCTTAAAGAAGGTAAAACTAATTGGAAATATATTTTAATTGTATTGATTTTAGCTGTTATTGTTGGCGGTGGGATTTTAGTTTGGCAGTATTGGGGGATACCGGGAGAAGAAGTAGTACCAAGGGAACCTACTGCCGAGGAAGAGGTTAAGTTGAAAGAGGAAATAACGCCCCTAAGACCAGAAGAAATGATACCAGAACCTGAGGAGATTATTTTATTAGAAAGCCAGGTTGAAAATTGGTCCTTATATAAAGAGATAGTAACCGAGGAGGATAAATGGGTTGGTACTGATTTCTGTGGGAATAAGGAATTTGAAGAAGTATTAATAAAAGCTAAAAAGGGAAGCATGAAAATTCTTAAATTAAACGGTGCCTTAGACCTCGTTATTACACCAAATTATAAAAATTGGACAAATGAAGAATTTACAGCATTTAACGATGATTCTACTGCTATTTGCGCAGTTGGGGGAAGATATCCACAATATGCCTATTCTGATAAATTACTCTGGGTTAGTAGCTGTGGCTCCGGTTTTGAACCAGAGATAACTTCATCATATTATAAAAAATGGAAAGAGAATCAAATTCGATGTGAAAAAGCTCGGACGGTCGTAGAGAGTTTTTTCGCAAAGAAAGAAACTGTCAATTGGAAGACTTATAAGAATTCGAAATGGGGTTATGAAATAAAGTATCCCCGAAACTTTTATGCAATAAATGTATACGGAGGCGATACGGGCGCAATAAGTAATGTTAGATTACCAGAATATAAAGAAGGTTCGGTTACTTGGATGGGTCGAGATGTTATATATTTTGGAGCAGAAAATGGTATATTGGTAACTATAAGTGAAATGGCAACAACAAGCGTACCATTGAAAGATTGGTTGAAACAACGGTATCCTGAAATGGATTTAACAAGTTATAAAACGGTGAATATCGCTGGACAAAGCTCTTTATTAAAAAGACAAGAAGCTTTTGATGTTTGTATTTCACCAAGTCTTGGAGTTTGTTAATCTGAATCTGCTCCCAAGGGTAGTTTTATTAGCTACGATATCTATCTTTTAAAAGATTCAACAATGTTTTGGATAATGGTCCAAATTAAAATGGAGAATAAAGAATACGATACTATTTTTAACCAAATGCTTTCTACTTTTAGATTTTTGAAATAAATTACGGTCAAAGAAAAACTAAAATTGTAAAGGAACGCGGCGAGCCCGCTTGCGGGCGAGCCGCCCCAGAAGGAGAAACTTCGTTTCCCTACGGGGCAGGCAAAATCAGGATGGCTCTTTTTCGCCGCCTGTGGCGGCGAAATTCGTTCGAACTATTTTCAATATAGAGCACAAATTTTGGGCGCGTAGCTCAGTGATAGAGCGTCCGCCTTATTCACCCCGCACCTTTTATGGGCACTTGGCGCAGTGGTTAGCGCGTTCGGTTTACATCCGAAAGGTCGGGGGTTCAAGTCC
>Ga0210018_1001907_pt1 | contig 10673 bp, 7 predicted proteins | sample CryGeyCG2014_010_2_FD_183967 | JGI IMG/M metagenome (GOLD analysis project Ga0210018, IMG submission 183967) | Groundwater microbial communities from aquifer - Crystal Geyser CG09_land_8/20/14_0.10 (SPAdes) (version 2) | ecosystem: Environmental > Aquatic > Deep subsurface > Groundwater | place... | reverse complement strand
GCCCTCACGCCAAATTTTGGTAGTGATGGGTCAATTAATTTTTCAATTTTCTCAATTTGTTCTTTTAATATTTTTAACAACTTATTATCCACAATTTTATTTTTAATTAATTTTTTTTAATAACTTCTGTGCTTTTTTTAAAAGATTTTTATCGTTTTGGTATGTTAATAAACGGTATATTTTATTATCAAATGGTTTCCAAATTGCCCATAAAATTTCTCTATCTTTTGTTTTAGTAATTTTTGAATTCTTACATACTATTAAAAACCAATGAACTGTACGAAAATAAAAAACTTTTCGCTTGGCATCAATGAATTTATAAGTAGTTTGCCCAATATATTCTTCTGGAAAAGCAGTAATACTAGTTTCTTCCTTTACTTCACGAATAGCGGCTTTTTGTAAACTCTCGTTCTTTCTCTGATGACCTTTCGGTAAAGTCCAATCATTCATCTGGTTGCGATGAATAATTAAAACTTTGAAGGTGCCCTTTGTTTGCTTAATCACAACACCGCCAGCGGATATTTCATGAAAAATTTTAAATTTTTTGATGTTCATATTTTTATTATATCATAATTTCAATCATTCTTTAATTAACTTAAAAAACCTCATTAAGAGAGGCTTTTTAAGATTGCGAAGATCTAATAAATGAGAGTAAATCTTGTTTTAGTATCAAAAATAAAAATGTTTATCCTCTAGAACTATGGCATCCTATGGTTTCTATCTGAATAGTATAATCACTTTTAACATTTTTAATTTGAATCTTATGAGCTCCTTCAAAATCAAAATCAAAGAAGAAATTTTTCAAATCTATTGTTTTACTATGTTTAGCCACATCTTCAGCATAAAACCTTTCTCCGGGTTCATAATAAGCAACCAAGGTATTATTACTATAAACTTTAGATATGTAGCAAAGAAGATTATTTACATTGGTAGTTAAACCAAGGGGACTAAAATCAGCATCAAGCGTAATCATTACACTTGCACTATAGGGAACTTTAATGGTTGCAGGAACATCATTGATAGGAATGGAAATAGGGGTATCGTTATAATTCACTATACCAATTCTCATGTTGCAATCAAATTCTTCTCCCGTGCATTGAATTGGAGTATTTTTTCTTGTAATTTTAATAGTGTGTAAAGGCTTGTCGCAATATAATTCATTAAATTTAGCAATAGTCCCCTGATAAATTTGAGTATAATCTGGTCTATTCCCACAACAAATAACTTGGTGTATGTTATATTTCTTGTTGAAAGCCTTTATGGCCGCTTGAGTTTTAGGCCCATAATGGCCACCAACAGAATCTACCCCAAGTTTTTCTTGAATTCTTTTAATTTCTTCGTGAACTTGCCCATCTTTATAAGCATTATCAGCAAACAAATCCCAATCTAAACAATATTCAGATGATTTTGCTGAACCTGAAGTGGTCGAAGTTGTTGCCTTAGTAGTAGATGTAACAATAGTTGTAGTAGTTGTTGGTTCTTCTGTTGTGGTGGTTGTTGGTTCTTCTGTTGTGGTGGTTGATATTGGAGCGTTAACTTTTAAAGTTCGACCAGCCATAAATCCAACACCAATAAGTACTGCAACAGCAATAATAATTATTACGGGAGCGATTCCTTTTGTATTCATATTTTTATTTATTATTTATAATTTAATACACGATTTCATTATAATTTATTATAAAATGTTGTAAAGTAGCCTGAAATCATCTGTAAATTAGGCTAAAACAATCTTCGTGCATTTTAATTATACACGAACTAAATTAAAAAGTCAAATATTAAAGATCAAAGTCAAAAAAAATGCCTTATCTCAGGCATTTTTTATCAAAAATACTTATAAGTTTAATAAATCAAGAATTATAAAATGGTGTCGTTTATCTTTTTAAGATGTTTTTCTAGTGTTTCTGCATCTTTACTAATTTTCCCAAAATCTACTTCGGGTCGCGGTGAGTTATTTTAGTCTTCTAATGTAATTTCTAAAGGCTTTTTCTAATCTGATCATTGCATCAATCATTTTGTCTTGTAATTTATCCCAATCTTCTTCGTCTTTTAATCCTGCTTCCTCAAATTTAACAGAAATTCTACAAGCCCTTCTATTATCAAGCCTTTCCCATTTTAAACTCCCTCCAAATTCTTTCTCAATTTCATCTTTATATTTATACAATTGATCAAAACGAATTTTATTAATATTAGGTTCTTCAAACTCTTTTCCTCTATCAAGATAAACTTCGCAACCAGCGGATTTATTCGTTATTGTATAGTTATATCCAATTCCAGCTTTACCTGCACCAGTACCAATCCATGAATATATACTTGGACTAATATTTGAATATAAATTAGTCTTTTTCCTAGCTTTTTCTAAAAGTTTAGTCCAAAACTCTTTTCTCAATATATGCCTCTTTGCATATTCTTTTTTTTCTTTACCAATAGTTTCGGATTCTTCACTTGGCCCAGCTATAATTGAAAATTTAGGCGCAGGATTAGAATTTCCTATTTTATATGCCTCAACTTTAACTAAATAAAAAGCTACGCCCGGACCAAACTCATTTAACCAATCAATTGCTCTTTCATGTTCTTGTTTAGGGTTACTTGATATCCAAATGGCGATCTTTACATCTAGGTTTGCCAAATAAGTTATGATTTTCCCTAGATGTTGGTGATTGGTTTTTTCGAGTTGATTTTCTAGTACTACCTTTTGACCCATCCCATCTTCGGCGATAATATCCACAGAGAAAGATCCTGCTTTTCCTTCTTTTTCTATGGGAGTAAGATCTAAATCAAGTTCTTCTCCCAGTATTTCAAGATTTTCGAAAAGCCAAGAAGTAAAATCTTTAGCTTCATTTTTCCAAACATCTCTTAAAGAAACTCTTTTTATTTTTCCTACATTTATTTTATTTTTCATAAATTTTTATTTCTCAATTAATTTTTCGACTTTTCTTTTTGCTTCCTCTAATAGTTCTTTTGCTTTTTTGCGAGATTCGTGGAATTTTTGGACTAAATCAGTAATTTTACAAAATTAAATCTTTCCAATTACTGAAATCATTTTTTAATTCTTTTGAAGTTTTATCAAAATAAATCCATCTTCCCTTATATTTTCTTTGATCAGTATTAGTAACTATTCCGCCAAAAAGTTTTTTGCCTTTTTTGTTTTCTTGTTGAATATATTTATACAAACCGTCAATTTTCGGACCGGCAACTTGTTTAGTTAATCCGGCTTTCGTATCAAACAAACCAATTCGTCTATCTTTCAACTTCACAATAAAATCAACGTAAAAAGGCTTCGGCTCGCCGTTCTCATAAGACACAGCGAAAAATGTCGCGTCTCTATCTCCGTTTTTAAACCACCATTCAATTTTCTCCGCTTTTTCCAAAAATTGAGCAAAAGCCGTTTCCGATTTCCATTTTTCATCGCTATAAAACGGTTGCATAACTGATTTTTTCTTAGCTCCTCTTATATCATCACTACCAAATCTCAAACCCTCTGGAATATTCCAATTTTTATCTACCCCTAATTCTTTTTCTCTTTTAGAAACTTCTTGGATATAATTTTCTTTTGCTTCTTCGATTGTTTCTATAAAATATCGATTATTTTTCTCATTTAAGACAACCTTTATAATTTCCTCTTGCTTTTTTACATAATCCATTCCGAAAGCTAATTGAAAAAACCTATAGATTGCTTCTTTAACCCTGCCTACCGATCTATCATCGGGATAAAAAGGAGATAAATCTCTTCTTACAAAGAAATCAAATAATTTTTGAAATTCATAACCTGCTGGTCTGAATTTCGCCGCCTTTCCTCTCGTTAATCCTGCCATAGCACGATCAACTTCTTCCATTCTCCAGTTGGAAATAATCTCTTCGTCTAATTTTTTAGCCCACAGATTTATTTTCTTTTTTAATTCTCTTTCCTTGGTTATATCCAAGAATATTTTAATAAACAAAGGAGATAATCTTGTTTTCTCTCGATGTCTTTTAGAATAATAAGAAGTTAAATTTATCGGTTGATAATCCTTTCTGCGTTTGCTTTCATAAATTGTGATGTAATCTTTAGCAATGTCTTCTTCTATCTCAATATTATTCAAATTAGTGTAAACATAAGCTAGATTTAGCGCTGGGTGCCTTTGATAATGGCCCTTATCCGGTTCTGGCATTCGCATAATTCTGCCAACTGTTTGAATAGAAAAAATCGGGCTGTGCCATTCTCTAAACAAAACCAAAATCTGGGCTCGGGGACAGTCCCATCCCAAAGCAATCGCCTGTTTAAAAATCAAAATCTCAACTTCGTTGTCCTGTTTTTCAACATTTTCTTTATTGATATGCTCGCCGGATAGCCAAATTGCTAATTTCCCATTTTCAGTGCCTATCCTATATTTATCTTTTAAAATCCTAATTATTTTTTCTTTCATTGTATCTTCTAAACTTCCTATTCTATCTGGTAATTGAATTAAAATTAAAGGATTAATATCTGTCTTTTCTTTTTTGTATGCTTTTAAAAGTTCTTCTCTCTTTTTTAATGCTTCCTTAATAACGATTTCCTCACTTCCTTCTCCTAATTCTGTTTTTATTTTCCCTTTCTCTAATTTATTTTTAAAATCTTCATTTAAAACTACAGCCTTTTTAATCATTCCTTCAGCTTTAACGTCTTCTATGTGAACACTTACCGTTTCATCTCCTTCTAAAACTGGCGTAGCCGAAACTTCAATTGTTAAATCCGCATCTATGTCATTCTTTAATCTATTTGCTGCTGGTGCATCAGCGCTAAAATGACTTTCATCGATGATCAAAACAATTTTTCTATTTTCTTCTCTAGTGGTTTCAAGTACCTTTGATAAATTTAAATCTTGCTCATTTTCCCGGATATAAATATTGTCTGCCTTATTCATACTTTCCCAATTAAAAAACAAAATTTCGTTTTCATCTATTTTTCTATCTTCTAAATCTTCAAAAAATGAGCATTTTAAAATCCGAGTATTTTTAAAATAGTTCTCTAATTTATCTCTACTTTGTTCGTGTAAATGCCTTGGAGCCGTCCAAATAAAAGCCAGTGGTTGCCTAAGTTCTGGATCCTTAATTAATTGCTTCAAAAACTCTGCCATCACTATTGTTTTTCCTGAACCAGTCGGCGCCTTAAAAACTAATTTTTTCTCACCAGAATATCCTAAAAGCTTTTTGGCCTTCTCTAATAATTCTTGTATCGCATTTTCTTGATAAATTTTTAGTTGCATAGCATTGTATTTACTAATTGTTTGGGCCCGTATTTTCGCTTTCTACTTTCAAAGGCATCCCTTCCACCTTCTAATATTTCCATAATTTTCTCCCTCGAATACAAGTTCTCAATAGAGGTTGAGGTAACTTGACCAAATTTGCCATCTTCTGTTGCAATAATAAAAATTAGTTCTGCATCACCATTGATTACGATATTGGCATCATGGGTAGCAAATACCAATTGCCGTCTTTTTTTAACTTCTTTAATAATCGGAACAAGGGTTTTATATAAATAGAAATGATCTAAATCATCTTCTGGTTGATCGATCATTAATGGCTCGCGTCCAGAAATCAATATTATACTTAGCAATGCAGTACCTCTTTCCCCGATAGAGCAATTTTTAAGCAATTTAAACTCTTTTGATAGATCAGGCCTCCATAGCAAACGGGAAGTAAGACCTGGAAGTAATTCTTCTAAATACATTGCTACCTCATCTTTATTTTTAATTTTTTGAAAGTAGTCTAATCCACTACTCCCTAGCCCGCGGATATTCCATTGGCCGAAATTGTTATCACGCAGGCTGCTAATTATTTTTTCAGAACCTAAGGATTTGAATAGTTTTAATAATGGTTTTCTGTTAGGAAATCTAGGTAGATCATCTTCTTGTTCATGTTCTGACTTTGTCTCAATTATCTTTATATATGACTCTATAGGAAACACTGTTTCGATCTCTAACTTAATTGTGTCGTTTAATATAGCACCGTCTTTCTTAGATAAGTTTTTAAAACTTTCGTCTAATTTATTTTTTACAGAGTTTAAATAAGTAACATAACCTTTTAATAAAAGTTTCCGTTCTTCGAGTAAGGTTTGTTTCTCTTTTTTTTGTTCTTCAATAGCTTTAAGCTGTTCTTCTAAAGTAACAATTTCTTTTTGGATAGAATCTAGTTTCCCCAAATCACCGACGGTTATAGATAAGCCTTGTTTAATGGATTCAGTTTGAATTTGCTCCCAGATTTTTCCTAGGCGTTCATCAAAATCGAATGATGGTTCCAATTCCAAAATTTTACTAGCAAGTTCTGTTATCTGTTTTTCTAATTCTTGTTTATTAGTTTTCAGGGATTCAACAAAACTCTTGACTTCGCTTTCCAACGCCCTCCACCCCTTTGGCACTATAATCCCTTCCGGATCAACATTGCTAAGTTGTAGTTCATCGAAGAAATTTATATCTATAGAATCCTCGTCTCCTATTAGGGGTTCTTCAGTGATATTTTCTATACGATTTTTTATTCTCTTAACTTTTTCTCTTAATTTTATGATCTTATTCCGCTCCTCTAATAAGTGTTTGATGACTTCCTGGGAAAGAAATTCGGCTCTATTATTTTTATCAATTATTTTATTTTTAATATCTTCTTCTTTAGAAATCTCTTTTTCGCATGCCACTATTTTTTCTCTATTGATGGCTAATTGAGAGATGAAACCGTCGCGTTGCTCATTTAGTTCATCGAACAAAGAAACTGCCTCCGTTCCTTCTTTGAAAATCTTTTCAAAAAGAAAATGACTCAATAAATCTTCATTATTGGGATCAGCTAAATAACCGATCTGCTTTTGATGATAGTAATCAAATAAAAAGCCACTTTCTTTTGCGGTGCTTGGTAATAGTTCTTTAACATCACCAGAAAATGAATTTTTTACTTTTGCTGTAACGATATCGCTATTACCAGTATTTCTTTTGAAGAAAAAGCCGACATAGTTATTACGCTTCTCATTCAGTAGTTCCGAATCACCTAAGCTGAAAGCTAATGCGTCGAGAAGTGTAGATTTTCCTGATCCGCGTGAACCAATTACACAGTTCAAGCCAAAATTAAGATAAAGATTTCCAATATTTTTAAGAAAAAATTTTTTATTTTCTTCAGAAACAGTAAATGAATCAACAACCGCGTGCACAAAAGTCGCAGGACTTTTTTCTCCTATAAAAACTCTGTCTTGTGGTTCGTAAATGATTTGCTTCAATCCTTCAAATGTAACTTCTGCTTTAATCCAACAATTTCTATTGCCGGGAAATGTACCAATATCATCAATTCTCTTGGCATCGCTTCCGCATATGCACGGTTTTGGTATGTTGTTTAAAAATTGTCTCCAACTTTCCCCCCATGTTTTACTTGATAATAAATCAGAATCTACAAGAAAGAGCTTAACCGTTTCCTCTTTTGTAGTTTCCATAGTATCAGCCACCTGAGTGAGGTTTTTCTTGACGTCATCTCTTAATATGGAATCGATCTTTGAGATGCCTCCATACTTATCCCACGGGACTATAACCAAAAGACTATCCTTTAAATGTTTATTCTTTAAAATGCTACTTAAACAGTCATATGAGATATAACAACTCTTATAACCTGCTATCAGAAAATCTTCCCTCTTGCATTTTGAACGTTTTTTGCCAACAAGTTTTTGTAAAACATCATCAGAATAATCTTTGGCAATTTCAATGAAACTCTGAGGACTTATTATTTTTTCTGTGCTCGAGAGTTTTAATTGGCTATAAAATTGGTTAATCCGATCTAAAACCTTGCTTTCTCCACCATTATTGTCAAAAATAACCTGAAAATTCACTCTAGTTTTATCATCTGGACTCTCATCAGTAAGCACATCGAAACGTAACTCTATACCCGGGAATACCACTTTATTCAACTTTTCTTTATCGGAAAGCTGTTTATTTAGTTCCATTAGTTTTTTATATCCATCAAATGACCAGTAATCGGTGATAGCAAACGCAACAACATCCGATTCATTTATTGTTCTAATAATTTGCTTAAATGTGTTATCATCATTCGGTCCATTCCATGTATAAGAAACTGGAGTATGAACATGTAAGTCCCATTTTCTCCATTCTGATCCTCTGTATAGTATTTTGCTACTTTGATTATTCATAATTCACTTGAATATCCTCCTATACACCCTTAAAATCGCTTCAGGTATAGGAGATAATTTTACCTTCTGCTTTACATCGGTAAATTCTTCATCAAAGGTATCATCACCTAAAGAAAAAATATAAACACTAAACTTTCTTTTGAGGTCTTTAATTGCTTTTTTAAAATTCGGGATTACTAACTGGTCAAAAATAATACCGGTATAGTGATTGCTATTTTTAAAAATCTTAAATTTCTTTTGGCACAAAACCGGTTCAAAAGTTCCCTCTTTTATACAAAGCATTTCTGTCGCCTGTTCGGTTAATTTCTTCTTATTTTTATCCGTCGGCTCGGCCTCGACAAAACCAGTCTCAAAATATTTTAAATTACCGCTTAATCCTTTAATTTTTCTCTTCTTTAAATCAGTATAACCTTTAATAACTTTTTTAATTCTTGGATAACAAATACTTTTGCAAATATTATTTTCATTATTAGTACAAAGAATAAATTGCCGATTGCCCCCGTCCTCTTTATTAAGCTCTAAAACTGCGTGGCCAGTTGTACCAGAACCTGCCATAAAATCTAAAACTACAGCGTTTTTGTCCCCTCCAATAATTGATAAATACTTAATTAAACCAAGTGGTTTAGGATTATCAAAATTAATATTTGGTAATACTTTCTTATAATCTTCTTTCGCCTTCTGGGTATTACCAACCTCATTGGGTAATAATAAAGTATTCGGTACTAGTCCTTGTTGGACTTCAGATAAAAACTTTTTTAACCTCGGGATATTTTTCCCGTCTTTCCCAAACCAAGTACGATTATCGTAATATAACTTTAATAAGTTTTCTTTTGTGTAGGCCGGATATCTTCCGTGTGTTGGTTTCCACTTCATACCGTTCGGGAATGTAATTTTGTATAAACTTGATTCTGATCCGCTTTTGGCATCAAGTTTAACAGAGGTCCATGGTCCCCTAGGATCGTTATCAGGATTTTTATAAGATTCGTTTAATTCTTTCGTCCGTGGCAATAAACGTATTTCTCCTTTATTAATATTTTTTAGGTAGCATAAAACATACTCGGTATTAGTGGATACAAATTTCGCATCGCTTTGCCTACCGGTTTTTTTGTTCCAAATAAATTGAGAGACAAAATTCTTTTCTCCAAACAAATCGGGGTTATCCATCAACAACTTCAACTGGGCCACTTCATTATCATCAATTGAAATAAAAATCACTCCAGTATCTTTCAGTAAATTCTTCGCCAATTTTAACCTTTTTTCCATAAAGGCAAGCCATTTTGAGTGGCGGTAAGCATCTTCACGGTCTACATAGCGATCGTTGAAAATAAAATCTTTATTACCAGTATTATAAGGAGGATCAATATAAATCACGTCGATTGCTTTATTATGAGTGTAATTCAAAACTGAAAGCGAATGATAGTTATCTCCTTCAATTAAAAGATTAACTGGTTTATTCTTGTCCGTAATTATTTCTTTATTTTTAACTTCCTTCAAAACTGGTAATTCATCTTTACATTGCTTAACGACTTTTTCTTCTTTTTCTTCCCAAACAATTCCGTATTTTTTACGTTTCCCCAATTTCTCAATTTCTTTAATTAACTCTTTCTTTGACCAATTTTGATAATTTTTCTTTTTAGGCATATTTTATCTTTTTCTTATATCTTGTCCCGTTGGACCTTCTATTAAATTAATTATTTCTTTTATTAAATCTTCCCATAATAAGCCTCCTTTGAACCAAAGTAAGATTCGATCGGTACGATATCGTAAAAGTTTTAAAATTTTTTGCCAAGTAAAACCTTGCGGTTTTAATTGATCTTTCCACTCTTTCCAAAGGTATTTAGGAAGTTGATTCCCCGACCAAATAACAAAAGAGTCCCAATCAATATTGGGATTAGTATTATTAATAAAAGTAGTCTCTTTCAGGGATTTCATCCATGTTTTGAGTTCTTTTGGTTCAGTGGGAATAAGTAAATTGACCTTCATACCCTAAGTATATGGGGTATCAATCAGTTTGTCAAGTTCTAAATCAATTTTTTTTCTTTAAAACTAAAAACTTTGGTTTTAGTAATAATTACGTGGTCTAACACATCAATTCCCATTATTTTACCAGCTTCTATTATTCTTTTGGTGATTTCTAAATCGTCTTCAGAGGGCTCAGGGTCACCAGAGGGATGGTTGTGAACTAGAATTACTGAGGCGGCATTGTGTTCTAAAGCTTCTTTGAAAATTTCTCGAGGATGAACTAAATTGGCGTTTAAGGTACCAATAAATGTTGATTGTTTTTTCCAAATCATTTCATTTCTGGCATTAAGATAAATGGTCATCAAATGTTCACGAGTTTTGTCCCTCAAATAAACTGCTTGGGCTACAACATCTTTTGTTGAACGAATAATTGGTAAGGTTTCATCTTGAATTTTTAAAGCTCTTTTTACTAATTCTTGGCTGGCTAAAATTATACAGGCTTTGGCTGGACCTATTCCTTTAATTTTTGAGAGGTCTTCATATTCCATCTTGAACAATCGCTTTTTGGAATATTTTCTTA
>Ga0210018_1001903_pt1 | contig 10682 bp, 9 predicted proteins | sample CryGeyCG2014_010_2_FD_183967 | JGI IMG/M metagenome (GOLD analysis project Ga0210018, IMG submission 183967) | Groundwater microbial communities from aquifer - Crystal Geyser CG09_land_8/20/14_0.10 (SPAdes) (version 2) | ecosystem: Environmental > Aquatic > Deep subsurface > Groundwater | place... | reverse complement strand
TGGAATCCTGCATGAAGAATAATGTTGTGGGTGTTTTGGAGAATATTAATGGGAAAATAGTTATAAGGGTTATCCGTGCGTGGATGTTCAGGAAATAAAATATAATTAGCAAAAAGGTTTTATTTGCGTGGGGCAATTTTATTGATTGTTTTATGAAGAATGTTGTGTTAAGTGTTAAGGGTTTGAACGTGGTTTTGGATGGTGTGAAAGTATTGGAGGATTTGTCCTTTGACGTGGAGAGTGGCGAGATTCTGACAATTTTGGGCCCTAATGGTGCGGGCAAGACTGTATTGCTAAAATCTTTGATTAAATCTTTGCCTTACTCTGGACGTGTTTCTTGGAAGAAGGGTGTAAGGATTGGTTACGTTCCGCAGAGGCTGCCTTTTATTAAGGAATTGCCTTTGAGTGTGAAGGAATTTTTTGAACTGAAAAAAGTGCCGGAGAAAAGGATTGGTGAAGTTTTGCGTTCCACTGGATTAAAAGACATGAAATTATTGGACAAGAGAGTCGGGGATTTGTCGTCCGGCCAGTTCCAGAGGATTCTTGTGGCTTGGGCTTTGGCTGGGAATCCTGACGTGTTATTGTTTGATGAGCCTTTCGCGGGCGTTGACATTTCAAGCCAGGAAACAATTTATGATTTTCTTGAAAAACTGCACAAGACTAAGAATTTGACTATTATTCTGGTTTCTCATGATTTAAGCATTGTTTACAAGTTCGCGACAAGAGTGTTATGTTTGAACAAGAAAGGTTTGTGTTTTGGCGTGCCGAGGAAAGTGCTGACTTCTGAGAATTTGTCAAAATTGTACGGGGGAGGGGTTAAGTTTTATTCCCATAATCATTCATGATATCCCAATTCTTGCTGAGTTTGATTACTGGATTATTCGTTGGAGGGGTTAGCGGTTATTTGGGTTCGTTAATGATTACTAAAAGGATGGCTTTAGTGGGTGACGCTTTGGGCCACGTGGCGTTGCCGGGAATTGGACTGGCATTATTTTTTGGTTTGGATGTTTCAATAGGCGCCGTGTTTTTCTTATTAATAGGGGTTTTAATTATCTGGTTTTTGGAGTCAAGGACTAATTTGTCAGCAGAGGCATTAGTGGGTGTATTATTCGTTGTGAGTTTGGCTTTGGGTTTTTTGATTATTCCTGATTTTGAATTGTTGGAAGCATTAATTGGTGACATTTCCAGCGTTTCGTTAGTGTCAACTGTTGTTTCTGCAATTATTTCAGTTACTGCATTAATTATTATTTACAAAATTTACAATAAGTTAATCTTGTCGAACGTTTCTGGGGATTTGGCTCTTGTTGAGGGCGTTGACAGCAAAAAGTATAACTTGTTTTATTTACTGCTTATTGCTTTAGTGGTTTCTATTGGCGTCAAGGTTACTGGCTCATTATTAGTGGGCGCGTTGGTGATTATTCCTGCTGCTGCAGCTAAGAATTTGAGCGCGAATTTGAGGCAGTATTCTCTTGGCAGTTTAATCCTTGGAGGGCTGAGCTGCTCCCTTGAAATAATAATATCAGAATGGACTAATGCTTTGGCAGGTCCGGTAATAATATTAGTGTCAGCATCTTTCTTCTTAATATCCTTAATAATCAGAGGATTAAGAGGGCAGAAAATGAGGAATTATTAATTAAAAACGTTTAAAAATTATAATTTTAATTAAGATTATTAATTATGGATATTGTTAATGACGAATTAAAAATTATTAATTTCTGGGAGAAGAATAAAATATTTGAAAAAAGCGTTAAGCAGCGTCCTGTGACTAAGCAGTACGTTTTTTATGACGGCCCTCCTTTTGCTACTGGCACTCCTCATTACGGGCATATTCTGGGATTGACTAGCAAGGACGTGTTCCCGAGATTTTGGACTATGAAGGGTTTCAGGTGCGAGAGAAGGTGGGGTTGGGATTGCCATGGTTTGCCTATTGAAAACTTGGCTGAGAAGGATTTGAAAATCAGCGAGAAGAAAGAGATTGAAGCCGGAGGTGTTGATAAGTTTAACGCGTATTGCAGGAGTAAAGTTTTGGGTTATGCTGAGGATTGGGGTAAAGTAGTGAGGAGGATGGGTAAGTGGATTGAATTTGATAATAGTTATAAGACAATGGACAAATCGTATATGGAAACTATTTGGTTCATTTTCAAGAAATTGTATGATAAGAAATTGATTTATGAGGGTAAGAAAATTTTAATGTATTGTCCTAGGTGCGAGACGCCGATTAGCAAGGCTGAGATTGCAATGGATAATAGTTATAAAACAGTTACTGAGAAGAGTATTATTGTAAGTTTTAAACTGAAAGGAGAGAAGAATACTTTTTTACTGGCGTGGACTACTACTCCCTGGACTCTTATCGGCAACGTGGCTTTGGCTGTTAATTCAAGAATGGATTATGTTAATGTGAAGGTTGGCAGTAATTATTTTGTCTTGTGCAAAGAAAGTATTGGAATGATTAATGGTGAGAAATATAAAATTGTTGATGAATTTAAAGGTAAGGAATTGGTTGGGAAGGGTTATGAACCTTTGTATGAAACTGCCGAAGGTAAAGCATACGTTGTAGTTAATGGTGGGAAGAGTGTGAGCAGTGAGGAGGGCACTGGCATTGTCCACTTGGCTTTGTATGGTGAGTTTGATTATGATATTATTAAGAAGAATAAGTTAAGCATTGTCCAGCACTTGGATGAGAAAGGAAGATTAATCAAGGGTCCTGAGGAGTGGTTAGGTGAATGGTTTAAGGATTTGGACAAGAATATTATTGCTGATTTGGACAATAAAAATTTATTGTTTAAGAAATTGGATTTTTCGCATAGTTATCCTTTCTGCTACAGGTGCGAGACGCCGTTGTTTTACAACGCGGTTGATTCATGGTTTATTAATATTGAAAAAATCAGGGATAAATTGTTAAAGGAAAGCAAGAAAATTAACTGGTACCCTGCAGGCAAGGTGGAGAAGAGGTTTGAATATATTATTAAGACTGCTCCTGATTGGACTATAAGCAGGAACAGGTTCTGGGCTACTGCTATTCCTGTATGGAAATGCAGTAAGTGTGATGAAATAAGGATTATTGGAAGTATTGATGAATTAAGGAAGAATGCTGTTGAGAAAATTCCGAAGAATATTGATTTGCACAAGGATGTTATGGACAATATTCACCTGAAATGTTCAAAATGCGGCAGCGTCATGAATCGGGTTCCTGAAGTTATTGACTGCTGGTTGGAGAGCGGGAGCATGCCTTACTCTGCAAAGCATTACCCTTTTGAGAATGAAGGATGGTTTAAGACTAATTTCCCTGCTGATTTCATTTCAGAATATATTGGGCAGGTCAGGGCTTGGTTTTATTACATGCACGTCATGGGTGTGTTAATGTTCGGCAAACCTGCATTCAAGAATGTTGTAGTTACCGGGAATATTCTGGCTGAGGATGGCAGCAAGATGAGCAAGTCAAAGAAGAATTATCCAGATCCTAACAGAATATTTGAAGAGTATGGTGCTGACGCTTTAAGGTTTTACTTAATGAATAGTCCTTTGATGAGGGCGCAGGATTTGAATTTCAAGGAGACTGGTCTGAAGGAAATTTACAGGAAAGTGATTGTTTTATTAAGCAATGTGAGCAATTTTTATTTCCTGTTCAGCGGCAATAATAAAAATTTTGCTGATACTAATTCAAAGCACGTATTGGATAAGTGGATTATGAGCTGTTTGAACTCTTTTGTTAAAAATGTTACTTATAATTTTGAAGTTTATGACACTGTTAACGTGTGTGACAATATTCTTTTATTCATTGATGATTTAAGCACTTGGTATGTGAGAAGGAGCAGGGACAGGTTTAAGGATGATGATAAGGATGCTGTCCGCACTTTGGCTTATGTTCTGAACGTGTTAATCAGAGTAATGGCTCCTATTACTCCTTTCATTGCCGAAAATAATTATCAGAAGTTCCGGAACTTGAACAAGGATTTATATGAGAGTGTTCATTTGGAGTCATGGCCTGAATATGAAACTAATTTGGTGAATGTTAAGGTTGAGGAGATTATGAAAGAAGTCAGAAGCGTTGTCAGCAAGGGTTTGGAGCAGAGGGATAAGGCAGGAATTAATGTGCGCCAGCCATTAGAAGAATTGATTGTGAAAGGTGTGGAATTCAGCAATGAGTATTGTGATTTGATTAAGGACGAATTGAACGTTAAGAACGTTAAATTTGAAGATGGTGATATTGTCAGTGTTGAATTAAATACTGTTATCAGCCATGAATTGTTAATGGAGGGTGTTAGCAGGGAGTTAACCAGAATTATTAACAATGAGAGGAAAAAGATGAAATTAACAATTAAGAACAGGATTAAATTATACTTGAATACTGAGGATGAGTTGTTAAGGAAGAGTGCTGAAGTTTACAAGAAGAATATTATGAACAGTGTTCAGGCAGATGAATTAATATTCGGTTCTTATAAGAATGAAAAAAGTGTTAAAATTAATAATAAGGAATCAAATATTGCTATTGAATTATTGTAATTTTTGGCACGTTTTTTGTGTCATTATCGTGTTGTTGTATACTTCCAGGCATGCGTGCGTTGTGTTAGTGTAAGCGTAGGTTTGCAGCAAATTATTGTCTGTTCTTAGTTCAGTGTATCCCCAGAAGCTTGCATTATACTCGTTAGGGTTTACTGTGCACAGGTTCGCGTAATTATTGTCAGTATTATTTACGGTTTTAATGCAGCACATTGGGATTAATTCATTATTGGGCATTATTATATTGTCTAATGTTGTGATAAGTGTCTTGTTCTGCCCGAATAGTGTGAAAGTTATTGTTCCCTCCTCGCACCATGAAAGTGATGAGCCGTTATTATTAGTCATTGAAACAGTGCACCCGGCAATTAACAGGATTAGTAATGCTGTAAGCATTGTATTATTCATTTGTTCAAATTTATGCGCTGAGTATTATTAAATCTTTTTTTGATAAAGTTTTTAATCCGTTAAGTATTCCTGTTTTATTTAATGAAGGTTGTTAAAAGAAACGGCGACTTGGAGGATTATAATCCTGAAAAAGTTGTTAAGAGTTTGAAAAACAGCGGAGTGAGCGAGTCAACTATTAATAAAATATTGCAGACTATTAAGGACAAACGTTTTGATTCTATCAGCACAGACAAATTATACAAAATAGTCTACCAATTGGTTAAGAAGCTGGAGAATAAGTATAATGCAAGTATTTATTCTTTGAAGCAGGCAATTATGCGCTTGGGCCCTGATGGTTACACTTTTGAGGATTATATTGCCAAAATTTTTGCAGGCGAGGGTTTTAAGGTTAAGACAAGGCAGGTTTATGAGAGCAACTGCATTACCCACGAATTGGACGTTGTTGGTGATGATTTCTTTGTTGAGTGCAAGTACCATAATAGTGGAGGAATTACGAGTGGTATTAAGGACGTTATGTATTCCCATGCGCGCTTTCTTGACTTAAAGGATGCATGCAAGAATAAAGGTTATCATTTCAGGAAATTGTGGGTTGCGACTAACACTAAATTCTCTGACGAGTGCATTGATTACGGGAAGTATTGGGGTCTTAAACTAATGAGCTGGAAGTATGACGGAAAGAATAGTTTGTCTTACATTATTGACACAAAGCATTATTTCCCTGTTACTTTATTGCCGAGTGTTGGAAGAGAAGTTTTTTCTCTGCTTTCCAGGAAGAATATTTTATTAATCACAGAAGTGCGCGACAAGAGTGATGAGGAATTGAAAAGTATTGGATTGTCTGCTGATGAAGTGGCTAAGTTAAGAACTGACTGCGATAATATTATTGAAGCTGCTAAAAAAATTGAAAAAATTAACGGTGGCAAAAAATGATATTTATTATTGGAGGATTAATTCTTGCAGTAATCTTGTTCGTCATTCTTGTTTATAATAATTTTATCAGCCTGGATAACAGGGTTGTTAATGCGTGGGCGCAGGTGAATGTTCAATTAAAGAAGCGTGCTGATTTGATTCCCGCACTTGTTGACATTGTCAAGGGTTATGCAAATTATGAGCGGAAAACTCTGAAAGAGATTACAATGCTGAGAAGCGAATTATTGAATGTTAATAGTGTGGCCGGCAAGTATGAGGTGAATAAAGCGCTTGGCGAGATGGTTAACAAATTTTTTGTCATTGCAGAGGATTATCCTTCTTTGAAGGCTAATGAGAATTTCCTGAAACTGCAGGAGGAGTTGAGCGATGTGGAGGATAAAATTGCATTCACAAGGCAGTTTTATAATGATACTGTTTACAAATTTAACACTAAACTGCAGTCTTTTCCTTATTCATTGGTTGCAAAATTTATGGGTTTAGTGAAGAAGGATTCTTTTAATGAAAAAACTGATTACGAGGGTGTGATTTTTTGAGCAGGAAAATAATTTTTTCTGTATTATTCTTGTTATTGTCTTTTTCTGCTGGTTTTTCCAAGAGTTATTTTGTTAAGAGTGCTGACGTGAACATTAACGTTCTGGATAATAGTTTAGTCGGCATCAGTGAGGAGGTAACTTTCAGTTTCTCGGGCTGCTACAGTGTTATTTACAGGGACGTGCCTGTTCCTGCTGAATCATTCGTCACGGGTTTTGAGGGTTTTTCTGACGAAAGTTTCACTCCTGTAGTGAATGACGCGAGTGATTTTTACACTTACGAGTTTCATTTTAGCCAGCAGCAGTGCGATAAGGATGTTACTGTTTTAATGATTTACAATATGAGCAAAGTGGTGGATTTGTATGATGACACGAGCAGTTTTCAGTTCCAGTTCTGGGGTGCTGACTGGACTAATGTTAATATTTTAAGCGCAAGCATCAATTTTCCCTTTACCTTTAATGTCAGTGATTACTGGGTTCATAATGAGGTTAGCGGAAATTCATATTCAATTGACAGAAATACTTTTTATTATTCCGCGGGTAATGTTCCTGCTAATCATTGGGTTGAGGTTCAGGTGTTGTTCCCGAGATTAAGTGATAGTGTTTTCAGCGATGTTCATTCAGGCTCTTACGCTGATGAAGTTAAAAGTCAGGAATTGTATTACCAATTCTTGCAGGTTTATAATATTATTTTGATTGTTTTGTTCTTGACAGTTCCTTTCATATTGTTTTATTTCATGTATAATAAGTACGGGAAGGAGTTAATTATTGATTATTCGAAAACTTATGAGAGGAATCCTCCTGATAATATGCCTCCTGCTTTGGTTGAGGCAATAATTAATGTTACCCGTGATGGGATGCCTGATTTGAAGGGTTTTACTGCGACTATTTTTGATTTGACAAGAAGGAAGTATTTGAAGATTACTGGTGATGAGAAAAAAGTTATTATCAAAATTCTTGAAAAAAAATGGGAGGCAGATTTGAAGGATTTTGAGGTTGAAGTATTGGATTTTCTTGACAAGCACGCTGTTAATGGCGGGATTGACTGGGATTCTTTGAAGCATAAATTAAACAGATACGATAATGCAAAGGATTTCTGGAGCAGGTTTAATGATTTTAAAAAATTAGTCGCTAAGAAGTTTGAGAAGAAGGATTATTTTATTGACAAGGGCAATAATGTGTTCCTTATTGCTTCTGTTATTTCATTAATTGTTATGGTTTTGCTGTTATTATTGTCTGATTTGGGTAATTTTGCACTAATTACGCCATTGCTTTTTTTCCTGCCATTTTTTGTGTTTGTTAAATTATTGTCCAAGAGCGGCGCTGCTGCTTACTTTATTCTTGCTTTTGTTGGTTTTCAGTTCCTGACTTTTACTGCCATACTTACAGCGTTTCAGTTAAATCCATTATCTGCTTTCTTAGTATCAGTTTTAATATTCCTTGTGCTGAATACTATCAGCCCTGCCATCCTTGGCAAGTGGACGCGTGAAGGCAGGCTGTTTGAGCTGAAGTGGAATAATTTTAAGAAATTTTTGAATGATTATTCTTTATTGAATGAGTATCCTCCGCAGAGCATTATTATTTGGGAGCAGTTCTTGGTGTACGCTGTTGCTTTGGGCGTTGCTGACAATGTGATTAAAGTCATGAAGTTAAAAGTTCCTGATTTTAACAGGACTAGTAATTTCGGAGTTTTATACTATCATCCTGCATTTTATTCTAATTTGAATTCGGGTTTCAGCGCTGCTTCAACTGCTGCGAGCAGCAGGAGCGGCAGCGGATTCGGCGGCGGAATGGGCGGATTCGGAGGAGGGCATGGCGGCGGTGGCGGCGGTGCAAGGTAAAGGTTTAAAACTATTCTTTGCTTATTTTTTTCATTTATGGGTGACATGGACAAAGCTTTGAAGGAAATTAAGAAAACTTTAAATGATGTTGCTTTAAAGGTTTCAAAGGATTTTGGCAAAGTCAAAGTGAAGTATAGGGAAGGGAAAGTTGTCAAGAAAGCGCGCAGTGACTTGTCAAAGGGATTGAATGATTTGGCTAAGGAGTTAAAGAAGGGCGCTAAGAAAGTGAAAGGAAAATAATTATTTTTTTAACAACTTCTGCTGCAGGAATAATTGTAGTGTCTATTATTAAGTCGTAATTTTTGCTGTCTTCCACGTCAATATTATATGATTCTTTGTATCTTTTCTTCTCGCTTGCTTTTCTTTCATTCACTGCTTTAATGGCTTCCTGCAAATTCAGGTAGGATTCGTCCCTTCTTTTGTCCTGCATTATTCTCTTAGCTGCTTCTTCAGGTTTCACTGTTAATTTTATTTTAATGCTGTCTGGTATGAAATGGAATCCCAGCCTGCCTTCAAGTATGAAATTGTCTTCTTTTTTGCCTAATGTTTTCTGGTAATTGTCTATTCTTTTGTCTATTCTCGCGTCTTTTTCTGCGTGCTGCGTTAATTCTTTGAATGACAGGTTCATGTCATGGGCTATCCGCCTGAACATTTCGCCTGTGGAGTAATATTTAAGTTTTAATTCCTGCGAGAGCATTTTTGATACTGTGCTTTTTCCGCTTCCCGGGTCTCCGGTTATTGTAATTTTCATTTTGTAATTTCTGACAGCATTTCTCTGTACTTTCTGCCTTTTTCAGAATCTGCGGGGTATATGTTGGGCTGCGTTAAGTATTTCAGGAAGAATTCCAGCATTGTTTTCCTGACTCTTTCAGCGTCATTTTTTAATTCTTTATTGTATTGCTCCAATTTTATTTTCTGTTCATTTGTTGCATTTGACAAGTTTTCGAAATTAGTGACGTTTCTTAATTTTTCAAGAGTGTCTGAAACGTTGAATTGCTCAAATTCTTTCAGGTCATAAGTTTTTTTCTCAGTTTCGTCAAGTTTCGCGTTCAAGTTCCTGAAGCTTTCAAGCATTTTCTGGAAAGTGTTTATGTATCCTTCACTGGTCAGGTTCTGCAGGTTTTCCAGTACGAAGCTCATAGTGTTAACTGAATTGTATAATTCATTCATCAAATCCTGGTAGCCTTTCAGCAATTCATTAATGAGTATTACGGAGTTTTTGCAGAACGTTTCAACATTTTCTGCTTTTTTCAGGTTAATGCCGCCTAATTTTTTTATCATTTTGTCGTATTTTTCAAAGGAATTCTTTATAGTGTTCAATTCTTTCCAGAATTCGCTTTTCTTGTAGCTCTGCGTTTTGAATAATTTCTGGAAGAATCCTATTTTCATATTTTTCAATTCCCTGTTGTAATCACTGAAGTCTACTTCAAATTCTTTTATCCATTTCTCGGCGCCTTCATAGGCTATTTTCATTTTTTTCTCATCATTAAAATATTGTTTCGTGAAGTCCTGCAAATAGCTGAATAAATTGTTGAATTCTTTGTCTAATTTTTCGGCATATTCTGAGAAGTAATTCTTTTTCATTCCTAATTTTTTCATTATTTCCTTCAGATTATTATCCAATTCTGCCTGCTGTTTCTGGCTTTCTTTTAATTTGTTGAACAAATTCTGGAATGCTTTGATGCGGTAATTCAGGTTTTTTAAGTCAATTTTTTCCTCTGCTAATTTTCTTTCAAGGCTTATTACGTAGCTTATTAAGTCAAGCATTGGGCTTAATTCTTTGACGAAACTCCTGTAAGCGTCTGACACTTTCATGTATTTCTCGAAATCGTCCCTGAAAGTTTTTGACAATTTGTTGAAATTGTCAAATAAGTGGTCTATTTTATTGTCTAATTCGTCAAGTGGCACTCCTAAGTTTTTGCAGTATTCTTCAAAATTTGAGGCGTTAACGTCTTCAGTTTTTACGTTAACTTTTTGGATGAATTCTTCCATTTCTTCGTCGATTATTTTATAATTCTGCTCGAATTCGTCTAATAATCTCATATTTTGGAATAAGTTTTCGTCATTGCCTAGTTTTCTTAAGTTTTTGTCAAACTTTTTTATTATCTTGTTGATTTTATTTTTCATTTTAGGGTATTTGTTATTTGTTAATTCCTTTACTTTTTCCAGTTTATTGTTCATGTATTCATCAGCTTTTTTGGTTGATGAATGGAATTTTTTAATCTGGTTTTCAAGCCCTTCATTGAATGATATGAGTGTTTTAACTCGTTCGAGCAGGAACTGCATCACTTTTCCGACTGTTTTCAGGTCTTTTGCTTTTTCTGAAGTTTTTCTGATTTCATCCTGAGTGCTTGCTGCTACTAGCAGTGTTTGTTCGTCAGCGTCTTTGTCTATTTTTAACTGCACTTTGGCTAATTTTTTCAGGGATTTTGCTGCTTTGTCCGCAACCTGCCTTATGTGGATTTCATTATCAACC
>Ga0210018_1001898_pt1 | contig 10707 bp, 14 predicted proteins | sample CryGeyCG2014_010_2_FD_183967 | JGI IMG/M metagenome (GOLD analysis project Ga0210018, IMG submission 183967) | Groundwater microbial communities from aquifer - Crystal Geyser CG09_land_8/20/14_0.10 (SPAdes) (version 2) | ecosystem: Environmental > Aquatic > Deep subsurface > Groundwater | place... | reverse complement strand
TGGAAAAGATAAACCATACATATGTTTTAGATGCAAAAGTACAAGTGCAGTTGCAGGATTAAGTTATATTCTGGACAAAACTGCAATTGCTAATTTTATTTGGGAAATTAAAGTACATTCTCAAACAGGTATGAATAATAACAGATTTAGAGCTTATTATACAATAAACCCCGAAGAATCAAGACGAGAGAGTTTAGATATTGTGAAGGATAAAAAACAATTAATTGAAGATTTTGATATTTTGGGTTATTCTATTTTAGATTATTTTTTAAATAGATGAATCTCAAAAATTAATTAATTGTGGGGATACATTACCCAAGGTTTAACTTACCCCAATAGCTTGTTAAAATCTTCTCTAACAGAATTTATTTTTTCATTTCCTACTTCATTTATCAAAAGTTTCATCTTAATTAAAAAATCTTCAGCTTTTAATATAATTTCATTGCAAGATTCTTTCGTTACTTTAATTATTTGTTGAGTTTCTACGTAATATTGCTTGTCAATTCTTTCTCCTTTAGCCCAAGAAACTATCTTTACTAAATCAAGCTTATCAAAAAGTTTCTCAAATAGAATTATTGAAGCAGAATGATTTTCTGATTTAATCCCAATCTTGAATAATAAGGATAATAATGAATTGTACATGCAGTAATAGGCTTCGGATGTCGAATTTTCATAAAGCTGACTTTGGTATAATATCTTTGCAGATTTAAGGCAGTTTTCTGCTTTGATTATATAAGATGATTTCATCTCTTCAGAAGGCTCAACTAATTCAATGATTCTCTTCTTTTTAAGCTTCCTTAAAAAAGTTAATTCTTTCATAAAAATCCTCCATGCCCCTTATGATTATATGATTCTTTATAATTTCCTTAATTAATAAAGAGTTAGTATCAAATTTCCCTAGTTTTATGCTTAATTTTGAATTTAATTCTTTTAATTTATTTTTGATTTTGTTATCTGTTGTTTCAACATAAATATCAATGTCACTCTCTTCCTTGGGGTTTCCTTTTGCATAACTTCCAAATAAGATTATCATTCCTTTTGGGAAATTTTTCTTAATATCTTCAAATATTATAGATAATTTTGAATGTTTCTTTAATATTTTATTTAACCTATGAATCTCTGCAGAATAAATATAGTTTTTAGCTTTTAGATTATTTTTAATAAAGAATATTTTATTCTTGCCTTCTTTTTTATAATCTAAAATATTCTCTTCAACCAATTCATTAATCTTTCTTAAAATTGTAGAATGAGATTCCTTAAGAATTCTAGCTATTTCTCTTAGGTGAGTTTTATTTCTTAATAAAACCAATATTATTTCCAATTCCAGGTTGTTTCTATTTTGAACCATATGTTTCATTTATGAACCAATACTATTTAAAACCTTTCTTTGAATGATTAATTTATATTAATAAGAGAAGGATTTATATATCAATTGATATATAATCTATAATGAAAAACACAATAATTAATTCAATAGCTAGAAGCCCAACTCTTGGAACAGTTCTTATGATAGAGAGAACAATTGAAGAATATAGCGGAGAATTTAATAGAACAGAAATATGGAAGAAACTTCCAAGAAAAGTAATGTGGCAGACATACTTAATTGTTTTGGATTATTTGGAGAGTATAAACAAAATAGCCTTTGATAGAAATGGAACAGTTGGTTATATCTGGAATCCAAAACTTGCAAAAATGCTTTCAAAAAGACCAGAGATTAAACCCAATAAGGGTAAAATCAGTGTAAATATTACAAAATAATCTTTTTTAATTCTTCTATTTTTTCAAAGTCTTTGTCTTTAGTTACAAGAATAAGACTATTATCAATCACAATTGAAGCAGATAATAAATCTGCTAATGACAAAGATATGCCTTTTTTATCATATTTAATTTTTAAGTCAGAAAGAATTTCTGCAGATAAAATTGTAGTATGAAGAACATTAAATTTTTTTAAAAATATTAAATTGGTTTGAAGAGATTTATTCTTTCTAATCTTTAGACCCATTAAATATTCAAAAAAAGAGATAAAGGTTAATTGAGGTGAAGATTGATAAGATTTATATAAATCTTCAAGTCTGTTTATTGTTTCTTTATCTCCTCTTTCAATAGCTATCAATATAGAAGTATCAAAAACTAGACTCATGTCTAAACCCTCTTTCCTTTCTCATGTTTTTAACAATATTCTCAATATCATCTGCTTCTTCATTAGTTAATGACTTTTTTCTTGATAGTATCTCTTTCCATAAATCCTTTGAATTTTTTTCAAATTCATTAACCATTATTTTTAATAAGATTGACATTTTCATATTATTTTTTAGTGCTAAAGTTTTGAAGTCTTTCCAAGTCTCTTCATCTACATTTTTAATACATTTATTTTCCATAAAGTATAACAGTTATACTTATATATAAATCTTTCTTTTTTGTAATTTAAATTTAAAAAGACAGTGTAATGAAAGAAGATTTCATTATTAATTTTTCATATATTATATAAGATTTATCTTTTCTTCTGAACTAAACTCCAAAGAATATATACAATAATAAAAACCACTGCAAATCCTAGAATGTGATATATAATTGTTTTAAGAAGAGCGTTTGGACAATCACCAAAACATTTATACTTAAATAAATATCCACCAACTAATCCTAAAATCAGAGATATAATTGTTTTCAATCCAGTAAATTTGAAATTCATAATTAATTAAAATAAATATTATTTAAATATCTTCTTATCCTAAAACTATATTTGCACCAGCAGAAACTACGAAAGAGATTAGCATTAAAGCGAAAGAATGTTTTACTCCTGCCTTAAGTCCACCCTCTCCTAATTTTCCTATAGTAAGTCCTGTGAAAAAACCTTGGATTAGAAGAAGATACAAGAAAGAATTTGACATTTCTTCCTGTTGAATAGCTTCTCCCCCTGTTGCTCCAACTTCTGCAAAAGTTCCGCTTCCTATGGATCCCAATTCAGCAATTCCTGATACCATAGGAAGAATTTGAAATTGCATAATCAATATTATTATCATGAATACAAAGAAAATTATATATCCCTGAACAACCAAGGTGGATATTGCTGCTTTCCTCTCTTTTTTAAGCTTGTCAGATATGCTTACTGCTTCTGCAACTGCCTCGAGAATTTCTCCTATATCTCCTCCAGCCCTTTCTGCCTGTCCTATAAGAATGATTGTTCTAGATACTGTCTTGTTGTTAACATCTTTTGAAAAAACTTCAAGTGCCATATTTAATGGTATTCCAAGGGAAATTTGATTTGCAAGCTTCTTTATGTTAGGTCCTAATACACCATATGCTTTATCTCTAAGATTTATTATGCTTTTACTTATCGGAGTTCCTGTTTTTACACTCTCTACGAGATTTCTTGTGAATTCAAGGAACATTTCTTCTTTTTCAGTTTCAGCCCTTGTTTCAGCTATTAGAGAGATTACAAAAGGCAATACTCCTGCAAGCACACCTATTCCTATTATAAGAAAGAAGAGCTTTGTATCTTTAAATAAGAAAGATAATCCAATTATTAGGAGTGCAGCCCCAATTCCCATATAGTGTATTTTCTTTACTTCCATTTTTTTGTTTTTATTTTTTTAATTGAAGGAATGCCAAAAAGACAATATTTATCATTGTGACTGAGATAACCATAATTATTGTTATCATCTGTGTGCTCATTGAAATTCCCAATCCGCTTATTTTCATCATCATAAGCAAAATCATTAAAATCATAGGAGCTGCAATAACCAAACTTATGTATATATCCATGAATGTTTCTGCAGCCTTTGTTTTCTTTTCTTGTTCAAGACGATTTTCAAATAAAAGTGTTTGTGCCCTCTTCTCAAAGAACTCTGGAAGATCTCCACCAGAATTTATAGTTGTTGCAAGTCCATTGAATAATTCTGAAAGTTTTTTGCTTGGATTGCTGTAAGCAGCACTTCTTAAAGCACTTACTAAATCATACCCATAGAGATTTATTTCATTTATTAATTTCTTGAATTCCTTTTCTATGTAAGGATATTCCTTTGTAGAAATTATAATGTCAAATATCTTGCTCGGGTCAATCATTGAACCAGATATTGCAGACATATGTATTGTAGCAAATGGCAATTCATCCTCTATTCTATTCTCAGTTGAACTTTTTTCAAGACCAGGATAGGTATACATAAGAATGAATGTCAAAAAGGGGGCTAGAATAACAATAAGAAGTGATATCCATATTCTAGAAAGCAATTCTCCAGTGGCTTTTGTTATTATAGGAAGTTCAACTCCTATCCTGAAGAATAAAAAGAATATTCCAAGTAAGATTCCAGCAAAAAAAGCCAGTAACGTTGTTAAAAATATGACTGATATATATCCTCTAGGGGTGAATTGCATATTTGCTTTTATTAAATCTCTTTCCAACTCTTGGAAAGTTTTATCACTTATCATCTTGTCAGATGCTTTTGAGAAGAATTGATTAGCGATTTTTATATAATTGTTTGGTTTTTTTTCTTTTTGAATCTCAACTTTTTCATTTTTTTTCTTCATTCTCTTTAATGTTAATTTTTCTAAGCCTTTAGGTTTTAATTCTTTCAAAGAATATCCTTTTACTTTACCTGAAGGAGTTACTGCTACACTTATAGGTTTAGGTTTCTTTAGTGAAAGTTCTTTTTCTGTCTCTTTTATAACTTCTTTTAGTTTTGGGGCGTCTTTATCTTCCTCTTCTACTACTTTCTCAGGAGCTAACTTCCTTATTAGATTTATATTCTCAAGAGCGAATGGAATTTCCTCATTTGCTTTTCTAAGTGCTTCTCTTACAAGAACAATTTGAGAGGATATCATCTTCTTTTCTCCTGCTTCTGCTTGATCTAGATAAGTTTGAAGAGAACTAAGTTCCATAAATATCCTTCTTATCTTTGAAATTACTTCCCTTAGTTTTTCAAAATCTTCCATGCTTGTTTTCACTATGCAAAACCTCCTGATTTTGTATCTTTGAAAAATTTCCTGTTTTTCACTTTAATTCCTCCGCTATCTTTTTTTGTATTTTTAATATAAATTCTTTAATTGCTTTTACTTGTTCAGGTTTATCTTTTTTGTAAGATTCTTCTAGTCTTCTTTCTGATTCTTCTATGGTCATTATCAATTGATTAATAAAAGAAATCCCTCCAGAAGATTCGCCCTCTTTTTTTACCTCAATACCCATTTAAGAAAAACGTAAAATGTCTTATTAAATATTTTGATTGTTCAAGGCAAATTTATAAATCAAAAAATCTAGTATAATATATGGTCTTTCCAAAGTTAAGGAATAAAACACCTCTTTGAAGCATTGTTTACTCCAGATGAGTTTGTTAAATATAAAAATTGGGATAAAAAGAATTTTCCACATAAGATAATTATTACTTATGATAAAAAGACAATAGGACACTTTAAGAGGAAATTTATGGGTAAATATAAGATTATTAAAATTGCAGGTGATCCTCTTTTATTGTATAAAAACATTGGAATTATTTATTCATTTGGCATAGGTTCTCCCTTTGCAGCAACACTTCTCGAAGAATTAATTGCTATGGGAGGAAAGGAATTTATTAATATGGGAACAGCTGGAGGATTAGTTAATAATGGTATTTTCTTATGTAACAAAGCACTAAGAGATGAAGGAACAAGTCATCATTACATTGCAGATGGGATTTATTCTTATCCTAATAAAGAATTAACAAATAAATTAAAAAAATCTCTCATTAAATCTGGGCTAAAATTTAATATTGGGCCAACTTGGACAATTGATGCCCCCTATAGAAAGACAAAAAAAGAAGTTATTTACTATAAGAAAGAAGGAATTTTAACAGTAGAAATGGAAGCTTCTGCTCTATTTGCAGTAGCAAAACTTAGGGGCGTAAAGATAGCTTCAGTATTTGTTGTCTCAGATGTACTCGGCAATGAAAAATGGGACCCTCAATTTCATAAATTAGATTTAACAAAAAATTTAAATAAAGTTTTAGATGTAGCAATTGATTGTCTCTTAGAAAAATAATTATTCCACACCAAATTTATTCAAGATTTCTTGTGGTTTTTTGTAATATTCATTTACTATTTCCTGAACCTCTTCAAATTTGAAAACTTTGCCCTGATACAGTTTATATAAAATCTGAACTCTCCTTTTAAATTCAAGATCTAAATCTTCAATAGTCATACCATATCTTTTTCTTATTTTTTCAAATATTTTACTGTTTTTCTTTGAATAAAATTCGTTTTCCTGTGGATTCCACATGAAAGGAGTATTTGTAAGAGCAATTCCGTCCAGGGTTACATTTATTATTTCAACAACTTCTTTTAATTTTCTTGTCTCTTCCTTATTTACAATTGCGTGGGTCATTATGCATACGCAATCCAAAACATTAAGAAGAGTTGGAGAAAGCTCTATAGGAGGGGTTTCCAGTCTTTTTATTAGAGTATCTACAGAATCTGCGTGTATAGTACTTATGGAAGAGTGCCCTGAAGCCATTCCCTGGAATAGAACAGATGCTTCTGCACCTCTAACTTCACCCACAATCACATAATCTGGGTTTTGTCTGAATGAACTTCTAAGCAAATCAAAAAGGCTTATCTCTCCAGTTGTTCCTATTCCTGTAGATCCTCTTACAACACTAGGCAACCAGTTATCTCTAGGCAGATTCAATTCTCTAGTATCTTCAATTGAAACAACTCTCGCTTCTGGAGGGATAAAAAATGCTATTGCATTCAATAGGGTTGTTTTTCCTGATGATGTTCCTCCTGTTATAAGGATATTCATTTTATATTGAACGAGTATCCACAAATATGCAAGAATTTCTGGGCTTAAGGTTCCAAAAGAAATTAATTGAATTGGTGTCCAGGGAGTTTTAGTGAACTTTCTGATTGTATCAAACATATTCATTGGCTTATTTCCTGCAATGAAAAATTTGCATGGTTCCAATTCTATATCGTAAACAGGTTCATTATTGTTTATAATTTCAATTTTTTCTACTTTTATGAATTCCTGCTCGGAATTAAGCATCCATTTTATATATTCTATTTCTTCCCTGACCAGATTGGCATCTTTATGCATTTCAATTTCCTGTATTAATCTTTCTGCAAATTCTCTTGAGAAAGTTGTATAATAAAATCTGTTGAGACTTACTTTGCATTTATTAAGAATTTCTTTATTTATAATTCCCAATCTTTTTATAATTGAGAGAATAGGAAATCCTGGTATTCTGTCATGTCTTATGAACTTTTTTTGGTTATTTCCAGCCTGTCTTTCAATAAGATTTTTTAGAACATTCTTTTTATTTAATGAATCAAAACCAACCTTGTTACTATAAGTTTCATAATAGGGGGAAGGAATATTGACTCTGAATTCTTTTTCATTTCCTCTTAAATAAGAAGATATGCCCAGTCTTGAAAGAGCATAAGTCAATCCTTCTGCAAGGTCTTTTGAAAATGTTTTGTAGCTTAATCCTGCACTTGCTGTGCCATCTCCATCAAATAATCCCCTTATAAATGAGGCAATAACATTGTCCTCTGATTTTAGTATTATTTCAGGAATTTCCACAATATTGAACTTTTTTCCCGAAGGAATTCCAAATACCTTGTTAAAAAAATAAGGAGCAAATGAATTGCACAAATATATCCTATTGCCTTCATAGTAAGATTCAAACTTTCCAAACAATTTCATTAGTTTCTCTTTTACTGAGTTTTTTACTCCCTCTTCATAGCATGAAAAATCTATTGAATTTGGTGCAATATGCCCATCGCTTATTAAAACCCCTGCAAGATAAGCCAAATCTTCATTAACTTCTTTTGGAATCTTTATTGTCTTGCTCTTGCCTTTTGTTCCCCCGCCATAAACATTTATATAAATATTTTCCATCTCCGATAAATCAAATCCTTGTTTTGTGCATATTTGATCCATAACAGAAAAAGAAACAGAACTGCCCCTGTTTATTGCTTCATAAAAATATGAATTTCCAACCTTATAATTCTCAGACATCATTGCCCTGCATCTTTCTCCAGGATAAGAATTTATCTCTTTGGTTATTATTTCTTTTATGCACGGTGTGCTTACAAGGCATACTTTTTTGTGATAAGAAAAATCTTTAATCAGCTGATAAACATTTATTTTTTGTTTATATCCTTTCGCAATTATTTTCTTAGGCATCGGGACAACCATTCCTTCTTTCATATCTTTAGCTTCAATCAATTCTAAAGATTCACCAGCAACATGAAATTTGTGATTTAATGTTACCTCAACCTCTCCCCCATCCTCAAAATTAATTTTTGCCAGCTTTTCTGGGGTTTTGACTTTTATTATTGATGTCATTCTTGAATTTGTCTGCTCAAGATTATCTTCATCAACTCCCAGGCAGTTGACATTTGTTAGTCTTACAACTTCATTACCATCTTCAAGTACAGACCCATAATTTTTTTTGCATTCCTCAAATAATTCTTTTACTTCTTTTATTCTCCCATCACTAAGCTGAACTTTCCCCTTTTTAAAGCAAAATGTAGGACCCTTACTTGTTATATCTTTTGTGTAAGTTGCATTTACTCTCGAACCATCTGGGAGAGTTCCATCAAGGATTGGTTTTGCATAAGAAATATATTTTCCGGATCTCTGTGCAAGTTTTTCAACAAAACTTTGAAGTCTGTCTAAATCATTAAAGATAAGATTAGTTTTCAGATTTCTATAAACTCTGTGGACAATATATACTGGAGTACCTCCGCCATTGCATTCTATATCTTCCACAAAATAATCTCTTAGCAAAGGTTCTGTCTCATTGAAGCCCATAAAATCCCTGCAAAGATAATAAAACATTTTCTTATAACTCTCATAGGAGATTTCTATTCCAAGCTCTATTGCTAAAAGTTTAAACCTTTTATCAATATATTCCAGAAGTTTTGTTTTTTCCTTTTCAATAACAGTCTCAAAATCAATCATATTGTTCATCGCTGTTATTATTTCATCTTTCTTTTTCATTTCTATATCTGTTAATATAGGTTCTTCGATTTCATAAACAACTTCATAGATTTTTGGATCCCAGTGTATATGAACAAAAGCATAAGGAGATATAAGGCAATATCTCACGTCAATTTTTGTCTTATCTTTTATCCTTTTCAAAGGAGGAATTACTGGATTAAAATTTATTTCTGGTCTTGGATAATCCTTTATGTATGTTAAACTTTCTTTTGCCATTTTGTTATTGTGTGGTAAAATCTATAGCTATTTTATTTCCTGATGTTCCATTGTTTGTGAAAAGTAATCTGTAAGGATTTGGAGCCTTGCTCAAAGTTTTAAGGGCTTGTTCTCCATCATAGGTAATATCATATTCACTGCTGAAATCTCTTTCAAGACTGACTGCATTGATGCTCCCCCTTTCTTCTGTGAGTGCTTGTATATTTCCTATCCACACTATCTTCCCCGGCTCTGTGTACACATATTTGCTGTCCATTCTAAAGATTATTGTATCATTTGCAGAGTCAATAGTGAAAGAGCCCTTTCTTATTCCTATTTCCATAAGCCTTCTATTTCCCGGGCTTCCTATAGTCACGATTGAATTATCAATTTCTTTTATTATTTCAAGGGATTGTTCTATTATAGTTTTATCTCTTAGTTCTTCTATTTTTGGTCTTATAAAAGAGAGAACCAAGCCCATCATTACGAATGCTATCAGAAGATAAATAACTGTTTCAACCCACACCTGACCTCTAGAATTTTTCAAAAATATGTTTTTTTCTAATCTCCCTCTTTTCACCATGCAATATTTAATAAAATTTAGTTTATAATATTTTCTTCCAGCATAATTTTCCATTTTTTCTATTATGATGTATGAAAATTTAAGCTATAATATTTTCTTATGCTCTGATTTATTAATTTTAATTGTATTCAAGATTTGAACAATAATCAACTTGATAGGTTGAATCGCTTTCACCGCATTGTTTATCTCCTATTACAGGAGCTATTTTTATCCAATCAACTTTGGATTGTGTTTCAAATCCTTTTCCAACATAGGTTTTTCCTGCATTTTTCACAGGAAGGATTATATCTCCGTTATAGGCTCCCTTATAGGGCTTTAAATCAGCATCATGCGTGATATTATTTGTCAAGGTGAAACTTCTTGAATTGCCTCCAACAAGGATAGATACTACTAGTGAATCTATCTCTACATCTGCTATATTTATTGAGAATTGAACTTCACCAGATGTTTGATTATAACAAGTGTAATATCCATTTAGAGTTACTTTATCTGAAGATTCCACATCAAAGCAGGATTTTTCTTTGTCTAGTTTATCTTTATTTACAATGTTCTTTACAAATGTCCATACAACTGCTGTAGCAACTGTTACAAGAAGTATCAGCAAAACAGTAGCAATAACAGTTGAAAGAGCCTTATTGTTTTTCATTATGCAAAATCCTCCTGATTTTGTATCCGACGAAGTGGATAATATGCAAAATCTCCTTGAGCATTTATTTTTAAATGCGAATTTTTTCTTGATTTTGTATCTTTGAAAAATTTCTTATTTTTCATTTTAAACCACAAGCCTGTATCCATATTGAGCTTCATCACAAACATAAGTTTTTCTTCCGCTTTCAGAATCTCCTATTAAAACAGGAATTAAAACTATCTCTGTTCCACTAAATGTAAGAGTCTCATTTGAGAAAACTCCTCCTTGATTTAATCCGGTTGTAGGCCAAGCAGGATTATCCCTTAAGTC
>Ga0210018_1001897_pt1 | contig 10713 bp, 10 predicted proteins | sample CryGeyCG2014_010_2_FD_183967 | JGI IMG/M metagenome (GOLD analysis project Ga0210018, IMG submission 183967) | Groundwater microbial communities from aquifer - Crystal Geyser CG09_land_8/20/14_0.10 (SPAdes) (version 2) | ecosystem: Environmental > Aquatic > Deep subsurface > Groundwater | place... | reverse complement strand
ATTACTGCGAGATAATTAAAAAGGTATGACTACATAGGCCCGTAGCTCAGTGGTTTACCCGACTAACTTTTTCCAGTGGTATAGAAATGGTTGAACGATAGAAAGAGTAATTGCTTATAAAGTTTGACGCTTGGTACCTAGGATGAAAAAGTTTGACGCTCAGTGGTTTACCCGACTAACTTTTTCCAGTGGTATAGAAATGGTTGAACGATAGAAAGAGTAATTGCTTATAAAGTTTGACGCTTGGTACCTAGGATGAAAAAGTTTGACGGGTAAAGAGCACTTTATGCACCTTTGCACCCGCCTGCCGGCCCTCCAGAGGCGGGTAAACCGGCAGGCAAAACCGCTCGCAGTCATTACTGTGAGATAATGTAAAAAGGTATGACTACATAGGCCCGTAGCTCAACTGGCTAGAGCAACGGTCTCCAAAACCGTAGGTTGGGGGTTCGACTCCCTCCGGGCCTGCCAAACTCCTTCGTCCCGCCAAAGGCGGGTGAAGAATCTCCTTCGGATGAGATCCTTCGTCGCTAACGCTCCTCAGGATGACGAAAGGACTTGGTTCCGAAGGGGATCCTTCGTCCCGCCAAAGGCGGGACTCCCACCATAGGCGGGCAGGCAGGATGACAAGGGGACATGATTCCGAAGGATGGCAGGTTACGCCCCAGGACGACGGGGTATACACTTCGGTATGACAGGCTTCGTAGGGTAAAAAATGTGCCTAACAGGGTCTCAAGCAACTTTTTTCATTTCCTCCAGCGCCCACTTTCTTTCTTCAGCTTCAAAATACTTTCTGGCCGGTTCCAGCAAATCAATTATTGCCTGGGCAACGGCTGGCTTTAGGTCGTTGGGGTGCAAATCTCCCCGAGCGTAAATATCCTCCAATTCTTGATAAGTGTTGACGATTAAGCTGCCGCCATGCTGGACTTCCCGTTTTATCACCAATTCCCGGTCCTCCGAACCCCTATAGAGTAAATGTTGTACCCAGTTGAGAATCGGGTTATAAGATACTTCCCGGGGTGGGCAAAAGGCCTGTTGGATTTTACTCCTAATCTCGTCTGGACTGTCTGTAATAAACACACAGCTGGCCGGATTTGATTTGCTCATCTTCATAGCAGACAGGGTTTCCCGCAAATCTTCTTTTTTAACCGGCCAAACTGGCGGTTTAGTCAAGCCAAGAATTAATGGGTGGTGCGCGCATACTGGTTTTATTGGATGATTTTGCGGATTCAGGAGCGGTTTAATTTTTAATTGCGTGGCGACTTCTCTGGCAATTACATGGGCTTTGCGTTGGTCCATACCGGCGTGGGCCAGATTTATGTTTAGATTAAAAATATCATTAACCTGCATGGGGGGATACATTAAACGGGCGAAAGCCTGGTCTCCTCCCTGTAACTTGCCCATGATGGTTGAGGATTTTACTACCCGGGAAAGAGTAAGATTTTTACTTATGTCAATTAAACTTTGCCAGTAGGCATCGTTGTTATGGTACAAGTCGCTTCCGAGAATGAATTCAATTTTCTGCGGATCGGCGCCGGCGCACAGGGCGCTGGCAATTAAAGCTTCTTTAAAGTAAGAAATCGCCAGTTTCTTTATTTTGGCGGGGTCGCCGCCTAATTTATTATTAAGAACCGTGTGCCAGTCCGCCAGAAAGATTTTGCAGTTTACTCCGGCTTGTTGAAAATCCTTGATTTTGTACAGGCTCATTAAGCCGGAGCCAATGTGCAGTTGCCCGGAAATTTCAAAACCGATATAGTGATTAAGTGGCTGTTCACTATTCAATAGTTCATTCAGATCCTCTTTGGTTAATATTTCTTCGGTTTGTTTGGCAATTAGCTCAAATCTTTGTCTTGGTTGCATAGACAGATTAAGTATATACCATTTAAGTAACCAGCGGCGGGGGAGTGGGTGGGAGAAGTTGCTCCAAAAACTGTTTGGGCAGCAACAGCTGTTTTGTATTCATGTCCTTTATTACTGATCTAATAATAAAAATTCCTATTATTAGCCAAATTCCCAGTAGTAAGGCGGTTACTCCAAAAATAACTTTTTTGGTACGGCGATTATCTCCGTATCTTAGAACAACGGTCCCGGCCAGTTTGTCGTGCCATGTTTGATTATTTTTGTCCAATAACATCCATATGTATCCCAAATAAAAAATTCCCGACAAAAATTTTGCCCAAGTTTCTCTTGTGATAATTTGCCACAAAGTTAATTTTCCTTCCTTTTGGCTAATAACCGCCAGTTTAAGGATCTTTTTGCCTGGAGTGGCGCTTTGGATGGCGGTAAAGTAAATAAAATAAACACTGGTAAAAATACTTAAGCAAACATTGGCCAGAGTAAGACCGTTTTCCAGTGCCGGATTGTTGTTTTGTACAACACTTTCTAAACTTATCGTTGGAAAGAGTTTAAGAAGAAGTACCATAAAAATACCGGCCGCGATTGGGAGTATTATTAGGCCGTCCATTGCTCTTGCTGCTAAACGATCGCTGAAGTTGGCTAGGGTGACTGAATTATTTGCCATTTGGTAATTATACCTTTTTTAGCGGGATATTGAAAAATCGGTTGATATCTCTTATAATTATTCTCATCGAAATTAATAAAAGCAGAAGGAGCGAAAAAAGTGTCCGCGAAAACTAGATTTTTTTTGCTTTTGGGGACAGTTGTAGTTTTGATTTTTGCGGCACTACCATTTTTGTGCCGAGGTTTGGTGAGCCTTAAACAGCCGGTTGTTCCGCCGCCTATTCCTTACGGTCCGGTTGGCGGCGCCCCTTTGGTACAACCGACCGCGACCAGTCATCTTTTTGGTTCACCGCCAAGCAATACTTTGCCGGCCCCCACTGTTTTGCCAACGGCGGTTACACTCATGCCAACCAAAGAGCCGGGGATAACCATTCTCGCTCTTGGTTTGGACGACTGCTCCGATTGGCAGTCGCCTTACTGCGAAAACAGAGGGCCGTTGGGTGAGAAGTATCTTTATCCTGGTTCTAACACCCCAAAGGAGCGGAGCCGCGCCGATGTAATCGCCCTTATCCGCCTTACAAATAGCAAAGTCACTGTTTTGCGTGTTCCTCGTGACTTGCTGGTGAGGCATAAAAACATGCTGGTTAAAAATTCTTCCGGTCAGTATGAGTGGGCGGAAGGCAAGGATCGCTTAAATGCCGGCTACTATTATACTGGCGTTACCGGAATGAAAGAGGCGTTAAAGGATAATTTTGATATAGAAGTTGACTATGTGGCAGTAGTTACTTTTAACGCCATTTCGGCCGGATTTGATTGTTTGGGCGGGTTGGAAATAGATGGAGTTGTTTACAATGGTAAAGAGCTGGTAGAAAAGGCCCGTCTTAGGCGGGGGATTGGAGACATCGCTCGAATTGGCAATCAAAATGCTTTACTTTCTTTAGCGCTGGACAAGTTCAAAAATGAGCTTGGTTTTGCCAAGAAAGCCGGGGTTTTACTGTGTGTATGGTCTAACGCGGATTCTTATTATGTTACCGATTTGCCTTGGACCACCGCTTCTCAACTGATCTTGCGCTATACCGACCATGCGCAAGAAGTGCCGGTGGTTTGGAGTGTGTTTCCCTGTGTTTATGGTCCGGCCTACCAGGGAAAATCAGTGCTGTATTATGGATCCGGTTGGGAAACGGCGGTGGAGACATTTCGTTGAGACCTCTCGTCCAAAGGAGTTTTTTTTGATTCTCCTTTGGGCTTTTTGTTTGGAGTAAAACCGTTTAGAATGGAGATAGGGTCGCCTTAGCTCAGTTGGTCAGAGCGATGGTTTTGTCCCAGCAAAATCTTGCCAAATTTGCTAAAATTTGGCTTAGATTCGCGGGATCCCGTAAAACCAGCTTGCCGAGATAGCTCAGCGGTAGAGCAACTGTTTTGTAAACAGTAGGTCCAGGGTTCAAATCCCTGTCTCGGCTCCAAGACGGCAAGCTAGATTTGTACTGGGATAAACCGTTGATCGGAGTTCGACTCTCCGGGAGGGCTCCAGCTTTGGCAGGCGGGTAAACCATAGGTCGCCGGTTCAAATCCGACAGGCGGCTTCATAACAGGCGGCGGTCGAAAAATAACTTGTCATCCCGAGTCCCGCCTTTGGCGGGACGGGTCTTGGCACTTTGGAGGAAGCGAGTAAACCAGCTGGTCTAGTTTCGCGATGTTTGCTACCATGTAAAATATGACAAAAAAGTCTGCCCAACAAACGGTTTACGCCTTTATTGACAGTCAAAACCTAAATTTGGGTGTAAAAAGTCAAGGTATTACAAAATTCGTTAAAACAAAAAAAGACTGGCATTCGCGGTCGGTCGAAACCTTAGGCTAGTCCAGTCATCGTGATAACTATTTTATACCAAAAAGGAATATATTTGTCAACCTAGCTTGGCGATGGCAGCCAGATGTACCGAGTCGCGGCTTTAAAAAAAGGAGGATCTTGAATCGCTGATTGTAAAGAAAAGGAAAATATAAAAAAATCCTGCGAAGACCTTTCAATGTCGCAGGAGATTTTAGTAACCAAATGCTACTATGCTGTTTAGTCTGTTTAATCTTAGCGCCAACCCATTATTCAATCTTTTATTTATTCTCATCTACTTAATGGTAGTAGTAGTTTCTTTGACTGTTCACGAATGGGCTCACGCTTGGGTGGCCTTAAAGCGGGGAGACCCGACTGCCAAACTGGATGGGCGCTTAACTCTTAATCCGCTGGCGCATTTGGATCCTTTGGGAACGGTTTCTCTTTTGATCTTTGGTTTTGGTTGGGGGAAGCCGGTCCCAGTTAACGAATATAATTTGACTAGGCCAAAAAGCGACGGGGCGCTTGTTTCTTTAGCTGGTCCAGTAAGCAATTTTCTTTTCGCTTTTTTGCTGGCGTTGTTGGTGAGGCTTTTGCCGCTTGGGTCGGTTTTGGGCGGCCTTTTTTATTCCTTTTTCCTTATTCTTATTCAGGTGAATCTTGCCTTGGCGATTTTTAATTTGCTCCCGCTTTATCCTTTGGACGGTTTTAGGGTAGTGTTGGGATTTTTGCCGTATTCCCTGGCTTCCCAATGGTCGCAGATGGCGCGGTTTGGTCCTTACCTAGCTTTGTTTTTAGCTTTTACCGGTATTTTAGGTAGGATTATTAGCGTCCCGATTGCCTGGCTGGTTTCTATTTTTTTGCATTGATGATGAGTAAAATTAAAGCCAGTCTTTGAGCGCTTTGGTGCAAGCTAGCTCTAGACTGGCTATTTTTTTTATCACACTTTAGCTCTGAACATACTAAAACAGGTAGCGATACTCGGTTTGGCGACCTAACCTCTCTGCTTTCTTGATTTCTTTTTCCATATCATCGGTAATGCCGAGGTTGCAGTAAACCACTGTTTTGGTAGCGAGTATCCTCAGCATAAATCTCCTAATCATTCCCGACTCTTGCTCTTCCTTTGAGTTATCATTTAACACTTGGGGAAACAAAACACGCGAAGCAAAGGGAATCTCGTTTCTGCCTAAGCAATCTTTCCTATAGGCATCTAGGAATTTTTTGTAAGTAGAACCGTTTCCTGAAAATTCTGAAAATGAAGATTCTACCATTATTACAATCTCGCGTCCCTCATACTCGGGAAACAATAGTCTGCTGATGATTTTGGTAAGCCCTACTGTTGCCTTTCGTAAAAGTTGGCAAATCACTATATTTTTGTGTTCACGGTTACCCCCTTCCTTTTTTGGCGTTGTTAGCCCTGCAATTCCCGGACGACCGTTCTGATAAAGAGCAGGGCCATACAAAATAGTAGACCAAAGTCTAACGAGACTAAAACCGCCGCCCAGAACGATTGGCGGAAAGAGATCTGCGCATTCATGAAAAGAAATCCAATTACTGCTCCGGCCAGCAAACATACATAACAGGTTTCTAATGCGGCCCCTTTCGGCAGGTTCCATATCGTTAAGGACATGAGTATACTGACGGCAGTTAAGGCAATCAGGTAGGGAAAGGGACGGAAAAACCAGTTAATTAGGATCTTTGGATCGCGGCGTTGCTTCTCCAACAGATGCTCAATATCCAATTTTGCCACTGTGTCTCCTCCTGTTCAGTTTTGCTTATTATACCACTCTTTTTGATTTAGCATACTAGCTACACCTTGACCTTTGTAATTAAAAAGTTTAGCTTAGTAATTAGTAGTCAACCTCGCAAGAGGTTGGCCGGTACCCTGGAATGATCCGCTTGTTTGGTGAAGTGAGGCTCCAAAATTAAACTCGCGGGGTCCAGATAACTTTAATCTTGCTTTTAAGGTTGAGGACACCCATTCTGGCTTTCTTGAGCCACTTCTACTAAACGAAAAATGGCATTCCGGGGCGGGATTATTACCGTCCGTCAGGCAATTTGGCGGACGGTTTTTTTGTGATGATGAAAGGTTAGTTGTTACTCTGAACCCGCCAAAGGCGGGACGGAGGATTCTACCTCGGGATGACAGCGTCATTCTGAAGGAGCGAACAGCGACTGAAGAATCCCCCCCGATTTTACCTCTTGCCTAAAGCCAACCTTTTGATTATCATATAAAGCTGTTATCTTCTAAACTTTGAGCTTTGACATTTGAGTTATATTTATTTATGTCTCGTATTTGTCAGCAGTGCGGAAAAAAATATTTGCGAGGCAACTTGGTAAGCCATTCCGCTCATAAAACTATTCGTCGCAGCCAGCCTAATCTTCACTCGGTGCGGGTACAGGTTGGCAGTATTGCCCAAAGAATGAAGCTTTGTACCAAGTGCATTAAGCAAACAAAGGTTACCACCTCTTGAACTAGGGGTTTTGTTGCTCCTCCGTCTTCTCTTCCTTTTTTGCCCAATCATTATAGTCGGCGGTTAGCATTGTTCTCACGTTTGATTTTAGAGTGTAGGTTTTGTCGCTGTCCGGCTGGCTAATGTAGGTAGTTTGGGGAACCATTGCTACTTTGCCTATCCAAAATTTAGTGATTTCCTCGTTTTGGTTTTTAATCTCAATCTGTAATAAGTGCTCCTCATCTAGACCAAAATCGGTTCTATGAGAAGGATTGGCCGAGGCAAGATTGCCGCATTGGGCGGTAGATAATGTAAGCAAAACCTGCTTTATTTTCTCCTCATCGGCGGGTTTTCCTCCTTCGTTAGTAATTACTTGCCAGGCGCCGTTTTGTTTTATTAATTCTGTTTTGCTTTCTCCTTGCTTTAGTGTAATAGATATTGCGTCCGGCTCCTTTATTTTTGACAGAGGTAAATCTGGACAGTCGCCAGAAAGTTGAGTATTTTGACGTCGCTGCCAACCCCGGCCAATCAAAAAAAGCGCCAGCAATATTGCGAAAATATTAAACATTATTAACCAGGATTTTTTGGAATTCATAGCTGTTAAGTTTAAGTTAATATTTTTGACTTTTGCCTAACGCGTCGTTCTCTGGTTGTTATCCAAGAAATTCCCAAGATTAAAACAACCGCGCTGATGCCAATCATATTTCCGTATTGTAATAAGGCGGTTTGATTCTTTGAGCTTATTATTAAAGGTGAGTTAAGGCGGGAAGTATGTTTGATTTCCGCAAGATCCAAGCTGTTCCGCGTGAGCCAGCCCACCATCTTGAGTCCAAAAGCTAGGTTGGCAGGAGCGTTGCCAACAAAATCTTGCGTTAAAAAATCGCTGTCGCCAACTACCGCCAGTCTTCCTTGATCAACTTGGGCTCCCAATGCAAGATTAAGCAGACCCAGATTTTGCTCGCTCCATTGTTGGTTAGGAGAAATATTGTAATTTTGGGTTTGCTGTCCGGCGTATTGGCTGGTGGTCAATAGGGTGATTGTTTCCAGATCATTGTTGCTGGCCTTTACACTGCTTGGCCAGGGTAGCGTGACATAATCTATTTTGAATGACTCATAGGCAAACGCCCGCAACCACATCGGATAGCGGACAAGCAACGGGAGCGGTCCGCCTAAATTAACGCTTTCGTTTGAAGCCAAGTCATAAACTAGATTGGGGTTAATGGTTATACCCAGCGCTTCTGGTATTTCCTTGCCGCCGTTGGAATTGGCATAAGCGGACATGGTTTGCGGGCTGGCGATGACTGTGTCAACCAGCGCTAACAGTGCCCCGCCCTTTTTAACATAATCAATTATTACTTCCTGTTCTTTTTGATTAATTTCTTCTGTAGGGCCGGCCAGAATTAAAGCCTTTGTTCCTTCCGGAATTTGGGGATCGCTTTCATCCAACTGTTTTTCTTCCACAGTGTATTGTTTTGACAGTTCATTTTTAAACTCGGCCAATTCGGAAAATGTGGTCTTTTCACCGTGGCCGGAAAGAAAGATAACGAGCGGTTTTTCTTTTTTAGTTAGTTGGCTGATTAGGCTAGTGAGCTGGTACTCCAGATCGTCGGTAGTTTGAATGGAAGGAATCGGTTCTTGACTGTCTAAATAATTTACGCTGATTCCCAGATACCCCTTTTTAATTTGATACTCTTGCTGGCTGACAACATTAAATTGCAAGGCGGTGATTCCTTGTCCAATGGCTTCGTTTTCTAGCGCTGGGTCTTGATCGGGGTGAACGATTTTTATATTTATTTTTCCATGGGCGGCTTTTTTGTAATCAAGAAGAGTATCTGTTGTATCTCTAACTAGCGGCGCGATCTGATCGGGCAGCTGTTGTGATTGGTAAAAGGTGATGTTAACAACATCAGGCAGATTTTGAAGAATCCGCTTGGTGGTATTGGATAGCGTATAAATTTTGTTGACGGTAAGGTCAAGGCGCCCTGGAATTTGCGCTCCCACCATATTGATCAAAATAGCGATGGCAGTTAGGGCTATCGCAGTTAGCCAAAGTTTCGCAAAGTATTTGGTTTTGGAACCAAACTTGGCGCGCAAGAGCGACAGCCAGGCGAATACCAAAAATATTGCCGATAAAGAAAGAAAATATATTAAGTCTCGATTGTCAATTACGCCGCGATTTAGGGTTTGGGTATGTTGGTTAAGGCTGAATTGCTGGATTACGGAATAAATCTGGTTGGGGATATTGCTGGCGGTGCTTTCTTGACCAGAAATTACTAGCAAGAAGATACCGGCGGCGCTGGCTAGCAAGGATAGAACCTGATTTTTGGTTAAACTGGAAATATATATCCCGAGGCTGACAAGCATTGCTAAAGTCAAAATTGCCCCCAAGTATTGGCAAAAAGTTACGCCCCATTCTAATCGCCCAAAATTACTAATGGAAAGAGGAATGGCGGCGCTTAATAAGATTGTAGAACCTAAAACAGTCAAAATTGCTAAAAATTTACCAATGACCAGTTCCAATTCGCTGATTGGTTTGGTTAGGAGTGTTTCCAAAGTGCCTTCTTTTTGTTCGGCGGAAAAGCTGGCCATGGTAAAGGCTGGCACGACAAAAACCAAAAACCAGGGAAGAATGTTAAATAAGTTGCGAACAGAAACTTCGCCAATTAAAAAGAAGTTTTTAAAGAAAAAATATTGCCACAATGTTAAAAACCCAATAAGAATTAAGTAAGTGGTGGGGGAGTTAAGATAGGATACAAGCTCTTTTTTGGTGATTTTTAAGATGTTCTTTATTGTCATATTAGCTATTTGGTCAACTCTTTAAAAACTTCTTCCAAACTTATCTTTTTTTCGGTTAGCTCCCAAATTGTCCAGCCGTTATGCCCAGCTAATTCGGTGAGCGGCGGTTGGATGGGGGTTTGAGAAGAAGCATTGATTGTTAGCATTTTCTTGTTTTCTTGCTCCTCTTTTTGCGTTACCTCCCGCACCCCGCCGATTTGACGGATTCTACTAAGATCGGCGGCGCGGTCAATTGTCAATGATAATGTGATTTGCCCTTCAGCCTTTTGGCCTAATTGGCCAATGTCGCTATCACTAACGATTTTTCCTTGGTGAATAATTATTACTCTTTGGCAGATTGCCTCTACTTCTTCCATAATATGAGTGGATATAAGCACGGTGCGATTTTTCCCCAACTGTTTTATTAACCGGCGAATTTCCCCTCTTTGGTTGGGGTCCAAGCCTTCGGTTGGCTCGTCCAGCACCAAAATTTTGGGCTCGCCCAGCAGAGCGCAAGCCAAACCCACCCGCTGGCGAAAGCCTTTGGAAAGCTCGCCCACCGGTCTGGCTAATACCGATTCCAGTCCGGTTTCCTTGATTATTTTCTTTAAATCATCATCGCTTAACTTTATATTTTTTAGCTCCGCTGTCAGCTCCAGCATTTCCAGAGCCTTGAGTTCTTTATAAAGGGGATTACCCTCCGGCAGGTAGCCGATTTGCTGTTTTGCCCAGGCTTCGTGATCTTTTATGTTTTTGTCTTTAATATAGATTTGCCCAGCGGTGGGGGACAGGTAGCCGCTGATGAGGCGCATGGTGGTGGATTTGCCGGCGCCGTTTGGTCCCAAGAAGCCGATTACCTCGCCTTCTTTGGCTTCAAAGCTTACTTGGTCAACGGCGGTAATCTGGTTAAATTTTTTGGTTAGGTTTTCCAGTTTGAGCATGATTCTAGTAGCTGGGGGCTGGGAGCTAGTTACCTGCCTGCCGGCAGGCAGGCTGGTAACTGGTTGCTGGTTACAGCCAAGTTCTAAATAATTTAAATTCTAAGCTCTAAATACTAAACACCTGTCTGCCGACAGTAGAGAACGACATTTAAACCTATGGAATTTTGTCATCCTGAACTTGCTTGCCCGCCGAGGAGGAGGGTTTCAGGATCTAATACCCAGTAAGATTCCGAAATGAATTCGGAATGACAAACTACATACT
>Ga0210018_1001896_pt1 | contig 10715 bp, 6 predicted proteins | sample CryGeyCG2014_010_2_FD_183967 | JGI IMG/M metagenome (GOLD analysis project Ga0210018, IMG submission 183967) | Groundwater microbial communities from aquifer - Crystal Geyser CG09_land_8/20/14_0.10 (SPAdes) (version 2) | ecosystem: Environmental > Aquatic > Deep subsurface > Groundwater | place... | reverse complement strand
AAATTGGCTAAGACTTCGGCAGCCAACTCCCGCAATTTATATCTCAAGGGTTCTTTTTTGGGGAAAAGCAGAGTCAGGCGATAAACCCCTTTTGTCAACTGAATAAAATATTCTTTCTCCATTTTTCAACCCCGTTAAAAGTTTGCCAACATAAACTTTGCTTAGTTTGAAATTCCAAAATAGTCTTGTAAATCTCTGGCGACACACATTACGCGAATAGCGTAGTCCGCCGAAGGCGGACTGGCCTATTCGGCCACCGTGTGTCGCCAAGATATTCAATTGCAAACTTCTAACGGGGTAAACCAATTAAATCAGTATATCAAGAACAAAAAGGTGGGTCAACTATTCACCAAGATGTACTGTCCCATCTTGTCCGGCTTCATAACCAGCAGCACCGCCTTCAACCTGAACAATTCCTTGGAAGTTATTGGTTTGAGAATAAATCGCAATTCGGCCTCCAGCTCCCCCGCCGCCTAGACCATCATAACCTTGTCCGCCATCGGCTCTGATTTGGCCAGAACCTTCAAAAATATTAGTAGTAATGTATATGCTCCCTCCACTTCCTCCGCCGCTTCCTCCGCAAGCACTAAAAACTTTTCCATTTTCGCCATCAACTGAAAGAGAACCATTAAGAGCAAAATCGTTGATTACATTAATTTTAATCGCTCCGCCACCAGCCCCACCTTGACTTCCTCCACCTGAACCAAAATCAATTGGCGTTTCCTCAGAGCCATAAGACAGACCTCCTTCAGCGGTTACTCCGCAGCTAGAATAGGAACCTTCGCCACCTTGTCCGCCGTATCCTCCACCACTACCAACCCAACAATAACTATAACCAGAGCAACTTCCTCCACCGGTTTCAGCTTCTTTTCCAGCTCCCGGACCCTGTCCACCAGAATAACCTTTGCCATCGGCTAAAATGGCAGAAGTCGAATCGATCAAAATATCTCCAGTATTAATTTCAACGTTTGCTATTATTTTGCTTTCTGACTGAAGTGAAAGATTCTCAGAATTAATAGTAACAAAAATTTGACTCGGACCGAAAAGAGAACTATTTTGGGAAATTAAAAATTGATTGGCATTAATTGTTGCCGTGTCCAAAGCCGCGAGAGTAGAATTATTTCCGACTTCAAGATTTGTAACAATTAAATTTTCTGACAGATAAAGATGAGAAGAATTTAAAACTTCTAAATTGTCGAAAGTATAATTTTCAGCAAGTTGAGTAACACCAGAAAAATTATTGTTATCAATTATTAAATCTCCGGAAGTTTGGGTCGGAGATTTCAAAAATATTGTTCCTGCTCCACCAGATTTAAAACCTTGACCGCCAAAGGCCTGAATATTGCTGGAAAAACTATCTTTTGAATCATAATAAATTGCAATTCTGCCTCCAGCCCCACCGCCGCCTAAATTGTCATATCCTGAACCGCCGTTGGCAGAAATTAAACCTACACCTTCTAAAATATTTGTTTTAATAAAAATACTACCACCGCTTCCTCCTCCGCTGCCACCGCAAGCACCCAAAATCTTACCATTTTCACCATCAGCCGAAATTCGACCGTTTAATGTTAAAGTGTTAGTAACAATTTGAATTGCTCCTCCACCTGCTCCGGCCGTATCACCTCCGCCACCTGAACCAAAATCAATTGGCATTTTTAAATCGCCAAAAGAAATCCCACCATCAACAACTGCTCCACAGCTAGAATAAGAACCTTGACCGCCTTGACCTCCGTAACCACCGCCACTGCCAAACCAACAATAATTATAACCAGAACAGCTTCCTCCACCTGTTTGACCAACTTTTCCTGAACCCAATCCTTGACCGGCTGAAAATCCTTTGCCATCGGCTAAAATTGCTGAAGTTAAATCAAGGGAAATTTCTTCACTTTCAATATCTAAATTGGAAATTATTTTACTTTCTGATTGCAGAACTAAATTATTTACTTTTATTTTTAAAAATTCTTCTTCTGGCAAGATGATTAAAGAGTTTTCGCTCAAATTAATTTGACTTGCTTCAATTTCTGTTTGAGTGTTAGATTCCAGAGTTGCCTTTTCAATTTCAAGATAATTTGCGCTCAATTTTTCCGGCAAATGTAAATAGGCAGAATTTGAAACTCTAAAATTATCAAAACCCAAATCTCTCTCCAAATTTGTAAAGCCCTCGAAGTTTCCATTATCAATTGTCAAATCGCCAAGTTCTTTTTCAAAAGATTTTAAAAATATTGTTCCTGCTCCACCCGATTTAAAACCTTGGCCACCAAAGGCATCAATTTCTCCAGTGAAATTTTCCATCAAATTATAGTAAATAGCAATTCTTCCTCCGCCCCCTCCCCCACCACAACAATCTGCTTTTCCATTTCCTCCATTTGCTATAATTTTTCCAGCGCCTTCCAAAATATTTGTCGAAATTAAAACACCTCCGCCACTTCCTCCTCCGCTATTTGAATAATATCCTCCATTTACATCTTCACCATTGGCTGAAATTTGACCATCTAAATTTATTTTTTCAACCACATCAATGATAATTCCCCCGCCACCTCTTCCTCCATTTTCGTTTCCGCCTCCTGAACCTAAATCAAGCGGTAATTCTAAGAAACCATAAGAGATATCTCCTTCAATGAATTCGCTACAACTTGGATATCCTCCTTGGCCACCGATTCCACCATAACCGCCACCGCTACCGTAACTAACGGAATTATAACCGGAACAAGAACCACCTCCGGTTTGACCAACTTTTCCAGCACCGGGTCCTTCTTTGGCTGGATAACCTTTAGCATCGGCTGAAATTTGAGAATTTTCTTCTAAAACAAGATTTTGAGCATTAATTTTTACTCCTTTAAAACCTTCAACCGAGGAATCGGAATTGAAAATTAATTTTGAGTTTTCTAAAATTTTTAAGTTTTTAAATTCGTATTCGTTAGCATCCAAAGAAATTTCGCCATCTAAAACTGTTTCTTCGTCAAAAAGATCTAAAATTCCATCTTTATCCGAATCAGAAAATGAGTGAAAATTTAACTTTTTTGGCGAAATTTCCTGAATCTCAAAATCAGATTGATTATTATCAGTATCAATATAATTTAATTCGCCTTGCTGATTAATTCCCAATTTTCTGGCTAAACTTTTTTCGGCTGGGGCGGGATTTGTTGATTCGGTTTCTTTGGCTATTGTTTCGCCCCAACCCAAAGCATCGATTTTACAAGAAATTGCTTCTTCAATTGTTTTGGGATTTTCTTCTGTATTTTTTGGATCGCAAGAGAAAATTGCTACTGAACCGGCAGTATTACTTAATTGAACAGATCCTTCAGGAAGTGTCCAACCACTATCCGGATAACCTTTCAGGCCAATGAGAAAATGGTTTTTTGATAAAATTATAGTTCCATCTGGAAATTTTTTGTTTCGATAAGGATTATTCCAATTATATTTTGGGTTTCCTTCTTCGTCTCGGGTGGCTGGGAAATATGAAAAATACCAATCGCTAACGTCAATATCGCTGTCAGTTGGATTATAAAGTTCAACAAATTCGTTGTCAGCAAGTTGAACTTCGGAAATTAATAGATGATCAATTGAGGCAAAAATTTCTGTTGGAATCAAACTTAAATTAACGGGAATCTTAAGGGGACTATTTTGGGCTTCTGACTCAATATTTAAAAATGCTTGATATTCACCCGGGGTTAAATCGGAAACAAAAGCAGAAACTAAAATTTGAGAAGGAGTTTTGCCAGAATTGGGAATTGATCTTAACCAATTTACTTCCTCAAAAGGAGAAGAATATTCAATCGATGCTTTCCAATTTAAGATCGTATCTGAATCCAAAGTTAAAATTTGACTTTTGGGATTTTTGCCAAAATCAACAAGAAATTCAAGGGTATTTGGCGAAACTTCCAAATTTGATTGAGATTTCAATTCTTCATTTCTTGCTTTTGGGGTCGGAGGTTGGATTTCAAAATCTTCTTGATTGCTATTGGTATCTTGATGGTTTTGATTAATTTCAATCCATTTTCGACCCAAACTTTGATTTTTACTCGGATTTTGAGGAAAGGGAGAGTTTTCAAAATCTTGAACCTGGCCGAAGCCAACTTTATCAATTAAATTATTGTTGGAATCGTAAAGCAAAACTGTGTTATTTGCGGCTATTGAATAAGTTTTTCCCGAATAAAAAAAATCGGGAGGGGCTTCGCCTTGGTAATTAGGAGTACCATCATCTTTTGTTTGGGGAACAATTAAGAAATAACCACCTGTTGAAATTGTGCCAGAAAATTTGTCTGAACTGACTAAATTACTTTCGCTACCAGTCGCAGTTTTCTTTTTCAATGAAAAACCAGTTAAATCAACTTCCTCATTTAATGAATTGAAAAGTTCAATAAATTCATCCTTTGAGGTTTTACCCTCAATTTGAATTTCGTTAATTAAAATTTTTTGAGTTTGGGGAGTTTGCGGAGGTCCGACCTCCGCAGAATTCTCGGCTTTTGGTGTAGCCATTAAACCGCTGAGAGGATCGGCCGTGTCACCAAAATAACTATGCCAGCTCAAATCTTCATTTCTTTCCATTGATTTTCTTTCTCCCGGCTCACCGGCTGGCCAATTGGGATTGGCAATTACTTCATCAATTAAATTACAATTTTGGTCAAAGAGGCGGAGAGATTCATTACTATCTTCCAAATTGCCAGTGTAAGTTTTGTCGGCCAAAATTCCCGGCACCGAATTGTCATCTGTCCTCTCCAAAAGATAAAAGCTATTAGCGGAGGACAGTCCTCCGCTACTGAAAATTATTTTGATTTCCTTATCCTTATCCAGAAGTTGCCAGCCAGCTAAATTAATTTCGTTATTAGAAATATTTTTTAATTCAATCCATTCGTTGCTTGATGATGTACTCGTTCCCATCCAGGCGACTTCATTAATAATAACTGGTAAATGCGAAGATGAAGATAAATTTTCCTGTGAACAATAGGTTGGAGTTGAAGTAGTACTTCCGCCACTAGTCCCACTAATAGTACCGCCTCCTCCTCCGCCACTGGTAGAGAAATATCCGCTGCTATTTTGAGATTTTGGCGTTCCGCCAATATTGCTGCTTGTTTGCCAACTTAAATCATTTTTTCTTTCCATTGTTCTTTTGGAACTTTTGTCGCCGGCTGGCCAATCAGGGCTGGCTAAAACTTCATCTTGAAGTTGGCAATTTTCATCAAATAAATAAAGGGTCTCGTCAGAGTTTTTAAGAGCGCCAGTGTAAATCAAATCAGCAGTAATTCCAGGAACCGTCTCATCATTCGTCCTCTCCAAAATCAAAAGCGTATTGAGTTTGACATAGGTCTGACCTATGTCAAAAACTATTTTGATTTTTTGGTCTTTGTTTAAAATTTGCCAGCCGGTTAAATCAATTTCACTGCCGGAAATATTTTTAAGTTCAATCCATTCATCGTTGGCAGAATTTTCCGTTCCCATCCAGGCAATTTCGTTGAAAATGATTTTATTTCTTTTTGGCAAATCCCCTTCCTTTCTTTGACAAATAATTATTTCTTCCGTTGTTTCTGACTCCGTTTCTACTTCTTGTTCCGTTTTCTCTTCTCCTACTGTTTCTGCAGATTCCTTTTTCGAATCTTCTGTTGTTTGCCCGGCCAATTGTTGATTTAAATCTTCGATCGTTCTATTCAAACTGTCCAATTGGGTATTCAAACCGCTTATTTCTGATTCGTAGCCCAGTTGAAGTTCTGAATTTAGTTCTTCTCCAGTATCCAATTTTTCTTCCAGTTGAGAAATCTTTTGACGCAATTTTTCCAATTCGGACTCTTTTTCTTTCAGCGATGATTCTAAGACGGCAGTTTTTTTGTTACCAGAGAAAAAACCAACCGCCGCTCCCAAAGGATTAAACTGCGAGGTCTTCTCCTTGAGTTTTTGCCAGAGATTTTCGGTTTTAGTTTTTATTCCTTTTAGAGCATCTTCGATATTTGAAACTGCCCCTTCGCCAAAACTCTGAATTTTTTCTTTCACTTCTGACGTCTTGCCAGAAATTTTTTCAAAGACAAATCCTGTTTCCTTAATTTCATTTTTTATTGGCTTTACCACATTTCTGTCCCAAAAACCCATTGGTCTTATTCCCAAATCTGGCACCTCCTCTGGAAAAGTAGTATTAACTGAAGGGATGCCAGCCCATTTAAAATTCTTTACCTCGCCACTAATTTCAGTGATAAAAGGCTGTAAATCTCCTTCGAGTTCATGATAAGTACCTGTTAAGAACCAGCCTCGAGGCATTGGTGGTTCAATAGTAACTGGCGAATAGAACCTTATCTCAACTTTTCCTTCTTTTGGAGCTGTTGGTTTATAAATTATTAAATATTGAATGGCTACTTCTTGTTTGTTTCCTTTATAAGATGGGTAGCTATAATTTAGCACACCGGGCGTTATTTTAATTTCATTTTCTAGTAATGCTTTCATTCCATATTTAACTGCTTTCTTAACAGTTTCTTCTTCGTATTTCTTCCAAAATTCTAAACTAACATTCTTGGCTAAAATTATCTGAGCTATTTCAATTGCATATTTCATTATATTTCCAACAATTTCTATTGGTGCATCGATTAAAATACGATTTGCTACTTCTATCCTGGCGCCTTTACGAAGAATTTCAACTACTGTTGTTTCCCTAGGGTCAGGATTTTCAGAACTCAAAAGATCTATTTTTTTATTGGTAAGGATTTTGTTTAATGTTTCCATTATTTTTTGAGCATCTTTGTCCGACAATTCTAGATGTTCCTTTATTTCTTCTGGCTTTATCTCTTCAGAATCTTCAGCAAATGTAATTGGTGGAAAAATAAAAAGAATTATCAATAGAAAAATTAAAAAAGGTTTTTTGATTAAAAAATTTTTCATTGTATTAAAACAGAATTTAAAAATTCGTCGATATTTCTTTTACATTCCTCTGAAAAGAAAATAACTTCAAATGTGTAAACTCTTTCTTCTGACGGAAGCTCAATTGTTATATGATCTTCTTTTTTTCCTTCCTTAAAATAAATATTTTTTAGAGCTTCTTTACCATTAATTAATATGACTTCTTGGCGAGGGAAATAATCTGCATTCTCTGTTTCTTTTGCAAGTATTATATCTCTTTTTACCTCCTCGACATCTCTCACTAGAAAATCTCTTGATTCTTTTTCATTTTTTGCTCGATTTATTTGAATTTCGATCAAACATCCTTGGGAAGGCCGATAATTAAAATCGGGGGAAAACAAAATTACTTTCATATCGTCTATGTATCCAAGCATATCTGTTCCAATTTCAGCTCTCCATCCATCAGGTACTTTTGCTTTAAATCTATCTTTTTTATTTTGAATGAATTTCCCTTCCGAAGTTTCGGTGATGGTATAATCTCTTGAAAGTGCAAAAACTTTTTCCGTTTCTTTTTGTTCAAAATAATCTTCTATTTTTTTTCTTTGCCACCAAAAAATCCCACCGGCAATAATAAGGATTAATAAAACGATAACGACTGGGATAATGATTTTTATTTTTTTAGTCACCCCATTAGAAATTTTCATAGATTTTTATTAAAAACTTCCCCCGCTAGAAATCCAAATTGTTCAAAATTTCTAACGGGGTAAATATTTTAAAAAATAATATCTCGCGCTCGGTCGCAGAGCTCCCTCGCGCTCGAAAATTAATTATATTTTTTAAATTTTACTCGCCCAAAAATAAAAAACAACCACCAAAACTGTGGATAACTCAAAATAAAAAGGGAGGACGGGCCTCCGCTAATTTTAATTGAAAGGTATCGAAAATTAAAGCGTAGAGACAAGTTGGGAGAATTGAGTTAAATTCTGGAGTTGTTCGGGAGTGAGGGTTTTGGCTTTTTCAATGGCTTCTTTAAGCAAGGATTCAGAAAATTCCACTTTTTCACCTAAATTCAACCATCTATTACCCATTGATTTTGCCAGATAATCTTCAATGTAAATTTTGTGTTCGGCCGTAACCTCGAAATCCTGGGGTTTTTCTTGAAGATATTTCTTTAAAGCCCTTCTTGCCAAATGGGTTATTCCCTCTCCGTTTTGGGCAATTTCAAGATAATTTTTCTCTTCCGGAACCGGAATTTCAATTTCGGGATTTTCTAAAGCCATTTCTTCGAGGGCTTGCTTTTCTTCAGCCGGTTTTAAAAAACTGAAGATTCCGGCCGAGAGTTTCTGAAAAATCTCTGGCTGCAAATATCTTGTTCCGAGATAACCTAAAATCGCTATCACGATGACTATTCCCAAAACGAGTTGCCGTCTGGAAATTCTTTGGGGCTTAAACTTAATTTGTGATAATCTTAGTATGTCCATTATTATAATTTAACAGATCAAAAAGGAATGTCAACCCCATTAGAAATTCGGGTTGGCACTTTTGGAAATTTTTTAACGAGAAGGAGCATAAACCTCAATCGAGAATCAACTACCAGGTATATTTCTAACGGGGTAAAGGGGAAAAAGAGTTAAATGTCCTATCTGTCCTATCTTTTGTCCTAACTTTTCCCTTGTCCTAACCTATTCCAATAGGATGGCAGCGGCAATGACAGTGGTCCATAAGCCATCTTTATTGCCTTCGGTTGATTGGCAAATATGAGTGGTCCTGAAAATCCGACCGCTGGCTTTATAAACATTTTCTCTTTCTTCCCAAGCAATTTCCGGATCGAATTCTATTCCTAAAGTGGAGGCTAACATTGTGGCTGCTAAATCTTCGGCGTATTCGCCAGCAATTTCGGCTTTTTGGCCAAAGGCATGGTGTTCGGAAAGATAACCATATTGATCGGTTTCTTTTGGTACGGCCACGCCGATGGCAGCTGAAATTAAACGATTGGGTTCATCGGTTTGATTTCTGGCAAATACACAAAAAATTATTTGACCGGGTTTCAAAAGTTTTAGTCCTTCTTCCCTGGAAATTATTTTACAATTGGGCGGCAAAATACTGGAAACAAAAACTAAATTGTATTTTTCAATTCCGGCATCTCTCAATGCCAACTCGAAAGAGGCCAGTTTATCTTTGTGGACACCGACCCCTTTGGTTAAAAAAACTTTTGTTGGTGTAAACATTAAATAAATTATATCAAAAACCAGAGCACAAAACAACAAGTTTTGTGCTCGGCCGAGCCCATAAATATGGGCTCTGGTCAAAAATCAAGTAAACCCCGTTAGAAAGGGTGCGGCCTTCTAACGGGGTAAACCCCGTAAAAAATTTTCTATAAAAAATAAAAAAGCCCAGCAGGGGCTTCCAGAAAAATTGAAAAAATATTTTAAAGAACTATCAATGTAAGAGTTGAGCGAATGCCGGATATTCGTCTAATTTGCCATTTGATAATCTCTTTGAGTTTATCCATATCTTCGGCATTGACTTCGACAACAAAGTCATAGGTGCCATTAACTCTGTCGATTTTTATCCCATTTATTTTTTTGAGTATTTTGAGAACGTCTCTTTTTCCCCCAAAATCAGCATTTATCATCACAAAGGCCTTGGGCATTTTGCTTTTCACCTCCTTTTTGTGCTAATTATTTTATATCTTTTATTACAAAAATTGTCAATCAAAACCCGAGAGAAAAACCGCAGAACCATTCGGTTCACGGCTTCGCCCTGCACCGTACGGTGCAGAGCTTCGCTCTCGGGCGGAAATAAAAAAAGAGAAAAAATACTGCTCAAAGCAAAAACTGCCTAATCATAGACAGTTCTTGTGTTTTTCCAACCCACAAATGATTGCGGGCTCGAAAAAAGAAAAAAGGGGGGAGTAATTACGAAAGTGTATTTGTCTTTCGATTATCTTGGATCAGAAGCGACGATTTCCTCTTCAGTCGCTTGTTGAGGTGGTGTTCTCTCGTAAGTAGCTGCGAATTTTCCAAACTCAAGTAGGGCTATCGCGGTTTCCTTTTCAATAAGTATCATGAAAGCTTTAATATAATAAAGCTTTCCTTCCCGTGCTGTTTCGACAGATAGACAATTAAAGCCTAACTGGAATAGTATCACCGAAATATCTTGTAAGAAGTTTGGTATTCCTTTGTAACTTATTCTACTGTCTTTTATTCGACGCGATTCCGCAATTTCTTTTTCCAATGCCTTTGTCAGTGTTTGAATTTCAAGATTGATTCCCGGTGGTTCTATCCGGTTAAATTGAAACCCTGCGGCTTTTAACTTTTCTGTAATAGTAGTCTCAAGCCAATTCTCTATTTCTTCCAACGCTTTTCGGTAGTTTGAGTGTAGGAATCGCGATAGATCGTTATGGTCTAACCAAGCGCTTCCGATTGTATTGTCGAATAAAGGTTCTATGTTACGTCCGGCTCTTTCTTCAAGGATTTTAGCCTCAATAAAGATTTTTAGTATTGCCCTTACATCATTGGTTTTTCGTTCTTTTTCCAAGATATTCTGATAGCTTTTATAGATTCTGTGGAACACTTGAACTAACTGAGTAGTCTCACTCGTCGTACTTTCGTCACTTGCTTGACTAGTTTTCTCACTCATTTTTTCTCACCTCCTGTGTGGGTGAAAGCTGGTCGCTAAAATTTCCCTAACGACCAATTCCCACCCACACAAATTACTTCCCCTTTTATTTTTATCAAAGAGCTATCTTATTCTGATACCTCTATTATAGCAAAAACATAGAATTCGTCAAGTGCAAGAGATTTAATGGGAGAGGAATTGATAATCGAAAACAAATCTGATAGTATATATCTAATGAAACTAAAATATAAATCAGGTAATACACCCTTAATTAA
>Ga0210018_1001886_pt1 | contig 10741 bp, 8 predicted proteins | sample CryGeyCG2014_010_2_FD_183967 | JGI IMG/M metagenome (GOLD analysis project Ga0210018, IMG submission 183967) | Groundwater microbial communities from aquifer - Crystal Geyser CG09_land_8/20/14_0.10 (SPAdes) (version 2) | ecosystem: Environmental > Aquatic > Deep subsurface > Groundwater | place... | reverse complement strand
CTCGGTTTTATGATCTTCGTTATCTATTAAATCTCAGAGGGTGTGATCCCTTATCGGTTGAAGCTTATCCCCAAGCCAAAAAATTATTTTTAGTTGCACCTCCAGATAGGCCGGTTGAATCTGAAACTGTTTGGGAGGTAAGTGCCTTTAGACCATTCAAAATTATTCGAAAAATTTCCATAAATGATCAGATAATTTTTTTTGAGCTTGATAAAATCACAAAGTAACCTTTCCTGGGATTTACCCACGGGTATTATGGTAATTTCCGAGTATACACCTTTCATTATATAATTGAGAAGCCTGGTAAAATGTAAGGGATAGGAAGGTCGGTAGATAATTATGATTTCAATCATTGTCCCGGTTTATAACGAAGAAAAAAGCTTGAACGAACTCTACTCGCGGACAGTAGATTCCCTTGGAAAAAATGATTTTGAAATAATCTTTATTAATGATGGCTCGACTGACGATTCCGGAAAAATTATTGGAACCCTTGTCAAAAAAGACAAAAGAGTAAAAGAGATAAATTTCAGAAGAAATAAAGGGAAATCTGCAGTATTAACTGCAGGTTTTAACCAGGCAAAAGGAGAGCTAGTCGTAACTCTCGACGCAGATTTACAAGATCATCCTGAAGAAATAAAAAAATTAATTGAGAAGCTAAATGACGGTTATGATTTAGTATCGGGCTGGAAAAAACAAAGGAATGATCCTCCCGTCTTTGTTTTGTTTTCCCAATTATTTAATTGGGTTATTCGCAAAACAACGGGTCTAGAAATTCATGACATTAATTGCGGTCTGAAAATATACAAAAAAGAGGTTGTTGACAGTTTGCATTTGTATGGCGATCTCTATCGTTTTATCCCGGTATTGGCCGCTAAAGAAGGTTTTAGGGTTGGGGAAGTAGAAGTCGACCATTCACCCAGAAAGTACGGGCATTCTAAATATGGTTTTTCTAAATTTTTTAAGGGATCGTTTGATCTGATGACTGTTCTTTTTTTAACAAACTTCCAAGTTAAACCATTTCATTTCTTCGGGACAGTTGGAATCTCTCTTTTTTCCACCGGTTTGATTATTTGTTTTTACCTTTCAGCAATTTGGGTTCTTGGCCAGCCAATTGGAAGAAGACCGCTGTTGATCCTGGGAATTCTGTTAATAATTGTCGGTATCCAGCTTTTTAGTTTAGGGTTAATAGCCGAATTAATGATAGCTAATGGACGCGGGAGAAAAGAAAATGGTTAGCTCTCAGGACCAGAAAAAATACTCAAGTTTGGTAAAATTGATTTTCATTAAGAGATTGATGAGGAGAATTATTGATGAGGTGGACAAGAGCGGTGCCCGAAAAATACTTGATATTGGTTGTGGTGAGGGTTACCCCGACCGCTGTCTTCTTGATAGGTTTGGTGGCAAATTAGAAATTTTAGGTATTGATTTTAACCCTGATTCATTGGAACTGGCGCAGATGAAAAATCCCGAAGCAAAATACCAGAAGCAAAATATTTACAAACTAAAATTTGCAAAAAACCAATTTGATTTAATTCTTATGACAGAGGTACTGGAACATCTAGATAATCCTCTTGAAGCATTACTAAAAATAAATTCATTTGCCCCGACGACCCTAGTTTCAGTTCCTTATGAACCGTGGTTTTCTGTTTTTTCTTTTCTTTCCGGAAGCTACTTAAAAAGGCTTGGTAAACATCCGGATCATATATCATTTTGGAATAAAGAATCACTACGAGATATTTTGTCAAAAGCCTACTCAGAAGTTAATGTCAGTATTTCTTTTCCTTGGTTAATTGGCGTTTGCAAAAAATGAAAAAAGTTTTTTTGGTAATTCTTAATTGGAATGGGGGGGAGATGACTTTGAATTGTTTGAAGTCACTCAAGGATGTCGAGTGTGACGGTTTTTCTGTTGAGGTGATTGTGGTGGACAACGGTTCTACGGATGATTCAGTGGAGAGAATTCGCAAAACGGAACCGAAAGTAAAAATTGTTGAGAACAAAAAGAATTTGGGGTTTGCAGAGGGAAATAATGTTGGGATAAGATATGCTTTGGAGAATCGGGCAGACTACATTTGTCTTCTAAACAATGATACCCGCGTTGATCCTGATTTTTTGGTTGAGTTATTTAAAGTGGCACAGTCCGATAAAAAGATTGGACTAATTGGTGGAAAAATATATTTTGAAAAAAAGTATGAATTTTTTAAGGATAAATATAAAGACAGTCAGAGAGGGAAGGTTATTTGGTATGCCGGAGGTTTAATTGATTGGAATAATGTTTATGCCAGTCATAGAGGTGTTAATGAGGTCGATACGGGACAATATGACCAAACAGTGGAAACGGAATACATAAGCGGTTGTTTGATGTTCGGGGCAAGAGAAATGTTTCGGAAGGCGGGTCTTTTTGATAAAAGATATTATTTATACTTTGAAGATGTTGATCTTTCTCAAAGAATCCGAAAAGAAGGATTTAAATTAATTTTTTATCCGAAAGCAAAAATTTGGCACTTGAATTCAGGCTCTTCCGGTAGTGGTTCGTCATTACATGATTACTTTATTACCAGGAACAGGCTCCTTTTTGGGATGAAATATGCTTCTTTAAGATCCAAGATTGCTCTGATAAAAGAGAGTTTAGAGTTGTTAAAAAATGGAAGAAAATGGCAAAAAATTGGGGTAAGAGATTTTTACTTTAGAAGGTATGGTAAGGGGAGTTGGAATGGCTAGACAAAAATTATCGGCAATTGTTTTAACTAAAAACGAGGAGCCGGTTATTGCTGCTTGTTTAGAGTCAATAAAATGGGCAGATGAAATTATTATTGTCGACCATAACTCTATCGATAGAACACTAGAGGTTGTCAAAAAATATCGTGTTAAAGAAATCCTCAGGGCTCCGAAGGAATCAAGCTTTTCCGACAGAAGAAATCTTGGTGCGAAATCAGCGAGTGGTGAATGGCTTTTATATGTTGACGCTGATGAGCGAGTTACCCCAGAACTAAAAACTGAAATCCAATCACTAATCACTAATCACCAATCACCAATCACCTATAGTGCCTACGCTATTCCCCGCAAAAACATCCGCCTCACAAAAGTTCTTTATCACGGGGGATGGTGGCCGGATTATGTTCTACGTTTGATGAAAAAAGACAAACTTGTTAGATGGGAAGGCGAATTGCATGAACAACCAAAGATTGACGGGAGAGTGGGGAAACTAAAAAAGGCCTTTCTTCATTTCAGTCATCGAGGAAGTTTTGAACATAAATTACAGAACACCATTAATTGGTCAAAAATTGAAGCACAGAAAATGTACGAAGCAGATCATCCGCCGATGAATACATTAAGGTTTTTGTCAGCTATGGGTCGTGAATTTTATAAGCGAATGGTTAAATATCAGGCCTGGCGAGATGGCACTGAAGGAATTGTCGAAGCCTTTTATCAAGTTTTTAGCGTTTTTATTAGCTATGCCCGCCTTTGGGAAATGCAACAGAAAGAAAAATGAAAGCAGGAATATTTGATCCTTATTTGGACACTCTCGGCGGCGGGGAGAGGTATGCGATGACTGTGGCAGAAGCTCTCTTAAGGAAAGATTGGCAGGTAGATATTTTTTGGCCAAATAATGAAATACCTAACGATAAAATAAAGGAAAAAATAATTCAAAAGTTTTCCCTTGACATAAAAAGAATAAATTTTGTACCCTATTCTCCAAGAACAAGTAATTTACTCAAAAGAAAAAAGATTGAGAGTAATTACGACCTGCTGTTTTATTTTTCTGATGGGAGCATTCCTTTTATGTTTGGGAAAAAGAATATTTTACACTTTCAAGTCCCTTTTAAAAATGTTCTCAAGAAATCTTTAAAAAATACCTTAAAATTAAAGAGAATTTTTACTGTTGTTTGTAATTCTTACTTTACCAAGAAATTTGTTGATAAAGGTTTGGGAATTGCTTCAAAAGTTATTTTTCCCCCGGTCGATGTGGAACTTCTAGAACCGATGATAAAAAAGAATGTAATTTTATCAGTAGGTCGTTTTTCTCAACTTTTACAGGGGAAAAGGCAAGATGTTTTAGTGGATGTCTTTAAGAAAATGGTGAAAGAAAAGAAAATCCAGGATTGGAAATTAATACTTGCAGGAGGAAGCGAAATCGGAAGTACCGATTATTTGAGAGAACTGCGGCAATCTTCGGGAGGATTTCCGATTGAAATTGTTGAAAACCCTTCTTTTGAAGAACTGAAGAAATTATATGGCGAGGCCAAAATTTTTTGGACGGCTTCAGGTTACGGGATGGACGAAGAGAGAGAACCAGAGCGAGTTGAACACTTTGGGATGTCGACCGTGGAAGCAATGGCGGCTGGTTGTGTACCGATTGTAATGGGAAAAGGCGGACAAAAGGAAATAATTGAAAATGGCAAAAATGGTTTTCTTTGGCAAGAGAAAGAAGAGTTAAAGAATTTGACTATGGAAACAATAAATAACCCGCAAAAAGCACAGACAATTTCAAAAAATGCTATTCTTAGGAGTAAAGATTATAGTAAGGAAGTCTTTTACAGTAGGTTTTATTCGTTGGTAGACAATGAAAGCTCTTGAGACAAAATCAAAAAAGTTTTTCCCTAAATTTTTTTTGATTCTAATTTTTGGTGTTCTTATTCGGTTGATTTTAATGCCCATTACTTATCATCCGGATCTTTTGGGCCATTCTTTTAGCGCTTATTTTTTAGCTTATGAAGGGAAGATTAATCTATATGATACTTTGGCCAGCCTTCCTCCTGATCACCCTTTAGTTAAGAATTTTGGGGTTGGAGATATTTTTATTTATCCCCCCTTAACTTATTACACTCTTGGTTTATTTAGAATCTTAGTAAAACCGTTAGCAGATCCAAAGTTAATTCCCTGGCTGATGGTTAACCTGGGTTCTCTTCATTCCTATCCAAGATTATTTGAGCATTTATTTTTGTTTAAATTACCGTATTTGTTTTTTGATGTAGGGTTAGCCTTTTTACTTACCAGTTTCTTTGATAATCAAAGAAAGAAAAGATTGGTTTTTGCTTTATGGATGTTTAATCCTGTCGCAATTTATGTCTCATTTATGATTGGACAGCTTGATTTATTACCGGTCTTTTTTAGTGTACTCGCTTTGTATTTTTACAAGAAAAAGAAGAATTATTTATCAATGATTTCAATGGGGATAGCTGCTTCCTACAAAATGTATCCTCTTTTTTTGATTTTGCCGTTGGCTTTTTTGATTTCCGATAAATTTAAGGAAAGAGTTAAATTAACTTTTGCAGGAATTTTTCCTTTCATTTTCTTTATTGCCCCCTATCTTTCTTCTTCCGCTTTTAGATCAATGGTTTTTTCTCCGAAGAGTCAGAAAATGCTTTTTATGAATTGGCCCCTGTCGGGTGCGGAGGTAGTTTATCCGTTTGTGCTTTTTTTAAGTATGATTACTTTCTTTAGTTATTATCAAAAAAGAAAAATTACCCCATTGCCTTATTTCCTGGCGATTTTATTGCTTATTTTTTCCGTTACTCATTTTCACCCCCAGTGGTTTTTGTGGGTAATTCCTTTTTTGGTTTTGGAATTAGTGGAAAATAATTTCGAAAATATTGCTCTTGTCTTAGTCATCTTTTTTGGCTGGTTGTTGTTGACTCTTCTTTTTGAACCATCTTTATCTTTTGGATTATTTAATCCGCTTTGGCCTGATCTAGAAAAGGCTATTGGTTTGTCCGACATTGTCAACAGATATACCAACGTCTTTCAGTTGAAAAGTTTGATTAGAAGCGTATTTGCAGGAGCTTCTGCTTTTTTAACATTTAAACTTCTCCTCTCAAAAAAAGATTAATGAAATTAAGAAAGATATTTTCCAGGTTTTGGCCAATAGTCATCATTGTTGGTATTTGGATAACGATATTTTGGCCATTTTTTAAAAAAGGTTTACTGCCAATTCCTGCCGACATAATAACCGGAGTGTACTATCCTTGGTTGGATTATAAGTGGGGATTTCCCACTGGTGTCCCGGTAAAAAACCCATTAATGTCCGATGTTCCTTCTCTTTTATATCCCTGGAGGTTGTTGGCAATCGACGAGTTGAAATCGTTTCGTTGGCCGCTTTGGAACCCGTACTATTTTGCCGGAATGCCGCTTTTGGCAAATTTTCAGTCTGCGGCGTTTTCTTATGTAAACGTATTTTTTGTATTTTTCCCGAAGGCAATAGCTTGGTCTTTGGGAGTGATGAGCTCTCCGTTATTGACTTTGCTGGCGGTCTATTTTTTCCTTCGGAATAAAAAATTAGGAAAAATTCCTTCTTTATTGGGGGCAATTGTTTTTTCTTTGAGCGGGTTTGAAATTGCCTGGATGGAATACAACGTTCTTGGACATACAGCGCTCTTTTTACCTTTGCTATTGCTGGCGATAGACAAGATTTTTTCAGGCAAAAAATACTGGTTGGGAATTTTATCCTTTTTGATTGCCTTACAAATTTTTACCGGATATATTCCTATAGTTATCTATAGTTATTTATTGTGTTTATTTTATGTTTTGTATTCATATTTTTTACCCGAGAAGGATAAAATTATTGTTTGGAAAAAATATTTTCTTCTAGCCTTTTTTTGGGTTATGGGTATTTTGCTGGCCGCTGTTCAATTATTCCCCGGGGTCGAACTGATACAAAATTCGATTAGAAAAGTTGATTTATTGGTTAATTCGTCACACGCTTCTTACTTGCCCCTAAAACATTTAGCTACTCTTTTGGCACCAGATTATTTTGGTAATCCTGCCACTTATAATTATTTCGGTAAAGGTTTCTATGACAATTTCTATTTTTTTGTAGGGACACCGATTGTAATTTTGCTAGCATACTCTCTTTTTCTTTTAAAGAAGCAGAAAGAAATGAAATTCTGGTGGTTTAGTGTTTTGTTTTCGTTACTGTTGGCCTTCAACAACCCCTTAGGAAAGATTTTAATGTCGATATTTCAACTGTCCGGAGGAGTTGCGGCAAGGGCCTTGTTCATTGCTGATTTCGCTTTTGCGATGATTTCTGCATTGACTTTGGAAGATTTGTTACAAAAAAAAGATTTAAAAAAGATGACTTTCTGTATTGTTCAGGTATTTTTGCTTTTCTTGTCTCTTTTTTTCTTTTCTTTGGCTTTTACTCAAGTGAGGCAAAGAGATATTTCGCTAAGAAACCTTATTATTCCCTTTTTAATTTATATTTCTTCTTCTTTATTATTAGTCGTGGCAAATTTAACGAATCCTTTTTGGGCAAGGGTAGGTTTTTTTAAGAGACGGTCCGGAAAAATAATTTCCGGGATTTATTTAGCTCTTGTTTTTCTAGTGGCCTTGCAGCTAACTTACTCCGCAAGAAAATATTTATCTTTTTCCAAGAAAGAATTAATTTTTCCTTCTACTCCAACAACAGATTTTTTAATAGAGAAAAGTAAGGAAAGCAATGAACCGTTTAGGGTTGAATTGGGTGATGTTGTTCCTCAAAATTTTTTGACGGTCTATGGTATTGAAACTACTTCAGGATATGATGCCTTATTGCCGAAAAGGATAGGGGAATTCATTGTGGGGTTGAACTCACAAAAATCTTCACTTGGTGTTTCTCGGGTGCAGTTAATTAATAATTATCATTCTTCTCTTTTTCCTTTAACAAATACAAAATATATATTTGCGAAAAAGTCTATCAGAGACGGTGTTTATGGACCGGAGGGTACCCCACCGGGGCAGTTTAAAAACACTGATAGATTTAAACTTGCTTTTGAAGATAGGACAGTACAGATTTACGAGGATCTACATTATTTACCTAGAGTTTTTTGGGTGTATGGCTATGAGATAGCTATTTCACCAGATGAATTTATGAACAAATTCCAGTCGGGAATTGATTTGAAAGAAAAAGTAATTTTGGAAAAAGAACCAAACCTCCTGGCGGAATCCAAAGAAAAATCCAAAATTAATAAAGTCGTTTGGAATAAGGATAGCCCGAATGAAATTATTCTAACAGTCATGTCAGATCAACTGGGGCTTGTCTTTTTATCAAATAATTTCTTTCCTGGTTGGTATGCATATATTGACGGTAAAGAAACAGAAATTTATCGTGCAAATTATTCATTCCAAGCGATTGCCGTTGAGAAGGGCAGCTATGAAATTAAATTAGTTTACAACCCGCTTTCTTTCCGATTGGGAATGTTTTTATCATTAATTTCTTTTTGTATTTTACTTCTATCGGTATTTACCAGTGTTGCCTTTAATTATCCTATCAATTTAAGAAAGTGAACTCTAAAGTTTTAAAAATTATCATTCCGCTAGTTTTTTTCCTCGTTCTTTCTATCTTTTTATTTTCTCCGTTTTTGACAGAAGGAGAGATTCCTCTCCCCGCAGATATTGTTATCGGTTCTTACTATCCATTTAAAGATGAAGTTTGGCAAGGAAGAATCGCAGGGTATCCTGTCAAAAATTTTACAATCTTTGATCCAGTAAGACAGATTTATCCCTGGCGTTACTTAACAATAAGTTTAATAAAACAAGGAATATTTCCTTTTTGGAACCCTTACGAGTTTACGGGAGTACCGTTATTGGGTAATCCTCTTACTTCGGTTTTCTATCCGCTTAATTTTTTATTCTTTGTTTTTAGTTTCCCTTCTGCTTGGGCAATATATATTTTTCTCCAACCACTATTGGCCTCGGTTTTTATGTATCTGTTTTTGCGGAACCTGAAATTATTAAAAATTCCTTCAGCTTTTGGGGCGATTGCTTTCGCTTTTTCGTCATTCATGATGATGAGGCTGGAGTTTGGTGTATCCGGCCATACCATTCTTTGGTTTCCTTTAATTCTTTATTGCATTGACAAATATGTTTATGTAGAGAAGAGAAGATACTTGTGGGTTTTGACAATTTTATTTCTGCTAAGTTTTTTTTCTGGTTACATTCAAGGCTTTATCTATTTGTCTTTAATAAGCGTGTTATATTTTTTTTGGCGTTTAAGAGAAAATAAAAGTGAAAGAAATAATATTAAACTTTTATCATTTGTTTTTGTATTAATATCATTTGTGCTGCTCGCTCTCCCACAGATTGTTCCCTTTGTTAAACTTTTGTCTTTTTCCGCCAGAAAATCTGCCGATATTGGGGTAGAAGCGGTTAAGAATTATTATTTGCCCCCGCAAAACATAATCCAATTATTCGTTCCCGATTTTTTTGGCAATCCGGCAACATGGAATTATTGGGGGAAACCAAATTATACCGAATTTTGTAGTTATATAGGGACAACATCAATTTTTTTCATTATTTTTGGATTGTTGTTTTCTTCCCATAAGGATAAAAAGTTTTGGCTATTAATATTTATTGCTAGCTCCATTCTTATTTTTAGAACTCCAGTCTCAGCCTTGCTAGAAAAATCAAAAATTCCCCTATTGTCCGGCCTCACTCCGTCAAGGTTGATTTTTCCTATAGATTTTTCTCTTTGCATTCTGGCAAGTTTTGGAATAAATTCGTTGGCTTGTTTACAAAAAGATAAAGCGATCGGAAAAGTGGGAAAAACGTTGTTCTTAAGTATTTTGATATACTTTTTAATTTTTTTTATCGCTTTAGGTGGGTATCTGTTCTTTCCAAACTCGATTTGGGCTAACAATTTTAGTATAAGCTTGAGGAACATGTTTCTTCCTGCTGTGTTTTTATTTGCATCGGCACTATTTTTAAAGTTATATTGTTCAAATGAAAATAAATTAAGAAATGTCGCTTTGGTAGGACTTCTTCTGGTGCTTTCAGTTGATTTGGTTAGGCAAGGGAAAAAATATAACAGCTTTATTCCTCCGGAATTAATATTTCCAAGAACAGAAATGGTTGACAAACTTATTTCCGTGAACAAGTTCGACCGCTTTCAGAAAAAAAATGTGGAGATTTTTGCTTCAAATTTCCAAATTATGTATGGCTTAAATTCAATAGATGGATATGACTCGTTTTATCCGGAACGATTTACAAAAATGACTTCAGGGAAAAATAACTCCGAATCATCAAGCAAAGATGTCTTTTTGGGTGATCATCAGTCACCGATTTTAATGATGCTAGGGACCAAATATATTTTTAGTTTAGATAAATTGGAAGAAAGTAATTTGACGCTAATTGGAGAAAAAGGACAAACGAAGCTATACGAAAATTCTCTTGCTTTTCCACGGGCTTTTTTAGTTGATGAAGTGGTGGTAGGTAATAGTGACGAAGAGGTTTTTGATTTATTAGGTCAAACTGATTTACGAAATAAAGTAATTCTTGAAAAGAAAGTTCCGCTCAATTCTGGACCAGAAGGAGAAAAGAGTGCGGAAATTGTAAGTTACCAAGCAAACGAGGTCAAAATTAAGGTTAATACCAGTAAGGATAGAATTATGGTGTTGTCAGATAGCTTTTATCTTGGATGGGAAGCGTTTTTGGATGGGAAAAAAGCGGAAATCTATAGAGCAAATTATAATATTAGGGCGATTAGAGTACCTGAAGGAAATCATATAATTTTGTTTATTTATAAACCAAGAACATTTTTTTTCAGTTGTATGATTTCTTTTACTTTTTTGTTTTTTTTGATAGTAATTTGTATTGTAAGAAAATTGGCTCTTTTCAAGAAATAAATTAGGAGGTATACTTACTATATGCCAAAAAATGTAAAGAAGAGTGTAAAAAATTCTTTGACTGCGAATACCATGGAAGTGCAGCAACCTCAAATAACAGACACCTCAGTTTTATCGGAAAGATCTTCTTTCTGGTCGAAGAAAAA
>Ga0210018_1001881_pt1 | contig 10766 bp, 12 predicted proteins | sample CryGeyCG2014_010_2_FD_183967 | JGI IMG/M metagenome (GOLD analysis project Ga0210018, IMG submission 183967) | Groundwater microbial communities from aquifer - Crystal Geyser CG09_land_8/20/14_0.10 (SPAdes) (version 2) | ecosystem: Environmental > Aquatic > Deep subsurface > Groundwater | place... | reverse complement strand
AATCCTCGGGCGGAGAAATAATTTCTCCTTTTTTAATAAAAGTTTCAACCGTTTTTTTTGCTAAGAAAACTAAAGCGTGCATATTTCAAATTAAATCTATCCCAAATTTTTCTAAAAGTCGATTTAAGGCGTTTCTCCTCGGCGACCCCGACGCCAAAATTAATTTTACCCCGTTAGAAGTCCCATATTCCCATCCTTTCCGAAATATACTTTTGGAGAACCCTGAGTTCTTTAAACTTCTAACGGGGTTTATGTTTTTCTTTTTCATAAAAATTATATTTTAACTATTTCCTTTTGCATTTTGGTAGTTATAATCAGTTTATAATCTTCGGTGATATAACAATTTATCTCACTCCTTATGCCAAACTTGTCTTTAAAATAGAGTCCCGGCTCAATCGTAAAAGGAATGTTTGGTTTTATCCTTGTTTTGCTTTTTTTATCAAAGCGGAAATATTTGGCATGACAGGTATGGAATCCTAAACTGTGGCCGACTCGATGAAGAAAAAATTTGTCGAGATTGAATTTTTGGAAATAATTTCTAGCTGCCATTTCTACATCCTTTGTTCTGGGAAACTTTCCGTCTTTCAAATGCCTTTTGATAAAATTTATAGTGAAATCTCTTGCTTCAATAACTCTCCTAAGAATCTTTCTAATTTCTCTCGGGATATTTTTGCCATTATAACCCATCCAAGTAATATCAGCAAAAGGAGCGCCTTTTGCATTTAATCTCGCCCAAATATCAATTAAAATTAAACTATCTTTCTTTATAATTTTCGCCTTTCTTTTTTCGGGGAAATAATGAACAAAGCCCGTATTTTCATTGGTGGCTACAATCTGAACCGGATATTTCTCATTAGTAACCAAATCTTCTTTTTTAAATTCTGTCAAAATAAAATTTTGGACATCATACTCTGAAACTTTATCCAAATTTCTTCTTATAAAATCAAACGCCTTATTTTTAATTAACTCCAATTTTTCAGCCGCTATTTTATGTTTTTCAATTTCTTTATTTTTCATAATCTAATTTCTTTTTCAAGCCAGGGAATTTTTTTACCCTTTTTTCTTTGCCAGAAAATGTCTTCCCAGATATAGCTGGCAGCTAAATTAACCCACTCTCCCCATCTTTTTTTAACATATTTAATTATTTTATCAGCGAGAGCTAATTTTTTATTGAAAAGTAACTTTGAATAAATTTTCTGTTGCCAGGGAGCAACGTGGTCAAAAATCTCATAATGATGCATTGCTTCGGTTAGTAAAGCTCGGGCAGTCTCTGGGCCAACCCCATATAATTTTAATAGTTTTTTTCTAGCTTCTTCTACTACCAGACATCTTAACTCATTTTCATTAATTTTTTCTTTCACAAATGTTTGAGATAACTTGATAAATATTTTTGCCCGATAACCAACTTTTAATTTTCTTAAATCTCTTTCTGGCACCTTGGCCATTTCTTCCGGTTTCCAAAATTCATAAACTTCTCTATTATCAAATCTCACACCGACTCCATATTTTCCAAGCATTGCCTTTGTCATTTGGACACTTCTTCTCACAACCGTATTCTGTAAAAATATGCTAATCATTAATAAGCCGTACAAACTTTGAGCGCAACTGCCGTGCATCCCATACCACCTTTTTAGAAATGGCGAAAGAATCTCATTGTTTTTAAATTTTTTAAAAAACTCTGAAATATCTCGTTGAAATTCAAATCTGAAATTAAGTTCATCGATAATATTTTTTAACTCATTTTTAGATAATTTAGTTTTTGAAAAAATAGCAATTTGCACCCTTGGTTTATTTACTATTCCCTTGCTTTCCATTTTTATTCCGTAAATCTTACTGTCCAATCGCATCGCAAACCAATATTTCCCCGTCTCATAAATTTTCAATGGGTCAGGATAATGCGACGGCTTAAAAACCGTAGCATCAAAATTAAAAGGCGTCTTCGGTTTAATTACAAGTGAAACTTTTTTAGCTAATTTTAGTATTCTTGCCATAAGATTTTGGTCGATATTTTTTATAATCTTCCTCGAATAGATATCGTCCCTGCAAATACAAATCGAAGTTATATTTTCGCCAATATACTTCATTATATCCTGCTGTAATCAATTTTAATTTTAGATTCTTTAACTTTTTTCGCATTTCATTTTTAATTTTCTCTAAATTATCTTCTCTTGATGCTAAAAATTCTATCTCAATAAACTTTCCCAATCCTTTTACATTATCAAAGGAATATTCGAATGTATCATCGGTATATTCTCGACGAATTTTATCTATAACCACCGAATCTATTAATTTATTTTTGTTCCTTAATTCTTCTAAACTTGGGGTGATAATTTCTCTAAGATTTAAGATTCTGCAAATTTTATTAACGGAACCCACTAAATCCATTCCTAAGGGGAGAGGAAATGAAAATTCATCGCATTGTTCATGCCAGCTTAATTTATTTTGATTTTGCAAATCAGCTAAGTTAAATTTAAATTCTAATTTCTTATTATCACGGATTCTTATGAAAATACCTCGCTTATATAAATCTCCATCTTTTGTATCTAAATACACATCAACCACTCTCTTTTTATTTATAAATTCTAAATTCTCAAGAAACCTTTCAATCTGAGCGCTATCGCGAACTTGAAATTTTAATTCTACTTCAATATTCTTACTCATAATTTATTTATTTTAATCAACTTTTAATCAACACCCGAGGGCGAAGAGGATAAATCCTCTTCTTCTCCCTTCGCTGTTGCTCGGGAGGTTGATTATGCGAGAATTTTTCGGTGATGAAAATAAATTTTAAAATTGAGATTATTTTTCTGACCAAAATCTTTTATTTCTTTTTCAACTTCTTCCCAATAATTGTTTTTCGTAAAATAAATCTCTCGATATTTTTTAACTAGTTCAGGATGATGATTTTTTAGCCACTGAAAAATATTATATCGGAGGCTTGGATACAAATTAAGATTTTCAAACCAGTATTCGTCAATAAAGTTTTTGGTCTTCTCAATAATTCCTTTCCAGTCAGTTAATTCTGGAAACATTGGCGAAATAAAAATAAAAGTTTGAATTCCGGCTTTCTTTAATTGTTTTACTGCATTTATCCTTCTTTCTACCGAAGCGGCGAATGGCTCAACTTCTTTTCTGATTTTGTCATCCGAAAGCGACAAAGAAACGCCAGCTATACATTTTTTAAATCTCTTCAATAAATCGATGTCCCTGATTATTAAATCTGATTTGGTCAAAATGCATAAATCCGGCTCAAGGGAAATTAATCTTTCTAAAATTCCTCTCATTAATTTATATTTTCTTTCCGCAGGTTGATAAGGATCAGTAACCGAAGAAATAAAAATTGATTTATTTTCGTATTTTTTATTGTTTTTAGGAATTAGTTCTGGGGCATTAATTTTCACGTCCAAAAACTGACCCCAGGGCTCATGATGATTAGTAAACCTTTTCATAAAGCGGGCATAGCAGTAAATACACGAATGCTGACATCCCACATAAGGATTTATTACGTAATCCACATCCAATCCCGATTTTGTTATAATCGATTTCGCTTTAATTTCCCCTATATGAAATTTTCTGAAAGAAAATTTCATCGGGTCGATAGGCGAAATCTTTAAAGATTTCGCCTGTTTAGACCTAATTTTTAGCATTTTTAAATTCTTTTAATTTCTAAATCTTTGGCAGTTTCGATTGGTTTTTCAAAATCGTAAATGGCAATCGTCCTTTCTCTGGTGTGGGCACAAGAACGAAAAATCTCCCCAGGTAATTTGCCGCCACTCATTATTGCCAATTTTTATTTTATTTGCATCTTCTAAATTTTTAATATCTGGTAGAACACCATGCAAGGCGATAATATCTTTCGCCACAACCACTAATGACATCTTTTCTACGGCCGTAGAAAACGTGGTATATTCTTCTTTGTTAAAACTTTCCCAAAATTCGGCCGGAGAAAATTTCAAAATTCGGTGACCCTCGTGATTTCCTTGTCGCAGTCTTTTTCTAAGATATTTGATATTTTTTTAAAATTCATAAAAGATTCACTCAAAAAAATAATATTTTAAAATAGCAAAAACTGCTTTTAATCCATCCAATAATCTAATTTTCTTCCCTTCTTTAAAAGAGCGACTTTTGTAAGAAATTGGTACTTCTAAAATGGAAAAACCTTTTTTGACAACCTTTGCCGTAAATTCTTCACAAAATGAGAATCCATCTTCTCTAAGGGAAATTCCATTTAAAACCTCTTTTTTAAAAAATTTATAACCAGTGTTAATATCGGTCAAATTTGTTTTGAAAAGAAGATTAAAAAAAGAAGTAATGAGTTTTCCTCCATATAAATAAATTCTTGAAAACGGTTTATTTTCTGGATTTAAATTTCGAGAGCCATAAACAACTTTTGTTTTGTCCTCTAAAATAGGGGTCAAAAGTTTTTGATAATCTTTTGGGCTGTATTCTAAATCACCATCCTGTATAATAATGATTTCGCCAGAAGCCTTTTTAAGCCCCTCCCTTAAGGCAAAACCCTTGCCTTGATTTTTTGGCAAATTAATTAAAACAATCTGGTTTGAAAACTCTTTCAATTTCTCTAAAGTTCTATCATCTGAACCATCGTTAACAACAGTAATTTCTTTTTGCCAATTTTTTGTTTCCTCCAATACCTTCTTTAGTATCTCTTCAATTGTCTTTTCTTCGTTATAAACCGGAATTACTACCGAGATTTTTTTATTATAAAGATTGTTTTTCATTTTTAATTTGCCAAATCAAATTGGAAATTTTTTCGTTATCTGGTTGAAACTGTAAAATCTTCTCAAAAGTAAAAATCGCGTTATCATAATCTTTTTTAAGATAACAGACAATCCCTAAATTATAAAGGGCATTTAAATTTTGAGGTGAAATTTTTAAATATCTTTGATAAACATCAATTGCCCTGTCATATTCTTTTTGATTAACATATAAGCCAGCTAAATTATTGTAGGCAAAGAAAAAGTAGGGGTCCATTTTGATTGCTTTTTCAAACTCTTCAATTGCTTTTTCAGTTTTACCAATTTCTTGATAGGCGTTTCCAAGGTTATTGTGGGTCTGGGAATAAATATCTGAAATTTCAATTGCTCTTTGGTAATGAAAAATTGCTTTTTCGTATTCACTCTTTTCATCGTAAGCCATGGCCAAATTGTTATGAACCCTGGCGCTTTCCGAATATTTCAGAGTTTGATTGTAAAAAGTAATTGGACCTTTCCAATCAAAGTTTCGAAGAATTGTTCTGACTGATAAAAATCCCAAAAATAAAACCAACAAAGAAGAAAAAGCAACTACTAAAATTTTACTGAACTTCAATTTTGATAAAATTTCAAAAAATAAATAGCTCAAAATCAGGGAGAGGCCGACTAAGGGAAAATACAACCAGTGTTCATACAAAAGACCACTAACTGGCACTAAAATATTTGAAAAAGGAAAGAGGGAGATAAAAAATAAGCCAAAACCAAAGGCAAAAATTTTATTATTTCTTTTGAGAAAATAAGTTGAAACAAAAACAATGAAAATTAAAATTAGCAAAGAGAAAATAACTGCCGGATGGAAAAAAGTAGTAAAAATTTCGGTAGTTCTTTCCATATATAAGTGAATTGGGGCGAAATAAATAGAAAAATATATCAAAAGAATTTTTAAAAAAGTGAAAAGCCGATAATGAATATTTTGGGTAAATAGATTTTCTTCGCCATATAAATTTAGAGTTTGGCCAAAATTTAAAACAGTTAATCGCAAAATAAGATAAATTAGGGCGACTAAAAATAGGGGAGAGATTCTAAAGAAAATAGTTTTCAATTTCTCCTTTTCCCTGAAAAGAATTTCATAAAGTAAAATTAAACCCGGGAAGAAAATAGTAGATTCTTTTGTCAAAAGAGCGAGAATAAAAAATACTGAGCTTAAAATCAGATATTTATTTTCTTTTTGATTTTTGAGGTAGAAATAAAAAATAAAGGCCAATAGAATAAAAAATATTGAGAGAGGGTCTCCTCTGCCCGAAACATAAGTTATGGCTTCGGTTTGCAAAGGGTGCAAAAGAAAGATGAGGGCAGTTAAAAAAGAAATTTTTTGATTTTTGAAAATTAAATATAAAAGATAATAAATTAAAAAGGCATTGAAAATATGCAAAATGGTATTTGTGAAATGGTAACCAAAGGGGTTGAGTTTGAAGATTTTGTAATCTAAGGAAAAAGATAAAAGTAAGAGGGGTCGCCAATAATTGCTATGTAAACCTGCTCCGGCAATTAAATTTTCGGAGAAATAATTTGGTAAAAATTTCCAGGATTTAATGTAGAGATTCCTGACAATGTTATCATCATCATCCCAAAAGAGCTGATTTTGAAACGAATTGGCATAAATTAAAAATCCCAAGAGAAAGAAAATAAGAAAAATTTTAAAATTAAAATTTTTCATAAACTGTTTAATCTGCCAGATTAAACACTATTATAGTTTAAAATTCACCACTAAATAGCCGACGCCAAAGGGGCCTTCGTAAGAGAGAATTTCTGGCTGCCAAGAAATTCCCGAAGCCTCTAAGATTCCTAAAAGAAAACAAAAAGAACGAAGACCGCATTCACCGGCTTCGGGATACAATTCATCCAATTTCAAAATCGTTTCAATGTCTTTTTTCTTTACCCCGTTAGAGATTTGTTCTCTTGGTTTGCCTACATCGTTCTTAGAATCTCTAACGGGGTTTAAGGCTTCAATTAAGACATTATCAAATTTGGGTCCGTCAGGATGGAATCCGTAAGGTCCTTCTTCTTTCAGGCAATGGGACATATCACCACTGGCTATAAACGCAATTTTTAATTTTAAATTTTTAATTTTTAAATAGAGATTTCTGCCCCATTTATAGTGTTGTTGTGGAGAATCAAGGGTAGTAAGGATAGGATAAATATTAAATAGAGATTGTTTAATTGTAATATTATTTGGATTTTGATAATTTTGAATTTTAAATTGTAATTTTGCATTTTGATTTTTGAATTTTGAATTTAAAAAGTGCAATGGCACCTCGAATCCCCAATCAGGATGAGGAGCGGAAATTATTATCGAATCGGGATTTGCCTCCTTTAACTTTTTCCCCAATTTTTCCAAAGCCAAAATTGTATTTTTAACTTGGGTCCTATCTTCAGACGAGCCAACATTCGGTAAAATTATTGGTGGATGGGGAGATATAGCTGCGAAGACTATCATAAAGAAGGACTAATTCCTAATTTCTAATGTCTAATCAAATCCCAATTTCTAATGACCAAATGACTAAAGGGTTTTAGACATCGGACATTTTGGCATTGGGTATTGATTAGAAATTAGGTCAATTAGAAATTAGAAATTTATAATGTTAAGGTTTTCGCCGCATTTGGGACATTTACCATTTTTGTCATAGCGGTGAATAATATAGTTTGTTCTATCAATACAAATGGCATTACATTTTGGGCAAAAAGTGTCTTCGGAAGGAAGGCCAGGGATATTACCGGTGTAAACATATTTTAAGCCGACTTTTTTGCCAATTTTGTAAGCTTTTTCCAAAGTTTCAGCCGAGGTGTCAGGCAAATGTTGCAATTTCCAGGAAATTGCCCCAGAAAATTGGGAAATATGCCAGGGAGTTTCGGGACCCAATTCTTCATAAATAAATTTAGCAATACCCCTGAATATTTCTTCTGAATCACTCAAAGTTGGAATGACCAAGGTCGTAATTTCAACCCAAACTCCAGATTTTTTCATCAATTTTGCCGTATCTAAAACCGGCTGCAATCTGCCACCACAATTTTCTCGATAGAATTTATCATCGAAACTTTTAATATCAATATTATTAGCATCCAAATGGGGGATAATCAATTTCGCCGATTCCTCTGACATAAAACCGTTGGAAATAAAATTATTTTTCAATCCTGCTTTTTTTGCCAATTTCATCGTATCTAAAGCATATTCCAAAAAGATCGTCGGTTCCACATAAGTATAAGAAATGCTCGGTAAATTATTTTCTAAAGCTATTTTGACAATTTCTTCTGGAGACAAATCTTCGCCCGGAATTTCTTTTGCGCCTTTAAAACCCTGAGATATATCATAATTTTGGCAATTTTTGCAGACGAAATTACAACCAACAGTAGCAATTGAGAGAGATTGGCTTCCAGGCAAAAAATGAAAAAACGGCTTTTTCTCAATGGGATCAATATTTACTGCAACGGCTTTTCCATAATTTAGGGCGTACAATTTTCCGTCAATATTTTCCCTCACCCCGCAAATTCCTCTTTTCCCAGGAGCAATAATACAAAAATGAGGGCAATTTTGGCACTGAACCCCAGCACCAGAGACTTCGTCTCGGTGCGGGGCATGCTTTTTCCCTTTTAATTTTTTGTATAAATAGGCTTCCTTTGCCATTATTTAATTTTAATCTTTTTTATGATAAAATTCAATTACCCGAGCGTTAGCGAAGGGTGAAGATGAAGGCAAACTCTGAAAGAGGCAAACTTCATCGACTATTATGAAACATCGAATTTTTATTGCTATCAATTTTCCAGAAGATATAAAGAAGAAGCTTGCTGATTACCAGATGAAGTGGTTGGATTTGCCTTGTCGCTGGACGAAAAAAGAAAATCTCCATATTACCTTAATGTTTCTTGGTTATCTTTCAGATGAGAAACTTTTAGAGGTTCTTAAAATTACAAAAGAAGTGGCTCAAAGATATGAACCATTTTCGATAAATCTAATAAAAATTTGTTATGGTCCGCCAAAGAAAATGCCCTATTCAGAGACTTCGTCTCTGACGGGCCGTCTCGCCAAAGGCGAGAATAGGCCTCCCCGAATGATCTGGGTTGAAGGAGAAAAAAGCGCCGAACTAGGGAAATTACAAAATAATTTGGGGAACTCTCTCTTGTCCTCCGTAGCCTTGGCGAAAGAGGACATAACCAGTGATAACCGACCTTACGCTCCCCACATAACTTTAGGAAGAATTAAAACCTGGGAATTCAGACAAATTGAACCTGAAGAAAGACCATTGGTGGATGAAGAAATAAATTTAATCTTTGAGGTAAATTCAATTGAGGTAATGGAAAGTGAATTAAAAAGAGGAGGAGCAGAATATACGATATTAGAATCATGTCCACTGAAAAATTAAAAGTTCACTTTATAGGAATCGGGGGGATTGGGGTTTCGGCTTTGGCTAGATATTATCTTGAAAAAGGATATCAAATTTCTGGTTCTGATTTGGTTTCTTCCGAAATCACTGATGTCTTTAAGAAATTAGGAGCAAAAATAGTCATAAAATCAAAAATCAAAAACCAAAAATCAAAATTACAATTAAAAATTCAAAATTTACTAAAACAAGCTAATCTCATAATCTTTTCACCAGCTGTACCCAAAAATCACCCGGATTTGAGAGAGGCGAAAAAATTGAAAATTAAATGCTTAAGTTATCCACGGGCGCTTGGCGAATTAACAAAGAAACATTTTACTATTGCCGTTGCCGGCAGTCATGGAAAAAGTACGGTGGCAGCAATGATTGGGGTTTTATTAGAAAAGGCAGGGTTTAGCCCAACGGTTATTGTCGGAACAAAAGTCAAAGAATTTGGTAGTTCCAATTGTAGAGTAGGGAGGTCTAAATACTTAGTGATTGAGGCCGATGAGCATTTTGCCTCCTTTTTAAATTATTGGCCAAAAATAATTGTTTTGACAAATATCGAAGTTGACCATTTAGACTTTTATAAAAATTTAAAAAACATTCTAAAAACCTTTAAAAAATTCGTCTCACACCTGCCTGAAAATGGAGTTTTAATAGCAAACAAAGACGACAAGCGCATTCTTCGAATGCTAAAATCAAAAATCAAAAATCCCTATAAGGCCGAGCCTTCGGGCTTTAGGCAAAAATCAAAAATACAATTTAAAATTCAAAAATATTCGCTGAGACAAAATGAAACAAAAAAATTGAGAAAAATTTTGAAAATCCCGGGAGAGTTCAATGTCTCAAATGCATTGGCAGCCTTGACTGTAGCTCGAGTTTTAAAAATTCCAGATAGAATATCTTTTAAGACATTATCGGAATATCGAGGTTCCTGGCGCCGTTTCGATATTAAAAAAATAAGAATTAATAATAAAGAATCAACAATTATTGATGACTACGCTCATCACCCGACGCAAATTAGAGTAACTCTAAGGGCGGCGAGAGAAAAATTTCCCAAAAGAAAAATCTGGTGTATTTTCCAGCCCCACCAATATCAGAGAACATATTATTTATGGAATGATTTTGTTAAAGTTTTGAGTGAAGCCCTTCGACAGGCTCAGGGCAAGCCTCCAGTTGATAAATTAATAATTAGTGATATTTATAGTGTAGCTGGTCGGGAGTCATCCGAAATTAAAAAGAAAGTTTCTTCCGAAAAATTGGTCCGGGAAATTAACAAAAAAATTGGACATAATCAGGTTACGACCGTGACTCAATTATGTCCAGTTATGTATATTCCGAATAGTAAAGAGGTTGAGAGATATTTAAATAGAAATTTACAGGGTGGGGAAGTGGTAATAGTAATGGGAGCAGGAGATATTTATGAATTAAGTTTAAAGTTTAAAGGTCGATTTATTTTTAAGATATGACAAATAATAAAAACTTATGAAACCCACAAAAAAACTCGCCCTCCCAAGCGTTAGCGAAGGGGGAAGAAGAAAGCCTGCTTTCTTCGCCCTTTCAATATTGCCGGAAAAATTGGGCATTTGTCATTTTGACAAGAATAGCCTCATTCCTGACTGGGCGTTAGAGAAAA
>Ga0210018_1001874_pt1 | contig 10783 bp, 10 predicted proteins | sample CryGeyCG2014_010_2_FD_183967 | JGI IMG/M metagenome (GOLD analysis project Ga0210018, IMG submission 183967) | Groundwater microbial communities from aquifer - Crystal Geyser CG09_land_8/20/14_0.10 (SPAdes) (version 2) | ecosystem: Environmental > Aquatic > Deep subsurface > Groundwater | place... | reverse complement strand
TACTCTTTCTTAAATTATCATCATTTAAAATCTTAATAATATGTTCAACTAAAGCATTTATATTATTATTTTCTACTATATATCCATTTTCGCCATTAATAACCATATCTAATTCTGTGCCATCAGCCGGAACAGTTACTATTGGTAACCCATGAGCCATAGCGTGATTAATAGCCAAACCCCCTTCTCCTGGTAAAACGAAAATATCCCCCATCAAAAAATAAAGGCTTACATCTTCTATCTTCTTGCCAGTAAAGACTATATCGTCCAATCGTTTTTCCTTAACTAAGTTTTCCATTTCTGTTTTTGTTTCACCATCACCTACTAAAAGCAAAGCTATATTAGGATATTGACTTTTTATTTGTTGATAAGCCAGTATTAAATTTTCTAGTTTTTTTGTTTTCTCAAAAGTGCCAACAAATAAAATAATTTTTTTTGAATCTAAACCCAATGCTTTTTTGGTAGTATCGACTAAATTTGTATATTTAGCTATATCAGCTTTTACTTTCTCAGTATCAATACAGTTATAGGCTACAAAAATTTTATCTTTAGATATCCCGTAAGAACTATAAAATTCTTTAGCAAAGGTACTATATGCTAATATTGCAGTTGCATTTTTTAACATATATCTAATTAAGGGATTAAATAATTTTCTAAAAATACTCTGTTTATTACTCCTTACTCTTCCTAATCCCCACCAAATATATGGAGTTCTTGTTATTTTGGCGTATACCAGTATTAATAAATCATTCGGTAGATTACTTTCTCCCTCACAAATAATAACACCTGGTTTATCTTTAAAAAGATAGAACAAAATCGTAGGGTTAAAAAATATAGGAAATGTTTTCCCTTTTAATTTAATTTGACAATTAAAAGTTAATAATTTTTTAGCCTTGAACCCTTCAATATTAGTAGCGTTTTGAAGTTTATTGTTTTTATCTTTTCGAGGCTGACCATAATATAAAATTAAATCTATTTGATCAATATTAGATAAGCGCTGAAATAATGGAACATTATAATGAGCGCATATTCTTTGAATTATGACAATTTTATGTTTTTTCATTTATTTTTCTTGCTTTAATACAGATATCGCCATTCAAAAGTGATGGCCACCAACTTCTTAGCATAGCGAACAAACCTGAACCCATAACTTTCTCTGTTTTAAAACCCTGCGATTCTAATAGCCATCTTAAAGAACTGAGGGTAAAATAATGTAAAGCTCCTCCATCCCAGCCGATCTCTTCCCAATTATAAGGAGAGGTAGTAACAGGTAATTTACCAAAAAGAAGCTTTATCCTGTATTTGATATAAGCAATATTAGCTACCTGAACAATAAGAATTCCTCCTTTTTTTAAAACCCTATTTATTTCTTTTATCGTAAAAAATGGATCATAAATGAATGGCAAGGTGGCTATTATTGTCACGGCATCAAAAAAATTGTCTTCAAAGCCTAACCCTTCATTAATATTACTAGTTTTTAAAATAACTCTGGTTTCTATTTTCTCTTTTTTAAAATTATCTCTCGCAATCTCTAGCCGATGAGGAACAATATCTACCCCATATAAATTCGTATATTTGTTTCTTGCTTTTAACAAAAGTAACCCTTCTCCACAACCAATATCAAGTACATTATTCCCTTTCTCTAATAAAGAGATTGCCACATCTTCTCTATGAATATCATATTTTTTAAAAACTTTCCTTAGCCACTTAAAAGAAGTATAATCTGTCTTTAATTTATGTTCAACATATTGTTTGTTAAATAAGTCCTCTGATTTCATAAAATTTGTTATTATGGAATAACTTTTATAAATACTTTTTTACTTTACCTTTAACCTTATTTTTAAAAGATAAATAGATTTTGGTGGGCAAAATTTTTTTTACAATCTTGATTAAAGCTTTCAAAATCTTAACTAAAAATGGATTAATATAAAATCTTCTAATCCATATATAAGTTGTTTGTATTGATAAATTTAACTTTGAGATTGCATTCAGTTGAGGATTTATTTTATATATCATTTTTACATTTTCAAAAATAAATTGTCCTTTAAGAAAGAAGGTGTTGGGAATTTTTTGAGAATCTATCCCAGTTACAGAACAAAATTGTCTAACATATGGGTTCTTTTCTTCTTGTCGAACCGTCCTTCTGAAGAAAAGCGGGGAGTTATATTGCTTAAACTTTCCCAGTAAAGCGGCTTGCAGCAAAATCAAAACATCAGAAGCAATTATGGGTTTAAAATAGCAATTTTTAAGCGCTTGAGTTTTCCAAATACCATCAAAAAAATTGCATATAGCCATATGTTTTAAGATATACATATATCTATCGATAGGCCTTTCTATTTCTACAGTAGTATAATCGTCTTGATAAATCTCACCTAAAGTTCCGTCTATTTTTATTTCTCTAGTTTGAGGATAAATCAATATTAAATCTTCTTTTTGAATGAGAGAAAGAAGTTTTTCTACAAATTGAGGATCCCATTTATCATGCCCATTACAACGCATAAAAAATGGAGTATTCGCCCTGTCTAAAATATAGTTGAAATTAAAAAATCCACCCTTATTTTGGGCATGTCTTACAAAAACTATTCTTTTATCTTTATCCACATAATGTTTACATATTTCAGGAGTTTGATCAGTGGAACCATTGTCTGAAATAATAAGAATAAAATCTTTGTATGTTTGGAATAACAAACTTTCAATAGCTTCACCGATATAGTTCTCTTCATTATAAACCGGCATTCCCATAGTTAATAAAGGAGGTGACTGTTTCATAATTATTTTATTCTCTTAAGATATCCATCAGGCGAACCTGAAAGTATAATTTTTGATTCAATAATTTTATCAATCTCAAAATTATTATTCTCTTTTAAAAATTCCCATACAGCCGTTTTAGGATTATTTCCTTTTCCCCAGGGACGATCCGAAGTTATTCCCACCGGCAAATCCTCAATACCGGTGTCTCCAACAATACAATAGCTCCCAATGCTTACCAAAGGAGCATATGCCCTAAGTTCAGCCAACACGTGATTATGAGTATGATTACTATCCAAACAAACAAGTGCTCTCTTTTTAGTTTTTGCAAACTCGGTAACTTTCCGTATAATTCCTTCATCTATACTTGATCCCTCAAACATAGTAATTTTGTTGTTCAAAGGATGAGCAAGGATAGCTTTTTTGTTATGGGGGCGAATATTAATATCAATTCCGATAACCTGTCCATTTTGGATTTCACCACATACTTCCAATAATACAAGCATTGAGGCGCTAAAAACAATAGAACCTCCCCATGCTATTCCAGTTTCAATAATAAGATCTGGTTTAACTTCCCAGATAATTTCTTGTAAAGCTTGGAGATCTTGTGATATTTGTAAAATCGGTACTCCTAACCAAAAAAAATTATATGCATATTTTACTTTATTAATCTCCTCAAAAAATTTCTGCCGGGCATCTTGCAAGGATTTATTACTTTGGTACAATTTTGTTCTTTGAATTGCTTCTATTTGAAATTGTTTTAATGGGTCTTTTTTCATAGTTTATTATTTTTTATTAAATCTACCTCCCTCATTAGATTGCTCCAAAAAGAAAGATATTCATCATCGGGGAAAAAATAATTATAATGATGCACTGTACCTTTTGTTTCTGACTGCCAGTTTACTAATTTGGATAATTTTTTTATTTTTTCTATTACGCTTTTCTTTTCTTCATCGTTTTCTGCGTTACAGTAAGAAACAAAATGTTCTCCATATTGACCAAGTGACTCTAAAAATACATCTTTTGATGATATATTTTTGATATTTTTATTAATTTCCCATTTTCTCACAGTTTTTGGAAAACCCAATACTTCATTAAAGATTTTATCCCATTCATTTACCATCTTTTCCAAAGAAAATTCATTTATAGCATATTTCTTAGCATTCTTTGACAACAAATTTCTTAACTTAGGATTGTGATACAAATCTTGCAATGCTTTGATGTACTCATCTTCATCTTTTGCGACAATCCCAGTTAATCCATCTTTAACCATGTAACTTTCCATCGGATTTGCCAATACAACCGGAACAACTCCAGCAGCCATACTCTCTTGTAGTGCCTGATCACATGTGCCGTAATGATACGGGGCTAGTGGATATCCAAATATATCAAATATTGATAAGTATTCAGTTATGTCTGAAACTTGGCCGGTGAAGATAAATTTTCCCGCTATGCCCAATTCTTCAGCTTCCTTCTCGATTTCTTTTTCGCTTGGTCCACCACAAACAATAAATTTCACATTAGGGATATTAACTTTGTTGCAAATATTTAAAAAATTCGGGTGAATTTTAGCGTAATCAACAGTTCCAATATATCCTATATTAAATCCAGAGTGCTTCTTCGGCTTAACCGATTTAACATGTTCTATGCCGCCCGTTGACCATACAACGCGCAAAATCTTTTTTTGTTCATCCGTTAAATTTAGAACCTCTTTGTTCTCAAGACTTACTGGTGTTGTAAAAACGAACATGTCAGGATATGTCAATATTTTTTCTGGATAAATAGCCGGCGGGTGAAAACCTGAATTATGACCCCACATAATAACTCGGCTTGCGGGCAACTGTTCACGAACCAAGAAATCATAAAGCAATGGATGATTCCACGCATGAATAAGCACTATGTCGGAATCAGCTATCAAATCGAGTATTTCTCGTTTTTCCTTTGACATATTATCAAGCAACGAAAAGCTGGCATTTCTAGCGACTTCGAGCGCATTTTCATTAGCGTAGTCAAGACATACGACTCTGTGCGCAAAAAAACGATTTTCTTTGACTTTTGAAAGATAATTTAATATTACCCTCCCTACACCACCGCCGAGATGTGGAGTAATATGAAGAATGTTAATTTTTTTCTTATTCATTTCGTTTTACTCGTTTTTGGATAACAATTATAAAAACTCTTGCACAAATCATCTAAAAATAAATCTAAATCCGAATTAAATCTTTGTCGATTTTTATCAGCTTTTAACCAATTGATTGTTCTTCGTATTCCTTTTTTAAATGTGATATTGGCTTGCCAACCTTTAGCTATAGATTTAATTTTAGAATTATCATAAATATCACACCAAGCTTTATGACCAAGCAAACTCTTGCCAATTTCAGGATCAAATTGTGCTATTGTTTCACTTGGTATATATACAAAACGAGGATTTTTAACATTAAGAGTATGTGCGATTATTTCATAGATTTGTCTCCATGTAAGCCATTCATCACTAGTTATATGAAAGGCCTCGCCGATAGCAGCTGGATTTTTAAATAATTTTATAAAAGCTCTGGCGAAATCTTCTGAATGAGTCACTGTCCATAAAGTTGAACCATCTCCGGGTATGACAATAGGTTTGCCATCGAGTATTCTTTTTGCGTTTGTCCAATCTCCATTTCCAACAGCGTCAGGAATAAGGGTATCATATGTATGGCCTGGTCGCACTATCGTTACAGGAAAATTTTCTTTTCGATAATATTTTAAAAAGATTTTTTCACAATCTATTTTATTTTGAGCGTATTCCCACTTCGGATTATATAATGGAGTAGATTCAGTAATTGGATATTTACACGGCCTTTGATAATTGGCAGCTGAACTTATAAATATAAATTGTTTTGTTATGTTGCGAAATAATTCAATATCAATGAGCGCTTGTTCTGGTGTATAACAAATAAAATCCGCAACTACATCAAATTTCATATCTTTTAATATATTTTTAATAGAAGAAATATCTTTCATATCCGCGCATAATTGTTTAGTATGTAATGGAGGTGGGCGTCGTGTTTTCCTAGTTTTCCCTCTATTTAAAATCCAAACCTTATGTCCGGCTTGCTGGGCTTTCGTCGCACAATTCCAACTAATATTGCCAGTACCCCCTATAAATAAAATTTTCATATAAATTAAGATTTTATTTACCAAACTTCTTCTTCATCCTCTCTCTTATTTCTTTTGCGTATCCATCAATATTTTCTAAAGTGCCGTGAGAAAGAACTTGGCAATTTTTACAAAAATCAATATCACGTCGTCTATTTTCAAGATGGGCTATACGGTAAGAATTGATAATGTCCCCAAGCCATATATCTTTAACTCTTTGCTTATTAGTATCACCATAAACTAATTTATGTTTCCAATCCCCTACGCATAAACTTGTTTTTCCATCTGAATTTATTACCATTATGTAAAAAATATAAGGACAGACCTGTTTTTCTATTATCGACTGTCCATAATGCCCCGAACTAAATTTCATTTCTATTCCATCAAATTTAAATTCAGGCCAAGCTGGAGACAAATGTTCCAAGTATATTCGATCCGATATATTCCCAAAAATATCAAAGAATTTCGATTGTTCATCAGGTAAAAGATTTTCTTTTATTGCTTTTATATATATTTCACAATTCCTTTTGTTTTCATATAAATCACGTATATTTTCAACGTACTTTTCAAAATCAACTCTGGTATTTGTAAATTTGTAAATTTGCTCCGAACTTACTCCATTAACAGAAATATTTATTTGGTTTATTCCTGCATCTATTATTTGCCGATTAAGTCTAGGGTTGAGTAGTGAGCCATTTGTTGTAGTATCAATTCTTAAAATTCTTTTGCTATCTTTAGCATATTTAATCATATCTGCAAAATGAGGGTTAATAAGAGGTTCCCCATCTTTATAAAGTCTTAAAACTTTTATAGGTTCGGGAAAGTCTTTAAGATCATCAATTATTTTCTTAAATAAATTAAAATCGAGAATTCCTTGATAACGTCCAGTCTTACGAATTAAATCTTGATTGCCATTAGGACAAAATCTGCATCGAAAGTTACAAAGACTCGAAGGGTCAACCAATAAAACAAAAGGTGTTTCTAAGGGTAAATTTTCCCCCAATACCGTATGGTTTTTGATATTAAGTCTATTTTTAATTTTAGCTTTCATATTTTTTCTTTCTGCTAATTTTTTTAAGTAATTCATTAGCAAAATTATCAATATCATCTGGCATTCCATGCGACATTTGGCCGCAATTGCCACATACGGAATGTTCTTTTCGTCTTTTTTCTAAAAACATTTTTTGGAGGTTAAAAAGCTTTTTTCCGTTCCAAATATCTTTAACGCTTTCCTTTTTCACGTCGCCGATGATAAGTTTCCTAGACCAGTCAAGGAAACAAGCGCTTGCCGAACCATCAGAGTTGATTGAAAAAGAATAGAAGACATAAGGGCAAACTTGAACCTCTTTTATCTTTTGTCCGTATATACCAAATTCTTGATTAACTTTAACCCCCCTTGCGTTTAAATCAAATCCAGGCCAGCAGGACATAATATGCTCGATATACACACCATCGGCTATATCGCCAAATATCTCGTAAAATTTCTTTTTATCATCATCCGATATCGTATCACCATTGATTTTTATAATTATTTCACAGTTTTTTCTATTGTTATAAAGATGACGAATATTTTCAATGAGCTTTTCAAAATCAATTTTATAATTGGAAAATGTTGAATACTGATTTTCATTAACGCCTTCTATAGAAATATTAATCCGATCAAGTCCTGCTTCAATAATGTCAAGATTTATTTTTGGATTAAGTAGCGAGGCATTAGTAGTTGTATCAATTCTTTCTGCGCATTTTTTTTCTTTGGCATACCTTACCATATCGGCAAATCTTGGATTCAATAAAGGCTCCCCATCCTTATAAAGTCTTAAAACTTTTATAGGTTTTTCAAATTCACAAATATCATCTATAATCTTCTTGTAAAGATTGAAGTCCATAATTTTAAGGCTTCTACCAACTTTTTTCATCAATTTTATATCACCGGTAGGACAAAATTTACAATGAAAATTACATAAATCGCTAGGATCTACGAAGATAACAAATGGTACACTAAGCGGTATAACCGTCTCCAGCTTTGTTCTATTTTCTAAATCAATTCTTGGTTTAATTTTTGCTTTCATTTTGATAAAGAATTTAAAAAATTAAAATAGGATTTTAATCCTTCTTGCCAAGAAGGCAATTCTATTCCCACCGCCTTAGCTTTTGTATTTTTTAAGGCAGAAAATTTTGGCCTGTTCACTCCTCCGCTTACCCCTCCACGATTGACCGGGAGAGTTTTTATATTGATTTTCGCCAATTCAAATATCTTTTTTGCAAAGTCATACCAACTACAATACCCTTCGTTCACAAGATGATATATTCCGGGTCCAGCCTTGCCCTTTAATAATTTTAAGGTGGCTTTGCTCAAATCTCCGGCATAAGTCGGGCTAACGATCTGGTCTGAACTTACTTCAATAACATCTTTATTACGCGCTTCTTCCATAATATTCAAAACAAAATTTCCGCCTTTTTCCGGACTGCCGGTTTTCCCGCCATAAAGGCCACAAGTTCTAATAATAAAAGTGCCTTCAGGATACGAATTTAAAGTGGCATATTCCCCTGCTAATTTAGACATTCCATATACTTGTAAGGGATTAGGGTTGTCGTCTTCTTCGTAAGGAGATCCTTTTTCTCCATCAAAAATATAATCGGTACTGTAGGTAACAAAAATAATATCATTTTCTTTACATATTTTTGCTAAATCTCGGACAGCAATGAAATTTACTGCCATTACTGCTAAAGGATTTTCTTCGCATTTTGGAACCACATGATAAGCTGAAGTATTAATTAGAATATCTGGCTTAATCTCTTTTATTTTTTCTTCAACTTGCAATTTATTAGTAACATCTAATTCTTCTTTTTTGAAACCAACGATTTCAAAACCAAAAGATGAGGCGTCTTTCATTATTTCATAGCCAAGCTGACCTGTTTTACCAATTAATAAAATTTTTCTCATTTTTATTTTATTAATGGCCAGTTTTTATCTTTTTCTGATAAAATCGGATTTTTTATTGGCCATTTTATGTTGAAAAATGGATCATTCCAGCGAACACCGCCTTCATATTTCGGTGAATAAAATTCTGACATAAAGTATGAAATTGTGCAATTGTCAGTTAAGGTCTGAAAACCATGAGCAAATCCTTTTGGAATAAAAAACATTTTTTTATTTTCTTCACTTAACTCAACAGCCATCCATTGACCAAAAGTTAACGAATTTTTTCTTAAATCAATTGCTACATCATAAATTACTCCTTTCAAACATTGAATTATTTTATCTTCGACTTTGGGTGGTTTTTGAAAATGCATCCCTCTAATTGTGCCTTTTTTCTCGGTTAAAGATCTATTCATTTGAACTATTTCAAAGTTAAGGCCGATCTTAGCTAATTCTTTTCGACAAAAAATCCTGGCAAAATATCCCCTTTCATCAATTTTTAATTCTGGCTCAATAATATACAAACCCTCCATTTTAGTTTTATGAAAAATCATATTATTTTTATGTTTGGTATTGGTATAATAAATCTTCCGCCGGCATTGTGATAATCCTTTAATTGGTCCAGAACCTCACTGGCAATATTCCAACATAAAATCAAAAGATAATCTGGTTTCTCTTTATAAATTTTTTCTGGAGGATAAACTAATAGATGAGTGCCTGGGGTATACAATCCCTGTTTTTCTTCTGATTTATCTACTATAAAATCAAGATAATTTTTATTAATTCCAAAATAATTTAATAAGATATTTCCTTTGGCAGGGGCGCTATAAGCAGCTATGTGCTTGTTTTCACTTTTTAATTTTTCAAGCAAAAAAATAAGTTCTTTTTTCAAATTCTGGACATTTTCGCTTAGTTTTTTATAGGTTTCAATCTTATCAAATCCTTCTTTAACTTCTTGAGTAATAAGACTTTTAACATTTTCACTTGTTGGGAAGAGACCAGGATGAGAAACGAATATCCTTAAGGATCCCCCTTGCATGGGAGTCATTTCTACATCATAGATTTCTAAATCTGCTTTTTTAAATAAATTTCTTAAAGCTAATAAAGAGTAATAAAAAACATGTTCGTGATAAATAATATCAAATTTTTTCTCTATTAATCCTCCGATATAAGGAAATTCAAATACAGCTGTCCCCTTCGATTTTAAAATTAGTGCCACTCCTTTAACAAAATCAACTATTTCTGGTATATGAGCTAATACATTAGCACCAAAAACTAAATCAGCTTGAATATTTTTCTCTTCTTTTAGTTTTTTAGCAAAATTATAGTTAAAAAACTCGGGAATAGTCCTAATCCCCTTTTCATTGGCTATTTTGGCGATATTCTGGGCAGGATCTACGCCTAATATTTGAATGCCCAATTGTTTAAAATATTGTAATTGAGCTCCATCATTACTGGCAATCTCTAATACCAAACTTTGTGGTCCAAGATTTAATTTCTTGGTTAAATAATCAGCAGTTTTTTTGCAATGTTCTAAAAACGAAGAAGAGGTAGAAGAAAAATAAATATAATTTCTAAAAAGTTTCTCTGGCGAAACAGTTTCCATAAGTTGAACTAGATAACAATTAGGACAAAAGCCAATACTTAAATCGTATTTTTCTTCAAAAGGAATTTCTTCCTTTTTACAGAATGAGTTCACTAAAGACATCTTGCCTAAAGAAAAGAATTTTATTATTGATGTATTGCAAACTCGACAGTTCATATTTATGTTTTATCAAAAAAGAGATTTATTTGTTGATTAATTAAACCAATAATGTCTTTTTTATCATAAAATGCTTTGTACCAATCACAAGTCAATTTTAAAATTGTCTTCATATCTAATTGAGGTCGCCAATTCAAAAGTTTTTTAGCTTTATTACTATCTAATTTTAATAATTGAGCTTCATGCTTGCTATAATCTCTTTTTATTCCATAAGAACC
>Ga0210018_1001873_pt1 | contig 10790 bp, 12 predicted proteins | sample CryGeyCG2014_010_2_FD_183967 | JGI IMG/M metagenome (GOLD analysis project Ga0210018, IMG submission 183967) | Groundwater microbial communities from aquifer - Crystal Geyser CG09_land_8/20/14_0.10 (SPAdes) (version 2) | ecosystem: Environmental > Aquatic > Deep subsurface > Groundwater | place... | reverse complement strand
AAAATGGTGCAAAATTTAAACGGGCGGCTAAGCTTCGTTTATGACTGCCCGCCAAAACAATATTATAGGCTAACTAAAGCCAAGATAAAGTTATCTCTATTAAGCGTACTCGTAGGAATTTTTTTATTGCCCCAAGTCGCTTATCTAACGAGTATCACGCCGGAAAATTTAATAGATTTGACCAACCGCGAAAGAGAGGCCCAGGGCCTAACTCCGCTCGCCGCTAACCAGCTACTGGTCCAAGCGGCCGAGGACAAAGGCCAGGCCATCTTGGCGGCGCAAGCCTTCAGCCATACGCTCGGCGACCGGCGGTTTTCCTCCTGGATTCGCGACGCCGGTTATAACTATTCTTACGTGGGAGAAAATTTAGCCATTGATTTTAACACTGGCGAAGGCGTCATTCAAGCTTGGAACAATTCGCCTTTGCATAAAAAAAATCTCTTAAGCCCTTATTACCAGGAAATCGGCATCGCCGCGCTGGCCGGAAAATTCCAAGGGCAAGCTACCACTTTAGTAGTGCAAGTTTTCGGCGCTCCGGCCACGGGCGCGGTCCAGCCGCTGGCGGCCAACACCGGATTCAATTATCTTAACAGTAACCTTAACCTGGCGCCGGCCGAACTGACTTCGCTTAAGGCCGAAGATTTATTAACTCACGCGGTTATTAACCAAGGGCAGCCGCTGGCGGCCAACGAAAAAATCAGCCTGCCAAACAGCGACTATTCATTGAGCCAGGTGAACAAATTTTTTATACAGCCGAATTACCAAACACTAAACAATTTCCTCATGACCTTCGCTTCTTTAGTTTTGTTCTACCTGCTGGTTTACCTCTACTATTACTATTTCCTCAAAATTAACAAACTGATTTCCATCTAGCTTATGACGCAAATCCTACTCGCTCCCTTAATCGCCTCAATCGTTTCTCAGGTCAGTAAATTATTCATCAAAACAAACGGCTTAAAATTCAGCTGGCGGTCGCTCACCGCTTATTCCGGCATGCCTTCAAGCCACGCCGCCACCACCGTCTCCTTGTCCACCATCGTGGGCTTAACCCAGGGCTTCAACTCTCCCCTGTTCGCGGTCAGCGCGATTTTTACGATTTTAGTCATCCGCGACGCGCTTGGTTTAAGAAGCCATATCGGCCAGCACGGCGAAATTTTAAACGCCCTGGTTAAAGATTTAAAAAATAACCAAACTGGCTTAACGGAAGACTACCCCTTGCTGGTTGAAAAAATCGGCCATACGCCGCTGGAGATTATCGCCGGCTCAATCCTCGGCATTTTAATCAGCCTGCTGTCTTATTATATTTTTTAAAATTCGGCTATTTTAAAACCGCCCCGGCTGAAACGCCCGGGCGGTTTTTTGTTTTAAAAACTACTTTACTCCCATGTCGGCTAAAACCTTAAAGCAATTTTCTTTGTCGGCTTTATTAATAATACCCTCGCAATACTTTTTGTCCCGCTTCTTGATGGCCAGGCTGAATGAAGCTTGGGCCGAACAATCGGCGGCTAAAGCCGCTTCAGCCGCCTCATGGCACTTGTTTAAATCGCCGCTGCTGGCCACTTCTTTAATAATATAAGATTGGCGGCAAGTATTTTTATCAGCTTCGGTTATTAGACCTTCACAGACTGAACTATTTTTTGAATTTAATAACTTAACAACGCCAGCCTGACAAATTTCTTTTTCTTTGGCATCTTTAATATCTTCGCAATTCAATTTTTTAACCATTATAAGTGTAAACATAAGCTTGGCTGTTAGCCGGCGCGCCGGCAAACTTTTTGGTTGTCTGATTCCAGCAAGTTGTAGCGTCATAACCTAGACAGATTCCCAGCTTATTAACCGGGTCTATGGGTAAAGTTACCCCTAGTTCTTTAGCTAAAGTGGCTTGCCAGCTGGGCCAGACGGACAGGGATTTATTGGCCACGTAAGAACCGGCGGCCAGAGAAGGAAAATCACCGTTATGGATTTTTTGGTAATTATTCAGAGCTAATTTGATTTCAGCCAGATCGGCCAGGCGCTTGGTGTCGTTTCTGACATTGTCTTTTTGCTCTGCCGGAATATTGGTATTAAATTGTCAATGAGCCAAGAGTTGGCCGAAAATATCTTCCGTGGCCTGTTCGACGTCCTGATTAAACGACAAGAGATAGATATTGGTGTAAAAACTATTGTCGGTCAAATCGATGTTGGCGGCGTTGACATAAACCGTGCGGCCGTCGCGAATCGCTTCATAGCCGTCAACCGAGAGAACCTGGGGCGAGCCTTGATTTTTTATATTGGCCTGATACCAGCGCAGAGGGCTTAAATGGTCCGGGTTGGGAATAACCCTGGTGGCGATGGCGTCCGGCGAAGCGGCGGCCAGAACCGATTCGGGCGATAAAAAAATCACTAAAAAAATATTATGGCAGCCAATATTCTTTTAGTGGATAAATTCGACATGGTTATTGTTGACAACGGCAAGCGCCAGCGGCCGGTCGCGCGTGTTGCTATGGCGCTACGTTAAAACTGACATGGGGAACGGTTGCTATAAGGTTATAGCCAGTTTCCAGGCCGGCGTAAAATACGCCGTCCTTATACCAGTAAACCGGCGAATGCGAAATTGATTTAGGGTCACCGTCCGTGAGATTAAAATTAAAATGAAACGTTTTATCCGTTTCGTTCCAGCAGGTTTCTTTGTTAAAGCCCGCCGGGCAACCGCCTAATTTATTAACCGGATCAAGCGGCATAGTTAAGCCCAGGTCGGCTCCCAAGGAAGCCTGCCAGCTCGGCCAAACCGAGACTGACGCTCCGGTTACGTAACTGCCCGATTTTAACCGGGGAAAGTCGTCCTTTTTATAATTCCCCAGCGCCTGATTCAGCTCGGATAAATTGGCCAGCCGCTTTACATCCCTAATGATTTTTTGTTTCTGATTACCATTGATATCGGAATTGGTGTTAAATTTCCAATGGGTCAAAATCTGGCCGAAAATATCTATCGTCTTGTCTTCCGCTTCCTGATTATAAGAAATTATGTAAATATTGGTGTAAAAACTATTGCCGGAAATATTGGCGGCGTTAACGTAGACCGTGCGCCCGTCGCGAATCGCTTCATAGCCGTCAACTAAAAGATTTTGGGGCGAACCCTTAAGCTTGATATTTTTCCCGTACCAGACCAGCGGTGAAAAATGGTCGGAGTTGGGCATGACGCGGATGGCAATCGCGTCCGGACTTGTCCCGAGCGCAGTCGAAGGAGAGACTGCCGCCGCCTTAGCCGAATAACCAGACGAAAAAAACAGCGAAGTTATCATTAAAACCGCCAAAATTAAAAATAGTTTGCTGGTTCTCATATTTTAAAAATTATTTTTGGCAACGATCGCACCAATGCGTGCCTCGGCCGCCTAATTTAATTTTTTTAACCAAGCCGCCGCAATTTTTGCATTTCTTCCCGGCCCGGCCGTAAACTTTCAGGTATTTTATGAAATTTCCCGCCTGACCCCGAGAGTCAACGTAATCGCTGAACGAGGTGCCGCGGTGCTTGATGGCGGATTTTAAAATTCTGGGAATAACCTGCCGCAACCTTTTAATTTCCGCCGGCTTTAATGTTTTAACCCGCCGGAAAGGCTTAAGCCGGGCGGCGAATAAAGCTTCGTCCGCGTAGATATTGCCGATGCCGGCCAGATACTTTTGCTCCATTAACGCCTGCTTAATGGTGGTGTTTAGCCTGCGCTTTAGAAACTTTTTAAAAAACTCTAGACTAAATTCTCGGCTTAGCGGCTCCACGCCTAAATCCCGGGTTAGCGCGCCATAACCTCTTTCACTAACCAACTTGACCCAGCCGAATCTTCTAACGTCATTAAAATAAAGCTGTCCGCCATGATTAAATTTAAAAATAACTCTGGTAAATTTATTGGGCAGCTTCCCACCCTGGCCGACCAGCGGATGGCCGCCGGCGATAATCGCGCTTTTATTTTTAAAAACCAACTGGCCGGTCATTTTCAGGTGAACCAGCAGATAATCCGCGCCCAAATCAATAATAATCATTTTGCCGCGCCGCCGGACCGCTTTTATCAGTTTATTAAGCGCCCGCCGGCTTGGCCGCGCCGCCAAGCCGAAAACTTTTTTATCCCGCGATTCAATCGCGATGATTTTTTTATTTTTCAGCTGGCTATTCAAATCGCGGACGATGGTTTCCACTTCCGGCAGTTCGGGCATAAACTTACAATTTTTAAATTTTTTAATTTTTAAATAAACTATTAATTTAAAAATTTAAGCATTAAAAATTATTTACAAAATTATAAAATTAAAAATTTTATATTATTATCTCCCCCAGATTATTACTTTTATCTATTCCGGCGGCGTTAGCTTCGTCCATATCAATGTGCATGGCTGATTTATAAGCCGGGCTGACTCTGACCAAAACGTTCTCAAACAGTAAATCGCGCGCCCCGCCGATATCAACTTTTACCCGGTCCCCGTCTTTCAGCTTAAACGCGGCGGCCGTGGCCGGGTCAAGGTGCAGATGCCTTAAGGCCAAGATCACGCCCTCGGGCAAATCAATTTCGCCTTTGGGGCCGATAATTTTAACGCCCGCGCTGCCGGCCAAATCGCCCGAATCCCTGACTGGCGGATTAATGCCTAATTGCTTGGCGTCGGTTTCGCTTACTTCAACCTGCGTCTCCTGGCGGCACGGACCTAAAACCCTGACTTTTTCCAACTGGCCCGCCGGGCCGACCAGTTTCACGGTCTCTTTGGCCGCGAACTGGCCGGGCTGGGACAAGCCCTTCAATTTAGTCAACTCGTAGCCCGGCCCGAATAATTTTTCCAAATCCGGCTTGGACAGATGAACGTGGCGAGCAGAAACTTCAATTGGTACTTTCATAAATCCTTTCTCTTAAGCAACCCCTTCTGCGCGCCCTGCTGGCTCACTTCCGCGGCGGAATTTTTAGCGGCCAAAAGCAAAGCTCGCTTAATGTCATTATGATAAAGCTCCAGGCCGGCCACGAATGAGGAGCCGAAAGCGTCGCCCACGCCAGTGGTGTCAACGCGCTTTTTTTCTTTGACAATCGGCTGGTGGTAAGTCTTATTTCCGCTGATGACGTCGGCGCCGTGCCGGCCATTGGTGATTACCGCGATTCTCGGCCCGAAAAACGCCAAAGCGGTCAGTAAATTTCTGGGGTCGTTCAAAAAGGCGGCGGTTTTATTCCTGTATTTCTTGACCGACATAACCAATTCTATGGCCTCATCTTTATTAACAATCAAGCAGCCGGTTTTTTTAAAATATTTGCCCAGCGCTTTTAAGCCGCCTAAAACCTGCCGATGGCCCGGATTCCAAGCGATGCTGGCATTTTTCACAGAAAATATTTTATCTAAATTAGGCTTCCACTGACCGGACAATGATGTCAAATATATCCATTTCGCCTTTTCCATAATTCGTAATTCGTAATTCGTAATTCGTAATTGATTATTCGCCGCCCGGTTGGAAAAGCAGATATGCTCGTTTGACGGCCCGACTAAAAGAAAAGAAAAACCGGTTTCCGCGCCTGTTATTTTTTGCGCCAGCGCCGTGGCCACGCCTTGTTTTTTAAAATTATTCAAAATATCTTGGCCACTTAAATCATCGCCCACGGCGCAAAGGCAAGCCGACTTAAAGCCCAGCCGCGAACAAGCCACGGCCACGTTGGCCGCGCCGCCGCCGAAGCCGGAAAATGATTTGTCAATCTTAATTTTGGCGCCGTATTCAAAAGCCAATAGTTTCTGCCTAACTAAATCTTTTTTATTGCTAACCAACACGCCTTCGTTGGTATAAAAAGTGATGTCCTCGGTGGCGCCGCCGATGGTGATGAAGTCGTATTCCATAGAATAATCTTTATACCGATATTATAACATAATTATCTCGCCCGCTTCAATAATTCTTCGGTGAATTTTTTGATTTCCGGCCCGATATCAGGCCGGTCAAAAGCGTATTTCAGCATGGTTTTCATGTAATTAAGCGGGTCGCCGGTAGTTAGCCATTCGCCGCCCCTAATCTTCTTGGCGTAAAATTCACCGCCATTTTTAACATAAGTTCTTATGGCGTCAACCAGGTAAAGCTCATTATCCTTGCCTAAAGCAGTCTTCTTTAAAATATCAACGATGCCCTGGTCTAAAATCATGCGGCCGAAATCCGCCAGCCGCGAAGGCGTATTTTCCATACTCGGCTTTTCAATAATATCCATTAATCTCATGGTGCCGGGCTTAAGTTTGACGATGCCATAACGGACAACCTGATCTAGCGGTACCTCCTGAACGCCGATCATCAGATGGCCGGTCTTATGGTAATCGTCAACCATCTGCTTGGCGAAAGGTACTTTGGCTTTAACTAAATCATCGCCCCAAACGAACATAAATGGCTCGCCCGAAACCAGGCTGGCCGCGGACAGGACCGGCGTGCCGTTGCCGTATGGGCCTTTCTGCCGGACGTAAATAAAATTGGCCAGCTCGGAAATTTTCTTGGTTTCTTCCAAAAGTTTTTCTTTGCCGGCTTTTTTCAATTCATCAACCAACGCCCAATTATGGTCAAAGTGGTCTTCCAGCGGCTTTTTGTCCCATTTGGTCACTAAAATTATGTCTTCAATGCCGGCCGCCACCAATTCTTCCACTACCAACTGGACAATTGGCTTGTCCACTATCGGCAGCATTTCCTTGGGCATGGCTTTAGTGGCCGGCAAAAGCCTGGTTCCCGAACCGGCCACGGCCACAATGGCTTTTTTAATTTTCTTTATCATAATTTTAAGTTAATCGGTATTTAATAAGATATTTAAGCCACGAAGCCAGATGATGCCAGGCGGCGATGCTGGTAAAAAATTTATACCAGGGCGTTTCCGCGCTTTGCCTCAAATGGTTATGGATAATCACCGCCGCCGGACAATAAACCACCTGCCAGCCCATCTGCCAAAAACGCCTGCACAAATCCGTGTCTTCAAAATAAAGAAAAAATCTTTCGTCATAACTGCCGGCTTGCCTTAAAGCTTCGGCCCGGCAAAATAAAAACGAACCCAACAGCCAATCAACCTGATACGGCTCTTCTTTATTATTATAATCCCTGTACAAAAATCTGTCTAAATCAATTCTGCCCCATTTGGTCTCGCCCAAAGGCGTGCGGCGAAAAAGCGGTGTTAAAAGCTTTGGCCAGCGAAAACAAGAAGCTTGCGGGCTGCCGTCCGGATTAAGCTGTTTGGGGCCGGCCGCGCCGGCTGCCGAATTTTTTTCCATGAAATCATAGAGCTTAAAAAATACACCCCGCTCCGCTAAAGTATCCGGATTCATGATCGCGATGTATTTGCCTTTGGCCTGCCGGATGCCTTTGTTGTTGGCCGCGCCCAAGCCACGATTCTGCCCGTTCATCAAATATTGAATCTCGCCGCATTGCTTTAAATCTTCCCCGGATAAATCTTCGGAATAATTATCAACTACGATTATTTCATAATCCAAACCCGGCCAATCGGACGCCGTGATTGACTTGATGCAGTTTAAGGTTAAATCTTTTGATTTGTAGTTGACGATGACGATACTAATATCCATAAATAATTTTTAATTTTATAATTATTAATTTTTAAATAATTTCTAATATCCAAATATTTAAATATTAAAAATTAAAATATTATTTTAAAAATTACAAAATTAAAAATTACCAAAATATTATTCTTTGAACAATTTGCCAATAAACATTAAATACCACATTCCCCAATCTCAATGCCGGGCCGTCCAACTCCTGATGCCAGATTCGGCTGGAAAATAATTTTATTATATTTCTATCCGGCACAGTTCTCGCATTTTGAATTTTTTTTCTTTCAGCCAAAAGGTAACGCCAATTGTTTAAATTTAAAAAATATCCGTAAACTTTTATTTTTTCCTTAAACCAGCCGCCGCGCGCGGCGAAAAACAGTAAACCGATTTCCATAACCAGAAACGCGGGAAAAATCATCACGAGCGTTGCCAGGCGGTAATTTTTTAATATGGCGATTATCCGGTTGCGGTCCAAAAAATAATATTTTTTAACGCTGCGGCTGAATTCGTATTTATGATAAACCACGGCATCAGCAGCCAAAACGCATTTAAAACCGGCGAGCCATAAGCGCCAGCCTAAGTCCTGGTCTTCATTATACATCCACATCGTCTCGTCAAACAAGCCGACTTTTTCCAAAACTTCCGCTTTAAATAATACTGCCGCACCCGACGGATAACAAATTTCTTTTGCCATTTCTTCCCGGTATTCTTCGCCATACCCGCTAGCGTAGCCGAATCCTAAAAAATGCGTCACATTGCCCAGGCTGTTAATTTTATTTTTATCGCCATAAAGCATTAATCTGGCCTGCACCGCGCCAACAAACTCTGGCTCAGCGGCAGCCACCATCTTACTAACGCAATCCGGCTCCGCCACCGTGTCCATATTAAATAAAACGATATAATCAAAACCCTGTTTAAGCGCCAACCTCATGCAATCATTATTCCCTTTGGCAAAGCCGTCATTATTCTTATTCCTTAAAATTTCGTATTTACCCCCTTTAACAAAGGGGGCTAGGGGGATTTTCCCCTCGCTATCTTCTCCGTCCAATATTTTTTTCACATACTCATAACTTGCTTCCGCGCTTTCATTATCGGCAATAAATATTTTCACCTCGCCGGCGTAATCCTGCTTTCTCAAGCCAGCCAGGCATTCAGCTAAATATTTTTTAGCATAATCCTGGTAATTCGGGCTGATTATTATGGCAATTTTTTTATTCATAATAAACTTTATTCCAACGGACTTCTTATTCCCCTTATCATATTATTCGCCACCTTAGTATAAATCTGCGTGGTTTCCAGCCGAGCGTGGCCCAAAAGCTCCTGTATATACCTTATATCAGTTCCGCTTTCAAGTAAATGCGTGGCAAACGAATGGCGCAAGCTGTGCGCAGACGCCTCGGGATTGACTCCAGCCAGCCTGGCCGCTTCGGTCACGACTTTTTGCGCGCTTCTAGCGGACAATTTTTCTCCGGCCCGGTGGCTTTCAAATAAAAAAACCAACGGTTGGTATTCAAGCAGATATTTTTCAATCTCGCCCAAAATTTTACCCGACACTATGGTAATTCTATCTTTAGCGCCCTTGCCCTGTCTAATAGTTATAATTTTTCTAATAAAATCTATATCGTTTATTTTTAAATTAACTAGCTCGCTAATCCGCAGGCCGGAACCGAACAAAATCTGAATTACCAGTTTATGTTTAACGTTATCCAAAGAATTGATCATGGCCACCACCTCGCTTTTGTTTAATACCACTGGCAATTTTTTTTCGCTCTTGGGCCGCTTGATGCTGGCCTTAGATACAAAAAATTTTCGGCGCATCACGCCTTCATAATAAAATTTAAAGGCATTAATGGCTAAATTGACGGTTGCTGAAGATTTGCCTAAATTAAACAAGCAATCAATATAATCCCTGATATCCTGCCCGTCTATTTCTCTGGCGTCCCGGCTTGCAAAACGTAGAAGTTCTTTGTTATAATGAAGATAGGCCTGAATGGTTTTAGGGCTAAAATTGCGTATTCTCATTTCCTGCGCCAGGCGAAACATAGGATCTTTGCTTGGATATTGATAATTTCCCTCCATAAAACGTTATAATAAGAAGTAATTACTTACATTTTAACTAATTTTAAATATTAATTCAATAAGTTCGCATATAACTAGTTAGATGAAATTTCGCCTTGTAATAGTGAAATTAAATTTATTAGTGCGTAGTAAAAAGTTTTTTCCTGTAAAATAGTTTGTAATTTATAGCATCGGCGAAACATCATCTAACACGGGCTATCTGGCTACGCCAGAAAGAAATTTTTTATAATTTTTTTCTTTTAAAATTTGGGCCTTTTTTAATTTTTTCAAAACAAAGAAAAAAGCCCGTGGTGCTCAATGAGTCCACTGACGGCTTAAGTTTAATGCACAGCTACCAAGAGCAGGAATCCTGCAAGTGATAGCCATTCTGACGCACCAACGATATTGGGCTTGAAATATATGTTCTTGACCCAATCATCATCTCCGAACTTCCCAGCTTCGGCATCAACTTCTTCTTGATTCCAAACTGTTAAAATCCGCCCATTGTAAAACATTTTGTAGGTCTTCTTACTGAGCGGATAAAAGAGTTTGACGCCCCAGCCAATTCCAGAAAGATCAAGGAATGGATGTGTGAGCATGGCGATACTTGCAGCGATTGCCGTTTTGGAATCAAGAATAATCGCAAGTACCAACACAATAATGGGCATAAAAACCGAGTGGGAGAAATTATCCCTGTGCGTGTGAGCCCACTTGTTGAATTTCACTGCCCACGACAGAACATAACTGATTGGGTCAGGAACAATACCCCAAAAAGCTCCAGCCACCAGAAACGTTCTCGTGATTTCAAGGTCGAAGGCTTTTCCGAAAATGAAAAATACCAAACTTCCAGCCAACAGATGAATAAACATGGTGCTCACCCCCTTTATTTGATTGTGTAGGAACAACAGTGTAGTCTAACATAAAATGAGCTGGAAGTCAAGCCCAATTTTGAAAAAATTAAAAAAGGCCCTTATAATAAGGAAAATTATAAAAAATTTCTTTCTGTCTCTGCCCAAATTGCGCTTCTAAAAACCAAGTTTTGTGATATAATCAAGTTAATCTGATAATCAATATTTTAACAAACAAACCCGGGCGCAACTTCAGATAGCCCGATACGTTATGTGAAATAGCCAGAAATTCCTTGATTATTTTTTAAAATTTTTTGGCAATTTATTTCAGGTCGAACATAACTTGTGATATAATCTAATCATTAA
>Ga0210018_1001869_pt1 | contig 10794 bp, 9 predicted proteins | sample CryGeyCG2014_010_2_FD_183967 | JGI IMG/M metagenome (GOLD analysis project Ga0210018, IMG submission 183967) | Groundwater microbial communities from aquifer - Crystal Geyser CG09_land_8/20/14_0.10 (SPAdes) (version 2) | ecosystem: Environmental > Aquatic > Deep subsurface > Groundwater | place... | reverse complement strand
ATTGTTCTGCCCTTGTTTCAGTTTCTCTTAATTTGCCTTTAAATTGGGCAATTTTAACTTGAAGTTCCTTTTGTTCTTTTAGAAAAATTTCATCATCAATCAATAGTCGGTATCTCATCTTAGTCAGTTCGTCTAATTCTTTTTGGGTTTGGACGAGTGTTTTATGTCGCATTTCGTAAACCTTAGTCCTTTCTTCAATCTCATTGTCATTCTTCTTATTAAGACCTTCTAAAGCCCAATGCAGGAATTCTGGTAGAATTGTGTATTTTTCTATTTCTTTTTCAATTTGTATTTCTAAATCCTTGTCTTTTACTGCCGTTCGTTGAGAGCAGTTAATATCCGTCTTTCTATGTGTGCAGTGATAATAAGTGTAATCTCTGTATTTGTTTTCGCTTTTAATGAATTTTGTTTTAGTTTCAGCAGTAAAAAGGCAACCACATTCCGCACAGCGAATAAATCCAGTAAAAGCGAATTTATGGGTCTTTGGTCTTGGTCTGCCTTTTCTTCCGAGAAGTTTTTGCACTCGGTCATACTCCTCAAGAGTAATCATCGGTTCGTGTTTACCATCGTATTGCCTGCCGCCATATTCAATAATTCCTGTATAAAAGATATTAGTGAAAATTCTGTAAATACCGCTTCTTGATAGAGGGTTGCCGCCGCTTCGCTTTGTCTTTCTTGTTCTATAACCCCATTCATTATTGGCAATATCCAAAATTTGAGGCGGTGTGTAATTACCCGTTAACATTAAATCCCACATCTTCCTTATCAAAGGAAAACGCTCTGGGTCTTTAAGAATATCGTTTTCTCCCTTTTCTTTAATTCGGCTGTTTAAATATCCTTGCGGAGCAAAGCAGGGAAGCCAACCCTTTGCGAGTTTTGACTCCTGCCCTCTTTTTACATTCTTTTTTAAATCCAGAATATACTGGTTCGCCGAACCTGCTTCAACGCTGAAAAGGATAACATTATCATCGGGAAGATATTGTCGGTCTATGGTTTGGATTGATTTTAGTATCCCTTGTTGCAAGAGCCAGCTTAATTTGCCGCTATCTATGGGATTGCGGGATAGTCGGTTTATCTGCCAGCATAAAATTCCATCAGCTTCGTCATTCTCAATTCGCTGTATCATTTCATCAAACAGGGGGCGATTATTTGGTTTTTTCGCTGACTTCGCTTCCGTATAGATTTTTTTAATATCCAAATTCAAATCACTGGCAAGTTCTTTTAAGCGATTGATTTGGTCATCAATGGATTGTATCTGTCGGTCTTCGCTTTCAGATGATTTTCTGGCGTAGAGGAAGTATTTAATTTTATTATTTTTTTGTTCCATATAACTCAAAGGGACGGTCTGGTAGCCCAGTTGCTTTTCCACGAGGGATTGGCTTCTGGCAGACCGCCCCTTAAAGGGTAGAAGCCTATAAAAAACTCGTGGATTTATTGCAACTTTGGGCTACATTGTTATTATAACGCTTATTCCCATAGCAAGCAAGTGGACAACTTTAGCTGTAATCGCTCGGCTTCATAATTTTGAATTCCACTAATTGTTTTCGGCACTCAGCGATAATTTGTTTTAGGGTAAAAGATAACAGGGAATAGCTGTTTAATAGCTTTCTTATTTTTTTATCGGCTCTAAAGCGGTCTTGTCTGCTGTAATGTTCATCGCTTAAAAGTTTTAATTGCGAAGAGCCTGCCTGCTGAGTAGCCAAACACCTGCCGAGCCAAGTATATGCTTCGTAAAGAGGCATTTTTGCTTCTCTGGTTCGTTTGAAATACTCGCTTATAGGAAATAGCGGCATATCCATAGCCCTAATGTTTATTTCGTTGGCAATTTTATCAAAGCTTTCTAAAAGTATGCTCTGGCACAGTTGATTATTGAATACATCTTTTAAGTGCCTTTCTTGTTTGTTGTCCCCGCCGAGCCTTACCGCAAGGTGTCTTTTAAGGGTAAATCTGTTTTGATATGTTATTTCCATACGGATTATTTTATCTGGCAACTGCCCATGCTTTAATTTAAGAGCAATTTCTTTTTCTGTCCTGTTTTTGGCGTTAGCTATCATTTCCGCTCCCTTGTCATACATCTTCCAGCCGACTTGCTTGTTAAAAATTCTTCCACAGAACCCAAACCTGTCGCTTTCGGTGTAATAAGTGTCTCTTCTTTGGTTGTAGTTTTTGCCTATATCTAAGAACGGTATAACCTTTAGAAATTCAATCGGGTAGCCACAATTTTGCGGTAGAACAAAGTTAAAGGCAAAAGCTATGTTTTTTATATTAAGTAAGCTTATTTGCTCTTTTGAAATCGGCGAACCCTTAAAAATGTGGCTAATCTTATCAAATAGGGTATCAATCAGCAAAACATTATCATTTTCATCAACCCCGAAATAATTTGTGTTTCCTAACAATTTTGGGGCAGAAAATTGAATATCTATGCCTTCCGTGTATAAGCCGTATAGCCCTTCAATCTTTTTGACGGTAATTGTCGGAAGATAATCGCCAATTGTCGGGTCTGGGTTGAAGGCGTATATTATTTTGAGCGGTTTGCCGCTTTTAATTGTTTTAAAAGAACCCAAGTATTTTTCAGGTATTTCCAGCTTTTCTATGTGTAATGTTATGGTATCTATCATCATAACGAGAATTACTTGGTTGTAGTATTACTCCCTTGCTCGGATTCTGAGTCGTCTGTGTCCTTCCGACGCTTTTGGAGCTGTTTGTATTCGTCTTCAGTCATCGGCTTGTAAATCAGATCAACAAGCCGAAGCAGTTTGACTCCTTTTTCATAGGTTTCTTCTCGGCTGATTTCTTTGCCGAAGCGGTTTTTATAAAGTATTTGAAATTGTTTTATTTGCTCGTCCGACAACATAAAAATCACGCATTTGAATAAATGCGGTTCTTCAGATTTTTCTGATTATTAAATAAAGTTAGAGCTGGGAGTTTAATCTTGTCGTTGAAATAATCAATCATTACCTTCTCAATTTCTTTTTCTTCTTTGAAAACAAATCGCACCTTCTTCGGATTAGTTCTGTCTAATTCTAATAGTTCATACCCCAGCGTTATTAAAACCGTAGCCAGTCCTAAATCATAAGTTGAAAAATTTTGGTTCATAATAATTTTTATTCTTTCTATCTTTGTTTTATCAATTAAGGTGCTACGCCTGACATATGCTTTTGATACAATTTCAAAACAAAAAACGGCTTTATTTCAGCCGTTTTCCTAAAGAGTTATTAACAGGACGAAAGGAGTATCAAAGGCGTATGAGGGATTTATTCATTTTTAAAAGTAATTTTATATTTTGGGTTTATTCTATAACCACTCTCTTTTTTGCCTTGTAAGAAATCTTTACCATCAATTTTGAGATACTTTTCTATATTGCTTCTCATTTTTCCAATTTCTGTGCGAATAGTTTTCTCGCTTTCAATACCTAATTCCGTTGAGATAAATTCAGTAAATTGATAACCCTTATTCGTTGCGAGGAAGCGAATAATTTTGTGCCTATTACTTTTTTCATCCATCGGATAACAATACCTATCTTTTGGTTCTCGGTATAAATCGCCATTTTGATTTAAATATAGAGCCGTTTCTTTTATTTGCTTCTTATCCGATGGCAAAGATTTTACCTCCCGTTTTTCCTTAAATTTTTTAAGATTTTTTATATTAACCTTAATAAAACTAAATCTTGTGCCTCCAGCGTAATTTGTTCTTTCGTATTTTTCAAAGCAACCATCTTTTTGCATTTCAGTTAGAAATTTTTCCAGCATTTTTGAGCCAATCATTTGTTCAAAGTTAAAGTCGTAAAATTCTATACTGAAACTATTGCCATCTTCAGCATATTCAGCTCTTTCAATTATTAAATCTAAGGCGTGGGTATATTTATCAACTGAGGTTCTTAATATCCTATCTTGTTTCATCTGTTCTCGGTGCAGTATCTCTCTTTCTATTCTTTCAGACTGCCGTATTTGTTCTTCTCGCATTTGTTTCTCTATTTCGGCGGTTCGGTCTGGTATAACTTCGTTAGTAAAAATTTTTACTGGTCGTCCTTTTTCTCTTTCCATTATCTCTTCCTTTTCTTTAATTGTTTTATCTACCTCTTCTTTAGTTTTTTTCAGTTTTTCTAAATTTATTACAATGAAGCTAATATATCTTTCTGACTCTGCTCGTTTTTGTGCCCAGAACTCCATTTTTTCTAATTCGGTTTTGGGTGGGTAAAACTCCAAATTATTAAAATCAGAACTTTCTTCAATAAAACAAAGACGAATAAGTTTATTCTTTTCGTTTATTCTATCAAAAACAACAAGGACATCATCACGACTAAACCCTTCTTTTTCAAATTTTTCTATCGGGATTTTATTACCCACAAGCTCGTTGATTCCTTGAAGTTCTAACTCGTCCAAAAGGATTTTTAGAACTTTTTGAAATCTCACTAAATTTTCTGGAGAGAACTTATTTAAATCCAACATAGTAATTTTTATTGTAATTTACTTCATTTTGCCATATTTTAGCTATTTTTTCAATTTAAAACTTCTAACTTTTATCAATTTGTGTTATTCTGAAATTGTAAAAATTGAATATCCAAATTGCCTAACCCTTATAGTTGCTCTATGAGGTATGGCACAAAATACGGTTCAGGTCATCAAGCTCTCAGTCAGAGCACCTGAACCGTCATAGTCCGAAAGGGCTATGGGTAGCCGAAAGGCTATCGCTGGCTGGGAGCTTCGTGTTTCCAGTCAGCACGGCATTATTAAAACGGTTCAGGTATGCCAAACAATAAAAATAACAAAAAATACATAGAGTTGATTTGGGCGGAGAAGTATAAAGATTTTGTTCGTCCTGAAAAGAAGACAGAGATGGAAAGAATTGCTTTACCATTTCAATCAACCGAAACCATTAACGAGCCAAGAATTAAAGAATACGAAGCCAGTTTAGGGAAGATGTTTTCTCCTAAAGCCAAGTATCCTGAGAATTATCCTTTAGATTGGAAGAATAAACTTATCTGGGGCGATAATAAAATCGTGATGGAATCTCTTTTAAGAGGAGATAAAAGTAGTGGCATTCCTTCTTTGGCGGGTAAAATCAATCTGATTTATATCGACCCGCCATTTTTTACAGGGTCAGATTTCTCAGTGAGAGCAAAAGTAGGGAACGAAGAAATAGAAAAAGAACCATCTGTTATTGAACAGCGGGCTTATATTGATACTTGGAGTCAGGGCATTGCTTCTTATTTAAAGTATATACAGGAAAGGTTAGTTTTAATGCGAGAGCTTTTGGCGGACAATGGTTCAATTTACGTTCATTTAGATTGGCACGTTGGTCATTATATTAAAGTTCTAATGGATGAGATTTTTGGATATGATAATTTTAAAAATGAAATAATCTGGAAATATTTTGGACCAACAAGCACAGAAAAAAACTTCCCGAGAAAACACGATTTAATTTATTTTTATACTAAAAGTGAAAATTATTATTTTGATGAAAGTGCTACTTTAATAGAATACGATACAAAAGCATTTAAAAGATATGACAAGATAGATAGCGAAGGAAGGAGATATAAGATTTATTACGATAAAGATAGAAATCAACGAAAAGCATATTTAAAAGAAGGAAAACCAACCGAGGTATTTAATATTCCTTTTGTGCAAGGGATAGCGAGTGAAAGATTAGACTTCGTAACCCAAAAACCAGAAGATTTAGTTAAAAAATTTATTATTGCTTCATCAAAAGTTGGAGACGTCGTTGCCGATTTCTTTTGTGGTTCTGGCACGACTGGGGCAGTTGCCGAGAAATTAGGTAGAAGATGGGTAATGACTGATTTATCTAAATTTTCCATTCAAGTAACCAGAAAAAGATTGTTGGATATTCATCATTCAAAAGATTTATTGGATGAAAAAAAGAAAGAATACGGTAATCCCGCTCGCCCCTTTGAGATTTTAAATATCGGTAATTACAGCATAGGCGAGTGGAACGGCAGAGAAGATGAATTTGTCAAATTTATTCTGCAACTTTATCAGGCAAAACCTCTAACAGGTTTTAATTATATACACGGTGAAAAAGAAAAGAGAGCAGTTCACGTCGGTTCTTTATCTGCTCCCGTTACCCTTGAAGAAATTAAGACCGTGATTGATGAATGCAATAATAACAACTTTAAAACTTTAGATGTATTAGGACTTGAATGGGGTTATGGAGTTAATGAGTTGGCAAAGGCATTGGCTAAAAATCAGAAGGTTGATTTAAGGTTAATTCAAATCCCTTCTTATAACGAATTAAGTGCGGCTTTGGTTGGTTTTGATTTAAATCTTTTTAAGATTCCAGACGAGATAGTTGAAGAAAAAATATCCAAGAATATAAAATTCATTGAGCTTCCCTATCTGGAAGTAGAAACCAAAATTAAAGGCAAAAATGTTGAACTAAAGATTGCTGATTTTCAGCTTCCGCCGACAGCAGAATTGGCTGAAATTTCAGAAAAAATTAAAGATTCAATTGACCTCATTGATTACTGGGCAGTTGATTGGAATTATAGGGGTGATACTTTTCATAATCAATGGCAGGATTACAGAACTAAAAAAGAACCGAGAGTTGATAAAAAAGCGAATTATAATTATGCCAAATCAGGCGAGTATCAAATAATGGTGAAAGTTATTGATGTCTTTGGCGGAGATGTAAGTAAGGTTATAAAAGTTAAGACAAGATGAAAACGCCTAAAATAGAGGAAATAATTCAATTTGAACCACAAGAGATTCTCTCTCCGTCCCAGCGTGATAAAAGCCAAACCTTTCTTGTTAATTCTTTAAGAAAGGCGGTTTTTGATTGGCGTAATAAAGGATACCCAAACGTTACTAAAACTACAAAAAGATTGTTGGAGTTTTGGTTTAAAGAAGACCATATTGTTGAGGATGAAAAATTTCAGTTTTGGTTTGCTCAAAGAGAAGCGATTGAAGCTTTGATTTATATCTACGAAGTTCTGGGCAAAAGGAAATTTGTTGATTTGGCTTCTGACTTTGGCGAGGGGTCTTTCAAATATGACCCGAAGGTTGATAAATATCCTCTCTACGCCTTCAAAATGGCTACTGGCTCGGGTAAAACCTTTGTGATGGCTTTCTGTATCGTTTGGTCGTATTTTAACCACAAGAGAGAAAATAAAGACGATTATACCTCTAAATTTTTGGTTATTTCTCCTAACGTGATTGTCTACGAAAGGTTAAAAAGGGATTTTGCCGAAGGTAAGATATTTAAAGAGTGGTCGTTTATTCCGCCCGAATGGAAGGAAGATTTTCGGTTGAAGATTATTTTAAGAGAAGACCCCTTACGGCTTGTTTCAAAAGACGTTTTATTTTTGACAAACATTCAGCAGTTGGAAGAGAGAAGCAATAAAAAACAAAAGACCGAAGAGCAACTTGATAAGATTTTCGGTATTGAGAGATTCAGCAAGGATAAAATTCATCGGGAAGACAGAATTAAAGACGTTTTAACCAACTATCCTAATGTTATGGTTTTAAAAGACGAAGCTCATCACATTTATAGTTTAGATAAAGCGTGGAAGAAGATATTGATTAACATTCACGAAGGATTAACAAAGAAATTCGGAAAAGGAATCAATATGGAATTGGATTTTTCGGCTACTCCCAAAGATGAAGATGGCAAGATTTTTGCTTGGGCTATTTGCGATTTCACTTTGAAAGAGGCGATTATTATGGGCGTAGTAAAACTACCACTGAGAGGAAGAATAAAGAAAGCGAGAGGTTACGCCTCTGCTGTCCCCAAAGAGCAGTATAGTATTTGGTTAAATGCTGGCGTAGAAAGATGGCGGGAGTATGAAAAACAATTAAAGAAATTATCAAAAAAATCTGTTCTTTTTGTCCAATGCGAGAATAATAAAATGGCGGATGATATTTATGGTTATCTAAATTCCTTACCCGACCTTAGGGGTAGAGTTCTTTTAATTCATACAGACAGCACAGGAGAAATTAAGAAATCTGAGCTACCTGAATTAAGAGAAAAAGCCAAGAACATTGATTCTGTTGAAGCGAAGGAGATGGCGATAGTCAGCACGATGATGCTAAACGAGGGATGGGACGTGAGAAATGTAAATATTATTGTGGGACTGAGGGCGTTTACTGCCGAGAGAAACATCTTGCCAGAACAAGTTATAGGCAGGGGTCTAAGAAAGATGTTCCCCGAATTAAATCCGAATCCAAATAAATGTATAAACACTTTGGAAGTAATAGGGAATGATAAATTCTTGGGCTTAGTAGATATTTTGGAGAAGGAAGAAAACCTTAAGTTGCCAGAGTTTGATATTGAAGAACCGATTGTGCTTCCGACGATTCTTGTTGATATGAAGAAGAAAAAGAATGATATAGAGATTCCGATTTTAACCCCAAGAATAATCAAAAAAGAGCCGATTTTAGATAAAAAGCTGATAAATAAATTGCCATCCCTAAAATTATCTTTAGAGAAATCAAAAACTGAAATTACCTATGAAGGGCGAGATGTTATTAGAGATATGAAAATGGTTGAGAGAAAGTGGAGATTGCCCGTTCCAAGAAATTCTGGAAGCGTTATCGCTTATTACGCTGATATTATAAGACGAAACCTAAAACTGCCTTCCTCTTTTGCCGATTTTTACCCCTTAGTTAAAGAATATGTCAGGACAAAATTATTTAATAAAAAAGTTGATTTAGATAGTCCAGACGTGCTTTATACTTTAAGCTCTTTAGGGGTTCAAACCCAGTTGGTAAATCTTTTCGTTGAGAAATTTAAAGACCTTACCTTCAAAGAACAGGAAGTTAAAAGGATGGGAGCAATACGGGTCTCAGATATGAAACCTTTTGTTTGGGCAAAGTTAGTTTATCCTACTGATAAATGTATTTTAAATTATGTGCCTTGCGATAATAACTTAGAAATAGATTTCTCTAAATGGTTGGATGACGCCCAAGATGTCAAATCTTTTACAAAGATAGTGCCGAGATTAGGTTTCTTCTTGGAATATAAATCCGAAGATAACCTTTTAAGAAGCTACTATCCCGACTTTATTTTGAAAACAGGCGACGGTCATTATTTAGTTGAAACAAAGGGACTAAAGGGAACGGAAGTGGAATATAAAGATAAAAGAGCTGTTCAATGGTGCAAAGACGCTACGAAACTAACTGGCAAGAAATGGGTATTCATTAGGATAAACCAAGACCAATTTCAAAACCTATCTTCTAAAACTAATTCATTCAAAGAGTTTGTTTCTGCAATTAAGTAAAATATAATGGTTCAACTTTCAAAAGAGAGGATTTTAGAATGGCAAAGGATATTTAGAGAGGAATATGGCAAAGAGTTTACTTATGAAGAAGCCTACGAAGCCGCTCATAATCTCGTCGGCTTTTTTGATTTATTACTCAAAATTGATAGAAGAAATAAGAATAAGCTTAAAAACCAAAAGACAAGAAACAGCTAAAACAAAAAAGCCCTCACGGGCAATTCTTGTTTTTTACTAAATACTTACTTCAAAACAGTGTTTGAGGGTAAAGGTTTTTTATGAGGATTGTATTTCAATTCCTTTTGTTAATTGTTTAAGTTCTTTAGGAACTGGTCCTTTTCTTATCTCATCAAGAATTTGTTTTAAATCAATCTCTTCAAGAGATTTGATTGGTTCAAAAAACGCACACTCGCTACCTGCCGTATCTCCCTTTCCTAAATGAGCGGCTCTTCCCTGAAAAGGCTCTGTTTTCAGCATTACAAAACAATAAAGGGGCATACTTAAAATCCTTTCTACTATTGCACTATTCGCAATTTTTTTCTTATGAACGTTATTTAGCCATTCACTATATTCTTTATTTAATATCTCTGCAGCGTATGTTATTTCTTCTGTTTTTGCTAAATAAACATAATCTTTCTCACGGTATTTAAATGTATCGCCAAATTTTAGCATATTCAATTGTTAGAAATTTTAAAGAGAAGTTCAATTTCTTCTTTTTCCACTAAACAATCGTTGTCGTTCGCAGCTAATTGATAAGGAATTACTTCTAAAAAAGAGGTTTCTTTCCAAGGAGCTTCACCGTGGGCAACATCTTCAATTTCTTTAGCGGTTTTATTTTTAAATCTTTCGCAAACTTTATGCATAATTTCAAGCTCTGTGTCAGAAAAATACCTTTCATCTCTTTCTACAAAATCTCTTAAAGGAATAATTCTCTGGAGATAGTTTTCTTTTGATTTATCAATAGAAATAGTGTCTGTCAAAACTGAACTATCAATATCGTCCGTTGCAGTATCTACCAAATTTTTAATTCCAGATGGAATTGGTCCGTGCTCCAAGTGAACATATGTATCATAAGTAATTGGAGCTCCATATTTTTTTAAATGCCCAAAATCAACGAAATAAAACAATTTCATCAATTTAGTTTTCCCCAACAGTCGTTGGTCTGTATGCTTCCCAAAAAACAATAGCATTGCCTTTAATTTGGGGAGAGGTATTTTCATATTTGACCTTTTTATTTTATTATCTCTTTTTCCATAACCTTATGTCAAGACTTATTATTTTAATATAAAAGAGCAAATTAGTCAACGACGACAAAATAAATGAATTGTAGAGTAGGGTAAAATATGATAACCTATTATTGGACTCGTGGGCTTAAATCTGGGATATAAATATACTCAGTTTGTCTTTGAAGTATAGTTCTAACATCATCCACGATGTCCCGCCAGTTGGAAAAAGAAGCGTTTGGCTCGCCCGCTACGCGGGCTCGCCAGCCGATTTTGAACGCAAAATTGAATTTTTTGTCTTTCAAAATAAAGTTCGAGCCAACATTTTTTAGAAATGTTAGG
>Ga0210018_1001868_pt1 | contig 10795 bp, 6 predicted proteins | sample CryGeyCG2014_010_2_FD_183967 | JGI IMG/M metagenome (GOLD analysis project Ga0210018, IMG submission 183967) | Groundwater microbial communities from aquifer - Crystal Geyser CG09_land_8/20/14_0.10 (SPAdes) (version 2) | ecosystem: Environmental > Aquatic > Deep subsurface > Groundwater | place... | reverse complement strand
TCAAGTAAGAATGGCAATACCGGAAAGAGCAATTGCCGATACAATATATCTTTTTAAAGATTTTTATTTTGATAATATTGAAAATATTGACAAAAAACTCTTATTATCTATCGGCAAAAATTATAACCAACAAGTTTTTTATAAAATAAAAAAAATATGCTCAATCAAATAAAACACCGCATTATTTTATTTAACCTAATAAAAGATATTTATCAATCTCAATTGGGTTTGTATCTTGGTTTTAAAGGTGGCACAATGGCTTATTTTTTTTATGAACTCAACCGTTTCTCGGTTGATTTAGACTTTGATTTGTTAGATGAAACAAAAAAAACTTTAATATCCTATTTTATGCCTTCAATTTTAAAAAAATATGGAGAAATAATCGAAAAGAGAGATAAGTTTTATACTTATTTTTACCTTTTAAGTTATAAAAAGGAGCAAAGACAAATTAAAATAGAGATTTCAAAAAGAAATACTTTATCCTCCTATATTATTAGTAATTTTTATGGCGTTGATGTTAAAATTCAAAAAATTGAAGATGCTTTTGCCACCAAGCTTTTAGCCTGCACCACAAGAAACAAAATCGCCTATCGAGATTTTTACGATGTTCTTTTTTATCTTAAAAAAGGAATCATTCCCAATCAAGAAGTTATTAAAAAAATTACTAATAAAGATTTAGGTGATTATTTAAAAGATTTAAAATCTTTAATCGAAAAAAAAGTTTCTAATCAATTAGTGCTTCAGTCAATCGGTGAGTTAATTGACGAAAAACAGAAAAATTTTATTAAAACTCAATTTAAAACGGAACTCATTAACAGACTTTCATTTTTTATTGATCAAGTAAATAAATTTAATTAACTTCGAAGGAAATTCAGTTTTATCTTGGACTGATTATCAGTAAAACGATACAATATGATAGCCTCACAAGCGTCGACCGCGTATACTACGAAAACTCAAATTTGAAATAAGTTTTCTCAGTATAACCCCATCTAATCCACTATTGTCCCGCTTAGCGGGACAAACTGGAGTAAGATGGGTATAGGTCGACAGGGGAGTCCTTTATAATTAAATAAGCCTATCTTCACGAATTAAATAAATATTTTTGTCTTTTTTTGATTTTTTTATAAGTTCTTGAGTAAATCCGGATTTAGATAATAAAATATATTTTTCCTTTCGATTTTCTTTATTCCAATCAACTCTTTGTGATTTTGAAATCAATTCTTTCAAAATATTATTGCCAAGTAATTTTTTTGACCATTTACACTCGATAAAATATATTTCTTTACTATTTTCATTAAAACCGATATCATCTATTTCAATTTCATTGTCCCAATATCTTCCTATTCGTTCGATATGTCCGATCGTGCTTTCATTTCTGGCGATTATTTCCGGTACAGATCTTTGATAGTTTTCTTGTATTATTTTTGGTAATCCTTCTTTTGTTTTTTTCATTAGAAAATCCAACTCTCCTATTTCTATTTCTCTTTTAAAGGGAAGAACAAACTGAAACCAAAAACGAACAAATTGATCTTTTATTCTATAAATACCTTTCCTTGATTTTTCCGGATATTTTTCTGTAATAGAAATCTCTTTTTCAATCAATCCCAAATTTTCTAAATAATAGAGATATGTATGAAGCGAACTTTTTTCAATACCTGTTTGTTCGATGAGATCGCTTATTTTGTTTCTATTTAAAGCCAAGGATTTTAAAATACTATAATAATTTTTAGGTTCACGAAGTTCTTCCTTTAGCAAAAAGTCTATCTCTTCATAAAGAGGTGAATGTGTGGTAAATACTTCTTGTTCCACCGCTTCCTCTACAGTTTTGTGTGGTGAAAAACGAGTAAGATATTCAGGATTGCCGCCAGAAACTGAATAAAATTCTAAAAACTTTGAAAAAGGCAAATTTGGAAAAAACTTCCAAGAATTGTAATAATTCAGTGGTTTTACATGAATCTGTCCTGTTTTTCTTCCATAAAGCGGAGCTTTTTCTGATAATGTTTCTTCTATCATTATTCCAAAACTTGACCCGCATAAAATAAATTTACAAAACGATATCTTTTTTAAAGATTCGTCCCATCGTGTGGCGGGGTATCTTCACTCCGTAACGCGAAAGCAATGTGGTTGCGGGGTGAACAATCTTAGGGGAAGCAAAATCCCTCCGAAGGGGGACAACAAACTCAAGTTTTTTCAGTATAGGTCGACGAGTTTGGCATCTTTCTTGAAAATATTTTATAATAGCCCTAATGGGTAAGAAAAATGTTTTAGTTTATTTAATTTTAACCATAATTCTTTCTTTAGGTCTGTGGCTGCGCTTGAAAGGAATCGTCACAAACCATTCTTTTTGGTCAGACGAAGCATTTGTGTCCAGTTTCTCTCGGGATATCGTTACTGGAAAAACTTCGTGGATTAAGGGTGCTTCAATGGTTGGATATCAACCCTTACAAATTATTGTTACTGCGTTTTCGTTTATTTTTTTTAGTATTTCGGAATTTTCCGCAAGATTACCAATGGTTTTGTTTGGTGTTCTTGGAATATTGTTCGCATTTTTAGTTGCACATAAACTTTCTAATTGGAGTGGGGGACTGTTAGCGGCTTTTTTAATGACGTTTTCCCAACTAAATCTTGCTCATGCCACTCAAGCCAAGCCCTATGTTGTTTTGCAGACGCTTCTTCTTATCCAGATCTATTTGCTAATAAAGTTTATTAACAGTAAAAAAACGTTAACCTTATTTATGTTATTTTTTACAACTTGTGTTGCTTTCTTTTTTCATTCTCTCGCAGTCTTATTTTGGGTTCCGCTTGGAGTTACTTTGATCGTAACATTTTTTCATAACATAAAAGAACTTATTCGAAAATCCCTGATTATGTTTTGCATTTTATTATTTGCAGTATTAATTATGTATTTTTTTGGAGTATTTAAAGAGCTGTTTTTATTATTTAAACCATATAATGGTCATTTTTTATTTGTATATAACAACACCATGTATTTGAAAAATATATTTTTTAGACAATATGGAATACTTCTCATTCCCGCAGTTTTATCTTTTTTATTGATTGATAAGAAATACCGCAGATTAGCTGCTGGTTTATCGAGTTATGTTGTTGCTCTTATATTTCTGTGGAATTTTAGAAGCTATAGCCATAATATACGCTACCTAATGACTTTCTTCGGTTTAATCTTTGTGTTTTTTGGCATTTTCTGGGGAAAAATAGGAGAAAAAGCAAATGAAAAGTTCAGAATCAAAAGTTTTCAGTTATTGCCTTTATTAATTATCGTTCTGATTTATTTTTCAGGCTACAAAATCGTCCGGATGCCACAGACTTACTATTCTCCCAACCTTGGCCTTTATGGAGATGTGCAGAATGCTGATTATAAAACTATGTTTACTTGGATTGAAAAAAAATACGGCAATGATCTTGACAAGATTGCAATTTTTAACGATTTGATTGATGCGGAAAGATTTTATTTAGAACGCAGTTCCAACGCCTATTTTATAAAAGGAACAATCAAACCAAGAATCCATCCAATCAATAACATAATAATTTATGGAACGCTCTCTGATTTCTTAAAACAAAAAGCCCGCTATAAATCCGGGATTTTGATCATTGAAGATTGGGAAAGCTTTCTTCCTGAAGATATCAAACAATATGCTAAAAAAAACTTGAGGCTGGAATACCGCGTTGAAAAAATGGCGGTTGGGGAAGAACGCGATGTTTGGCCGCTTGAAGTGCGAAGCTGGGGAATGGAGTGAATTTTCAATTTTCAATGTTCAATGATCAATAAATGATCAATTTCCAAATAATCATTTTCTTTTATTTGTCTGTTATTGATTATAATTGAGAATTGATTATTGATCATTCCTACTTGAGCTTTTCATAACTTCTCTGATAAAATTAAACTATTAATTCTATGAAAATCAGTCTCTCTAAGACACGTGTTGTTATTTTTTTTGTTATAATTATCGTCACTGTTTTCCTTGGATTTTTATATAATAAAACTTCAACCATAAAACCTAACATTGCAAGTTTTGACGAGTTCCAGGAGGAAAAGAAAACATATGAATTAGCTCCAGAAAATAATTACGTATCGCCGGCTTCTTTTGAATATCCCACTGTTCAAACTAAGCCGAACATCTCTTTAAAATACCAGCTTATTCAAGTAATTGAAAAACAGGATTTAAAATTAAAAAAATATTCTTCAATTTTTTTTGCGCGCAAACGTGTTGCGGAACTTGTCAAATGGGGAAAAGAATTCGACTATCAAACTTGGGAAACAATTTTGAACGACTACTATGACACAATGGAACAAGCAATTCATATTGTTCTAACAAGTAAAATTGAAACCCTTCAGATTGTCGAATCAAATCGTTTAACCCTTTCATCACAAATCTATAGCTTAATTACCAAAACCAACCTCAACGAAAAAGAAAAAAAACAATTGTTTGCTCTTGCTGATACGATTGATAAGGCTTTGATGGACTATATCAAACCTAAATTATCATCCAGAAAGATAGATGCAACCAATTACTCCTTAAGAGAACTCCAAAACGATAAAGAATTTGGCCAATATCAAGCAACAATTCCGATAGATGAACACTCAAGTATTTTATTAAATAGCCAATTACTTGTTGATAATGAGAAATACTATGGAAACATTGACCAAGAAAACAACCAGTTGATATTTAATGATTTAATTATTAATCCAAAAAGTGAATTAATAATTAAATATCCAACGACAAATATAGTTAAACAAAAAAATTGGACAGAACAAGAAAGGCAACTCGAAACCGATCCTTATGTTTATTCCAAGCTGATTGAAAACCTTGATCTAAACACAACCTATCAAGTGAACATAAAGTACAACTTTCCAAACAATGTACTTTTTCAGATTAGACAGGAATACGCATCTCAATCAGCCAAACTCAATTGGCAGATAATTAATCAGTCGCTATATGACGAAAATATCATTTCTCATACGCAATTTTTCAAAATTAATCGTCAATTCACAGCCCCAAAAATCAAACAGTATATCACCAAAACATACATGACGCTTCAATCAGTAAAACCTTTAGATCTTTCTCAATTCAACGTCACACTCTATCCTGTTTATTTTCCAACCGTGACACTAACAAAAACCGGTCCATTACCCAAAGCTTTGCCAAAAATAAATTTACAACCACTATCAAACCAACGCTATCAACTTTCATTTATAAATAGCACCGTTCAGCAAGAACAGTTCATTCTCCAATCGCTTGGTTTTGGTTGGAAAGCTCAACACGGCCAATCCACCAAAAGCTTGGAATTGGGATTTTGGCCACGCCTTGTTTTGGGTTATTTTTTGCTTTTTTCTCTTCTTTCCATGTTTTTTTATGGAAACTATTCATATTTAAAACTAAAAAAACCAGAACAAACTAACTGGGTGGAAAGACTATTTTCTTATAAAACATACGGTCTAATAGTTACGGTTATTAAATGGCCATTCCAACTATTAGGAAAAATTATTAGATATTTATCAGTCAGTGCAAAATTATTTTGGTTTGTTATTTCAATTGCTGGCATACTCTTCGATATTTTTCTCTTCAAAAAAAATTCCGACCTGTTAACCACGATTTTTACATTTACTTGGATATTCTCAATGGTTGGATACAAAAGCGAAGCCCGCACCAGTTTTACTTTTGCGCTTGGATATTTGGTGCTTTGTCCGTTCTTATTGATCTTTAAACTGGATTTTATTGCGGAAAAGGCCGCTATCTGGACATACATGATGTTGGTTGTTGGAACAGTTCAATCAATCTTTGAATTAAAAACTAATCCAAAAAATCTACTAAATCCATACCAAACAATCATTAAAATACTTAATGATCTTTCCATCTTTGTCTTAATTAAACAGGTTGTTAAATCTTCTCAATTAATTGCAACAGTCTTAGTTAAATTACTCTATAAAATACTTAAATTAATTAAGAAATTACTTGGTCTAATAATCAATTATCAACCAAAAAATATTTATGATATTGTCTTTAATTTCATAAAAATAATTATTTTGATCATGATTATTTTCTCACTTTCTTATATCAGTCTTCATTTCGCAAACCAAGCCAGAATCAACCATCTCAAGAAACAGGCGGAAATCAAGCGCCAACAGCTTTGGAACAATACCCGGCCCATTGTTGATTTGGTTGAACCGCCATTGGTGTATCGAGGAATGAAGGTGGTTGTTTATGGCCGGAATTTTGGTTGGAAACAAGAACCAATCATTCATATTAGACAAGATGGTTACGAAATCAAACCAGACGAGATAATCGACTCACGCATGATTTTTTCAATTCCACTGGAAACCCCATACGGCAAATTGGAATTCTATGTCACAAAACCAGTGACTTGGGATGGAAAACAAATCAACGCCAAAACCCAAATGACCTATGTGACGGTGCTTCCTGTAACCGAAGGATTCACCCCAAACGACCAAAAGTTTTTTGATCTGTTACCGTCTTTAAAGCCAGAGACGAGAAAGATAAATGGATATGAATGATTTGTTTTTAACGCACTGATTTAATCAATCAAAAATTTAATCTATACCCGTCTTAGTTGATTTTGCAAATATTCAGCAATAAATATCCTGTTATGCCAATCTTACTCCAGTTTGTCTCGCTAAGCGGGACAACAGTGGATTAGATGGGTTTATACTGAAAAAACTCATTACAAACCTGAGTTTTCGTAGTATATGCTGATTGCAATCTCAAGTGCAAGAAGTGTATCAACGTAGTTATTATAAAAGATATTTATTAATTATAAGTAGATAATTTTTAGAAAAGTCATCTACAAATTGATCGTCGCTAATAAAGTTTTTTAAATCATAAGATAATTTTTGCGGAGTAACAGCTTTTTTTATTTTTTTTATTAATACGTTTTTCAATTCTCTTTTGTCTTTGATTCCTGCTGTTTTTCTCAACATTTTCCAATTTGGCTCAACTCCTTTTTGTAAAAACCAAAAAAGATCATAAAAATCTCTACCTTTAATATCGATTTGAGCATCTTGATCTTTGGATTCTTTAAACCAAACTCGAAAAAGTAACGCATTAATTTTACCGCTCATTAAAGACGAAATATCATAGTGAGAAGTAACGAAATTGAATCCAAATTTTGATACCGGAGTTAATGTATATTCCCCATAAGGACTAAGCTCATTTGAAGTTTCAATCTTAACATAAAGCTTATTACTCTCAGAATCATTCGCAAGTCCTAAATCTTTAAGAAAAGGAAATTTAAGATAAAGTCTAATTGTTGATTGAATTTTTGTTTCTAACTGCGAATAGTATTTATTTTTAATTTCTTTTTTTAGAAAGTCATCCAGTGTTGCAAGAATATTTTTCCCGATTATATTTTCATCATAATCAAAATCTAGATCTTCGGACAATCTTGGAAGTTCATAACAAATCCTTAAACAAGATCCACCCTTAAAAACCAAATTTTTCATTTTCTTTTGGTTATATAATAAGGAAAGCACCAAATATTGAATATATTCCTTAAGATAATTTCTTATCAAATATTTATTTTTCCCTTGTATTTTTTTTTCTTGAATAATTGCTTTTAAAATTGGTTTAATCATAGTATATTTTTTTGATCAAGCTAATAACCTTCAAAATTCTATTATTTTTAACAATTTTTGCATATTTTTCTATTTCTTTAAATTCTTTTTTATTTAAATTTTCCCAATTAATTCTTAATTCTTGGATCGACTTTTCTGAGATCAATGAATTTTTTAGAAATCTTAAGTATAAGTAATCAAAAACTGCTTTAGATTTTTTGGCCATCATAATATTTGCCGAGTAAAATTTTGTGATCTCAAATCCGAAAAATAGTCGGAGACTAACCGTATAATAATTAAATCTTCCTATTTGGTTTTCAAAAGTTTTGGTTTTTTTTGTAGTAATGCTACTTATCCCATAAACTGCTTCTGTTAATAAGTTATATTTACTCATAACATATTCTCCGGAAACATAAGAAGGTTCATATATCTTATTAGCCAAATATTCTAAATACATATCTTTATTTTCTTCTTTCTCAAAACGAGATTTTAAAATATACTTTCCCTTTTTTAAGGGAATGATTATTCCATTTTTTTTCCAGTATTTTATATTAAAACTTAATGTGTCTTCATTTTTTTCCCATTGCCTTAATGCTTCTTTAGTGAAAAGCAGTAAGTTATTTAAGTTGTTTAGATTAGCTTTTTTCATATGTTTCCAAATTGGTAGATTAATTCTACCAAATCAGAAACAGGTTGTCAAATTTATTATATACCCGTCTTAGTTAATTTTGCAAATATTCAGCAATAAATATCCTGTTAAATCAACTTAGAGGGGTATATGCTGATTGCAGTCTCAAGTGCAAGAAGTATACTTAAAAAACTTGAGTTTGTGATAAGTTTTTCCAGTGCTAATCCATTTGCAGAGTTTATGAGTTGCAAACTGGAGTAAGATGGGTATATTATGGGTAAAAACATTCCCACGTTGCTATAATTATTTTATGGTCAAAAAAAGTGTTTTTGTCTCAATTATCTTTGTTTTAAACGCGTTGATTCAACTAATCAGTCAGATTGTCATCACGCGCATTTTTGGTGCTAAACTCGATCTGGATATTTTTTTAGCAGCAGTGGCGATTCCAACTTTGATTGTATCAACGGTTTATGCAACGTTGAATGATGCCTTTTTGCCTATTTACGGTCAGAAAAAAGTTAAGGATCCAAAAAACGCAACTACATATTTAACTCAAACTTTAGTTACTCTTGTTGGCCTATCTTTTTTAATTGCACTGCTAATGAACTTTCTTTCGCATCCAATAAGTAATGCTCTTTATGGTAGTCGGGGAGAAATGTTTGTCAGTGCGGTTGCAATCCAGATGAACTATATGTTTTATAGCATGCCTTTGGCAATTATTGCCACCATTCTTGGCGCCCATTATTATTCAAAAAAGGAATTCTATCGTTTTCCTTTTGCACAATTAATTGGCAATGTCACTAATTTACTGATGATTGTTGTACTTCAACCTTTAATTGGAATTTGGTCAATGGTTTTTGCATTTGTTGCTAATCTTTTTTTCCAAATCGCTATTCTCTTTCCAATTAGAAAAATGAGTGTATCTTTCGTAACTTTAAACTTTATAAACTTTAAGAACTTTACAAACTTTATAAACTTGTCACTTTCCTGGCTCCCCCTCATCCTTGCTTACTCTGCTTTCCGCAGCGAAACCGTATACGTACGCGCTTTTGCGTCTGCCTTACCTTCCGGATATATGGTTTATCTAAATTTAATTTTAAAAATGTTCACGCTTGCAACCGGTGTGGCAACTATTGGTTTGCAGGTATTGCTTCTTCCGCATTTGGTTGAGTATTTTGCTGATGTTAAACACCATCCAAAAGCAATTTTGTTGGTTAATCGCTCAAAATTCATTGCATTGATCGTCTCAACCATCATCGCGTTTATCACGATGCTAACTGCGCCAATATTAATCAATCTGCTTTTTGTTGGGGGCAAATTCAGTGCCCAAGATGCAAAAATCACCATTTCCATGTTGCCATTGTTTGTGATTCCTGCTATTGCTTGGGGAAGTTATGGTGTGTTCTTCCAGCCAATTTTAGCTTTGAAAAAATCATTTCACCTTGCAGTTGTTTGCACATTGTCACTTGGGTTGGGGTGGCTGGTTGGCTCTGTCATCAAGTCCTTAGCCGGACCACTGGCAGGAATCAGTGTGGGATTGATTGTCTGGCTTGGATTTGGGATAATAGGAGCTGAATTCTTATGGCAAATCTACAAAAAGAAAAACCTAAATTACCAAGCGCCACCATTGTCATCCCCACATATCAACGAACCCATCTTGCCCTGAAACTCGCCAAACAAATCCGTTTATATCATCCGAATCTTCAAATTGTTATTGTTGACCAGGAGAACCAAGCCACTAAGGACGAAAAAGAAATTAATAAATATCATATCGAGTATCATCAATTAGATAAAGCAAATACTTCCGTAGCAAAGAATTTAGGTATCGTCAAAGCAAAAGGAGAAATTGTCATATTTTTTGATGATGACGTTGAGATTACCAAGGATACAATTAATAACCATCTCAAACAATATACTGATAACAAAATCGTTGGTGTTGCTGGTCGGGTAATTAATGACAGTGATAAAATTCCCACTAATACTGATGTTGAAACCGGCAAAACCAACTGGTTGGGAACAAGGTTTATTTATCAATTTTGGAGTTTAAAAAAACAAATAGTTGATTTTGTTTATGGATGTAATATGTCTTTTCGTAAATCCACACTTGATCAAATTGGCGGTTTTGATGAAAATTTCCCTAAAGTTTTTGAAGAAGTGGATCTTAGTGCGCGTTTAAAAAAACATGGAGATATTATTTTTGAACCTGATGCTTTAGTTTATCATCATAAAGCACCGAGCGGAGGAATCCGCCCTGAAGAAAAAAACAATAAAAATAAATTAATCTTTGAAAACTACGGTCACTATTTGGCAAAAAATGTTCTATTTCCATTTTCACTCATAACTTTATTTCTTCGAACAGTGACTGCGATTAAAATTTCCATTTCTACTGTTGGTGCTTTATACAAAGGATATTTCAAAAATCTCATGCTTCAATTAATTAATTTATTGAAGCAGAATATTTGGATAATATTATTATTCGCAATCATCATATTCCTAAGACTTTGGATGGTTCCTAATTTTTTTATTTTCACCTTTAGTGAAGAATGGCAGGGAACGTTAGCTTGGGAACAAGTAAAAAA
>Ga0210018_1001865_pt1 | contig 10798 bp, 13 predicted proteins | sample CryGeyCG2014_010_2_FD_183967 | JGI IMG/M metagenome (GOLD analysis project Ga0210018, IMG submission 183967) | Groundwater microbial communities from aquifer - Crystal Geyser CG09_land_8/20/14_0.10 (SPAdes) (version 2) | ecosystem: Environmental > Aquatic > Deep subsurface > Groundwater | place... | reverse complement strand
AGGCCCGTCAAGACCCCCCAGCTGTTTTGTTTGAGATACTTTTATTTTTTAAATTCTTCCGCTATTCTCAATAAACGATTGTATTTGGCCACTCGCTCTCCCCGGTTGGGAGCGCCGGCCATTAAAAAACCCGTCCCCAGGCCGACGGCCAGGTCGCTGATGAAAGCATCGTTGGTCTCGCCGGACCGGTGTTTAACGAAAACTTGCCAGTCGTATTTCAGAGCCAGTTTGGCCGCTTCGATGGTTTCAGAAACAGTGCCGATTTGGTTCGGTTTTAGAATCAACGCGTTGCATGCTCCCGCTTCCCTGGCTTTTTTAATTCTTTTTAAATTCGTTGCCAGAAGATCGTCGCCAATAATTTTTATTTTATCTCCCAAACTTTGGTTGATTTCCCGGAAACTCTGCCAGTCTTCCTCTTCGAACGGATCTTCTATCCCCTCAATCGGATATTTCTGAAAAAGTTTCGAGTAGAAATCCGCCATGTCCTTCTTCTCCCAGATTTCTCCTTCAAAATAATATTTCCCTTCTTTAAAAAAGGTGCTCGCCGCCATATCCAAAATAATCTTCACTTTTGGGCTGCCGGCTTTTTCAACCGCCTTCATCAGCACATCCAAAGCTTCTGTGCTGTCTTGAACGGGCGGTGTAAATCCTCCCTCCAAACCGACGTTAGTGGCCGATTTGCCGTATTTATCCCTCAAAACCTCCCTTAAAGTATGATAAAGTTCCACTCCCAGGCGCAACTCCTCTTGATAAGAATCAGCTTCCAAAAGCATCATAAACTCTTGCGTGTCCAAATCGCCCCGGCCGTGCAGACCTCCCTCGAAATACAGAAGGCAGGGATGAGGCAGAACCGGATTCCTTTTGGCGAGCTTCGAGAGCCACTGCCAAAGAGCCATGTCTTGTGAAGCGGCTCCGGCACGGGCCACGACCAAAGACACTCCCAAAATGGCGTTGGCGCCAAGTTTGGACTTGTTATCCGTTCCGTCAAGTTTAATCATTGTCTCATCTATCGCCCCTTGGTCAGCCGGGTCTTTGCCTTTGAGTTTTGAAGCAATGAGTTGATTAACGTTTTTCACGGCCTTACTGATTCCAAAACCGCGGTATTTTGCTCCCCCGTCCCTCAATTCCATTGCTTCGTACTTGCCGGTGGAAGTGCCGGCAGGCACGGCCGCCCGGAAAATCCCGAGTTCCGTTTCCATATCAACCTCTACGGTCGGGTAACCCCTAGAGTCCAAAATTTCTCTGGCTTTAATTGTTTTAATTTTCGAAGGCATTTAATATTTTATTTAAAATTTCAATGGTTGATTGTTGCTCGGCCCACTTTTTAATGTAAGTTAAATCGGGCTTGGCAATTTTCAAAAGCGACCTGATATCTTCTAATTGTTTTGCTCCTTGGCCTTCTTTATACCAAATTAACTTGCTCAAAATTAAATCTTCGGGCGAAATAAAATTTACTTTTTGGCCATCAACTTTTTTAACAACCGCTTTCTCAAATCTTTCAAAAGAATATCTCCACATCCAAAAATCTACTTTTAAGCCGGTCTGAGGGTGGATAAAATTGAATTCTCCTTTATTTTTTAAAGCACCCTTGATTGATTCCTCATTAACATAAACATCCTTATCAATTAATAACAGTTCTCTGGATAACTGGGGAATTTTTTGAGGTAATAGCTCTATAACAATATCAATATCGGCCGTAAAACGGGGCTTGGCTAAAACCGCCACTGCAAACCCGCCGGTAATTATATATGGTATCTTAAGATTCTCTAAAATTTTTGCGATTCTACAAAGAAGCTTCTCGGGAGTCATTAGATTTTTGCTTTTTTAATTTATCTAATTTTCTACCAAGTAAAAACAACTGGCTGGCAATTTTAATTTTTTTATCAGCCGACATTCTCCGATAAATTTCATTCTGTAGTTCTTCTGCTTTTTCGGGGATTATAGCTTGGTTCATAATTTTCCTAAATAATTAGCTACGGCTAAGGCCGCTTTGGCTCCCTCGCCGCAAGCTATGACAATTTGTTTGTAGGGTACGTCGTCAGCATCGCCAGCAGCAAAGAGACCCGCGGTCGAAGTCTCGCCGGTAAAAGGATTAACCTTTATCTCATCCTTCTCGTTGAACTCAACCAATCCTTTGACGAAAGAGGTGGCCGGTTGCGACCCGATTTCAACGAAAACGCCCTGAACCTTTAAAATCTTGAGTTCTTTTGAACTTTTGTCTTGGTAAACGACCGACTCGACGAAGTCCTTGCCTTCAATCTTTTTTAAGGCAATCTGAGTAATCGTTTCTATTTTGCCGGTTTTTTTAGCCCTCTCTTGATTCTCATCGTCAGCTTTAATTTGAGAGCCAGTTTCCAAAATATAGATTTTTTTGGCGAAACTGCTCAGAGAAATGGCGGCCTCAAACCCGGCATCGCCCCCGCCAACCACGGCCACTTTCTTATCAGCGAACAGCGGTCCATCGCACGCCACGCAGTAAGAGATTCCCTTGCCGATGAACTCTTTTTCACCCGGAACTTCCAAAGGCCTGGGGTCGGCGCCGGAAGAGACAATAACGGCTTTGGCCTGAAATTGTTTGCGACTTGCGGTCAAAACCAAAAAATCTTGACCGATTTTCTTGATCTTTCTGACTGAGTCTATTTCAATCTTGATTTTTTTCTGCTTCAAATGCTTCTCAAACTTCTGAATCAATTCCCAGCCGGAAATCTTCTCAAACCCCGGGTAATTTTCGATGTCAACGGCTTTTTTGGCCATTTGCCCGCCGAAAGACTTGGTAATCAAAAGGGTGTTTATTTTTTGTCTGGCGGCGTAAATGCCGGCCGTCATACCGGCCGGTCCCCCGCCGATAATAACCATATCGTACCTTGTCATAATTTCATTTGCTTTAAAAACTTCTTTAACTCCGGACCGAATTGAGGATGTTGCAAGGAAAAATGGAAGTTTGACTCCAAATACGCCTCAACATTGCCGCATTCCCACCATTCTCCCTCAAACTCGTACCCATAAATCATTTTACCATCTTCAATCATCTTTTCTAAAGCATCGGCCAAAATTATCTCTCCCCGCGCGTTCGGCTGAGTCTTTTTAAGGTAGTCGAAAACTTCCGGAGTCAGGATATATTTCCCGACAATGGTCAAATCGGAAGGCACTTCAGCCATCGAAGGCTTTTCAACTATTTTTTTAATCTTGAAAAGGCGGCCGGCGATTTTCTCAACGCCGACTACACCGTAAAAAGGCAGCCGTTCTTGGGCTAAACGGTGTAGGGAAAGAACCGGTTTTTGACAGGTTTTGAAAATTTCGGCAAGTTGCAGCAGACACGGTTTTTTTGATTCAACTATGTCGTCGCTGAACAAAACGGCGCAGGGTTCCCCGCCGACCAGCTTCTTGGCCTGTAAGATGGCGTGGCCATCACCCAGGGGCTCTTTCTCAACAGTAAAAGAAAAAGAAACATCTTTTAAAATTTCCTCAAACTGTTTGAGACGTTCCAAAACTTGCTCTTTTTTCCTTTCTTTCAGAAACTTTTCTACTTTGGGCGAGGTTTTTTGAAAATAATTTAAAATTAAATTCCTTTCAGGAGAAACCACAAAAATTATTTCTTTGATGCCTGAAGCTACCGCTTCCTCAACAACATACTGCACCATGGGTTTGTCAGCCAAAGGCCAGAGTTCTTTGGGCACGGTTTTTGACAAAGGCAAAAATCTGGTGCCTGCTCCTGCAATAGGAATTATCGCTTTTTTTACCATGTTCTTTTATTTTAACCTGTCTCCCTTTCTAAATCAAATAGCCGAGGTTTAACCTCGGCCGACTCTGACTGTATTTGTCTTTTTATTGGGTTTCTTCTGGCTTGCGGCGCAGAAAAGCCGGCACGTCCCATTTCTTTTCCCGTTCCAGCATTTCCTGTTCGGCCTTTTCGGCCGCCTTTTTCAAATCAAGAGCGTTGCGCCGAGTCAAGGTTTTCAGCGGCATGGTTTCTTCTTGGGTAACTTCAACTTTAACTGGTTGAGGAGAAGTTTCTTTAACTGGTTTCTTTTTTGATTTTTTCTTCGGAGAAGACTTCTTCTTGGGTTTTGGCTGAGGTTTCGGCTGAGGAGGTTTTATTTTCTTTACCTTTTTCGGTTTAACTTTCGGCTCTTTGCCGCAGCCTACCGCCAGCAAAGCTATCCTGATTTTGTCTTTGTAGCTGTCGCTCTGGGAAATGCCGAAAATAATCTTGGCCCTTTTATTAAAATTGGCAATGGCCTGGGAAATCGTTTCCACCTCATTCATCCCCAATTCCCGGGAAGCGGTGATGTTGAAAATAATCTTCTCTGCTCCCAAAATGTTGTACTCGGCCAGAGGGCTTTTCAGAACCGTTTTTACCACCTCTTCTACTCTTCTTTCTCCCTGAGAAACGGCTGAATTGAGATAAGCCAGCTTCCCTTTGCCGTCTAGAATCGTTTTCAAGTCGGCGAAATCAATATTAATAAGTCCCGGCACATAAACCATCTCTATCAGCCCCTGCAGATTTTCAGTCAGTCTCTTATTGATGGCCGAGAAAGCTTCTCTGATCGGAGTCTTTTTATCAATAATTTGGAAAATATTCTCGTTGGGAATTATGGCCAGGGCGTTCAGGTTGGGAATTATTTTATCGAGACTGGCTCTGGCAATCTGCGCTCTCCTCACTCCTTCAAACTTGAAAGGCAGAGTGAAAATGCCGAAAGTCATAATTCCCAGGTCTTTGGCGATTTTGGCGAATTCGGGAGCGGCCCCAGAACCCGTACCGCCTCCCAAGCAAGACACCAAAATGCACAAATCAATATCTTTGAAGAGTTTGGCTATTTTAACCTTTTCCTCTCTGGCCGCTTTCTGGCCGACTTTGGCATCCATGCCGCAGCCTAAGCCCAAGGTGATATTCTGACCGAAAGCAAGAGTTCTCACTGCCCGGGGCGACGCTTTCAAGGCCTGTATGTCCGTATTGGCCACCACGAAATCAACTCTTTTCAATTGAGAAGCAATTTCAGAAACAATGGAAGAACCTCCCCCGCCAATACCAATCACCCTGATTCTGGTACGGTGAACTATGTTTTGACTGGGAACCATTTTAATTGCCTTTTTCTTTACCAACCGTTTCTTCCCGGTCTTTTTATTCTTTAATTTTCTCTTGACCATAAAATTAAAACATCTTCTTCAATTATATACAAAGCATTAGCATCAAGTCAATACAATAAAAAACCTCGACTCCTGATAAAGTCAAGGCTTAATTGATTAAGATTTTGAATCTTTCTCCCTGCGAGGTTTCCTCAAACTGCCTCACAATCCCGTTGGCAATCACCGCCCCTCTGATTCTTCGTCTGACTTCTTTAAGTTTTTCCGGTTCGCATTTTATCAAAATATCCAACATCTCCATCGCATTGTGATTTTGGCAACGCACCGTCTCCACCAGCCATCCGGCTGCCCGATCGTCGCTCAAATTGAAAAACCATTCAAAAGCCGTACCGTCCAACTGAACATAATAGCGAAGACGACCCCGGGGTCCCAACCCTTTATAGGCAGGCAATGCGCCCTTCCTAGCCCATCTCTGGGCTGTCGCCCTGGAAACACCTAAAACACGGACGGCCTGGCAGATGGGGATAAAGCGCCCGGCTGGCGTCGTTGCTATTATTTGAAGCAAGCTTCTGTCTATGATCCGCTCTGTTCTAAAAAGATGATAATGGTTTTTAACGAACTCTTGGAAATCCGAAACTTCTATACGCCATTCTTGCCAAACGCCCGAACCGCGGCCGGTCTTGCTGCCTTTCAACAAACCCTGCAGCAGCCAAACTCGAACTCTTCGCTGATGAATCCGCAAAAGCCTGGCCACGCCATAAGAACTGAGATAGCTTGGAGGATTTTTTCTTACCTTCAGCTTTCTCGCCTTGTGTCCGATAGCCGTCTCGTTTTTGCCCAGCTTTTCGGCAATGACTGCGGCGGCCGTATTGGGATATTCCCTTCTGATAATATCTTCCTGTTCTTTGGTATAACGAAAATAGCCACCCATCGCGTTTCTCACCTCCTTTATTGTTTTATTGAGAAAGAGCGTTTATTTCCTGGATGGTGTCCAAGGCGTAACTTACCGTCCAGATACCGACCAAAAGAGCTATTACAACTAAAACTATAATGTAAGCCCAATTGTTCTGCTGATTTCTGACCAATAAACTCATGTTGTTTCATTCTACCCCTTCAATAAATTCAGGGCAAGCAAAAAAGCGTCTGTTTGGCGAAAAATAAAAACGAGGCTTACTGCCCCGTTTCAATGATCTTATGCCTTTTCTGCGTCGTAATTAAATAGAAAGAAGGCGGATTCTCCGCAAAGAGGACAAGTTCTTGTTTCAACCGGAAAATTCTGGTGACAACCCGTACAGTACTTGCTGTTAATGCGACCTATATCTGTAATATCGCTGATACGGATGTATCCTTCCACTTCTTCGCTCCCGCTGAAGCCTTTAAACCGGAGCCTGTCATCCTCTAATCTTTTTGATATTGTGCCTCGGTAGTCATGATCTGGTTTGCCCGGATTCCTTGCTTGCACAAACCACCCTCTTTCAATCGCCTTGTCAATTAATTCGGCTATCTCATCTTTTTTCATTCCAAGCCTCCTCCTTTATTTTGCTCGAATTTCAAAGAGTAAATATATCTTACAAAACCTTATATCTTTGTCAATAACTTGAGTGAGGTTCGGTCTCGCTCAATTTAACTTTAAACTAAAGGCCCGGCGCGCGCCGGGCCTTTAGCAGATTACTGCGCAAATGACTGCCTTAGGAAAGATGCTTGGAAACAAGCTTGGTCATCTCAAACATGTTTACAACTCCTTTTCCCTTGAAAACCTTTTTCAGGTTGGCGTCGGCATTGATATTGCGTCTGTTCTTTTTGTCCTGAAGGCCGTTCTTTTTAATATATACCCAGAGTTTTTTGACAACCTGGGAGCGAGGCATGGGCCCTTTGCCGACGACTGCAGCCAAGTCTTCGCTGATTTTCATCGGCTTCATGAACGCAGAGTTGGATTTTGCCATAGTGTTTTTTTAAATTATTACCGCGACCTTTTAGTTGATTATTAGATTATACCAAATTCCATCCATCCTGTATATGAGGGAGGCGAGACCTCCATCAAATAAAAAACCACTTGTTTGGCGATTAGTTTTGTCCGCCCGCTTTGAGGCGAGCCGGGAAAATTCCGCGCGATGCGCGGAAAAATAAAACATCTATAACAACATTATTTCTGTCCCCAATCAATCAACTCAGTAAATCTAATATAGAAGCCGAATGGATCAATCATGCGGAAATCCCTCCATTTATGTCCGTGATCATCTAATTCTTTAAGCTCCCTCACTATATTACCTCTTAGGTCTCGAGATGTTCTTTTATATATTTCTTCTATATCCCCTGTCGTTATGGTTATTTCTATGGCATATCCTCTTTTTATGTCTTTAGGAAATTGCTTGAAAAACGATTGACCATATACTCGTTCATCGCCGCCGTAAAAATTAAGCATGGTGTCTCCCAGCGGATCTTTTCGAGTCATGGTCAAATACCCGAGTTCTTTTTCGTTAAGTTTATCATCCATAGTAACTTCAAAACCGAGTTTTGAATAAAAATCTTTCGCAACATCCAGGTTGGGCACATGTAATTCAATTATTAGATTATTTTTTATTGGATTTCTCAAAGATATAAATAAATTATTTCTCCATTGAAATCACTTTTATTTGGCACAATTCACGAAATCCAACTGTCCCATGTTCTCTACCCATTCCCGAGCACTTAAAGCCGCCGAAAGGATTACATGGTAACCAACGACTTATATAATTGATTTCAACAGTCCCAGCTTCAATTTTCGAGGCAACCCTTTTGGCACGTTCAAGATCTTTTGAATAAACTCTACTACCAAGCCCGTAAGAAGTATCATTGGCAAGCACGATTGCCTCTTCTTCTGTCTTAAAGGGTATTACAGGCAGGACTGGCCCAAAAACCTCTTCCGTCCAGACACGCATATCTCTTGTGATATTAGTCAGAATTGTTGGCTCGTAAAATGCCCCCCTCAGATTTTCCGGCACCTTCCCTCCAATAACCACCTTAGCTCCCTTTTTCACTGCGTCTTTAATCTGTCCTTCCAATAAATCTAATTGTCTTTTTGCGACTAAACTTCCTATCTGTGTCTTCTCGTTAGATGGATCCCCAACAATCTTTTTCCCAATTTTTTGTTTTAAGGTCTCTACGACTTTATTAAAAATTGATTCGTGGACAATAAGTCTCTTTATGGCATCGCATACTTGCCCGCAGTTGCGAAATCTTTCTGTGTAAATTTCCGGAATCACGTCTGAAACATCAACATCTTCAAACAAGACTGCGGGGCTGGAACCGCCCATTTCAAGAACTACCTTTATGAATTTTTCTGCAGCAATCTTATAGAGCAACTTTCCGACTTTCGTGCTTCCGGTGAACCAGATTAAATTCACATTGCTTTCAGCAAGTTTTTGCCCTACGCTTCCGTTTCCGTATACTTCAGAAAAAACACCTTTGGGAAGATCTCCTGAATTCATAATCTCTTCAATCAGTTTCCCAGTAAGAGGACATTCCTCTGAAATCTTAAAGACAACTGTGTTTCCCGCAACCAGATTGGGAATCGTCCCCCAGATGAACATGCCTACTGGGAAATTCCAAGGAGTAATTACTGCCGCTACCCCATAGGGCTCATAAGTAATCTTATGTATTGATTTCTCATCCTCGTGCGTAATTTCCTCAGCCAAAGCTCTCTCGCCGTTATCCAAAAACCAAGCGAATTCCTCAAGAAATCCGTCGATGTTCGCTTCGGTTTTTGGCTTACCCATTTCTTTGGTGATTAACGATGAGAGTTCATTCTTCCTTTTTTCAAACTCTTCGTGAATCGGCCTTAAAAGCTCGATTCTTCTTTTAATTCCCAATTCTTTCCAAGTAGCCTTAGCTTCGTTGGCTAGCCCCACTTTTTCTTGTATTTCCTCGGCCGTAGAAACATCTATTTCTCCGATAACTTCGTAATTTTTTGCTGGATTTGTAGAAATTAGTTTTTTCATAATATTATTAATATTAATTTATACCCTATAATATCAAATAATGGATATCCGATTTCCATTAGTAATAAATTGAGGAAGATCGCTTTTCCTTGCAGGCCTAATATTAATTTTCATGCTTTTTAAATTCTATCCGGAAATTCGCTTTTTGGCGATTTAGTTGATCTTAGGTTTCAACCGACCCTCTAGTATTTCTAAAGAGGTCTTACTATGATGTCTTTTAGATATTGATTTTGGAAATCAGTCTTTTCATTAAAATCCGAACCTTTTTTCGGGGAAAATTTTACCCCGTAGCGAGCTTTGCTCTGCTTCGGGGCCAGACACTGACTTCTGACTGCCTGCCGCCTGTTTGGGCGAGTCGGGGAAAATTTCCGCTCGGGCGGACAAAATAATTATTTCCTCTTTATCAATTTAAAAGCGAGCTCAACTGCATCTTTAGCGTTATTAGCACCAATAATCTTCACTTTTTTCTTATCATCCATATATTTACCAATAAAAGGCTCCGGCATTCCCTTAAGACCTTTTATAACTATTATTGGTCTAGAGTAGGCGTATCCGTAAGCCATCTCGCAAAAAGTGCCAACCCCTCCACCAATTGATATTATGGCATCTGCCGAAAAAGCAATTATTTGATTTCTGGCAAATCCTACACCAGTTAAAATTGGTATATCTATATATTTACTGACATTTGTCAATTCAGAATCTGGAGATATGCCAACAGATAACCCTCCATTTTGCTTGGCTCCTTTTGCAGCAGCATTGGCTACACCTCTATTCTTTCCGCCACATAATACAACACCGCCCTTTAAAGCAATCTCCTTGCCAACTTTCTCAGCAATCTCTAGATGAATTCTTTTTGCGTATTTATCGTGGCCTATGACAGCAATACGTTTTTTCATATTATTATTCTACCAAAAAATTGCCTGTTTGGCGACTCCGCCCGCGGGCGAAAAAAATTGTAAATTAAAATAAAAAAAGACTAGGAGAAATCTCCTAGCTTCGCCCGTAAGATTATTCTTACAGACTTGATTTGTGCTTCGGATGCACTTTAGATAGAGATGCACCTTTCGCGCTTCACTCATCCCTCTATATAATCCTAGTGGGACGAGCCTACTTTAATCTTCACAGGTCTTCTTCACATTCTTCTCTAAATGTAGAATAAGTAGGACTCATTTCGCGCTCTAACTGTTCCAGTTGATCGTCAATCATCAATAACTCATTTTCCTCTTTATCCGCCTCGCTGTGGTCACCGCGTTCTTTTGCCTCGTTGATTCTCCTTACGATACCCTCCTTTTCTTCTAGTAAGCGGTCATAGCGTTCCATTTTTCTCACCGTGATTTACCTCCCTTTCGCTGTATTTGTACTATTAACAGTATAACATTATTCAATAAATTTGTCAAGCACAAATATGACGAAATTCTTTCTCTACGCCTGTAGAACAAAAAATCGCCTGAATGGCGATTTTTTGCACTAGCTGTCTCTTTTGGTTAAAATTCGAACCTTTTTTCGGGAAAATCCGGACGCGGACTTCTAATATTTTTTGCCCCGCTTCGCGGGGCAGTCGGGCGGGCAAAAATTCCTTTCCCCTAAAACCCCTTTCCTTTTTGTTCGCCTGTTTTGAGGCGAGCCGGGGAAAATTTTAATAAAATTATAATTTTCTACACACGTATAATATCGGAGAAAAATCACAATATTCTTTTGAAGAAAGGGCAGCTTTTCTCATCCGACTATCCTCTTGA
>Ga0210018_1001864_pt1 | contig 10801 bp, 13 predicted proteins | sample CryGeyCG2014_010_2_FD_183967 | JGI IMG/M metagenome (GOLD analysis project Ga0210018, IMG submission 183967) | Groundwater microbial communities from aquifer - Crystal Geyser CG09_land_8/20/14_0.10 (SPAdes) (version 2) | ecosystem: Environmental > Aquatic > Deep subsurface > Groundwater | place... | reverse complement strand
AGTAAATTCATCATAAACTAAAACAAAACCGTGCTTGCAAGCTAAGGTTAAGCGATTGTCCATCCATTGCTTGCGCATATCTTGTTCTACTTTCAAAACACTGGCAATAAAATTATCTCTTAAATAGCGGTAGCGATAGCCATGCTCCCCGCCAATTAAATCCGAGGTTTTATATTCCTCATCGCCATGCAAAAGCACGGCCGGTCTTTTTAATTTGCCAGCCACGTGCAAGGCCAGGGTTGTTTTACCGGTTCCGGTCGGACCTCGGAAATGAACTGGGATACCTGCTTTAAGATAATTCAGCGCCCGTTTGGTTAAATCTTGCACATAAGATGTCTCAACAAAGCCGAGTGTTGCTCGAGGCCTAATAACAGCCTGCTCTTCTTCTGGAGATAAATAGTAAGCCATACTTCTCCTTTAAGTTATTAAATTATAAATTTCGACCTTTTTATTCTGAAGATACTGCTTTTTTTGACAAAGAAGCCCAATAGCCAGCTGCTTCTTTTCTCTCTGCAGCGTATTCGCCAAGTATTCTTTTCACTCTGCTTCTGATTTTTCGCACTCTCTCAACAATAGCTTCCATAAATGGTTTAAAGTCGGCCATTCTTGTTTTTTCGCTTTCTATCAGGATTTTTTCGCTTTCTATCAGGAAATCTCGCGTGTCCTTTTTGATTTCATTAATTCTACTCGTTCTCTCCCTATGAGAGGTTTTGATTTCAGCGACTAAATTTTTCATTTCTTGTGCCCAAGACATAGTATTTTAATTTTTAATTTCTAATTTTCGACCTTTGTGTTCTATGTGTTTTAAATTTAATAATTGCCAATTTCTGGCAGCCCGCTATCAGGGCCTAATCCCTTTGGCCCTTTTCTTCTATCTTTTGGAACCACTCCTTTGCCTTGACAAACAGAACAAGGTAATCGATGATGAGCAAAAATTCCTGTGCCTTGACAAGCTGAACATGTTTCATGGGGAATATCAGCAATAACAACCTTGCCTCTGCCTCCGCAGGCCTGGCAATTTGACAATTTTGAAGGAACTTCAAAAGGGTCTTTGCCTTTTCCCTGACAAAAAGCGCAGATAATTTTTTTATATTTTATTGTTTTTTTCTTTGCCATAATCTTTTCCATTCTGATGCTACTTTTTGTCGCTCTTTTTTAAAATTCTCAAGCATTTGTTTTACTTCTGTTTGCATTTGGCTAATCTCTGTCCGCATCCTGGCTGGACCTTGTTTTTCTCTAGTTTCTTGTTCTGTTCTAATTTTAGCCAGAGTTTTTTTAAAGTCTTGAAGCCGTAATTTCTCTCCTTTTTTTAACATATCCTTAAGATTCTGCACGACCACCATTTCTTCCTCTTGAAAATCAACTAACATTTGCTTGACATTTTCTTCCCGCTTTGATTGAGCCGATAAGATATCCGCCATCATCTTATCAAAATCTTTTTTTCTTAGAGATTCATGCTTGGCTAGGGCCCCTTTTAGTTCTTGGCTCATTTCTGCTCGGCGCTGCCTAAACTTCTCCAGCAGTTCCCTTGTATCCTCAACTATTGCTTGAATTACTTTGATGCGCGTTTCGTAAGAAGCAACAATACCTTTAGCGATTTTTAAATTATTATTTTTATTTTTGGCCATAAGCATTATTTAGGGCATACTTTTTAAGAGAAGGACAAAAGTGCTTTTTCTAGCAAAGGACGCCTCAAATAATTTAACTAGCTCCTATTCAGTAGCGGTTAAGCCAATAGCTTCGGCATACTTGAGCCAGGTTTCAACCGAAGCAATCACTACTCTTGCTTCAATTGCCAAGAGTTCAATGCCAACCAAAGAGACTCTGACCCAGGCGTCAATAACCACACCCTTGTCAAGAATGCGGTCAACTACCTCAACTAAACTGGAACTAGCAACTGCTTTCTCTACAGCCATGTTTTTATACTTTTTTAATTTTAGGCGAAAACAAAAAACCCTTCTCGACCCAAAGGGTTACCTCAATACAAAAATCTGCGAAGTTTTTACTCTCTCTCTCTCTCTCTCTCTGATAAAACTTTATTTTCCTCCATATTATCCTCCATTGATTTCAAGTATAACATACTCTGCTACTTTGCCAAAATAAAATCTGTGGATAACTTTTTACGTCTAATAATCTGGGTAGCCTTGACGGGACTCGAACCCGTGTTACTAGGCTGAGAACCTAGTGTCCTAGGCCACTAGACGACAAGGCCAATTTTAATTAAGAATTTTAAATTAAAAATTAAAAATTTGCAAGATTATTTGTGAGGAGGAATTTGATAATAGTTTAATAAGAACTTGGCGATTTCGTGGAAAGTCGGCGGCAGAGTGATTGCTGACCAGCGAGCGCCGATTGGCTCATCAAGCTTTAACAAAACAATAAATTTGGCATCATCAGCCGGACCATAGCCAACTAAAGTATGAATTGACCTATCTCGGCTGTAGCCGCCTTTTTCAGGAATCTGGGCTGTGCCGGTTTTACCGGCTATTTCATAGCCCTCAACTCCAGCATTTTTCAGATTGCCTGATTGAAAAACACTTTTTAACATTTCAGTTAATTGCCAAGCAGTTTGCGGAGAAATAACCTGACGAATCATTTGCGCTTCTTGCGGAATAATATGCGGTTGCATTAATCTGCCATTATTAGCAATGGCTGCCAAAGCAGTAATAAGTTGGAGCGGAGTTGCTGAAATTCCCTGGCCATAAGAAGCAGTTGCATAATTAATATCGCTTTTAATCAATAAGTTTGAAATGTCGCCAGCCGCTTCTCCTGGCAGACCAATATCTGTTTTCAGGCCAAAGCCGAAATCGCGCATATACTGGAAAAACGGCTCTTTGCCGGCCTGCTCTTGAGCAAAAATTGCGCCAGTGTTTAAAGACTTCTCTAAAACTTGAGTCATTGTCTGTCGGCCATAAGCTTTGCCATCCCAATTATGAATTGTGTAATTGCCAATAACCCGTTCGCCTTGATCATAATAAACTGTTTCAGCCGTAACTTTTTGAGTATCTAAAGCAGCAGCCATGGTAATCGGCTTGAAAACTGAACCCGGCTCAAAAACATGGCTGATAATCGGATTCAAAAACAGGCTGATATCCTCTGTTTCAGAATAACAATTAAGATCAAAGCCGGGATAACTAGCCAAAGCAATTATTGCTCCTGTTTTAGGATTCATAACAATTGCGGAGCTACTTTGCGCCTGGAATTGTTCTTGTAAGGCCTTGATTTTTTCTTCAATAAAAAACTGGATTGTGTAATCAACGGTTAAAGTTAAATCTTTGCCAGCAGCTAACTCTTCTTCGTAATATTCTTCCAGGCCGTATTGACCGTTTTTCTGACTGACAAAACCAATTAATTGAGCAGCTATGGCTTCGCCCGGATAATAGCGCGTCCACTGATAGCTAATTTCAATGCCGGTTAAATCCAGTTCTTTAATTTGTTGAGCTGTCTCATCAGAAATTTTCTGCTTTAATGGCTCATAAGGATCGCTTGGCTTGTTAAGGCGTTTATAAATTACATCCTGATTCATTTCCAGCAAACCAGCTAATTGTTTGGCTGTTTCTTCGGGATTTTTAATTTTTTTAGGCACAGCATAAACCATTGGCCATTTTTTATTCATTGCTAAGACATAGTTATCCAGCGTTAATATTTCACCGCGATAGAGAACTTGAGAATCAGAAGACTGGCTTTGTTCGGCTGCCATTGCTTGATAAAAATCATGCTCTCCTATTTGAATACAAAAAAGACGCCAAGCAATTAGGCCGAACAATAAAACAATGCTTCCAAACAGATAATAAACCCTGGCTTTGCTACTTTTTAACAACGACTTCGCCGGCATTTAAAGACAAATAAACAATTGATGGCACTGATGACATGGCTGATTCTGAAGCGAAATTTTGAACTCGGGCAACCGACTGCAACGCGGCAACCTCAATCTTGAGCTGCTGGTTTTCTGTTATAAGTTTCTTAACTTCATTTTCAAGACTATGTCTTTGGTATTTTTGATTCATCAAATCAATAACCTGCCAAGCATAAAAACACATCAAGCTCAACACAATAAAACTCGTGCTTAAACCAAAAAGTTTTTTAATCAATTTAATTTTGTGTTTATTTTCTGCCATACTCTTAATTTAGCACAATGCTCTTGACTAAAAATATTTGTTTTAAAATAATTTTTAATAATTCTATCTTCTAAAGAATGAAAACTTATGGCTGCAACTTTTTCAGTCAAGCTCATTGCCTGGGGCAGAGCTTTTTCTAAGTTTTCTAGTTCTTTATTGACCGCGATTCTTAGGGCCTGGAAGATTCTAGCTTTGCTTTTCCAGGCATAAATTAATTTAGCCAAATCTTGAGTTGTTTCTAGCGGCCTGTTTGCAATAACATCGCGGCTAATGCTTTTGCTTTGTTTTTCTTCGCCATATAATCTAAAAATTTTTTCCAACTCTTGCTCTGGCCATTGATTTAAAATTTCTTGAGCAGTAACCCCTGTCCTGGCAAATCTCATGTCCAGCGGTTCATCTTTTTTAAAAGAAAAACCTCTACCGCTTTCTTCTAATTGCCAATTAGAAAAGCCCAAGTCAAACAAAACGCCTTCAATGTTTTTAAAATTATGCTTTTCAATGATCTGCTTTAAATTAGCAAAATTATCTTGAACAAGAATTAAACGCGGCTGTGGTTTAACCAAAATTTCAAAATCAATGCCTAATAATTTGCCATGCGGAGCAATGCGCTCTAATATGACTAAAGCATGACCGCCTTGACCTAAAGTACAATCAATAAAATTCTGGTTAGGTTGTGGGTTAAAAAATTTTAAGACCTGCTTTAAAAGAACTGGTTTTTTAATGTTCTTATCCACAGGTTTAATTATAATATCAACAGCTACTCCCTGTCAACCCACAGGTTATCCACAGGTTATTAAAACAAAGACTTGATTTCTAAAACAATTTTTTCAGCTGCGTTAGCCGGATTTAAGTCATAAGCATGTTCCCCCATTTTTTGAGCAGTAAGCGGCTCATCTAAAAGCTTAAAAATTTTATCGCGTAGAAGATAAGGTCCTAAATTTTCCTGTTCAATAACAATTGCCGCATTGTTTTTAGCAAAAACATAAGCGTTTTCTCTCTGATGTTCAAAAGAAGAACCAGGCAGCGGGATAAGAATGGCTGGTTTTTTCAAAGAGGCAATTTCAGCTAAACTGTTTGCTCCGGCTCGCGAAACAACAACATCAGCTGTTGCGTAAAAATCTTCAATATTCTCAATAAACTCATATTGTTCATAGTCAGGCAGGGTAATATTGCTCGTCTTGCCCGGACCACACTGGTGAACAACGCGCGCTCTTTTCAATAAATAAGGTAAAATCGCAGAAATAACTTCATTAATATATTGGGCTCCCTGACTGCCGCCTAAAACTAGAACAACTGGTTTGTCTTTTTGAAAAATTCTTCCTTGCAGAATCTGCCTGCGCACCGGGTTACCTGTAAAAACAACTTTTTTCTTTGGAAAACTCTTTTTAACTTGCTCGAAAGAGACACAGACTTTATTAGCAAAAAAAGCCAAAAAACGATTAGCAATACCCGGCACAGCATCAGACTCGTGAATAATAATTGGGATTTGATATAACCAACAAGCCAAAACTCCGGGTAGAGAAGCATAACCACCTTTACCAAAACAAACATCAGGCATAAACCAAAAGACATGCCAAAGAGCCTGGAGAATACCCAATGGACCCTTTAAAATATCAACAAAGTTTTTTAAAGAAAAATATCTTCGCCATTTACCAGCCAAGACATTTTTATATGGGAAAACAATATTCTTAATATTTGATCCCAAGATCAAAATTTCAAGATCTTTCGGTAATTTTTCAGCTACTGCCAATAAAGGCATTATATGCCCACCTGTACCGCCGCCAGTTAAAAGAATGCGCTTCATGTAGTTTATTATAATAAAATTCTCTTGCCAACGCAAGAGAATTAGAAAAATTAAAAATTTGAAAAACTAACAATAAACTTTGTGATAAGTAAAACGATAATTTTTTGTCTGTTGCTCTTTGAATTTCTTGAGGCAACTTTTTATAAAGCTTTTTGAAAACTTTACTATGGAATACTTCCATAATTAGCTTTTTAACGATTTAAGCAAATCTTTTGCATTATCAAAGGGTCCATAAACACGGCCTTTTTTAATGTCTTCATCAACCTCTTTTTTCACCCTTTTGCCATTCTTTTGTCCAAAACCAGGCTTGATCTGAATCAATAAGCTTTTTTGGCTTTAAAACAATAAATTTATTTTTAATTTCTGGCTCTAAATAATCACCATGTTTTAAACTTAAAAGACGGCGAATTTTGGCTGGTAAAGTTATTTGACCATTTCTTAAAATTTGAACTGTTTGCATAATGAATTAGTTAATTACATAATTACTATATTAGTATATTACTAAAGAAAATAAATGTCAAGTATATCTCGAAATATTCAACAATATTCCAGCGCCGAATAAACACATAATCATTGATGTGGAGCCATAGCTAATAAACGGAAGCGGGATGCCTGTTAAAGGAATCAAACCGGTTATAGCCATTATATTAACAAAAGCCTGTAAAACCAGCCAGCTGGTTATACCGACTGCCAAAAGCCGGGCAAATTGATCAGAGCTAATTATGGCAATCTTAAAACCGCGTAAAGCCAGAACAAAAAACAGGATTACTAAAATCATTGTCCCGGCAAAACCCAATTCTTCGCCCAAAACAGCAAAAATAGAATCAGTCACAACTGCCGGCAAAAAAACTCTTTGTTGGCTATATCCCCAGCCAAGACCCAAGAATCCACCCGAGCCCAATGCTATTAAAGCTTGATTAATTTGATAGCTAATCCCCTGCGGATCTAATTTTGAATACAAAAAAGTCCAAACACGGTTTAAACGATATGCGCTTAATTTAATTAAAACAAATAAAGCTGCTATCCCTGAAAAAAAACAAACGCCAATCTGCCAAAGTTTAGCTCCAGCTGTAAAATAAATAATCACCGCAATCAAAATAATTAAACTCATTGTGCCAATATCAGGCTGAAAAATAAAAAGCAGGACAATTAAACTAGTCCAAGCTAAAAATGGCACAAGTTTTGTCTTATTGGCAAGCAGGCTGGCTAAAAAAATAATAAAACTTAATTTAACAATCTCGCCCGGCTGAAAAATAAAACCGATCTGCAGCCAGCGCTTAGCTCCGCCATAACTAATGCCAATTTTTGGTATAAAAATTAAGCCTAATAAAATTAAGCTTAAAACTAAAAAAGGCAAAGCTAATTTTTGCCAAATTTTATAATTAATTTTATAAGCAACAAAAAAACCAACCGAGCCAATTAAAATGCCGTAAAGAATCTGATGTTTGATATAATACGGCTCTTCAGCACTGACGCTGATTAAAATAATAAGGCCGAACAAGACTAAAGCGATAATTACGGCTAATAAAATATAATCAGGTTTCTGCTTGGACATATTTTTTAAATTTCTCTCCCCTGTCAAACTCATGTTTAAAAAGCCCAAAACTGGCGCAGCCCGGTGAAAGCAAAACAACATCGCCTGGTTTAGCAATTTTTTTTGCCTGCAAAACCGCCTGCTCCATATTTTCTATCTTAATTGTTTTTTTACGAGTTTTAATTTTATTACTAGCTGTGCCAGGCAGTAAAATTAAGGCCTTAATTTTTTGATTAAGCACTTTATTTAATTTTGCAAAGTCCAAATTCTTATCAGTGCCGCCGGCAATTAAAACAACATTATTAAATTGGTTAAGGCCATAAATAACCGCTTCTGGGTGCGTCGCGCAAGTGTCATTATAATACTTAACGCTATTAATTTCTTTAACAAATTCCAATCTACCCTCGAGTCCGCGAAAGCCTTTAATTGTTTTTTCAATATCTTTTTCTGAAACTTCATAAATTTCGCCAATAATTCTAGCGGCTTCCTGGCTTGTGCCGTCAAATAATTTCAATTCTGGCTTAATATCTTTAGCTAGATTTCTTAATTTTTTATCAATTATTAAAATATCATTTTTGTTTTGAAACTTAAAAATATTTTTTTTGGCGCTGGTATACTCTTCAAAACTTTTATAGCGGTCTAAATGCTCTTTATAAATATTAGTAATAACAGCAATATGAGGACTTTTTTTGTGCTGCTTTAAACCTTCCAGCTGCCAGCTGGACAGCTCCAAAACCGCTAAACTGCTTTTTTTAATTTCCGGCAAAACATCAAACACTGAAACGCGAATGTTGCCAGCCAAAATTACACTGGTATACTTTTTCTTTAAAACTTCGGCGCAAAGGCTGGCTGTTGTTGATTTGCCTTTACTGCCTGTTATACCAATAATCTGAGCTGGGCATAATTCAAAAAAAATTCCTATATCAGTATCAATTGGAACTTTATTTTCTCGGGCTGTTTCAAGATGCCTGGAATTATCAGGCACAGCCGGATTTCTTATAATCAAATCAGTGTTCTTAAAATCTTCCATACGATGCTGGCCTAAAGCATATTCAATATTTTTAAATTCTTTCAGTTTTAAGATAGACTCTTTGAGTTCTTGTTCTTTTTTTAAATCAGTGACTAAAACTTTTGCTCCGGCTTGAGCAAAAAATCTGGCTGAACCAACCCCGCCGCCATGAAGCCCTAAACCCATAATGGTTATTTTTTTATCTTTGAAATCTTTAATTTGCATAATTATATAATCAACACTATAACTCCGCCAATAATAGCAAAAACAGTGGCAAAAATCCAGTAGCGCATAGTGATTTTATAATGGGGCCAGCCCATTTTTTCAAAATGAGCATGCAGAGGCGAGGCGTAAAAAAGTTTTTTCTTAAAAACCTGAACCCAAAAAATCTGCAATAAAATAGAGCTTGAAGTAATGCCAAGAGGCAGAGTGATAATCGGCAGAATCAAAACAGAATTCGTTAAAAAAGCTAAAACCGACAGACAAACAAGAAGCCCAATCATACCGGTTTCGCCCATGAAAAATCTGGCTGGCGGAATATTAAAATACAAAAAACCCAAAAGAGCGCCAACAACAATGCTTGAAAAGATTGCTAAATTAATTTGACCTTGAGCAAAAGCAATCGCGGCAAAAGCGCCAAACATTGGCGCCAAGACCCCGCCAGCCAAGCCGTCCAAACCGTCAATCGGCGCGCCGCCAAAAAGACCAAGCATAACAATTGGCACAAAAGCAATGTAAAAAAACGGCCAACCTAAATATTGATAAAAAAGCCAGCCAATAAACAGACCAATAATCAAAACAGCTATTGCTCGCCAGATGAATCGCAAGCCATAACGGGTTTTAACACTTAAAAAATCGTCAATTAAACCAACTAAAGAACCTAAGACAAGAGCTAAAAGCGGCAGCCAAGAAATATTCTTAATAAATAATAAACTTATAATCAGAACCGTTCCCCAAATAATAAGACCACCCATATGCGGAACTTTACGCAGAGCGTCTTTTTTCCAAAATTTATATTTATAAAGAAAATGAGTTAATAAAGGCGTCCAAGCCAAAGCAATAAAAAACGCCAAAGCACTTAAACCAAATATCTTAATAATATCATAAGCACAGTTAGGCATTGAAAATTTTTCTTTCTAGCCTTAGATTAATGCTATTTTTTTGTTCGTATTTTTTAATCGCTGATTCAACTAATTGAGTCAGAAGCTCAGTAAAAGATATTTTTGGCCAGAGGTAATAAGCTAAAGAGCCGGGAATTGAATTAATTTCATTAAGATAAATTTGATTTTTATCTTTGTCAATCATAAAATCAATGCGCCAGACGCCAGAGCCATCCAAGATTTTATAAATCTCTTTAGAATAATTTTGAATCTGTTCTTTCTGCTCTAGGGTAATGCTTTTTGGGTCAAGTACTCTTTGCATGCTGGCCATACCTTGAATAGATAATTTCTTGCCGGCTTTGAGATATTTTTGCTCAAAAGATAAAATATCAGCATCTTTTTGCGGTTCTTCAAGTTCAGATACTTCTCCATCAGAAATAGCGCAATTAATTTCTAGCAAGCTCTTAATTTGCGGCTCAACAATAACTTGATAATCGAAAATAAAAGCCCCGGCAATGGCCATTTGCAACTGATGTTCATTTTTAGCTGAAGAAACACCAATACTTGAACCAAGATTATTTGGTTTAACAAATACAGGGAAATCAAAAAAATTTTTAACTTCCCAATCGTTTTTATTTAATAGAATATAATCCAAAACCGGAATTTTATTAGCAATGCAGATTTGCTTTGTTGCTGATTTACTCATACTAATTGCCGCGGCTAAAATTCTCGGACCAACATATGGCTTATTTAAAATTTCAAAAAATCCTTGAATACAACCGTCTTCGCCATAAGTGCCGTGAAATGCTGGAAAAAAAACATCAATTTTCTGTTTTTTAAAATCAAAGTTTTTTAATTTTTTAAAATTTATATTTTTGTAAAAATCTTTATCCCAAAGCTTTTTACCAGTCCACCACTTATTATTTTTGCAAACATAAATCGGCACAACATTAAAACGCTCTTTGTCAAAGGCATGAATAATCTGCAGGCCGGTTAAAATAGAGACCTCGTGCTCAACGCTTCGGCCGCCAAATAAAACAGCGATTGTTTGTTTAGTCATAATTTGAGAATTGTATCTCTATTATAATAGCAAATCAACCCAATTATTAAAAGAGTTATCTTTAAATTCTTTGCTGGCTTTCTCAAAACAAACCCAGCGTCCGCGATAATTCCGTTCGGTGTTAGCAACTATTCCGCCAAAACATTTTTTGCCTTTTTTGCTCTCGGCTTGAATAT
>Ga0210018_1001863_pt1 | contig 10802 bp, 11 predicted proteins | sample CryGeyCG2014_010_2_FD_183967 | JGI IMG/M metagenome (GOLD analysis project Ga0210018, IMG submission 183967) | Groundwater microbial communities from aquifer - Crystal Geyser CG09_land_8/20/14_0.10 (SPAdes) (version 2) | ecosystem: Environmental > Aquatic > Deep subsurface > Groundwater | place... | reverse complement strand
AACAAGGCGGAGCAATCTGGTATGTTGATATAAATGGCATCAGGCATAATGTTAGATGGAATAATTTAATGGATTTGTTCACACGGCTGGCTTTGGGAATTACGGATAAGGATTTGGCAGAGGTGGGAAATGTTGAGACAGCAAATTGGCAGACTTATAATGCCGAGCCATATGCTATAAAGTACAATCAAAACGCATATAAATTCTCGATTAAATATCCTTCTGATTGGAGACCAAGAGAAGAGGACCATATAACAGGAATTGATGTGTCATTTTTATCTCCTGATTATCAAATCTCAGAATATGGAATGGATGAAATAACTTTAAAGGGCGGGCGGTTTTGGATTCATACTATTTCAAATCAAACGGTTACGGATTTAAAAAGTTGGTTTGATTCATATTTTTACGACCCAATGGCAAAACAAATAATGTTTCAATCTCAACCTATTTCTGTAATGATTGGCGATGGAAATAAGGTTAGTGGCCTTGAATTTAAAGATGATGGAATATACGGAAAACTATTTGCAGTTGGGGATAACGTTTATGATTGCCGTATTTTCTTTCAAAAAGAAGAAGTCTCTCAAAAATACTTAGAAATTTTTAATCAAATCCTTTCCACCTTTAAATTTTTAGAGTAATTATGTCTGTTTAAAAAATAGAAAAATATGCGAATAATTAGAGATAAGATTTCAATTGATGAATTAAAACAAATGTCTGCTAAGATGTTTGGGAATTTAGTTAAGGCAGTGGTAGATATTGAAGAAGCAATCATGGCGGTTGACGCTGATATGCACGCCGATCAGGAAAAATTACTTTTAGAGAACGGATCAGTGCAGAAAAATCTTTGGGGGATTAATTTGTATCCGGAATTTTTTGGCCAGGATGAATTTATTGAATTTGATTCAATGATTAATTTGCGGTCTTGGCAGAATAATCGGAGTCGTGGAGTGGAGGATGAAAATATTAGAAAAAAAATTGTTGAAGTAGTTGATAAATTGGTAAAAAATAATGAATTATGAATTACCAACATAAAAATTTATTAGAGAACGGTCGTTGGTTTGATTTAAGTTTAATGGAGCAAATGGCTAATATCGGCGCGGAAGTCGGTCGGGCGATTAACTGGAAAAATAAAGCTAACTTGGAATACAGCCGTTTTGCTTTTGAACGGGCGCTGGAACTTTTGTGGCTTACTATTGAAGACAAGAAAAATTATGGCCCAAAACTTAAAGAGCTCTGTTATTTAAAAGAGGTTTTGGGTGATTATTTTATTGGCGACAATCAATACGGCTCAAGTGATGAAAATTTGAATAAATATTTTTATCCGTTCAACTTCGCAGCGAGAAAAAAATAAATTTTTGTTTTTAATTTTTAAAATCAATCCTTGTGCTTATAAGGTTTGATTGTAGATTATTTTATGACTACTGTCTACCGTCCGATTTTAAAAGTCGCCTGGCAAATTATCTGGCGCGCGAAATATCTTTGGTTTTTCGGATTTTTCGCCGCTTTTGTCGCCGCATCAGGCGAGTTTAATTTGATGATCAATAATTTTTCAGATTTGAATAGTGAGTCAGGTTTTGCCAATAGCCTGAAAGACCTTTATACTCAAGGGCTGCTTGGCAATTTTGGCAGCCATTTTATTGATCTTTTAAAAAGTCTAAACCCAGGCGCCTGGCTTCTGGTCGCTTTATTATTTTTGCTCTTGTTATTTTTTGTCTGGCTTTCAACTGTTTCCGAAGCTGGCGTAATTATGGGCGCTTACCGCGAATACAGGAAACAGCCTTCTGATTTTATGTTAAGTTTTAAAGCAGGCCGGCAAAATTTTTGGCCGGTATTTTGGCTGAATTTATTAGGCAAAGTTTTTGTCTATGCGGTGCTATTTATTTTAAGCGCGCCTTTGCTTTGGATTTATCTTAAAACAGCCAACACCACCTGGCAGCTGATTTTGTTTTTAATTTCTTTTGTGATTTTAATTCCAGTCTCGGCTATTATTTCTTTTTTAATTAAATATGCCGTGATGTATGCCGTTTTAAGAAAAGAGAAAATTTCTGGCGCAATTAAAAACGGCTGGCAACTGTTTCTTAAAAATTGGGTGGTTTCTTTGGAAATGGCGATTTTAATGTTTTTGGTCAGCATTATGTTTGGCCTGGCCATGATTGTTCTGGCCATTGTTCTGGCTATTCCTTTAGCTTTAATTCTTTATGTGATTTATACTCTGAATGTGGCTGGCTCTGCTTTGGCCGCGGTTCTGATCGCTTTGATTTTTTTAGCCATTATTTTTTTTGTGATTGGCGCTATGCTTTCCACTTACCAACTCACTGCTTGGGTGTTATTATTTGATCGTTTAAACGAATCTCAGGTGTTTCCCAAAATCGCGCGTTTAATCGCTGGTTTTGTGGAAAGAAGAAAAAATAGCGCTGTGCCTAAAATTTAAAAGGTAATTTAATAATTTTTTCGGTCGGATTATATCCCGATCGGGTTTTTATTTTTTATTTCAAAAATGCTATAATACAAATTATGAAAAACATCAATGATTTATTGCAGGAAAATCGCGACACCAATGATCATTCAAATGGTGCATCTAATTCTATTTCTGATTCTTCTCAAAACAATAAAGATGATTCTAATTTGCCACCAAGCAATAATTATCATGAATCAGAACCTGACAAGGCGGCCGAAGCTTTGGCTCTAAAAATGAAGGAAATGCATGATAAAAGGCTGGAAGAAGAATTGAAACATAAAGCCACTGATCTGGGTTTTGGCTATGTGAATTTAAAAGGCATTCCAATCACAGCTGATACTTTGCAGATTTTGACTTTGGAAGAAACCAGGACCAAGAAAATTATTTGTTTCTATTTTGCTCCGCATGGCGTGGCCCGTTTTGCTATGATTTCCCGTGATGAAAAAGAATTGCGCCAAATTATGGCTGAACTGAAAAGCCGCCTAGAAATAGCTGTGGAATTTTTTCTAACTTCTGAAATAAGTTTTAATTCAGCCCTGAAACAATACGAAGCAGTGCCACAGATTCATGAGACACCCCATGGCGTGGAAATCACAGCCGAGGATCTTGACAAATTTTCCGGCCAGCTGACCAGTTTGGTTGATGTGATGGCTTTAATTCACTCTGCTTCCACAACTGAACTGGTGGCTGTGATTATTGCTGCTGGTTTAAAAACTGACAGTTCTGATATTCATATTGAGGCAGAAGTTGACGGCATTAAATTGCGCTATCGGGTTGATGGCGTTTTGCACACAGCCGGTGTGTTGGATAAGAGTTCTTGGCAACAATTGATTTCTCGCCTGAAACTTTTGTCTGGCTTAAAATTAAATATTTTTGACAAGCCCCAGGACGGCCGTTTTTCCATTTTGCTTAAAGACGATAAAATTGATGTGCGCGTTTCCACCTTGCCCACGAATTATGGCGAGTCAGTGGTGATGCGGCTTTTGATGTCAAGAGTAGCCAGCTTGTCTTTGAAAGATCTGGGATTAGAAGAAAAATATTATCAACTGTTGCAAGATCAAATCAAACGGCCAAACGGCATGCTGATTACGACCGGACCCACTGGTTCTGGTAAAACTACCACGCTCTACGCGGTCTTAAATCAGTTAAATACTTCGGAAACAAAAATCATTACGATTGAAGATCCGATTGAATATGAATTAAAAGGCGTGAATCAATCACAAGTTGATCAAAATCGCGATTATACTTTTGCCAAAGGTTTGCGCTCTATTGTGCGCCAAGATCCTGATGTGATTATGGTCGGCGAAATGCGCGATTTAGAAACAGTTGATATTGCGTTAAACGCTGCTTTGACCGGACACTTGGTGTTTTCCACCCTGCACACTAATGACGCAGCTGGCGCTATTCCAAGATTTTTAGCCATGGGCGCCAAACCATATTTATTAGCTCCGGCATTAAACTTAATTATTGCGCAAAGGCTCGTGCGCAAACTTTGCGATTCGTGCAAAAAAGAAATGACACTTGATAATATTTTACTGCAAAAAATAAAAGATTCTTTGGGAGAAACTTTGACTCGCGAGCGCATAGATTTATCTGCCATAAAATTTTACGGGCCCACTGGCTGTGATAAATGCAATGGACTGGGTTATAAAGGCAGAATCGGCATTTTTGAAATGTTCACGATGGATAAAGAAGTGGAGCAGGTGATTTTATCTAATGAAGTTTCAGAATATAAAATTCGTGATTTAGCGCGTGCCAAAGGCATGATTAGTTTAGTTGAGGATGGATTATTAAAAGCCATTAGGGGCATCACGAGCGTGGATGAAGTGTTTAGAGTAGCAGAATGAACTTGACAGAAAATTCAAGTCGTGTTAAAATGGGGTATTGCTAAAAATAGCCCATTTTGTGTCTTGTTTTATTCCTGCTTAGTGTCCTCCAAGAGACGACGAGCATGGGGATTCTTTGTTAGGTCTTTTCTGGTTCCTTTGGGGACTCGAAAATTCCTATGAAGAATTTTCTTCTCTTGGAGAACGTTAGGCAGGAAAATCCCGTTGGTTTTTGCCAGTGGGCTTTTTTATTTCCTTTTTCTTGAATTAGTGTTATAAATATGGTATATGCCGACCCCAGTTGAAGATATAAAATCCAAACTTGATATTGTTGATTTGGTCCAAGAATATGTGCCATTGAAGCAGTCAGGCGCGAACTTCAAAGGTTTGTGCCCTTTTCATAATGAGAAAACGCCTTCTTTTATGGTGTCGCGCGAGCGTCAATTTTTTAAATGTTTCGGCTGCGGCGAAGGCGGAGACATTTTTACTTTTTTGCAAAAAATGGAAAATTTAGAATTTCCAGAGGTCTTAAAAATTTTAGCGGAAAAAGCTGGCGTAAAAATCGTGCGCCAGAATTACAATCCTGCTTTTGAAAATCTGAAAACCAAACTCTATAATTTGCACGAAACAGCTGTTCAATTTTATCAGGAACAACTGCGCCTACCAACTGGTAGAGCAGCTCTTGATTATTTGTTAATTTCTCGCGGTTTAACAGAAAACATTTTAAAAGAATTTCAGATCGGCTTGGCTCCGAACACCTGGGATATGTTAAGCAAATTTTTAAAAACTCAGGGTTTTTCTGATCAAGAAATCAAACAATCCGGACTTGTGGTTGAAAAAACAGGCGACTATAACGGCCTTAACTATTATGACCGTTTCAGATGGAGAATTATGTTTCCGATTTTGGATCATCACGGAAATATTGTCGGTTTTACTGCGCGCGCTTTGGATAAAAATGAATCAGCCAAATACATTAACACGCCGCAAACTTTAATCTATAATAAATCCCAGGTGCTTTATGGTCTGGACAAAGCCAAGTCTGCCATCAGAGAAAAAGGATATGTGATTTTGGTTGAAGGCAATATGGATGTGGTGGCTTCGTATAAAGCTGGCGTCAAAAATGTGGTGGCTTCTTCTGGTACTTCGCTTACTCAAGATCAGTTAAAAAATTTAAAACGCTACACGGAAAATTTAGCGCTTTGTTTTGACGCGGATTCAGCCGGCGTGCGCGCGGCCGAGCGCGGCGTGGATTTGATTTGGACCAATGGCATGAATGTGAAAGTTATAATTCTGCCGGAAAAATTTAAGGATCCTGATGAATTAGTAAAAAATAATCCGGCCGTTTGGGCAACAGTCAGTCAGAGATTGATTAATTTTATGGATTATCTTTTGGCTGTGAATTTAGCCGGCAAAAATTTGGCTGATATTGATGTCAAGCGCCAAATCACAGCGAAAATTTTACCCTGGCTTAATAAACTTGCCAATCCGATTGACACAGATCATTATCTCAAAGAATTATCTAAACGATTAAATGTTTCAGAAAATTCTTTAAAAGAAGTTTTGCAGAAAATGCGCGTGCCCAAAACAAAAATTGCGTTTGGCCCGAAAGAAAGCGCGGACATTGTTATAAAAATTAATAAGCAAAAAATTGTATCTGAACGTCTGCTGGCTTTGCTCATTAATTCAAGCGATTTTTTAGCCATGGCGATTGATAAACTGGCGCCGGAAATGATTTTTAATGATTATCAGGAATTTTACAAAGAGCTGATTTTCTATTATATTAAAAACAACGTGTTTGAAGCCGCTGATTTTTTGTCTTATCTTAGCGCAGATAAAAAAAATCTGGTTTTTTTGGCTGATACTTTAAAACTTTTGTTTGAAAGCGAATTTGCTAATTTGTCCCGTTTAGAACTTAATCAGGAATTTAATTTATCTTTAAATTTTTTAAAACGGGAAAAAATTACTGGCCGCTTAAAAGAAATTGAAGAGGATTTGCGTTTAGCCGAGCGCGACGGCGACCGCGTTCGCGCCGATGCTCTAATGCAGGAATTTTCCGAATTATCAAGAGAAATGGGGAATGCGTAAAACATTTGTCATTTCAGCAATTCACTATCTGGCAGAGGGGAGAAAAATGATAAAGAGGGGGAGGAAATTAAAATAAATAAAAATAAAATTATGAAAACGATTGCTTTTATTGACGCTTCCAACTTATTTTATGGCGGAGAAAAGAGTTTGGGTTGGAAGATTGATTATCAAAAACTATTCAATTATCTTAAAGAAAAATATGGCGTAAAAAAGGCCTTATATTTTGGCGGCGTGGAAATTTACGATTTTAATTTTGATTATCTTAAAAATGAAACCGTGCCAATTGAGGATTTGGAAAAGCATTTGGTGGCAAGAATTAAAGAGCGAGGCGAGAAGTTGAATGACGCCGAATTGCTTTTAATCAGCCGACATTTGCAACGCGTCCGATTTTATCTGAAACTGCAAAAATTTGGTTATGAAATGCATTTAAAACCAGTGAAAATCTATGAGCAGGAAGACGGCACTACCAGACGCAAAGCTAATTGCGATGTAGAGATGTGTTTTTATTTAATGAAGGAGGAAAGTAATTTTGAGCAAGCAATTGTTTTGTCTGGTGATGGTGATTTTTTACCGGTTTTGAAATACTTGAGAAATAACGGCAAAGAAATAATAATTTTGGCTCGCGGTCCGCGCGCGGCGCGCGAAATCCGCCAGTTTGCCGGCAGCAAATTCAGGGATTTCATCCGTCTTGAGAGTGTTATTAGATTTGAAGAAAAGTAAAAGGAGCGGACATACGAAATATCCGCTCCACGTTTAGTAATTTAAGTATAGCATGCCTTATTAAATTCTGTCAAATTGAGTTATCCACAAGATAATTATTTTACTTCACGCTTTTTTGAAAAAGACCGACAAAACACCAGTAGCGGAAATTAAAAAAGCCGAGAATAATTATTTTGACGCCATTAATAACCAAAAATTATATGAATAAAAAAAAGATAATCAAAAAAGAGAAAAAAGCTATTGATTTTCAAAAATATTTGGCTATGCAGTTAAAAGATGAGTCAGTGAGAAAATATTATGATGAATACGGCAAGCAATTGGAAATTGCTTATCAAATATTGCAATTGCGCAAACAACAGAAAATGTCGCAGACAGAATTAGCGCGCCGTTTAAAAACCAAACAAAGCAATGTGGCGCGCATGGAAGCGGGACAGCAAAATTTTACTACAGACACTTTGCAAAAAGTAGCGGGTATTTTTAATCGTCAGTTAAAGGTGGAGTTTGTAAAGTAAGCATTAAAGAAAAGTTGTGGCAGAGGGGAGAAAAATGGTAAAGAGGGTAAGGAATATTGGGATAATAAATAATTTGTTATTCCTGCGACCTGTCCGCCATTGCTACGCTTAAGCGTTAGCAGGCGGGAAGTGGAAATCTATAAGTTATGAAAACAGAACCAAATAATTACGCCTTTATTGATAGTCAAAATTTAAACCTTTCTATTCGCGACCAGGGATGGTTTTTGGATTTCGCTAAATTCAGAAAATATCTTGCCGACCGTTTTAATGTCAAAGAGGCTTTTATTTTTATTGGTTTAATTCCTGTTAATCAATGGCTTTATACCGCTTTGCAAAAGGCCGGTTACATTTTAATTTTTAAACCGGCCTTAATTTTGCCAGGCGAAACGGTTAAAGGAAATGTTGACGCGGAATTGGTTTTACACACCATGATTGAATATCAAAATTATGATCAAGCTGTGATTGTTTCTGGAGATGGTGACTTCTTTTGCTTAGTGGAATATCTTGTAAGTAAAAATAAGCTGGTGAGATTGATAATACCAAATAAATATAAGTATTCCTCGCTTTTGCGTCGCTTCACTAATTTTATTACCTTTCTGAACGGCACTAAGGAAAAATTGCAAAAATAAAAAGAGGCATAACCTCGGGACGAAACCATTTGGGTAGCCTCTCATCGTGATAAGATTAGTGTAACATATCCCCAAAAATCTGTCAAATTGAGTTATCCACAAGGGTTTTAATAAGCTAAAAATCAGCAGCACCGCCAGGGGCTGCCAGCTGGCGGAAGGCCTTTTTTGATTAAATTTAAGATGTGAATTTGTGGTATAATGAGGGGGTAAATTAAAAATAAGATTTGAATTTATGAAAAAACAAAAACAAATTACTATTTTTGAAGGTCAAAAAATCCGCCGAGTTTGGGATGAGAAAAAAGAAAAATGGTATTTTTCAGTTATTGACATTATTGCTGTTCTTACTGAACAGTCAGATTATAATCGGGCAAAAACATATTGGACAACCCTTAAAAATCGTTTGAAAAACGAGGGAAGTGAAGTGGTCACAAATTGTGACCAGTTGAAAATGTTGGCTCAAGATGGAAAAATGAGAGAAACTGATGTAGCAGATGTTGAAACGCTTTTGCGCTTAATTCAATCAGTGCCAAGCCCTAAAGCCGAGCCAATTAAACTTTGGCTGGCGCGGGTTGGCTATGAAAGAATTGAGGAAATTAACGATCCGGAAAAAGCTCTTAATCGCTCACGAAATTATTGGCAAAAAATGGGTCATAGCGACAAGTGGATTCAGCAGCGAATGATGGGGCAGGAAATTCGCAATAAACTGACGGATTATTGGAAAAATAATGAAGTGAAAAAACAGGATGAATATGCTATTTTGACAAATATAATTCACGAGGAATGGAGTGATTTGTCCGTAAAAGAGCATAAAGATTTAAAGAATTTAAAAACCGAAAATCTACGCGACCACATGTCTGACGCAGAATTGGTTTTTACTGCTTTGGCAGAATTATCCACGCGCCAAATTGCCGAAACAATGGAAGCAAGTGGCTTGGAAGAAAATAAAATTCCGGCTAGAAAAGGCGGCCGTGTTGCCAGAAACGCGCGATTGGAATTGGAGCAAAAAACAGGCAAGAAAATCGTCAGCGCGGATAATTTTAAAACTTTGCAAAATAGAAAAGTGGTGACAGAGGTGAGAAAAATGGTAAAGAGGGTAAAGAAATTGAGAAATAAATGAATTTTAAAATAATTTAATAGTATGGACGAAAAATTTAAAAAAAATTTAAAGCTTGATAGACCTGATTTTATACAGGAACTTTTGGAATACGAAAAAAGAAGAGTTGATGAGTTTAACCAAACCATAAAAAAGAGAAATCCGAATATCTTTGAGCAGATGAATATTGACTTTGGAATTTTTCCAGAAGAAGTATGCTACCCAGTATATTTTCACGGGGATATTATGAAACCTAAAAAAAAGATTGTGGTTATTGGAATAAACCCTGGTAAAGAATCTACAAACGAAGAAAAATGTGAATATTGTGAATATTTAAATGAAGAAAAAGGACTATTTGAACAATATTGTAATATTTTTATTAACTACTTCAAAGATAAACCTAAAAGAGATATGCAATATTTTTATAATATTTATAAATTTTTTAGCACCTTAAAAAAAGAAAAAACAGAGTTTTCAGAAATCTTAAAAAAAGAAGCTTTTAAAAAAGACAAAGAAGATAAGATAATTATGAATTGGGAGTGGTTTCAAAATAATATTTTAAATTTGGAAATAATCCCTTACCACTCAAAAAATGTTAATGGGTTAGACATAAATAATCCTAAACATTACAGAGATGGGCATCTGAAAATACTTGAAAAAATCTTGAAATACATAAATCCGCAACTACCTATATTTATAAATGGTTATCCGACATCAAAGCGGTATTTTAAAAATGAATATTTAAATGAATTTTTTGCCAAAGAGGAACCTTTGAAATATATTAATAATAGAGGGGTAGAAAAAGAAATTATGACTGGAGAGTTTTGCGGTTATAAATTTTATGGGTTACCATTTTTAAAACATTATATTGCAAAAGATTTTGATTCAATTGTGAAAAAAATAAAATGAAAATTACTATCCCTAAAAAATATATAAAAAAGTTTGAGGATAACATTGTCTTTGTTAGCCCGTTTAGAGGACGCAAAATACTTTTAACAAACAAAGAAGAAAAAGAAAAACTTATAAATAAAATTGATGACCTTAAAAAATGTTTAACAAGAGACGAGTTTGAGAACTTTTTACGTATTTTAAAAAGTGGGTTTTATAAAACAAAGATAAAAAATGGCATAATTGATATGCCTACTTGTGCAGATAAGTGGGTTGATAAAGGGAAAATGTATTTTAAAGAAATAGACTCGTATTTGTTTATACAGACAAAAAATAATTAAAGATGATAAATCCAAAAATAATTTAAAAACAGAAACAACAAAAATTGACAAAACATTATCCAAAAAAATGACTGGCAAACTTTTGCTTTAGGTTGAACAAGGCGGGGCGATTTGGTATGTTGACCAAAATGGTTATCGTCACGGCGTAACTTGGAATAATTTGATGGACTTATTCAAAAAATTATCTCTTGGCATTACCAACGCGGATTTGGAGAAGATAGCAAGCGGGAGTTTGTAATAAACCGTTCTT
>Ga0210018_1001860_pt1 | contig 10808 bp, 11 predicted proteins | sample CryGeyCG2014_010_2_FD_183967 | JGI IMG/M metagenome (GOLD analysis project Ga0210018, IMG submission 183967) | Groundwater microbial communities from aquifer - Crystal Geyser CG09_land_8/20/14_0.10 (SPAdes) (version 2) | ecosystem: Environmental > Aquatic > Deep subsurface > Groundwater | place... | reverse complement strand
ATTAACCGCTTTTTTAACAAGGTTGCGTTCATCTGTTGAATGCTTTTTTATTATACTTAAAAATGGGATAAAATCAAGGTTTTTGGCTATTTTATCGTGCACTGCCAAGGCAGCCATTAAAGCAAAGCCGGCTCTTTTGACAAACTCTTCTTTTCTTTCGGGCCACTCTTTGGCAATTTTAAAAGCAAAAGGAGTTTTATCAAATAAATTCATACAAACCTGGTCACAAACATCCCACGAATCAAAACCTTTCACCCACTCATTGGCTTGTTTCTCTGTAACCATTTCTGGTAAATCAACAATACTAGCTAATATCCTCGCTTCATGTATCCCGCTTCCCCATAAATCCAAAGCTAATTTATGCAAGCCCTTATCGTCCTGAGGTTGCCCAAAACGACCAAAGGATCTTTTAATTTCTTTGCCTATCAATCTTACCTCTGGCATCGAAACCCCCAGAGTATTTTTTGGGCTTATGCCAAACCTCTCCATGCCTTCAATGTTCTTTGGGTTAGCTAATTTCTTTAATTGTTTTATCGTTTCTTGACTTGTTGCCATATGACATAACTTCTTCTTTTAAAAGAAAGTTTGTTCTGTATTACCAAAAACTTGGACGATCGTCAAGATTTATGGTAATTTTTTATTTTATTAAAAAGTTAAAGGCCAATTTTTGAAGCGACAATTGCTTCAATTAAAATAATCAAACCTGTAAAAAGCAAATAAGCAAGTATAAAATACCACCATTTAATTTTTATTTTCCAAAGAGTCATTATGATTTATAGCTTTTTAATTAAGCCCTCGGGGCTTGCGATTATTTCTCTATACAAAACATCGTGGCAAAGCTCGTCGTTAGCAAACTCTCGCAAAATAACAACTGATTTCATAATGGTTTAATTATTTAGCTTTAAATTATTTTGATGACGAATTTGTCAAATATTGGAAACATAATTATTAAATCAGGAAGAATTGATTAAATGAGCAACTTCTCGCCCCGAAAAAAGATTATAGAAAATGCCTTTTTAAGAATGCTCTACCTGAACCAAATTTTAAATATTTTTCGAATTCAAATGCTTTGTATCTATCATTAAACACAATATATGTAACTAATTTAACGGGACGCCTATTTTCGGTCGCTGGAACATAGCCATCAATATGTCTTTCTAGTCTTTCTAGTCTTTCTAGTCTTTCTTCCAAATTTTCTGTGCAACCTGTGTACGGTTTCCCATCGGCACATTTCAGAATATAAACTGTATACATAATTTTAATATCCCGCCGTCGCGTTCTCCTGCGGACGCAGTCCGCCGAAGCCCGCTATGGCGGGCAAAGGCGGAGGGGGTGGGATTTGAACCCACGGGGCCGATTTCTCGGCCACAGGTTAGCAACCTGTTGCTTTAGACCGCTCAGCCACCCCTCCTGGTCTCTTTCTTGTTTAGCTTTAATGTAGCATTAAACAAGGTTAAAATCAACCTTGAGAATAAAGGGCTTATGTGCTATTGTTAAATAAAAAGGACGAGTCGGTTGGCTTTGGTCTCCGTGGCTCAATTGGACAGAGCATTTCCTTGCGGAGGAAAAGATTGGAGGTTCGAGCCCTCCCGGAGACACAAAATGTTATTAAACTTTAATTCGTCAATTGAAACTTTAGCTAAGGTGGGGCCGATATTTAGTAAACGGCTCTGTGGGCTTGGGATTGAAACAATTAAAGACCTATTGTGGTATTTCCCGCAAAGATACGAGGACTTTTCTCAAATTACCCCGATTAAACAAGCAAAACTAAATGAAAAGGCCTGCTTTTGTGGCACAATTAGCCAATTTACAACTAAAAAAACCTTTAAAAGGGGGCTATTTTTAACCGAGGCCTTATTGCAAGACAAGACAGCTTGCCTTCGGGTGGTCTGGTTTAACCAACCCTATTTAGCCCAAACCCTCAAAGAAAAAGATCTAGTTTGTTTAGCTGGCAAGGTTGCTATGGATAAGGGCGGTATTTTTTTGCAAAGCCCTTCTTATGAAAAGGTCTTTGAAGAAGAAAACTTAACCCACACCGGCAGAATTATCCCAATTTATCCTGAAACAAAAGGAATTTCGTCAAGGTATTTAAGATATTTAGTTAAACAAGCTCTTAAAGCGGCTTTGCCAAGCATTCAAGAGACACTCCCCGAAAATATCTTGAAACAACAGGCACTTCTGCCCCTTTCAAAGGCCTTAACTGAAATCCACTTCCCTTCTTCTTTTGCAACATTAGAAATGGCTAAAGAAAGGTTTGGCTTTGAAGAAATCTTTTTAATCCAATTAGCTGTTTTAAAACAAAAATTAAAGGTGCAAAAACAAAAAGCACCCTCTGTGCCTTTTAAAGTTGAATTGGTTAAGGACTTAGTCGCCAAGCTCCCCTTCAAATTAACTGACGCTCAAAGAAAGTGTTCTTTCCAAATTTTAAAGGACTTAGAAAGAAAAAGGCCAATGTCCCGCCTGTTAGAGGGGGATGTGGGCTCGGGCAAAACAGTTGTGGCAGTTATTGCGATGCTTTCGTGCTGTAAGGCCGGGTTTCAAGCGGCTTTAATGGCACCAACTGAAATTTTAGCCCAACAGCACTTTAATGAGGTTTCAAAACTTTTACAACCCTTTAAAATTAAAATTGCTTTATTAACGGGTAAAAAAGATAAAATTATTTCTCAAAAAATTGGCTACCAAACAAGGGAAGGCTTTAAGCCCGAAACAATGGAAATCTCAAGAATAAAGCTTTTAGAAAAAACAAAGCTGGGTGAAATTAATGTTTTAATCGGCACGCATAGTTTAATTCAAGAAAAAGTAAAATTTAACACCAGTGAAAAAAACGGGCTGGCCTTAGTTGTAATTGACGAACAACACCGGTTTGGCATTAAACAAAGGCAAAAACTTGTGACAGGCAAGTCAAATAAACTTTTACCTCACTTTCTTTCTATGACAGCCACCCCGATCCCCCGGACTTTGGCTTTAACTCTATATGGCAACTTGGATCTTTCTTTATTAGATGAAATGCCTAAAGGCAGAAAGAGAATAACCACTGAAATAGTTGCCCCCAAAGAAAGGCAACGGGTTTATGCTTTTATCAAAAAAGAAATAAAACAGGGCAACCAAGTGTTTGTAATTTGCCCTAGAATAGAACTTCCAGAGGAAAACGAAGGCAATTTGAGTGCTAAAAAAAGTTCGTGGGCAGAAGTTAAAGCCGTTGAAGAAGAATACGACAAACTTTCTAAAGTTTTTTTTAAGAGCTTTAAGGTTGAAATGCTCCATGGCAAGATGAAACCCAAAGAAAAAGAAAAAATAATGCTTGATTTTAAACGAGGCAAGTTTGATATTTTGGTCTCAACTTCGGTAGTTGAAGTTGGTGTTGACATCCCGGGAGCCACCGCCATGTTAATTGAATCAGCGGAAAGATTTGGCTTAGCTCAATTACACCAATTTAGAGGCAGAATTGGCAGGAACAAAAAAGAGGCCTTTTGCTTTTTATTCACTGAATCAAACTCTCAAAAAACAAAACAACGTTTAAAAGCCATTCTTAAGGCCAAAAATGGCTTTGAGTTAGCCGAGTACGATTTACAAATAAGGGGCCCTGGTGGGCTTACTTCAGTTAAACAATGGGGCTTGCCTGATTTAGCCATGCTGGCGTTAAAAAATCTAAAATTAGTCGAGAAAACAAGGGAGCAGGCCAAAGAAACTTTGACAAATTCTCCAAATCTTGTACAATACCCTATATTAAGGGAAGCCGTTGCTCGGTTTGAAAAAATCGCCCATTTAGAGTAAGATGAAGTAATTCATGGTAACAACAATAGAAATATTTATTTATATAGGAATTTTTTTTGCTTTGTATTTTAGTGTTTTTATTTTAATCACAGCCATAGAAAACAAAAAAAGAACATACTTAAAATCAACAAAACAAAGCTTCCCTTTGGTTTCTTTGGTTGTGCCTTGTTTCAACGAAGCTCACAATCTTGATATGGTAGTTCAATCTTTGCTTAATTTAAACTACCCTAAAAAACAATTAGAAATAATTATTATTAATGACGGCTCAAAAGATGCAACCTTTGAAAAAGCAAAAGCTTGGCAAAAAAAATATCCAGCAATAATTAAAACCTTCTCTAAGCCAAATGGGGGCAAACACACCGCCTTAAATTTAGGTTTTGAAAAAGCCAAGGGCGAAATTGTGGGTTGTGTTGACGCTGACTGCACTGTGGAAAAAAACGCTATTTTAAGAATGGTTAATCACTTTCAAGATAAAGAAACAGCGATTGTGGTTTCAACGATTAAAATCCTTAACCCAAAAAATATATTAGAGGGCATCCAGTATGTTGAATATATTATTTCGGCTTTCTTTAAGAAGGTCTTTGGTTTTTTAGGTAGCATCTCAGTTACTTCAGGCCCCCTCACTCTTTTTAGGGCATCTGCTTTAAAAGAATTAGGGCCTTATAAAAAAGCGCATCAAACCGAGGATTTAGAAATAGCTTTTAGGGCCCAATCAAAAGATATGAAAATTGACTACGCCTTAGATGCCATTGTTTACACTTTAGGGGAAAAAACAATGAAGGGCTTAACTAAGCAACGTTTAAGGTGGAGACGGGGCTTTCTGCTTAATTTAAGGGATTATCCCGGATTGCTTAATTTAAAAAAACATGGCAACTTAGCTTTTTGTTTAGCTTACAACACTTTTGGCATTTTAATTTCAGTTAGCATAACCGCTTATTCTTTGTTTCGCTTGTTTAATTTTGTGTTTATGAAAATAAATCAAGCCGTGTTGATTAACTTTGATTTCAACCCCTACTTAGCTGATTTTAGGTTTGTTCTGCCTCATTTTAACCCTAAGCCAACCTTGATTTTAAGCTCTTTATGCTTAGTGGTAATGTTGGGCTTTCTTCTTTTAGGTAAAAAACTTACCCTTGACACAACCCGCTTAAAAGAAAAGGCCTTGTTTTATCTTCTTTTTTATGCTTTCTTTAATGCTATGTGGTGGGTAATGGCTGGTTGGTCGGCCATATTCAAAAGAGAGCTCGTTTGGAACTAAACCATGACAAATCAACAAGCTAAAAAAATTGATTGGCAAAAATACTTATTAGTTCTTTTTTTTACAGGGCTAATTTTTACTTTGGGTTTTTTCTTTGCTAATTTGATTAGCAAAAAAAATCTAGAAAGCTTAGATTCTTTGCAACAAAACTTAAGGGTTGATATTTTATCCCTTGAAACCCAATTTTCTATTTTAAACCAAACCCCTTGCGAAAACTTAAACGAATCAACCCTAACCCAAGAACTTTACGATATCGCCCAAACCTTAACATCCGTGGGCAATAATGTTGGCAAAGATAACCCTTATTACTTACAACTTAAAAAATACTACTCTATTTTAGAAATTAAACACTGGTTGCTTTTACAGAGAGCCAAAAAAGAATGTGGCCTGCCTTTAACTTTTATTATTTATTTCTACGCTGATAAAAAAACCTGCCCTGACTGTGATAATCAAGGGTATATTTTAACCCATTTAAGAAGAAAATACCCTGATTTACGGGTTTATTCTTTTGACTTTAATTTAGACCTTTCGGCCCTTGACGCTTTAAAATCAATTTATTTAATCCAGCCAAACGAAACCTTACCCTTAATGATTATTAACAAAGAGGCACTTTCTGGCTTCCAAAGTAAAGACAAACTTGAAAATATTTTAAGCAAATACATTGAAACAACCCCAGATGATGAAACCTCAACCTCCACCTCCTCTACCTCCCCCAATGACATTGACTTGTAATCTTTTAAAAGACAAATCGTCCCCGACACAAGAACCCTTATCCTTCTAAAAAAATAAGGGTTTTTAAGTTAATAACTGTCATCATAAAGTTTGACTAAAGTTATTGATGTCCTTTTGCCTTAAAAGCACAGAAAGGTTGGCATATTTTTGCATTCCTAAAGAAGGGGCATGCGAAAACCCAACATATTCTAACTTCTTCCCTTTATGTTTAATATATTTTATCGCTGGGATCAGGTCAGTATCAGAACTTACCAAAATCGCTGTATCATATAGATCATCCACGGCTCCGATAATTAAATCAACAGCAATTTTTACATCAGTTCCCTTTTCTCTAATTCTATCTTTGTCATACATTAATCTGCCTGGCTTGACGCAAAATCCTTCATTCTTAATTCGTGAAAGAAATTTCTGTTGTCCGCTTATTATTGCCTTACTTTTTTCAGTATCGTCAAAATTTCTTGCAATCCCAACATAATATCTTTTAGAAATGCAGACCCTCTCTTGAACTAAAAAATCAGTAAACTTAGAAAAATCAAATTTAACCCCCTTTTGCAGATTAATCGCTTCATCTTTCAAGTATTTATAAAAATTGCTTCCGTCTATGTAAATGACTACTTTTTCTTTTATCATAATTCAATGTTAGCATAAGAACAAAAAGAAAACTACCCTTGCCGAGGCAGGGGTAGTGCTCATAGTAGTTATATAATAGCAAATTTATCGCAACCTGTCAAATATTTTGCCCTGTGGAGAAACAACCCCAGCTTCATATAGCTTAATCAACAATTCTTAAACTAGCCAGCATTTGCTCAAAAATAGTTAAATCTTTGGTAAACTGCTCTTGACTGCCTGACATATAATTAATTCTATAAAATCTTCCGTTATAAATAAATTCTATTCCCTGACTCATATCTCCTGATCCTTTCCAGGCACTTACATCTGAACTTTCGAGATTAATTGTTTGTATTTCTCCTAATCTTTTAGTTTTTTCTTGCTCTGGGATGTCTAAACCCCCAATCCACTCTTCAATGGTTTTATCTTCAATATCGCCCAACACATACACCCTAAATAAACTGCCTTCTTCGGTGATTGGCCCTTCTCCAGCCACCACTACTTTATCTTGCATATTTTCTGCATATAAATTCGCTATACACCCTTGACATTGCTCGTTGTCTTTTATAAACCAGCTTGACGGATATTGAAAACTAAAAACAAACCCAAGCAGCGGCGACTCTAACTGGTAAGTTTCCCATCCAACAAACTCATCCGCTAATTGTTCATTTTCTTCTCCTGTTGGCAATCCGTTAGATTGTTCTGCTTCATTTTTTGATAATTGCCAAACCAAAACCCCACCAATAATAACGACTAAAATCAGGACAATAAAAAAAACTTTTTTCATAATATATAATTAATTTAACAATACACAACCGACCTTTTTTGTCTTTTAAAACTGCGGCGCTACGGAGAGTCGAACTCCGGTGGCCTGATTGAAAATCAGGAATCCTAACCACTAGATGATAGCGCCAGCTAAAATAGCAAAAAGCGTAAAGCCAAGGGCTAATAGCGAATAATACCAAAAAAATTGAAAAAAGGCAAGAAATCCTGTAAGATTAATAAACAAAATCTTATGCTTATACTCGGCGTTGATACTTCGTGCGACGATACTTCAATCGCTACGCTCAAAATCAAAAATCAAAAATCAAAAATCAAAGATATTGAGGTTTTAAGCAGTGTTGTTTCAAGCCAAGAAAAGCTCCACGCTAAATACGGCGGAGTTTGGCCAGCAATGGCTCAAAGAGAACACGAAAAAAACCTAGTTTTTGTTTTAGAAAAAGCCCTGAAAGAGGCAAAAAGCATAGGACAAAAAGAGAACGGGAATGGTAAAAAAATCACAGAAAAAAAACAAAAAACTTTAAGCAAGATTTTAGAAAGGGAACCACTTTTAAAAGAAAACTTACTTAAATTTTTAAATAAATACCAAAAGCCAAAAATTGAGGCCATTGCTGTAACAATTGGCCCCGGGCTTGAGCCCTGTTTATGGCAGGGGCTTAATTTTGCTAAGGCCTTAGCTTTTATGTGGGAAATACCAATCATCCCTGTTAATCACCTTGAAGGACACCTTGTTTCCTGTTTTTTGCAAAAAACAGGAAAAAATTTTCAATTTTCAATTTTCAATTTTCAAAAAAAAATTTGGCCAGCAATGGGCTTAATCGTTTCAGGGGGGCACACCCAACTTGTTTTAATTAAAAAAATAGGCGATTATAAGATTATAGGGCAAACTTTAGATGACGCAGCTGGTGAGTGCTTTGATAAAACCGCCCGAATTTTGGGATTGGGCTACCCAGGTGGCCCAAAAATTGCCACTTTGGCAGCAAAGGCAACCTCTCTGCCAACTCCCAACTACCAAATACCAAATAACCTACCTAGACCAATGATGAGTTCAAAAAACTTTGACTTTAGTTTTTCAGGTTTAAAAACAGCAGTTTTATATACTTGGCAAAAAATTCCTCAAAAACAAAAAACCAGCAAAATGAAAACTGCTTTAGCCCATGAAATTCAACAAGCGATTATTGATGTTTTGCTTCATAAAGCGATAAGAGCAGCGAGCACCTTTAAAGCAAAAAGTTTTTTGCTTTGTGGGGGTGTTTCAGCCAACAAAGAGTTAAGAAAACAATTCTCTGAAAAACTAAAAGCTGAAAAACCTTCTTTAGGCCTCTTAACAGCTGAAAACGGCTTTTTTACTGATAACGGAGCAATGATTGCTTTGTCTGGGCTTTGCAATCTTAAAAAGAAACAAAAATTTCCTTTTAAAAATATTCGAGCTAACGGTAATTTAAACATTTAATTTAAAAGTTAAAAATGATCATAACCTTTCTTTTATATCCTTTAGGGCTAATGCCAAGTTTAATTTGGCTTTTGTTTTATTTAAGAAAAGACAAACACCCCGAACCCAATCGCATGGTTTTAAGGGTTTTTTTCTTGGGGGCAATGGCCGGGTTTTTTGCCATTCTCTTAGAAAAGGGCTTTCAATCAGCCACCCAAAATGTTTTTTTAGCGAGCTTTGCCCTTGATTCTTTTTTGGCTATCTTTTTGGGTGGGGCTTTAATTGAAGAAATTGTTAAGGCCTTAGCCGCCAAAATTGGCACTTTTCACAGCAAAGAATTAGATGAACCAATTGACCTTATTTTGTATATGATAATTTCTGCTTTGGGTTTTGCCGCTTTAGAAAATATTTTGGTTTTAAGCAATTTTCACCCTGTTTTAAATAGCTCAATGGCTTTTCAGTTAATGTTTTGGAGATTTATTTCAGCTACTTTTCTACACGCCTTGGCCTCAGGTATTTGGGGGTGTTTCATGGTTTTTGGGGCACTAAGAAGTAAAATGCGTTACTTTTACTTTGTCACGGGCTTGTTAATTGCCTCGCTCTTGCATGGTTTGTATAACTTCGCTATAATGAATTTAAGGGGGTTACCAAGATTTTTAGTGCCGGCAAGCTTGCTCTTAATTTCAGCTATTTTTGTTTCATTAAGCATTAAAAAAATAAAAAAATATAAAAGTGTTTGCAATTTATACCTTTAAAATTAAAAAACATATGGCATTATTTAGAAAATTAAAAAACAATTTAGGCGTTGAAGAAGATGACTCAAAAAAGAAAAAGCCGAACGAAGAAATAGAAAAAGACGAAGGTGAAGAGGAAGAAGAGGTAAAAAAAGAATCAAAAAAAGATAAAAAAGAAAAGCACTTAGCTGATTGGCCCCAAAGTAAAGGGCAATTAGCTGCTGATGTTTACGAAACAGATGACGAGTTTTTCATACTAGCGCCAGTAGCTGGGGTTTCCCAAGATGAAATTGAGATATTTGTGGAAAACGAAATGCTAATTATTAAAAGCGAGAGAAAAGAACCAGACGCGGATAAAGAAAAAAAGTATTTTTTTAAAGAATGTTATTTTGGCCCCTTTTCTAGGCAAGTAATCTTGCCCGAAGATGTTAACTCACAGAAAATTAAGGCCTCGTTTAAAAAAGGTATTCTCTTGGTTTCAATGCCGAAAAAGAAAATTGAAAAAAAGAAAGTTGAAATAGAGATAGAGTAAGATAAATCAAAAATCAAAATGCAAAGTTTAAAATTAAAAAAACCACCTAAGGCAACCGGAAATAATTATTTGTTATTATTAAAACAAACAAAAGGAACTTGGGGCGTTTCAAGAGAAGAAAAGATACAAGAAAAAAAGCGGGAATTATCTGAATTAAAAGCATCTAAAAGAAGAAAAAACGAAAAGCGGTAATATCAAGATTTAAACAAAAAATAACCTTTAAAAGGGCTATTTTTTGTTTATTCAGAGAATCTCTAATGTGCCGCGGAAGGGAGTTGAACCCCCACCCCAAAAAAATGGGACTAGCTCCTAAGGCTAGCGCGTCTGCCAGTTCCGCCACCGCGGCATTATTAAAAAGGAACCGAGCTCCTTTTACATTACCTTAGCAGAAAAAGTACTTAAAAACAATAAGTGTTTATAAAAAAACAACCCCAGCTTTTAAGGCACAGGGTTGTTTTTGGTTTGATGTTTCTGGCTTTATTTAACTTACCCCTAAAATAAACTTAACAATTGGCGGGACAAACTTAGCCACTAAGGCAATCGCTAAACCAATTAGGGCATAGGTAATAAGCGACTTGCCTTTGCCTGCTTTAGTTGGGTCGCCACCTGAAAGCATATACGTCGCTCCTCCAATGATTATCAAGATAACAGCTAAGGTCATCATAATAAAGAAAATCCAGTTGGTGACAACATAAATAGTACTTGTGAAACAGATTAAGCTCCAATCCTTACTTGCTATGTCTACTACATATCCTGCCTCGGGACTTCCTACGCCTGTCTTGTTTTTCAAAGAACATGTGCCTCCTATGTTCTGGCCCACAGTTTCACCCTTTTTAAGCTTGCATGTAACGAGAACATCGCCATTAACGTCAAGGCACTGCATCACGCCAGCCGTTGTTTTTATACTGCCTTTCCAAATCAAATCAGCTCGCAATTTGCAACACTGCTCTGTGACATCGT